>SAMEA104315428__coassemble_1143_pt1 | contig 17610 bp, 17 predicted proteins | sample SAMEA104315428__metabat2_low_PE_040 | metagenome-assembled genome bin SAMEA104315428 (sample SAMEA104315428) | gut metagenome | biome: Monkey gut; feature: monkey-associated habitat; material: faeces | place: China | collected 2013
AAAATATCCTCAAGCCGATGCTCGGTTATTATTACGGTTACGCCGAGATCACGGTTGATTCTGTTCACGGTGGCGAGGAATCTTTCCGCGGCTATCGGGTCGAGCCTTGAGGTCGGTTCGTCAAGTACCAAAACGTCGGGGTGCATTGCCATTATCGACGCAAGATTGAGTATCTGCTTCTGACCGCCGGAAAGCTCGCTGATTTTTTTATCGAACCAGCCGTCAATGCCGAAGTATGATGCCATTTCGGCAACGTGAAGCCGAATTTCCGATGTGTCAAGTCCGAGGTTTTCCAGCCCGAATGCCAGCTCATGCCAAACCTTGTCGGTCACTATCTGGCTTTCGGGATCCTGCATTACAAAGCCGATTTTCTGCGACTGAGTCCGCAGGTCGAGTGAGTCAAGCTCCTTGCCGTTGAAATATATTTTGCCGTCCCTTTTGCCGTGGGGCGCAATGGCAGGCTTCAGATGGCGGAGCAGGGTAGTCTTGCCGCAGCCGCTTTTGCCGCAGACAACGACATACTCTCCCTCATGAACGCAAAGGGATATTCCGCGAAGCGACGGCTCATCGGCAAGAGAATAAGTGAAGCTTAAATTTTCGATTTTAATCTGTTCCATTTGATATTCTCCTTGATGTCGATTGTGAGCGGCGCAAAGCACAAAAGAAAATATGCCGCCGCGGAAATTATGTCTGTCAAAGTAAAGGGATATACGGTCATATTCAGTTCCCTGATGAAATACGATATGCCGTCGGTCGGGTGGTTGATTATGACGTAGGGGTTATATATGCTGTATGTAGCGCCGAGAACCGCGCCGACGGTTACCGCCGCTTCGGCGGCAAAAATCAATACCGCGGCAACCGTGTCGCCTGTGTGCCATTGAAATCGTGAGTAATACGTTCTGCCTTTCAGACCGTAGCCTCTGGCTTTCATCGAATCGGCTGTTTCAATGGCGCTTTCAAGGCTCCACGAGACGAGAATACCAAAATTGCGGAGCCCCGATTTCAGCTTTCCGATGGGGCTGAGTTCCTGTGAACAGCCGAGTCCCTTCTGCGCGTCGGATACTTCCCTGAGCCTTTGCCGATAGAGCGGAACGAAGCGCAGTACCATTGAAACAACAAGCGCGCCTTTAGGAAGTATTTTTCCGAATGCGTGCATAAATTTGTCCTCCGTGACGACCTCGTTGCAGCAAAAGAACCAGAGAATGACGGAAACGACCTCCAGCGAGGTCGTTATACCCATCATCAAGGCTTCAAAGGTGAAGATGTTTCCGGACGGCAAAGTGAAAAGCGGAGTAACTCCGTAGTGATTGAAAAAGGAATTGATTATTACCACAAAAATGAGCATCGGGAAAAGAAAACCGAAGAATGTTTTTGCCCCTTTTTTGCCCGTGAGCTTCAGATAATATGCAAGTGAAGACGCAAAGGAAACAAGCAAATACAGGGGATGCCTGAACAGCATACCGAAAGTAATTACTCCGATAAAAAAGAGGATATTCACATGGGGGTGGTATTCCTTGAATCCCGATCTCATAGATTAACCAAACAACCTTTTGAAAAACTTTGCAATCGCGTTTATAATTTTCTTGAAAAATGAAACCTTCTGAGTTTTGTTCCTCAGGGCGAAAACATATCCTGAATCGTTCTTGTAGAACAGAGTGCCGTTTTCGTCACATATAACCGAACTGATGCAGTAGCCGGTCATATCGCCTGTCGGAGTGAAGATATCACAGCTTTCGGCTTTTGTCTGACCGACGGAATCGGTGAACATTGTGATTCCTCCGGGATTGTTGTTGTAGGTGATGTAGATATTCGCCTTATCGCCCTCTTTGAGGAGGAAACCTCCCTGAGGATAGCCCTTGACTGCGGCGGAATATATTACCGAAAGCTTTGCCGCGTCAATGACTTTGAAGTATCCCGGGCCGAAGCCTGAGCCCTGCACACCGAGATAAAGTCTGCCCTTGTAAATGAGTGGAGTTGATGTTGAAGCACCGCCGAGCGAGAGCCGCTTTACCGACGAATCGTTGAAGCTTCCGTCGGAGTTGAGCGAAACGCTGTAAAGATAGCCTGCCTTAGTGGTGAAATAAAGCCTGCCGTCGGAGTATCTCATTGACGAGCGCTGATCGCCGATAATCGGGAGAGTGTCAATGAGCTTGCCGCTCTTTTTGTTGAGCGAAACAGCCTTTGACGGCTTGTTGGCATAGATCGTGCCGTCGTCACAGCCGAAAACAACGCTGTCGTCCACTATTGCACAGCCTGCCCAATAGAAACCGCCGAGGTTTTTGTATGTCCAAACGGCGTTCTTTTTTTCATGAGTATCCTTTTTGTTCTCGTCCTTGACGTCAATGCAAACGTAGTTGGCGGCTCTGTCCTCGTCCTCCCAAAAGCCCGTGTAGATATAACCGTTATCGTAGGTTATCGGTGTGAGAGACTGACCGCCGAGGGGATCGGAGTAGACCCATAAGGATTTCATCGTTTTGTAATTGAACGCCTGAATTGTTGCCTTGTCGAGCGGACAGTAGATAACGCCGTCGGCGTAAAGGGGAGAGGTGTAGCCGTAATTCGGGGCGGCGACCATATCCGCCGATTTAATTGTTTTTCCCGTTTCGGCGTCGAGCTTGAGAAGCTTTTTACCGCTCATCACAATGAGTGTGTCGTCGACAACCACCTGAGTGCTCGGCGCGTCCTTATAGGATGAACCGAGCTTCCTTGACCAGGTGAGCTCGGTGTTCTCCGCGGACACGGGGGTATCCGCGGAGACGATTTGCGAGTCGGAAATATATGTTTTTGCTCCAACCTCAACGGGTGAGACAAGGAGAATAATGCAAATTAAGGTACAAAGAATACGCTTGATTTTCATAGTTTAGCACATCCCGCCAAAAATTTTATTTATAATATCGGTAACAAACCTGTAAACAGTTTTGAAAACTCTGACGATCCAAAGCTCTGTCTTTGCCGTTACGGTTACCTTTGAATATGCGGCGATTGTCGGAGCCTGATCATCTGAGGCGGCTCTTATGGCAACAAGGGTGTATTCGCCCTCCTCGCTGAGCTTTATCTTAGCGTTGCCGCGCTTGTCCGTTGTGCCGACCTTCTGAAGCTCGCCGTTGTTGAGAATATAGATGTCAACGTCCTTCATATTTGTAAGGTACTTTTCCTTTATAACCTCAGGACTTTCAAGTCCGTGCTCAAAGGGAGAGTAACCCTTGATGTTTACCTTGAGCTTTTTGCCTGCGCTTATTGTGTAGCTGTCGGAGTCAAAGCTTGCAAACATATCGCTGTAATATCTTGTGTCCTGATAGAAGTAGTATGAAATAACATCGCCGTCAAAAACCGTTGCCGTGTCGCAGGCATAGCCTGTGTATGAACCGTAATTCTCGTTGTAGATTCCGTCGTTGGGCATTGCACCGTTTACGAGGAAGCCGCAGGTAGATGTGTTTCTGCCAAAGGATTTCATTATGAAGCTTGAGTTCATAACAAGGTAATCCGTTGCGGTGCTTCTGGTGAATGCATCGCCGTAAATCTTCTTGTGCTCTGCAACGATAACATCGAATACGGTTACGCCGTGTACTTCTTTCCGGTTGTGGTCAAACGCCGCAACGTCGTAGCCGTAAGCCTTTGCCGTGCCGGAGGTGACTTCAATCGTCTCCGGAGCAATGATGATTGAGCTGTCGGATGCGCTGAATGTAACGCTGACTGTCTCCTCGTCGGCGCGGGGGAGAACCGTGACCGTGCACTCGGCGGTCTGACCCTTTGCCGACACGGCGGTAATTGTAGCTGTTCCCTCAGAAACGGCAAAGAGCTTGCCGTCCTTGTCGATGCTTACGATATCCTCGTCTGAGGAAGACCATGTTACGGAGCTGAGATTTGCCTTGAGCTGAGCGGAATCAAGTCTTGTAAGTGTGAGAGACGAATCCGAAATTTTAAGCTCTGTTTCGGGGAGAGCCGAGCTTACGTCAAGAGTGTAGATCTGAGGTGCGCCGTCGCCGCTCTGGACGATAACTCTTACAAGTCCCTTGTCGGGGGCGGCGGAATAGATACGTCTTTCGGTTCTTTCGTTGTTGATATAAATGTTAGCTTCATCGGCTGAAACGCTGATGTCAACGCCCTTGTCAAGATTTTCGAGCTTGCAGAAATTGTTGCTGTCGAATACGGCTGTCTGTCCGTTTACGGTGATCTGTGTATCAACCGTTTTGCTGTCAAACTCCTCGTCCTGAGCGAGTCTTACGCCGTTTATCTCTGTTGATTTCTCACCGAAGGCTCCGCCGTCGATGAATGTTGCGGTCTGAACCTTGACGTATTTGATCCAGTCAAGGCTGACAGGCATACCGTTGTTGTCTACTGCCCAGGAAATGTCGAACTGACCGTCGATTCCGTTTAAGGTCGGGTTCTCAACGTAGGGGTTGGACGGAGTGTCACTGAGCTTCCACTTGAGCGCGTCAACATAGCCGAATGAAGTCGCAATGCCGTTTGCCGTTGACGGAGTAAGGTTCTTTTTGAGAAGAACGCCGGAGAGTGTGAGACTTGTCTCGTCAAAGTCTACCGTCGGATACATATCCTTCTTCGGATAGGGTGAACGAGTGCAGGCATTTCCGCTTTCACCGTGGCTGTCCGTGTAGGTGGAAGGGCTTGTGCCTGTGTTGTTGTATGTTACGCTGTAATTCCAGTCGGTGTCGTTCTCATAGTGCTCGCTTCCGGCAAGCGCATACCATATACTGCCGTCCTGAGAAACCCAAACCTGACCCGGCTCCTGTGTTGTTGCCGCGGCATTGAACGCGTTGCCCGAGATCATGAAGTCTACACCGTAGCGGTGAGTGTCGCTGTTTTCGATTTTGTTGTCGAACTCATAGATTACATAGCCGCCGAAGTTGCCGAGTGATGTTGTGGCGGCTTTGCCGGAAAGGGTATTCTCAATATTCTTTCCGAACATGGGGTTGTTGGTGTACTGACTCGGTGCGACAAGGTATTCCTTGACCTTTGCGGCAACCGCGCCGTCCTCTGCGAAAGCGCTTGTTGCTGTGCATGAGAGGATTACTGTAATTGATAACAAAACGGATATGATTTTTTTAAGCATTTTTTTCGCCCGCCTTTCTGCGTTCTTTGGAGCGCTGCCTTTTTTCATAGTTTCTTTGTCTGCGTTCTTCCTGTTTCGATTTCTTGAGCCCTGCGGCTTCAAGTGCCCATGGCCACGGCCCGAAAAAGCCCTTGATCCTGTTGACGTCATCGTCGGAAAAATCACTTTTTTTAGGCAAGCGATTTTCTCTTGCCGCAACAGCCCGGAGAAGCTCAAGATAGTCGTCTTTTCCTTTTTCAGACATAAAAAAACCGTCCTTTCCGGGGCGGGCAAAAACATATTGGCCGTGTCCGTTTTTCATCAAGGCAATCCGCACACCTCAATTGTGCGGTATTGCCTTAAAAACAGATACAGCTTTCGTTTCTTTCCTGCCCAAAGATTATTATATCGGCTTATCAGGTATTCCGACTTATGAGCGAGCTCAATCACGGTAATGGCTGTTGCGACGGATTTTCACCGAACTTCCCTCTGATATGCTTCTGAGTAACCGCCGATTTAATCAGCGGCTATCTAAATAATATCATTTATTGTCTGCGATGTCAATAAATGTTTATGCCTTTTTCGTCGGCTTGAAGCGGCTCATATCAAGCCCTTCGCGGCGCAGAAGATATATCTTTTTATCAATTCCTCCGGCATAGCCCGTGAGCCCGCCGTCCGCGCCGACAACACGATGACAGGGGATGATAACGGATATCGGGTTGTGACCGACGGCGTTGCCGATCGCCTGAGCCGACATACTTTCAAGACCAAGTCTTTTTGCCGCTTCTTTGGCAATTTCACCGTATGTGACTGTTCCTCCGTAAGGAATTTCAAGGAGAATCTCCCAAACGGTCTGACGAAATTCACTTCCGACAGGCGCTAAGTCAAGCTCATCCGCGGACGGCGCATCGCCGCGGAAATAGCGGTCGAGCCAGTCCTTTGTTTTGATAAACACCTCGCGGCTTTCGCAGGGGACAAGCTCCTCCTTTATTCCCGAAAGAAAGTATTTTTGCCCGTTGAACCAAAGTCCGGCGAGCTTTCCGTCTTTTTCGGCGAGGGTTATTTCACCGAGAGGGGATTGGTAAGTTGCTGTGTAAAGCATAAAAACACTCCTTAATCATTCTAAATCAATCGTTGACAGCAAGTGCAACAAGGAATATAATGTAAAAAACACGAATAATCGCACGTTGATTTGTTCAGCGGTTATCGGGAGGGTGGTTACTGTGAAATATTTAAAGAAAATAATCGCGGTTTTGGTGAGCGTCGCTCTTTGCTTGAGTATTCTCGGCATAGCGGCAAGCGCAAAGGATACGCTCAATTACCTTGTGCTCGGAGACTCGATAGCACAGGGCTTCGGAATTAAGAATCCAGATGAAGCGTCTTACGGTGCAATAGTTGCCGACACCAATCATTATAACTACAAAAACAGAGGAGTAATGGGAAGAGACAGCGAATATCTTTATAGATACCTGACCACCGACGAGGGATATCAGGAGGATATAAAGTGGGCGGACATAATAAGCGTTTCAATCGGCGGAAATGATTTCCTGCTTGACCATGCGGCGCTCCTTATCGCTCAGGGCATAATCTTCAACGACTACTCAAAATTTGATAAAATCGGCGAGACCTTTTACGAGAATTTTTCAAAGTGTATGGATCAGATACATTCTCTCAATCCCGACGCGGTGATCCTTGTGCAAACGCTTTACACCTCGTGGAGATTTGACTTTGCGAAGAGACCCTATAAGCAGGCGGCAAAGAGAATCAACGACGCGATTGAAAAATACTGCGCGGAGAAGCCGGAGAATATGTATATCGTCGAGACAGGTGAGGCGTTTGAAAATCACAGCGAGCTTATCTCTTCGGACACAATTCATCCGAGTGCGGCAGGAAACGTTGTGCTCGCAAGGCTTGTGCTTGAAAAGCTCCATGAAATCGGACTCGGCGAAGCGACCGAACCTGTTGTTGCAACGCCCGGAATCGACAGAGACTACCTTGTTGAATATTTTGGCTCACCGTGGGGTCAGATAATCATTTTCCTTGCAAATCTTGCCACGGGAAATTTCAATTTTGTTTTTAAATTTTAATATTGAAAGGGGCGGCTACATCTGAATGTGACGTCCCTTTTGCTTTGCAGATATTCGTAAAATATTAAATCGGGAGAATTTGATGAACTGTAATAACAAATGTAAGATAAAAAGCAGTATGACGGCAGACGCCGAATACGGTGAAGTAAGGGAGCAGATCGGCGAAAACGGCAGATTCCGCACGGTGACCTACGGCGTGTTTCCGGGTATCAGTCTCATCTATAACGACGCCCATATTCAAAGCTTTGATGACGACAGACTGCCGTCCGCAAACACGATCGAGATAAATCATTGCCGCGAGGGACGTATGGAATGTCATTTCCGCGATGAATTTTGCTATGCCGCACCGGGAGATCTTGTTATCGGTCGGGCGGACGAACGCTCCGAGACGACATATTTTCCGCTCAAGCATTACCACGGAATAACCGTGAGAATTGACATTGAGAAAGCACCCGGCTGTCTTTCCTGTATTCTTGACGACGTGACGGTCAGACCACAGGCTCTGGCGGAGAAGTTCTGCGGCAGCCGCAGCTGTTTTACTGCGCGCTCCGACGCCTCCGTTGAACACATTTTTTCGGAGCTCTATTCGGTTCCCGAAGAAATAAAAAAGGGCTATTTCAAAATTAAGGTGCTGGAGCTTCTGCTTTTTCTGAGCTCATTCAACATTGAAAATGACGAGTCAAAGGACAAGGTGTTTTCAAAGTCGCAGGTCGCTTTGGCAAAGGAGATAAGCCGATTCCTTACCGAAAATATGGACAGACGCGTTACGCTTGAACAGCTTTCCGACCACTTTCACGTTTCGGGCACGCACATAAAGAACATTTTTAAGGGTGTTTACGGTGTGCCGCTGTATGCGTATATTCGCACGGTGAAGATGGAGTCCGCTGCCTATATGCTTGAATACACCGATAAAACCGTTACGGAGATCGCAGGGGAGCACGGCTACGACAACAGCAGTAAATTTGCGCGTGCGTTCCGCGATGTCAAGGGTGTAAGTCCGAGCGAGTACAGAAATCGGTTGCTTTAATTAAAAGTGTCCGATCGGAGCCTTATTCTATCCTTTCGGAGTGGATAGGGCTCCTTTTTTAATGTAAGATAGTCACAGAAAAGCCGAGAGGCTTTTAAAAAATGCGCTTCGGTTAGCTTGTGCTAACTGACTTGAAAGGTAGATAACCGTGTCAGAGGAATTGCTTATAAAACATTGCTCGCCGACCCTGGCGGGGATAAAAACGGGCAACCTGTTTTCCTGCTGTTTTCCGACCGCGGATATAATGCGCGACTGCGTGAGAGACTGGAACAAAGCGCTTGTTCACAAAGGGCTCAGGGTTCTGCCGATGAAGTTCTGCGACGGACGCGCGCTGATTTATGTGTACAGACCGTCGCGCCTGTGCGCCGACCTGAACAGCGGCGATGCCGAAAAAATACTGAATGAGCTCGGATACCGCGGAAAAACAGCGGAGCATTGTGTTTGCGAACTGATAAGGCGGCTCAGACAGAACAAGGATTTCCCCCATGAAATCGGTCTCTTCCTCGGCTATCCGCCCGAAGATGTCAGGGGCTTTATCGAAAACAAGGCGTCCGGCTGTAAATGCGTAGGCTGCTGGAAGGTTTACGGCGACGAGTGCGCCGCGATGAAAAAATTTGAAAGGTACAAGAAGTGTACCGCAATCTACCGCGAGCTGTATGCCAAGGACAGGAGCCTTGAAAGGCTTACGGTTGCGGCATAATAAAGAAAAAACGGAAGCCGCTCGGCGGCGTGCCGAATAATAAACATAAAGAAAGGTTGACAAAAATGAGTAAAATAGCAGTAGTATATTGGAGCGGAACAGGAAACACGGAGGCAATGGCAGGTGCGGTTGCCGACGGCGCTAAGGAAAAAGGCGCAGAGGTTTCTGTGTTCACGGCCTCGGAGTTCAGCGCTTCAATGATGGATGATTTTGACGCGATCGCTTTCGGCTGCCCGTCGATGGGCTCCGAGCAGCTTGAGGACAGCGAGTTTGAGCCCATGTTCAATGACTGTGAGTCAAAGCTCGACGGTAAGAAGATAGCTCTTTTCGGCTCCTACGGCTGGGGCGACGGCGAATGGATGCGTACATGGGAGGAGACCTGCAAGGACGACGGCGCGGCGTTGGCGTGCGATTTCGTAATTTGCAATGAAGCTCCCGATGACGACGCACTTGACGACTGCAAGGCTCTGGGCGCGGCTTTGGTATAAGGTATAGCTTCGCCGAATTAACAACGGCAGTACACCTCCGGAGCGCGGACACAATTGATGCCCGACGGTGTCATAAAGGCTTTGCTGATTTGTTCCTTTATGGGTTCCTCTTCTCCGACCTCAACGGCATGCATTGCATAAGCTGTTCCGGGGGTTATTTAAGGTTGAAAAGCGGTACTAACCCCTTCCGCTTTTTGCATACACTTTTTGCTGAATAGAAACAGCGGTTCGCTTGCGGACCGCTGTTTCGTATTTATTAGCTGTTGAGCAGCTGAAAATTCTTTTTGTTTGAGGAATAGAGTTTCTTGAATACCTCAAAGTTTTTATCATAAACGGATTTGTCCTTTGTGCTCGGCTCAAAGGATTTTTTGACGGGGATATAGTTCTTAACGCTGCCGAGATCCTTGATTATTCCGAGTCCGATTCCGATGATTGCTGCCGCGCCGACTGCGCCGACGTCCTGCGGCCTTTCAACGACCTCGATTTTTCTGCCTGTGATGTCGGCAAGTATCTGCGCCGTTACGTCGGAAAGAGCTCCGCCGCCTACGAAGCGGATAGTGCCCGAAGTTTTTATCTTTCTGTCCTGAGCCTCAAGCATCCAGCGAAGATGATAGCACACGCCTTCAATGACGGCTCTGAGCATATCGGATTTGCCTGTGTTGATGTTGATATTGAAAAACATTCCTGCGGCGTTCGGGTCCTCAAACGGACAGCGGTTTCCGTGAAGCCACGGGGTGAATATTACACCGTTTGCACCTGCCGGTACCGAACCGATGACCTCGGACATATAGTCATAAAGGCTGGTGTATGCTTTCTCGGTGTGGTCTGTGATTTTTTTCTTTTCAATGAAGATTCCAATCTCGTCAAGGCAAAGGTGATCCTTGACCCATTCAAGACATTTGCCTGCCGTCTCCATTTCGGCAAAGTAGTTGAAGCCGTGCGGATCTGCGCCTACAATCGCGGCGATCATTGCGGAGGTGTCGACAAGCTGCTTTTCCACAACCGTGCCGACCCAGCCCGATGTTCCGGAATAGATGTGGGTGTCGCCGACCGAGCAGCTTCCGGCTCCGACTCCGATGAGCGAAGCGTCACCGCCGCCGCCGAATACGGGGGTTCCGGGAACAAGACCGAGCTTTTCAGCCGCCTTTTCGGTCACTCCGCCGACCATATCCGTCGATTCAATGATATCGGGGAGGTGAGACATATTTACCTTGAAAATATCGCTGACGGTTTTGCTCCAACATTCCTTGCCCTTTCTTGTGTCATAGAGCAGGGTCGCAAAAGCGGAATCCTTTGTCATCGTGAATTTATCGGTGCATCGGCTGATAAGGAAGTCCTTAACGTCGAGCCATTTGTAAGCTTTTTTGTAGTTCTGCGGCTCGTGGTTTTCGACCCATTTGTATTTGTAAACCGGATCCTTGACGCTGCATGAAACGGCGCCCGTGACCGCAAGGGATTTGAGCAGGGGAACGATATTTGCTCCGGCAATTTGGAGACCGTAAGCCATATACTTTTTCAGCTCTTCTTTGGCGCGCTGATCCATATAGCTCATCGGTCGGCGGACGGGATCGCCGTTCTTGTCGACAAGGACAAGAGCCTGCATCTGAGAACAGAACGAAATACCGGCAATCTGCTCCGGCTTAACATCGGTTTTTGTAAAAATCTCTTTGGTGGTGGTGCACATCGCTTCCCACCATTCCTCGGCGTCCTGTTCCGCTCCGCCGTTTTCGAGAATATAGAGGTTATATGAACCGTAGGAATTGACAATCGGCTTTATCTGTTTGTCAATTTCAAAAAGACAGGTTTTGAGTCCTGTCGTTCCGACATCGTATGCAATAACATAAGCGCTCATAATAACAACTCCAGTCGTTTAGTTTATATCTGTATTCTAACATAAAATCAGCCAAAAGTAAAAATAATTTTATGAAATTATACAAAAAATTTTCTTGACATATTTAAATTCATAAAATTGTGTGATATAATCAAAATGCAGAAATTTCTAAGGAGGTAAACTTTTATGGGAAACAATTTTGCAATTAAAAATTATCTTGATGCCGATAAGGTGACGAAGGAGCTTGACGCTCTTATCAAAAAACCGATTTACAGCATCAAGCCTGAGGCTCTCAAAAAGTATGAGAGCGAATATTACGCGAAGAAGTGCGCCAAGTCAAAGGAAATGATTGACGTTGCCAAGCAGAGAATCCCCGGCGGCGTTCAGCATAACCTCGCTTTCAACTATCCGTTCCCGCTTGTTTTCACAAAGGCTTCTGGAAACAAGCTTTATGATATCGACGGAAACGAATACTACGATTTTCTCCAGGCAGGAGGTCCGACAATAATCGGAAGCAATCCGCCCGCCGTTCGTGAGAAGGTTATCGAGCTGCTCAACGACTGCGGTCCGTCAACAGGACTTTTCCACGAGTACGAGTACAAGCTCGCAAACAAGATCGCCGAGTGCGTGCCGTCAGTTGAAATGTTCCGTATGCTCGGTTCGGGCACAGAGTCATGTATGTGCGCTGTCCGTGTCGCAAGACTTGCAACGGGTCACAAAAATATTTTGAAAATGGGCGGAGCTTATCACGGCTGGTCGGATCAGCTTGCTTACGGTATGCGTGTTCCGGGAACCAAGAACCTCCAGTCGAGGGGCGTTCCGATGTTTGTTTTCAAGCACACGGACGAGTTCTTCCCGAATGACCTCAACGACCTTGAAAGAAAGCTCAAGAAAAACGAGCTTATCGGCGGCACGGCAGGCGTATTCATTGAGCCCGTCGGTCCGGAAAGCGGAACAAGACCGCTGAGCAAGGAGTTCATCAAGGGCGCAGAGGCACTCTGCCATAAATACGGCGCATTGCTCATATTCGACGAGGTTGTTACGGGCTTTAGAATCGGACTTTCCGGTGCTCAGGGCTATTTCGGGGTTGATCCCGACCTTACAATCTTCGGCAAGATCGTTGCCGGCGGTTACCCCGGAGCGGGCGGAATCGGCGGTCACAGAGACGTTATGGCTCACCTCGGCGCAGGTCTTGATTCATCGGGCAAGAAGGTCAAAAAGGCAATGTGCGGCGGCACAATGGCGGCAACTCCGCTGTCCTGCGTAGCCGGTTATTACACACTTTGCGAGATTGAAAAGACGAATGCCTGCGAAAAAGCCGGTCTTATGGGCGACAGACTTATTGAGGGAATACAGAAATCAATCAAAAAGCACAATCTTCCGTTTGTTGCATTCAATCAGGGCTCGATCTGCCATCTTGATACCGTCGGAACAATGCATTTCGCAATCAACTGGTCAAAGCCGTGGGAGATTCCTGAAATTCTCAAGCAGACAAGCGCCCGTCAGAAAGAGATGGAGCACATGGGTGCGGCATATATGGCAGAGGGTATGGTTACTCTCGCCGGCAGCCGTCTTTACACAAGCGCTGCTTACAGCGAAGAAGATATTGACGATGCTATCTCGCGTTTCGACAGAGTGTTCGACAACTGCGGAAGAATCGGCTGATAAAGATAGGGGGACGTTCCATTGTATACTCTTGAAGAAGCTAAAAGAGCCGTTATTGAGGCAGGACACATTCTGCTTGAAACGGGTCTGATTGCCAGAACGTGGGGAAATGTGAGCGCAAGGATTTCCGAGACACAGTTTGTTATAACTCCGAGCGGCAAGGCTTATGAAACGCTGACACCCGATGACATTGTTGTTGTCAACATTGCCGACTGCGGCTATGAGGGCGACGTTAAGCCGTCGAGTGAAAAGGGAATCCATGCCGACGCCTACGCTCTCAGAAAAGATGTAAACTTTGTTATACATACTCACCAGGTCAATGCGTCAATCGTCGCGGCGGCAGGATTGCCGATAGACCCCGTGCCGAAGTCTTGCAGAGAAATTCTCGGCGAGACGGTTCCCTGTGCAGGTTACGGTATGCCCTCGACCGACAAGCTCAGAAACGCCGTTAAGACGGAGTACGAAAACAATCCGCAATGCAAGGCATTCTTGATGGCTCATCACGGTGCCGTTTGTCTCGGATCCGATTTTGACGAGACCTTTGAAATAATAAAGTCTCTTGAAAAGGCTTGTGAAATCAAGCTTGAAAAGGCGTACAAGGTTTATGAGGGCACGGCTGAATACACAAAGGCGTCGATGCTCAACAGCTACATCAGACACACGGGCGGAGACCGACTTCCGGATTATGTTTCCGATTTCGGAAGCAGCGTCCGTGACGGTGATTATTTCCTGCTCGCGTTCAAGAGCGGAGCAAACTTTACCGTCAGAATAAAGGATTGTACCTGTGACGAAGACGTTAAGCTTCCTGCGGTTGCCAAGATACACGCGGCAATTTACAGGTCGTCAAACGTCAATTATATCCGTCACCTTGTCGAGAGCGATATAATCGCCTACTCTCTCACCTCGGAGTCGATAGCTCCGCGGCTTGACGACTTTGCCCAGATCGCAGGCGCAAGAATCGGCTCGTTCAAATGGGACGGTTCCGCGGTGTGCGCTTCGGGTGCGGCAAGGAAAATTAAGGGCAAAAACGCCGTGCTCATCAGCGGCGCGGGCGCACTTTGCACGGGAGCGACAAGCGGCGATGTTGATGCCGTTGAGCTCGTTATGAGCAAGGAGTGCAAAACTCAGATAGGTTCACTCTTCCTCGGAAGCGGAGAGCCACTCGGCTTTGCCGACCGCGTTATTCAGCGAGCTGTCTATGTAAACAAGTATTCAAAAAAGGCGAATGAGGAAAACTGATTTGCCGAGTCTTGGCAAATAAAAATGCCGGGTGCCTGCCGTTTCAAAAGCAGGCACCCGATTTTTGTTTCTCATAAAAGAATGAAGGTATCAATAAAGCCTCTTCTTGATTCAAACAAGAGGAGGCTTTATTGATTCAGTCAACATCAATTTTTCCGTTTTCGGCTTCATATTTTGCGACGCGTCTTTTCAGGTACTGTTCAATTTCTTTGTTTGCGGAACGACCCTCCGATTCCGCTATATAGCGAAACTTTTTGAACAAAAGTCTGTCAACGCGGAGTGTGTAACGCAAAAGCTTATCTTCCATATTATCACTTAATTAGAAAATTTCCTGTTCAAGATTTCTGAAAATATCGTCATCGAAAAAATCGGTTATTGTCATGTCGAGCCCGTCGCAGAGCTTTTTGAGAGTGATTACGGAAAGGTCACGTCTGCGTTCGTCCAACATACTGTAAACCGTTGAGGGTGTGACTCCGGAACGGACTGCAAGTTCATTGTATTTCATATTTCTTTCCGCACAGATATTTTTAAACCTCAGAACTATTGCATCTTTAATCAACATCAATTTTCACCTCATAAAAATATTACAAAAATATTCGCATCGGCGTATACGCTCTAGCGTAATGGTGCCGCAAAAAAATTCAAATAAATTTTAGGGCTGTCGCGTTTAGCGCAGCCCTAAAACAGTATTAAATTATCGTGCCGCCGCCGACGACGATGTCTCCGTCATAGAACACAACTGCCTGACCGGGAGCGATCGCTCGCTGGGGCGTTTCAAAATCGACGCTGACATTTCCGTTTTCAAGCGGAGTAATCACGGCGTCCGTTTCCTTTTGCCTGTACCTGACCTTTGCCTTGACCTTCATCGGCTCGGTGAGCTTTTCAATCGAGATGAAGTTTAAATCCGTAGCTTCAAGATGATCCGAGAACAGATCGTCATTTGAGCCGAGCACAACCTCATTCTTTGCAAGATCCTTGCTGACGACGTAGTACGGTGCTTTCGCCGCGATGCCTAAGCCCTTGCGCTGACCGATGGTGTAGTTGATTAAGCCCTTGTGCTTGGCAATAAAATTGCCGTCGCGGTCAACGAAATCACCCTCGGTGAATCTGAATCCGCACCAGTTCTCAATAAAATGAGCGTAATCGCCGTCGGGAACGAAGCAAATATCCTGGCTGTCGTGCTTGTCGGCATTGACAAAGCCCTGCTCTTCGGCAATTTCTCTGGCTTCGTGCTTGGTCATTTTGCCGAGGGGGAAGAGTATTCGGCTGAGCTGATCCTGCGTGAGTGAATACAGAACGTAGCTCTGATCCTTTGTGTCGTCGGTTGCCTTACGCAGAATCCAGCGACCCTTTTCTTCATCGTACTCGTTAATGGCGTAGTGACCCGTTACAACATAATCAAACTGCAATTCCTTTGCTCTGTGCATTAGCTGATCAAACTTGATATATCTGTTGCAGTCAATGCACGGGTTCGGCGTTCTGCCGTTGCGATAAGCTTCAACGAAGCGTTCGATAACCTGCAATTTAAAATTGTCGGTATAATTAAAAACATAATAAGGTATGCCGAGCCTGCTTGCAACGCTCCTTGCGTCCTCAACGTCGTCGAGTGAGCAGCAGGTCTTTTCTTTTTTTATACCGATATCCTCGTTGTTGTAAAGCTTCATCGTAACGCCGATCGCTTCATAGCCCTGCTGAGTTATCAGATAAGCAGCGACGGAGCTGTCAACTCCGCCGCTCATGGCAATCATAGCCTTTTTCATGGCTCAACCCTCTCGGCTGCAGCCCTCGCAGCTTTCGCAGTTGCTTCCGCATTCACTGCCGAATACGTTAGGATCAAGCTCAAGACCGTTCTTGGTGTAATAATCCTTGAGAGCCGCCTTAACAGCCTGCTCGGCAAGCACGGAACAGTGAATCTTTGCCGGCGGAAGCCCGTCAAGAGCTTCAACAACAGCCTTGTTGCTGAGCTTGAGTGCGTCCTCAATCTTCTGACCCTTGATCATCTCGGTTGCAATCGAGCTTGTCGCAATGGCTGAAGCACAACCAAATGTGTTGAACTTAACGTCCTCGATTTTGCCGTCCTTGATTTTGAGGTACATTTTCATTATATCTCCGCACTTTGCATTGCCGACCTCGCCGACGCCGTCCGCGTCATCCATTTTGCCGAGGTTTCTCGGATGCTGGAAGTGGTCCATTACCTTTTCACTGTACAGCATAGTAGTCCTCTCCTTTCATTATTCGCTCCCAAACGGGGGACATATCACGGAGCATCGAAACGATTTTCGGAAGCTCCTCAATGATATAATCAATTTCTTCCTCGGTGTTGTACTCGCAGAGAGAAAGACGGAGCGAACCGTGAGCAATCTCGTGAGGTAAACCGAGAGCAAGCAGAACATGGCTCGGATCGAGTGAACCGGATGTACACGCCGAACCCGAAGAACCGCAGATTCCCTTGAGGTCAAGGTGAAGCAAAAGCGACTCACCCTCGATGCCTTCAAAGCAGAAGCTTACATTGCCGGGAAGACGCGGCGAACGTCCGCCGTTTACTCTTGAACGGGGAATTATCTCAAGAATCGTGTCGATGAGCTTGTCCCTGAGCTTGCTTACATAAGCGATGTTCTTGTCCATGTCCTCACAGCACTTTTTGAGAGCCGCCGCCGTTGCGATGATGGCAGGTGTGTTCGTTGTGCCGGGACGCTTATTTCTTTCCTGTGCGCCGCCCTGCATGAAGCCCATAAGGGGAATACCCTTGCGGCAGTAGAGCGCACCGATGCCCTTAGGACCGTGGAATTTATGAGATGAGAACGAGAGCATATCAATGTTCTGTTCCTTAACGTTGATCGGAAGATGTCCGACAGCCTGAACTGCGTCGGTATGGAAGTAAACGCCCTTTTCCTTACAGATCGCACCAATCTCGGAAATAGGCTGGACTGTTCCGACCTCGTTGTTTGCGTACATTATCGTAACGAGGCAGGTGTCGTCCCTGAGAGCCTTTTTGAACTCGTCAAGACGAACGTATCCGTCCTCATGAACATCGAGGTAAGTTACCTCAAAGCCCTCTTTTTCAAGCTTCATCAGCGTGTGAAGAACGGCGTGATGCTCAAACGTTGTTGAAATAATGTGTTTCTTGCCTTTCTTTTCACCGAGATGTGCGGCGTTGGTGATTGCCCAGTTGTCCGCTTCCGTTCCGCCGGAGGTGAAGTAGATCTCGTTCACTTCCGCACCGATAGCGTCGGCAATGTCACGTCTTGCCTGCAAAACCGCGGCGGCAGCTTCCTGACCCATGTGATGCAAGCTGGACGCATTTCCGTAGTTGTTTTTTAAAGCATCTACCATTGCGTCGTAAGCTTCAGGGGAGAGAGCTGTTGTTGCAGCATTGTCTGCATAAACAGTTTTCATAAAAATCGCCTGACTTTCTTTTTGTTTTCTTGGATTTAAACAAAGTTGAAAGCAATGACTAAATCCTGATAATGGTATTTTAACCATTCAAACAAATTATACTATAATATTATTTTTTTTGCAACTT
>SAMEA104315428__coassemble_1155_pt1 | contig 17218 bp, 15 predicted proteins | sample SAMEA104315428__metabat2_low_PE_040 | metagenome-assembled genome bin SAMEA104315428 (sample SAMEA104315428) | gut metagenome | biome: Monkey gut; feature: monkey-associated habitat; material: faeces | place: China | collected 2013
CAAGGGCATAACCGTCAACCGCGCGGAGGAGGACAGACTCACAAAGGGCTGCACGGGAGTCAAGAGGACAACCGGTCAGCACCCCGGAGGAATGGTCGTTGTCCCGGCGAGCAACGATGCCGAGGACTTCACCCCGATTCAGCACCCGGCGGACGACGTCAGCGGCGGACTGAGAACGACTCACTTCGATTTCCACTCGCTGCACGATACGATACTCAAGCTTGATAACCTCGGACACGATGTTCCGACGCTTTATAAGCATTTGGAGGATTCGACAGGCATCAATGTATTCGACGTTGATATATGTGACCCGAAGCTCTATGAGCTTTTGACCTCTCCGGAGCCGCTTGGCGTTACAGCGGAGGAAATAGACTGCGAAACGGGTACGCTTTCGCTTCCAGAACTCGGCACGCCGTTTGTACGCGGTATGCTGCTCGAAGCGAAGCCGAAAAACTTTTCCGATATGCTCCAGATTTCGGGTCTGTCCCACGGAACCGATGTTTGGCTCGGCAACGCACAGGAGCTTATCAAAAACGGAACCTGTACAATTTCCGATGTTATCGGTACTCGTGACAATATAATGGTCTATCTGATGCACAAGGGTCTTGAGCCCGATATGGCGTTCAAAATCATGGAGATCGTCCGTAAGGGCAACGCGACAAAGCTCCTGACCGAGGCGCACATAAAGGCGATGAAGGCGCACGATGTTCCCGACTGGTACATTGATTCGTGTATGAAGATCAAGTATATGTTCCCGAAGGCTCACGCGGCGGCTTACGTCAGCGCGGCAATGCGTCTTGCGTGGTACAAGATATACAAGCCGACGGAATACTATGCAACGTATATGACGGTGCGCGGTGAGGATCTTGACACGGTCGCGATTCTTGAGGGCAGGGGAGCCGTTAAACAGCTCATGAACTCGATTGTTGCCAAGGGTCACGATGCCACGGCCAAGGAAGAAAATATGTACGTCGCGATGCAGGTCGTCAATGAGATGATGGCGCGCGGAGTTGAATTTTTACCGATTGACCTTTACAAGTCGCACGCAACGATATACAAGCTTGAGGACGGCAAAATCAGACTGCCGTTTATGTCAATGGCAGGAACCGGAGAATCGGCAGCCGTTGCGCTGATGAAAGCAAGGGACGACGGCGAGGGAGAATATATGTCCCGTGACGACCTCCAGCAGCGCGCCGGAATCAGTAAGTCGGTTATGGAAACGCTCGATGCCTGCGGAGCCCTTGAGGGACTGCCGCAGAGCACGCAGATGAGCTTTTTCGGATTTTGAATAGATAGAAGGAGAACAAATAAATGGATTTATACAAGCTCTGGGAAACGAAAAAAATAATGCCCGTTATCACGGTTGAATACGGAACGGGCAGGGTACTTATGCTCGGCTATATGAACAAGGAGGCTTTTGCCTATACGCTCAAAACGCATCGGGCGTATTACTATTCCTTTGAGACCGATTCCGTGTCGAAATTCGGCGAGGAAAACGGTAATTCACAGCGGCTCATGTCGATTGAAGCCGACTGCGGATATGACGCTTTGCTTATGTATGTTCAGCAGAAAGGCCATGTTTGCCACCATAACGGAACTCACGGCTCTTGCTTTAACAACACGCTCTACAAGCGAAGCGGCGGAGCTGAATTTTCAAAACGCAAAAAATTCGGCAGAGTGGAAATTGACAAAAACTTTGACTATTCCAAAGAAGACTACGAGGACGACGAATAAAATATTGACAAAACCGGCGAATTGTCATATTATTTATAGACACGCTAATCACGAATACTAAAAAGGTGGATACATAATGAAAGAATATTTGAACCGTATCAGGTCGTCGTGCAAAACTTGGGAGCTTGTCTTTTGGTGGATATTCAGGGCGCTGATGATCTATGCGTTTATCGCAGGCTTTTTAAGGAAACCGTTTGATATTTCCGATCCGCTTCAGGTCGGAGCCAACTTCATTGCGATGTTTGCGTGGGAAATTTTTATGCTGTTTCCCGAAAAATGCTTTGTTCGGTATTTTCCCTCTTTGATACAGGACTTTTCAATCGTGATGATTTTTGCCGCATCCTTCTGCGGAAAATTTCTCAATTTTTACTATGATTCAAGGTTCTGGGATTCGGGAATGCACCTGCTCAGCGGTGGACTCTGCGTTCTGCTCGGCTATGAAGTGGTCGTCGCAATGCAGAAACGCGACAAAAAGCCGGTTTCAATTCCCGTTGCGCTTCTCTGTGCGCTGTGCTTCTCGTTCTTTGTTTCGACCTGCTGGGAGCTTGTTGAGTTTACCATGGATCAGGTAATGACAAATCCTGCAAAGGGAACGATCGGTGACGCTCAGCACTGGTGCTATGAACTGGCAAAGGGCACACCTAAAGAAGCAACCCTCTTTGACCCGAAGAATATCGGAAGATGGCCGCTTATGGACACAATGGGCGATATAATTCTCAATTCCATCGGTGCGGTAGTTGCATGGATATTCCTTAAAATTTTCCCGTATCATCACGGCAAAAAGTATGATGTGAACGCGGATATCTCCGCCGAAGCGGAAAACAAAGAGCTTGTGACGAAATAAATAATAAAAAGGACGTGAATCTGTATGCGACAGATTTGCGTCCTTTGGTTTAATACAAGCTTTGTTTGCGTTTTGGCGGCCGGAGGGGCTCTTCCGCCGTTAGATTAAAGGCGGCTGTTATCTGTTTAATTCGTCAATGATAACATCAAAGAAGTGGCATAACTCAACCTCGCAGGAGTTAAGGAGCTCCGTGAGGTTTATAACAAATTCTTCATTCAGAGACACGTCGGGAAATTCCGCAAGCTTCTCTTTTGTTGTTTTGCTGACCGCAACAATGCCGTATGTTGCTATTTGTGAACGATTTTCAACTTCAGCTATTCTTTCAACCCTCAAATATTCTATATCCATAATATAACACCTTGAACTGTGAAATTATCGAACGAAAGTATTATAATACCACGAGATATAGTTGTCAATATTTTTCGTGAAATCTGATAACATTTTTTGAAAAATATTTTTTTAATTGTCTATATCGGATACGATTATAACGTAAAAAAAACAGAATCGACAGTATTCTTGCCGATTCTGCTTTATTTTTACTTCTTCTTATTCTTTTGCTCGTTCTGCAAATCGCTGTACTTGAACATTTTGAGTTCGCGGTTTTTCTTGCGTCTGCGGTTTGCCCTGACATACATTATGATGTATGCGGCGGCGAAGAGAACTATCAAAACGATAAGCACCTTGAAAACCGTGCTTGCCGTGATTCGTTTGACCGCCGATTTAAGATACAGTAGCATACTCATTTTTGCGCTTTCGGCAACGACGAGCTCAACCGTGCCGATCTGCTGATCGGCAAACATAATCTTTGCCTTGCACACGGTGTCTCCCTTTTTGAACGGGGCATCGAGTGCGTCGGGCAAATCTTCCGGAATGAAGCTGACGCTTTCGGAACCGTTGCCGTCAGGGACGAGCGCGAGAACCTCGGACTTTGCAACAAGCCGCACATTGTCCATCTCCCAGCAGTAATTAACGGGCACCGTTGTGACGAATTGAGATTCCTTTGTGACAATTTCGTAGCTGAGGTTGTCAAACGCCCACTCAAACATTTTAATGGCATCAATAATTGCTTGATTTTCCGTGTCGCTGTCGCCGTCCGTGTCCTTGTAGGGTCCGCCCATAGCGATGGCAAGATAGCTGTATCCGTCTCTTGCCGCGGTGGAAACTATGCTTTCACCCTCGGCGTTGCTTGAACCGGTTTTGATTCCGCGGCAATCCTCGTAGTAGCAATCGGGAAAGCCGTAGTTGAGCATATAGTTTGTGTTTACAATTGTTCTTGCTTCATTTTTGTTTGTCTGCGGCAGGTCGTAGGTCAGGCTCTTGACGATGGTTTCAAACACGGGATATTTCATTGCTGCGAGAGTAATCTTTGCAATATCCTTGGCAGTTGATTTTTGATTTGTGTCGTCAAGTCCGTGAGGGTTGGTGAATCGGGTCTTGGTACAGCCGAGCTTCTTGGCGGCGTCATTCATTTTGGCAACAAAATTGTCAATGCCCTTACCGTATTCGTTTGCCAGCACGAGCGCCGCGTCGTTGCCGCTCGGAATGAGGAGACAGCAAAGCAGGTCGTGTACGCTGATCATTTCGCCGTCCTGGAGACCGGACATAATACAGCCCGTACCGTAAAGGCTTTCAAGCGACGAGCCCGAAACGGTAACCTTGCGGCTGAGATCCTTTTCGTTCTGGAGAACGACGAGAGCAGTCATAATTTTTGTGAGCGAGGAGGGATCTGCCTGTTGATCCCCGTTTTTATCAATAATAACGGTGTTGCTGTCCAAATTGATGAGCAGGTCGATTTTGGAATTGAGCTCAACATCGGTTGTATAATCCGCAGCAAAGGCGGGCAAAACCGATGAAGTGATAATCAAGGCGATGCAACATATAAAAATAATAAATTTTTTCATAGACAAGACACCCAAACTTGTAGTATTATATATGACAAGTAAACATTTGTTACTTGAAAATATTATAACAGATTAGGCTATAAAAATAAATATGATTTTTAAAAAATTTATCACATTTTGGAGAGTGATCTTATAATGGTTTACGCAACTGGAGATATGCACGGCGATTATGCTCTCTTTTCTCAGAAGAAGTTTAAAAATCTGAAAGAGGGCGACACGCTTGTCGTCTGCGGCGATTTCGGCTTTATATGGCGCGGAGATTCAAAAGAAAAAAAGATTCTCGACAAACTCAACAAAAAGAAATATAACATTCTTTTTGTTGACGGAACGCACGAAAACTTTGATTTGATTTCAAGGTATCCCGTAATCAATTTTGCCGGCGGTAAAGCGCACAAGATCCGCGACAATATCTATCACCTGATGAGGGGACAGGTATTTGAAATCGAGGGCGAAAGCTATTTCACGATGGGCGGCGGCGAAAGCCCCGATATTGATATGCGTATGGATCACGACACCTGGTCGAGGGCGGAAATCCCGACGCAGGATGAAATGCGCGAGGGCGCGGAAAATCTCGAAAAGCGCAAGTACAGCGTGGATTATATAATCACGCATGAACCGGCTCAGAAAATAAAGAATTTCCTCAAGCTCAAGGATAACGAGCCGCTGACGGTGTCGGGTCTCAATGCCTACCTTCAGGAGCTGAGCGAAAACTGCGACTACAAGCGCTGGTTCTTCGGCAGTCTGCATGAGGACAAGTTTGTGTCCGCTTCACAAATTGCACTTTTTCAGAATCTTGTCAATGTTCAGACCGGTGAGGTCGTCAGATAAAGGAGCTCAGTATGGAAATTAAAGAAATTCTTTCAAAAGTGGATCACACCCTGCTTTCTCAGCAGGCAACATGGGACGAAATCAAGCAGATCTGCGACGACGGAATCAAATACGGCTGTGCATCGGTCTGTATTCCTGCAAGCTATGTCCGCCGAGCCGCGGAATATGCTGACGGAAAAATCCCCGTGTGTACGGTCATCGGCTTCCCGAACGGATACTCCACGACAGCCGCCAAATGCTTTGAGGCGGAGGACGCGGTGAAGAACGGCGCGGAAGAAATAGATATGGTAATAAATATCGGCGCGCTCAAGGATAAGGATTACAGCTTTGTCCTTGAAGAGATAAACGCCGTAAAGGCGGCGTGCCGCGGTAAGCTTCTCAAGGTGATTATAGAAACCTGTATGCTCACCGACGATGAAAAGATAAAGATGTGCGAAATCGTTTCGCAGTCCGATGCGGATTTTATAAAGACTTCAACCGGTTTTTCGACGGCAGGCGCAACGCGGGAGGATGTAAAGCTCTTCGCTGAGCACGTTACGGGAAATACGAAGATAAAAGCCGCAGGCGGTATAGCTTCACTTGCAGACGCGGAGGATTTCATAAAGCTCGGTGCGGACAGGCTTGGAACAAGCAGAATCGTGAAGCTTGTCAAAAACGAAGAAGCGCACGGATATTGAAACCAATCCGAAAGGACGAAAAATATGGCAAATAATTTATATTACGGAAGAGGAACGGACGAGGACAACAAAAAGCTGATTTCTTTCCTTGATGAAGTTTTTTTCACGGACGACCCCGACGAGAGAGATTTCTTCAATCTCCTCCCGAAATGCTACAAGGATGAGTACAGACCGGCTTACAACAACTTTGTCGTTCAGGACGAGCACGGCGAGTTTCGTTCTGCAATCGGCAGCTTCTATAACGATATGACAGTCGGCGGCGAGCAGATCAAGGCTTGCTGTATCGGCAATGTTGCCGTCGGCAAAAAGTACAGGTCAATGGGCTATATGATCGAGCTTATGGAGCTTTCGGTTGAGGATATGGGCAAAAACGGAGTTGATGTTGCATACCTCGGCGGTCAGCGTCAGCGTTACGGATATTTCGGGTTTGAGTCATCGGGAACGGTTTACCATTTCAATTTCAGCAGGAGCGCATACAGACATTCCTTAAAGGCGATGCCCTGCGGTCTTGAGGTTTCGGAGCTTCAGCCCGATGACATTGAAAGTATTGAAAATATAGACAGGCTTTATTCAAAGCTTCCTGTCAGATCGAACCGCACAGCAGAAAAATATTATGATATTCTCCGTTCGTGGAGAGACCGCCCGTACATACTCAAAAAGGACGGCGAGTTTGTGGGATACTTCGTTCTTGACTACCACAAGACCTGCGTCTGCGAGTGTGACGTTACGGACAAAAAGTATTATCCCAATCTGGTTGCCGCGGCACTTGAAAATACGGAGGAATATTACGTTTCTTTTGTAGTTGCTCCGTTTGAAAAGGACAAGCTTGAGTTTTTCACAAAAACGGCGGACGGATTCAATGTTGACGGCTGTGAAATGATACTTGTATATAATTTTGAAAAGGTTATCAGAGCCTATCTGAAAGCCAAGGCAAGCTACTCCAAGCTTTGCAACGGCGAGGTTACCGTCCTCATAAACGGCGTAAGGGGCGACGAAAAGCTCCGCATAAAAGTTGAGAACAACAACGTCAGCGTTGAAAAGTTTAACGGAGAAGCGGAGTTCGTGTTCGACCACCACGCTGCGACGAGGGCGTTTTTCTCCAATATGGAAGCGGACAGAGATGTACTGCCTGCCAATGTTCAGCAATGGCTTCCGCTCCATGTTTTCCTCTCTTCGTCAGACACAATGTAACCAACCGATAAGGAGATTTTTATTATGTCAGTAAGCAGTTCATTCTTCGGCAATATGCCGGACGGAAAAGAAGTTACACTTTACACAATAAAGAATGAGAACGGAATCATTCTTCAGGTCATCACCCTCGGCGCAACGCTCCAGGCGCTTTACACACCCGACAAATACGGCAGACTCAGCGATATAACCGTCGGCTTCGACAGCCTTTACGGTCATCTGAATTTCACGGATTATCAGGGCAAGGTGGTAGGAAGATACGCCAACAGAATCGCAAACGGCGCGTTCGAGATGAACGGCAAAAGGGTTCGGCTCACTCAGAACGAAAAGGGCAAAACCTGTTTGCACAGCGCAGGCGAGTTCTCGAATGCGGTTTGGAACGCTGAAATCGCGGGCGACAACGCCGTTGAGCTTTCATACACAAGTCCCGACGGCGCAAGCGGCTTTGAGGGCAAAATGGACGCAAAGGTAAAATATACCCTCACACAGGACAACAAGGTTGAAATCGAGTACAGCGCGGTCAGCGACAAGGACACGGTTATCAACTTTACCAACCACACATATTTTAACCTCAGCGGTTCTGCAATGAGCGATGTGCTCGGACACATTCTCAAGCTCAATGCGAGAAAGTTTACGCCCACCGACGAGGACAGCATACCGACGGGACAGCTTCGCTCGGTGTTCAATACGCCGTTTGATTTCACAAATCCGACATCTATCGGCAAGAGAATCGGCGACAGGGACGCTCAGCTTGTAATGTGCAAGGGCTATGACCACAATTTCTGCCTGGATCACGTTGAGGGCGAGGCGGACGCAGTCGTTTATGAGCCGGTCAGCGGCAGACAGCTTAAGGTTTATACCGACCTGCCGGGTGTTCAGCTTTACACGGGCAACTTCCTTGACGGCACGGTTATCGGCAAGGGCGGACTTCCGCTTGTTCAGCACGCCGGCTTCTGCCTTGAGACACAGTATTATCCCGACACGCCGAACCACCCGGATTTTCCGCAGTGTACATTCAAGGCGGGCGAGGAGTACAAGTCCAAAACTGTCTTTGAAATAAATGTATTTTAAAGAATATTTTTGATTCGTTCACAAAATGGACAAATAAACAATTATAATTAAAGGTAAAGCAACCGATAATTATCGGAAAAGTTTAACAGAGGAGGAATCGGTATGTCAACGGAGAAAATTCTTGTAGTAGATGATGATACCAATATATGTGAGCTTCTCAGGCTCTATCTTGAAAAAGAGGGCTATACCGTGTCGATTGCGAACACGGGTATGCAGGCGGTAAAGCTTTTTGCGGAGCATCAGCCGGATCTTATGCTCCTGGATATTATGCTTCCGGAGCTTGACGGCTGGCAGGTTTGCCGAGAGGTCAGAAAATACTCCAACAAGCCGATAATTATGCTCACGGCAAAGGGCGAAACCTTTGACAAGGTTCTCGGTCTTGAGCTCGGCGCGGACGATTATATCACCAAGCCCTTTGAGGCAAAGGAAGTCCTTGCGAGAATCAAGGCGGTTCTTCGCAGAACGTCAAACGCTTCCGCTCCCGAATCAGAAAGCCAGATAAAGCAGGTTTCCTACGACAACCTTTCGATAAATCTGACAAACTATGAGCTCAGAGTCAAGGGCGAAAAGGTTGACGCTCCGCCGAAAGAGCTTGAGCTTCTTTATCATCTCGCCAGCAACCCGAACAGGGTGTTCACGAGAGATCAGCTCCTCGACGAGGTTTGGGGATTCGATTACTACGGCGACAGCAGAACGGTTGACGTTCATGTCAAGCGTATCCGCGAGAAGCTGGAGGGCGTATCCGACAAATGGGAAATCAAGACGGTTTGGAGCGTCGGATATAAATTTGAAACCAAGGACTGATGAACAATGGGTAAATTCAGAGATTGTAAGCCCAGAAAAAAAGCTCTGTTCTACAAGTACCTTTCAATCATAACCTCGGTCAGTCTGCTCAGCGTGATGATTGTCTGCTCCACCTATTTGTTCATTGCAACGCGCTATTGGAACAGGGAGCAGCTTTCCACACTTGAGAGAAACACGACAATTATATCGCGGAACTCCGAGAAAATACTCGGACAGTTTTCGGAAAAATACGACAGCGGAGAGGAAGTTGATATCTCTCCGCTTTCGATGATATGTAACACGATAAACAATATGTCCGCGGCGATCGACTCCGATATTTTCATCATAAATATGAACGGAGAGGTTGTTGTCTGTAAGGAAATGATGAGCGACAGGTTCAGATTTGATTCAAAGGCAAAGTGTGTTGTCCACGGAGGCTACCACATTGACAGCTCAATCATTGAAGCGGCGACCGAAGAGGATTACACCGAAATCGGCAGGCTCGGAGGGGCTTTCGTCAGGACGCAGCTCAGCGCGGCGTCGCCGATAAAGCTCAACGGAAAAACCGTCGCGATAGTTATTGCAACACAGAAGATAACTTCAAGCTGGTATAACTACGCAAAGAGGATTATGCAGATATTCCTTGTTGCGGCGCTGTTCTCGCTGGTCGTTTCATTCGCCACGGTTTACTACCTCAGTTACAGGCTCACAAGGCCGCTTCGCGAAATGGTAACCGCAACTCAGCACTATGCTCAGGGTGATTTCAGCTACAAGGTCAAGGTGCGCGGACACGATGAACTGGCTCAGCTTGCGGAGGCGTTCAACACGATGGCAATGTCGCTTTCGGCACTTGAAAGCTCACGCAGAAGCTTTGTCGCAAATGTTTCGCATGAGCTTAAAACCCCGATGACGTCTATCGGCGGATTTATCGACGGTATGCTTGACGGAACTATAAGCTCCGACAGGTACGAATACTACCTGAGGATAGTTTCCGACGAGGTAAAACGTCTTTCAAGACTTGTAACGGGTATGCTTAATATGTCGAAGCTTGAAGCAGGCGAGATGCAGATAAATCTGAAGCAGTTTGATATCAGCGCAGATATTTTTAAGACCTTGCTCTCGTTTGAACGAAAGATAAATGACAAGAACATTGAAATAGTCGGACTTGACACAATGGAAAGTATCACCGTCAGCGCGGACGAGGATATGATGATGCAGGTCATCTATAATCTTATTGACAATGCAGTCAAGTTCACGCCGCAGAACGGATATATTTCGTTCAAAACCTACCGCGACAAGGAAAAGGTTTTTGTAAGCATCAGAAACAGCGGTGCAGGAATCGAACGCGAAGAAGCGGATAAAATATTTGAGAGATTCTATAAGATTGACAAATCGCGAAGCTACGATGTCAAGGGCGCGGGATTGGGTCTCTATCTTGTAAAAAGCATTGTTGAGCTTCACGGCGGTCAGATAGTCTGCGACAGCAAGCTCAATGAATATACGGAATTTGTCTTCTGGCTCCCGAACGTTTAATTTTTGTTTACAATTTATAAAAACTGTTGTAAAAAGCTCGGTTTATACTTTAGACAATCCAAAACAGAGCAGGAGGAAAAATTTATGAGTGACGAAAACAAATATTACGGAACACAGGAGAATCCGGAGCCTGCCGACAATGTTGAAACAGAGGCTCAGACAAATCAGGAAAGCGAACCCGAAAAGGTTTACGGCGAGCCTGTGAACGATTCGGCTCAGTCATTTAAAAATAACGATTATAATGATTTCAGCAGATATAATGACAGCGTCGAGGACGCTCCGCAGGAGTCGCAGTACAGCCCGTACAGCTCACAGCAGTATTCCGCAGGTACGGATTATTATCAGAGCACAAAGGCAGCAACTCAGCCGGATGTGACGAAGAAAAAGAAGAGCAAGGGCTTTAAGGGATTTGTAATTGCATTGGTTGCGGTTGTTGTTTGCGTGGCGGTTGTGCTTACCGTTTATCCCAAGATTTCAAAGAAATCAAGCAGCGACGCTCCGTCGGGCGATTCGACCCAGCTCACGCTCAGCGAGACCCCGACTGCGAAAAATACGTCAAGCGTTCCGACCAGCGAAGAAATCGCAAGTGAGGCTGAAAAATTCAATGTAGGCATCAAGCTTTACGGTCAGGCGCAGTCGATGTTCTCTTCATCGTCTTCCAACTCACTTGTCGGTGAGGGTTCGGGAATCATAATGGGTGAGGACAGCTCCAAAAAATACACCTACATTGTCACCTGCGCGCACGTTATAAGCGATGTGAAAACTTCGGGCTACACAATGACGGTAACGGATTATCAGGGCAACAATTACGACGGTATTCTCGTCGGTTATGATTCAAAAACCGATGTCGGAGTTATCAAAATTCAGAAAACCGGTCTTACGGCTGCAAAGTTCGGCGATTCATCATCGCTGAAAAAAGGTCAGACAGTTTATGCGATAGGCAATCCCGGCGGCTCCGAGTTCTTCGGCTCGTTCACCAAGGGTATGGTTTCCGCAATCGACAGACCTATCAGCAGCGAGAGCGGATATGAAATGAAATGTATCCAGCACACAACGCCGATCAACTCAGGTAATTCCGGCGGTGCGCTGATGAATGAATACGGTCAGGTTATCGGTATTAACTCCTCTAAGATCGTAAGCACAGGCTATGAGGGAATGGCTTTTGCTATTCCGATTTCGGACGCGAAAGAGATAATCGACGATATCATTGCCAACGGTTATGTAACCGACAGACCGAAGCTCGGTATCTCTTATGCCGCGGCGACAAAGTACCAGCAGTATGCAATGATAGTCAAGCTGAAGGATCTTCCGAGCGGTTCTCTCGTAATCGCTTCGATCAACAGCGACAGCTCTCTTGCAAACAGCAAGGCAAAGGTCGGCGATCTTATTATAGCCGTTGACGGTCAGAATCTTGACACGGCGGACGTGCTTCTCGATAAAATTGAGAACGGCAAGGTCGGCGATACGCTGAAGCTCTCCATTTGCAGAGTTAATTCGGACTATTCGGTCGACACCTTTACCGTGGACGCAACCCTCGTTGAGGACAAGGGCAATTCGCAGGAGACGGAGACCACCACTCAGAGCCAGAACAGCTATGACTGGAGTCAGTTCTTCGGCGGCGGATATTGATTTTGAAATAAAATTTTTATGGGGCTGCGCTGAATGCGACAGCCCCTTTCCTAATTGTGTAAAATGACAATGACTTTCCAAAATGTTGTGTTTAAAGCCCTGTTATCCCTGCTTTTTTACAACATTTGGTGATTATTAACAAGGGCGAAAAGGCGGAAAAGGCAGGGCGTGTTTGGTAAATATTTATAAAATAATTTTCTTGTGAGGGCGATTTTGAAAAGATATTTCAAAAAATATGCTAAAAAGACTTGAAAAATCCTCCGACATTGTGTAAAATGTATATGTTTAGATTGGCATTTTGTATAAACCTGCCTAAAAATGATCTCACGGTCATTTTAAAAGTGCGAATGATGAAGTGAAAAACACAAGCGTGAGGAGAGATAATATGTCAAACAGACTTTTTCAGGGCGTTATCCATCAGATGAGGAGCGCAATCGACAGGACAATCGGTATCATTGACGAGACCGGTACGATTATTTCGTGCAGCGAGCTCGGAAGAATAGGCGAGGTCGTTTCGACTGCGGCGGCGAGCGCATTTATGGATACCGAGGCTTGCGTTGTTGACGGCTGTACTTACAAGACCTTCGGCAACCAGATTCACCCGGAGTATGCCGTCTTTGTTGACGGCGATGACGAGCTTGCGGAGAAGTATACCAACATCAGCGCAGTTGCTCTCAGCAATCTCAAGCAGTACTTTGACGAGAAGTACGACAGAAACAACTTTATAAAGAACGTTATTCTTGACAACATTCTTCCCGGAGATATCTATCTCAAGGCTCGTGAGCTCCGTTTTAACAACGATGCAACGAGAGCGGTTCTTCTTATAAGAATCCCGAACCAGACAGACGTTTCCGCCTATGACATTGTTCAGAATCTCTTTCCGGACAAGTCCAAGGACTTTGTTGTCAGCATAAACGAGACGGATATTGCGCTCGTTAAGGAAGTCAAGAGCAACATTGAGTCAAAGGACCTCGAAAAGCTTGCGCGTTCGATCGCCGATTCCCTTTCAACTGAGCTGTATGTTCATTCCGTTATCGGTATCGGAACCACCGTTGCCGGAATCAAGGAGCTTGCGCGTTCGTTCAAGGAAGCTCAGATTTCTCTTGAAGTCGGCAAGGTTTTCGACAATGAGAAGACAATCGTAAGCTATGACAGCCTCGGAATTGCCAGACTTATCTATCAGCTTCCGACAACGCTTTGCGAATTGTTCCTGCGTGAGGTATTCAAGCGCGGTTCAATCGAGAGCCTTGATCAGGAAACGCTGTTCACAATTCAGAAGTTCTTTGAAAACAATCTTAATGTCAGCGAGACTTCAAGAAAGCTTTTCGTTCACAGAAACACGCTTGTTTACCGCCTTGAAAAAATCAAGAAGATTACGGGTCTCGACCTCAGAGAGTTTGATGACGCTATCGTATTTAAAGTCGCACTTATGGTCAAGAGATATCTTGATGCCAATCCGATCAAATATTGAGTTGCTGAGTTAAGGACAGATTAAAATATGATTGATTTTAAAAACGTATCCAAGGTTTACGACAACGGAACCAAAGCCTTGCACAACGTCAATATCCATATTGACAAGGGTGAGTTCGTTTTCGTTGTCGGAGCATCGGGGGCGGGTAAGAGTACATTCCTTAAACTTATGATGCGCGAAGAGGTCCCGTCGTCGGGAACCATCGTCATTAAGGGCTACAATCTCAACGAGATGAAGAAAAAGAAAATACCTTATTTCCGCAGAAATATGGGAATTGTTTTCCAGGATTTCCGACTCATTCCCACAATGACCGTATATGATAACGTCGCGTTTGCAATGCGAGTTGTCGGAGCACGCGAAAAGGATATCAGAAAAAGAGTTCCTTATGTCATAAATATTGTCGGACTTTCCGCAAAGGCACGAAGCTACCCGAACGAGCTTTCGGGCGGTGAACAGCAGAGAGTTGCACTTGCGCGTGCGCTTGCGAACAACGCCGATATCATTATTGCCGACGAGCCGACAGGAAATGTCGATCCTCAGATGTCGCTTGAGATTGTCGAGCTTCTGACGAGGCTCAATGAGGCAGGCACAACGGTTATTATGGTTACTCACGCGCATGACCTTGTCAAAAGGTTTGACAAGCGTGTAATTACGCTTGACGGCGGTGAGGTCGTTGCCGACGGTATGATTGAAAACGGAGAAATTCCCGCACAGTCCGCTTCTCACCTCAACCTTGAAAAGCAGACTATCGAAGAAAAATATACAACCAAGGAAGAGCCGGCACAGACCGAAGAGCCGGAAAAGGAAGAGGTTGACAACAGCTTTCTGGACGCTATAATAAGCGACACGGATTCTTACCGTATCTATATTGAACAGGATTCAGAAGAAAAGGACGGTGAGGATTAATGAAGAAGAGAAGAGGCCGTTTAGGCTACCTTACCAAGGAAGGCTTCAGAAACATTTGGGTCAACCACCTCATGTCGATTGCTTCAATCGCGGTTCTTATGTCCTGTCTCGTCATGATGGGTTCGGCGTTTATGGTTATTGTAAACGTGAACAACGTTATGAGTGAAATCGAGAGTCAGAACGTTGTTATGGTTTACCTCAAGGATGAGGTGACGGGAGACAAGCTTGATACCCTGCGCGAGCAGATAACACTCATGCAGAACGTCAAGAAATGCGATTATGTCGATAAAGAGACTGCGTTCAAGGAACAGCTCAATGAGCTCGGTACGGATGCTACCTACTTCGAGGGCGTCGACAATCCGCTGCCGGATCTTTTCAAGGTTTCAATAAGCGATATGACGCAGTTTGATAAAACCGTTTCCGAGCTTGAAAAGCTCAACGGAGTTGATTCTGTTCGCGATAACAGAGACATTGCACAAACGCTTGTGAAAATCAGACAGACGATTTTCTACATCAGCATCGGTGTCATTGCCGTTCTTTTGCTTATTTCTCTGTTCATCATTGCCAACACCGTTCGTATAACAATGTACAGCAGACGACTTGAAATCAACATTATGAAGTCGGTCGGTGCAACGAACTGGTTTATCCGATGGCCGTTTATGGTCGAGGGTATGGTTCTAGGCGCAATATCCGGTGTACTTTCGCTGGCAATCGTTTGGGGAGTGTACAGGCTCATTCAGCCGTCCGTCTCTTCAATGCTCGCAATGGTAAGCAGGGGATTCACGGTCGTACCGTTTACGGGTTACGCGGTTTATCTGCTTGTTGCGTTCCTTGCAATCGGCATTGTTTCCGGCGGAATCGGCAGCCTTATATCAATTCAGAAATATCTTAAAGAAAGAGGAGGAGTTGTGTATGAAGAAACTGAATAAAGCCATTGCGCTGTTTCTCAGCGCAGCCCTCGTCTTTGTTTCTTTTGTCTCATACGCTCCGAAAGCCGAAGCGAAAACGCTTTCTTCGCTCAAGGACGAGTATTCAGAAATAGAGGATAAAGTCGCCGAGAGCGAAAGAAAAATACGTGAGCTTGAAAGTCAAAAGGCAAGCCAGGCGGAGATAGTTTCGGCGCTTAACATTCAGCTTTCAAAGCTCAGCCAGGAGCTTGAAAACATACAGGGTCAGAAAGACCTTATCAGCGCGGATATCGACAGCACTCAGGCAAAGATTTCCGAACTTAATTCGGAAATTGCCGAGCTTGATGCCAAGATCGCCGAAAAGGATAAGGAAATCAATGACACGGTCAAGCTTTTCTGTAACAGAATGAGAGCAAATTATATGGCAGGCGAGACGTCTATACTTGAAATATTCACCTCGTCGTCCGATATGTCAAGCTTCCTCAACCGTCTTGAAATGTTCAGACGCGTCACGGAAAATGATCAGGATCTCGTAAACAAGCTGAATAAAGAAATTGCCGAAATTGAGAAGATGCAGAAGGAGCTTGAGGATAAAAAGTCCGTTCTTCAGAAAGAAAAGTCTCAGCTTGAAGCAAAGCGCGCCGATCTCCAGACGGCAGAAGATGACCTCAGCGAAACTCAGGACACAATTAAGGCAAAGACCGAGGAGGTCAATGCAAAGCTCAGAGCGCTGACAAATCAGACGCAGGAGCTTCAGGTCTCGATAGAAGAGTATAACTCCGAGATGAGCCGACTTGACAATGAAATCAAGGAAGCTATCAGAAAGGCGGAGCAGGCCAATAACAACAATTCGAGCAAACCGTCCGGCGGTAATTCCGGCAATATGAACTCGAATGTCAGCGGAAGCGGATTCGCTTGGCCTCTGCCCTACGACGGAGTTTACCTCACCTCTTATTACGGCTACCGTTATCACCCGCTTGACGGTTCATACACATACCACAGCGGCATTGATGTTTCAATGAGCGGTGCATACGGCAAGAATATAGTCGCGACGAAAGACGGCACGGTAATCATCTCCTCGTATGAGGGTCAGAACGGAACAGGCTACGGCAGCTATATCGTTATTGACCACGGCGGCGGATACACCTCACTCTACGGCCATTGCAGCGAACTGCTTGTTTCTGAGGGACAGAGAGTCTCAAGAGGACAGATAATCGCCCGCGTCGGAAGCACAGGCTGGTCAACCGGACCGCATCTCCATTTTGAGATCAGATACAACGGCGAAACGGTAGATCCGCTGGACTATGTTTCTATGTAAAACTTTATATTGAACTTAAAATCCCGAACGGTGCTTTGTGCATTGTTCGGGATTTTTATGTGAGTGAAACTTATTGACTTTTAATGAGCATAAACAAAAATATTTCGCTAACTTTAGGTGAAGAATCTTTATCAAAGAAGCAATACTTGTTCGTCGGTATTTTACCGAAAACCGGTAGTTTTGTTAAATGAAAAAAGAAAAGTAAACGGATTAAAAAAAGATTGATATTTTGTATTGACTTTTTCGGATATATTTGATAAAATAATTGAGCGTTGTTAAACAACGAGGGCCATTAGCTCAGTTGGTTAGAGCAACCGGCTCATAACCGGTTGGTCCGGGGTTCGAGTCCCTGATGGCCCACCAATTAAATAAAGGGGTATAGCTCAGTTGGTAGAGCAGCGGTCTCCAAAACCGCGTGCCGAGGGTT
>SAMEA104315428__coassemble_1157_pt1 | contig 17172 bp, 16 predicted proteins | sample SAMEA104315428__metabat2_low_PE_040 | metagenome-assembled genome bin SAMEA104315428 (sample SAMEA104315428) | gut metagenome | biome: Monkey gut; feature: monkey-associated habitat; material: faeces | place: China | collected 2013
CAGAAAACAACGCATTATAGCCGTTTTTAACGGTTGTATATGGTCACTCCGACCACTTACAGAAAGTCTTATTTATCAATGAAAACGTTGATAAATAGGGCTTTTTTCTTGTTTTTGGCTTTCTTAATCTGTTTCATTTTACCGCAAATTACCGCTAAAAATGCAAGTCAAGACAAATAAATACGAATTGAGCGCAAAAAGCGGCAAGGGCTGACAGATTCGGTGCAGTCCCTTGCCGCTTTAAAATTTTAATTGAGGTCTTTGCGGCGGAATACAATCATTCCGCACGCTGTGGAAATCAGCAGAATAACGCCGTCGTATATTGCAAGCCGTGCGGTGTTTTCCACCTCCATATCCGCGAGCTGAAGCGCCTGTCCGCCCGATGTGAAGTCCTGCAAAAACTCGTACACCTCGCGCTTTGTGCCGCTGACATAGTTCGGATTCTTTGTCTCCGGCTCTTCAACGGTTACGCCGTTTTCCGTGTAGGAATAACCCGGCAAATACTCCGGCTCATTGAGCGAAGACGTGATATAAATGCCTAAAAAAATCAGTATAAACACAAGCAAAACACAGCCTGCGGCGGTGTGCGTCTTGCTTCGGCACAGCATGGCAACGAGCGTGAACAACGCCGAGAATGCAATCGTCAGCGCAAAGCTTAAGCCGATATATGAGACAACGGTTTTGAGGTCGGAACCGAATTTACCCGAAAGCAAAAGCCCGAATCCTATATGCGGAACCATAAAAGCGACGCACAGTAAAATTCCCGAAAAACCGCAGACAATCAGGTTGGCAAGATAGATACTGCTTCGCCTGTTGCCTGCAATAATCTTATTGCGAAGCGTTCCGTTGCTGTACTCATTTCCGACAAACATTGCGGAAAGCACGGACAGCAGTATCGGCGCCAAAAATGCGTAAGTGAAAAGACTGTAATCAAGCATCCACGGAACACCGCTGTGAACGGTGTCAATGTAGTGCATGAACGGCAGAATTACGCCGAAAGCAACCATCAATGCAGTCAGAAGAATAAACGAGCGGTCGTGCCGCAAGCGTGAAAAATTAGCTCTCAGCAATTTACCCATTGCGCTCACCTCCGACCAGATTCATATAGAAGCTCTCCAAGCTTTCGTCATGCTCTTTCATGCTGATAACGGTACAGCTTTTGTTCGCAAGCGCGATAACAAAGCTTGTAACGGGCAGTTCGGCATAGATATCTGCCCTGTGTCCGTCAATTATTTTATATTCGGCGTTCATATTGTCCAAAACCTGTGAAAGAATCTTAATATCGCTGACCTCAATTCTTATGCACTTTCGGCAGCGGTCATTAAGCTCCTCGGCGTTCATTTCCGTTATCATTTTTCCGCCGTCGATAAAGCCGTAATGAGTCGCAAGACGTGCAAGCTCGTCAAGAATATGGCTGGAAATAAGTACGGTGATGCCGCGCTCCCTGTTGAGCTTCACAATAAGCTCGCGCATCTCGATTATGCCCTGCGGATCCAAGCCGTTCACGGGCTCATCAAGCACTAAGAAGTCTGGATCACCTGCCAAAGCCACAGCTATTCCCAGACGCTGACGCATTCCGAGAGAGAAATTTTTAGCCTTTTTCTTTCCCGTGTCCGACAGCCCGACCAAATGCAAAAGCTCTTCAACTCCGTTTTTCGACTTTATGCCGAGCACCTGATACTGCTGAAGAATGTTCTCGCGCGCCGTCATATCCAAATAAATTGACGGAGTTTCAACGACTGCACCCATTCGGCGGCGTACAGCCGTGATTTTTTTGCTTGTGTTTTCCTCGCCGTAGAGCTTGTAGCCGCCCTGCGTCGGTTCCTGAAGTCCGCAAATAAGGCGGATAAGCGTGGTTTTTCCGGCACCGTTCCTGCCGACAAAGCCGTAAATTGCCCCTTTCGGGATATGCATGGACAGTCCGTCCAATGCGGTAAAGTTCCGATAGCGTTTGGTCAGCGCATCGGTTTCAAGCACATATTCCATAAACTGATTCTTCCTTTTTGACGGTGCCGGTTTGCTGTCCCGGCGCCGTCGATAGCTTTTTATTTCACTTCTGTTTTGATTTTATAAATGTTTTCCTGCACAAGGCTGAGAAAACGTCCTGCGTGCGCGCCGTCCATCTGTGTATGGTGGAACTGAAAAGAAACTTTAAGCGTAGTCTTGAGTGCACCGCGGTGATATGTTCCCCATATCAAAAATGGATTGTTGAAAATTCCGCTGTTCATTCCGACTGCGCCGTCGATCTCGGTATCCACAATGGCGGAGGTGCCGATGACCATGCTGTCGGTCAGGTCGTGATTTTCGCAGCTTTCCGCTGCCTTGCGTGTCAGACGCAGGTAGTCGGCATTGAACTGCACAAGGCTACTTGAGAACGGCACATCGCAGGAACTGACCTCGCCGGTTTTGTTTTTTACAATAGTGTTCACCGCAATGCTGTCATATTGCAGCAGCTCGCGCCCAACAGGGAGAGTATAAAACTCCTTGATCTCGCTGGCCGCCCTGCCGATACACCAGCAGAGAAGCATATTGAATTTCAGCCCGCACTTACGGCTGAATCCCACAAGCGGCGTAACATCCAGCGTTTTGAAAAAAGTCACCATAGGGTTCGGCGCGTTCATCCAAAGGTCGAACGCCGCCGCGCGGGTGGTCGTTTTCGGGTCAATCACAGTCGGTTTCATTTTTCACACTCCAACGCTGCCATGTTCCCTGACTGAATGGCGGGAATACTGCGTTTGATTTTTTCATAGTCCCAGTCCCACCAGCGCAGGGCTTCCAGCTTTTCAATCGTTACATCGTCAAACCGCCGGCGGATGGATTTGGCGGGAACACCGCCCACGATAGTATAGGGCGGCACATCCTTTGTCACCACGGCGCGCGTCCCGATAACTGCACCATCACCGATCTTTACGCCGGGCATGATAACCGCCTCATAGCCGATCCACACATCGTTACCAATCACAGTGTCGCCCTTATTGTTCCATGCGTCGCAGATGCTTTTCGCATCAAGATCCCATTCGTCAAAGAAGATGGGAAAGGTGTAGGTGGACAGTGACTTCATCGAATGATTCCCGCTGGTGAACAGGAATTTTGCACCGCAGGCGATGGAACAGAATTTTCCGATGATCAGGCGGTCACCGTTGATCGGGTAATGGTACAGAACATTGTTCTTTTCAAAATCCCGCGGATCGTGGACGAAATCGTTGTAGATCGTGTAGTCGCCGACCTGGATGTTGGGGGCTGTGATCACATCTTTTAGGTAAACCGTCTGTTGATCGTGCGGGCGGGGATAGATTTTGTTCTTCATTTTGCGTTCCTCCTTTCGGAAATACGGCTTCATTGTTCTATCGTTTTGCTTTTGGCGAGGGCAATTCATCGTACATTGCCTCAAACAGCTTTGTAAGAAACGCTTTGCTGTCAACTCCATCCACCAGCAGCATCTCTTTCGCTCCTTCATACGGAAACTCACAAATTGCCGCAGGCATAAGTTCCAAAGCGGATCTTGTTTTCTTGACAAGCAGCCGATCATCATAGATCCCGCCGACGATTTTACCGCGATAATAGAGAATAAACTCTCCCATCATAGGACGGTAAGAAATATCGTCCAGATCGGATAGCTGTTCCAAAATGAAATGAAGATACTCTTTACTGGATGCCATTATTTTTACACCACTTTTTGCATTGCTCGATTCTTGCGCCGTTATCGCTTTGCTCCATGTCGTAAGCAAAAGTATGTAATAAAGGGCAAACGAAGTCATCGCATTCGCCGCAATGCTGCAAGCCTTTCTTTTCACAGCAGGATTTCACGGGGCAGCTATCTGCCCAGAAGGGTTTTTCCATATTCACACACCCTGTGCAGCCCATCGCCTCACGAAAACGGCAATCGCTGCACCGAAGCCCACATCTTGACTCGATCATACTCAGATTCCTCCTACTCAGAATAATTGTCCCGACAGCTTCAGCTTTTCCTTTTTAGGGAAGGTCGCCTCAAATTCTTCAAATTTCTGCGGATTCTTTTCGCACACAAAGTATCCTTCGGGGTCCTTGTATGTGCCTGAAATTCCGTTCAAAAATCCCGGCTTCAATTCCTTAATCAGGAAATAATCCGCGTCGGGATCGTCGGCATAGCGAACGCCCTTTGTTTTTGCCGGAACAAAGCCGGACTTGCCGTAAAAATCAATATTTCCCGTGATTGCAAGTGCGCCGGCGCCCATCTTCTCCGCCTGCTCCATCGAATAGTCAAGCAGCTTTTTTCCGTAGCCGCGGCGTTTAAATTCGGGAATAATTCCTATCGGTCCGAATGTCATAATCGGAATTTTTCGTCCGTCATCTCCGATAATCTCGGAGCGAACATATATCACCTGTCCTATCAGCTTGCCGTCAAGCTCCATAACATAGTCCAGTTCGGGAACGAATGCAGGGTCATCACGGTAGCAATGCAGCACATAATGCTCGGCACAGCCGGGACGGTACACGTTCCAAAATGCTTCTCTTGTAAGGTTTTCAACCTCGCGGTATTCTTTTTTCTCTTCGTTGCGGATAATTATATTATTTTCTGACATAATCTGTCTCTCCTTTTATTATGTAATAGATTTTTTGTCGTTTGAATCGGGTTTCATACAGAAAAGATGTACTCCAAGCGCCGCGTTAAATCCCGTTGCCGCAAACACGCTGAAACGCTCGACTATGCCGAAATACTCGGCAGGAACAAGTTTCATACCGACCGCTCCCACGAGCATCATTCCGATGGCTATTCCCGCGCAGATACCATAAGAACGACAGTCTCTGTCCTTGAAGCCTGCAACAATTATAAGCGTCAAAGACACCACGGACAGCGCGACAACCGCGGCGGTTATGATAATGTGCATACGGTCCTGGAACTCTCCCGCATAGCCGCTGTCGCTGAGCGGAAACATTCTGTATCCCACAGCGGACACCCACTCCATTATCGCAAACATACCGATGCCGACGCGGAGCAGTTTTGTCTTTCTGCCCTGCATACCTACGCAGACCACGGTGGCGCAAAGCACCTCGCAGACATTGTAAAAAGCGCTGAGTCTGTTCCACAGCGCAAGCGACGGCGCGTTTGCCGCACTCAGGTCGCTGACAGCCTGGGACATCCAATCATAACCCGGATATGCAATCGGTGAAAGTACCACTGCCGCCGTGTATGAAAGGAGGCTGAGCAGTCCCAGCAATCCTAATTTTTGTAATAAAGATTTTTTCAAAAAGCAAGTTTCCTTTCTTCGTTTCTTTCTCGTAAATTATACCACTTCAAATTTATTCAAAACATTGATTAACCTTACAGTTTTTGCGCTAAATCTTACATTTCTGTAAGAAAAAAAACACAGCGCCTAATCGGTTATCCGATCAGCACTGCGTCTAAGCGTCCGGCTTATTGATTTTAACTATGAAGTTTTCCGCGTTGATAATGCTCTCGCGTTTACATTTCGGGCAGAACAGAGGGAAGTCTCTGATAACCGTTTTTTGCAGCAGTCTGAGCCGTGTCTTCGCTCCGCACAGAGGGCAAAGAACCCATTTTTCTTCGGGCTGATTCATCGTTTTTCGCCTCTTTTCGCGTTAAAGGTGCGAAAGAAAAGCCGAACATGGGCATCAAGCTTTTCAAGACATTCCTGTTCCTTTTCGGGCTGTCGGTCACAGATTCCGATAAGGGTGATTACAGGCGCAACATACATCATTGCAAGCGTATCGGGATTTTCGTCTAATATTTCGCCCTGTGTGATCAGGCTGCGGAAGATTCCGGCGTGATAGCTGACAATGCGTTCAACGTAGCGTTTCGTGTACAATTCGCTCAGCTCCGGGGAACGGAACTGCTCAATCGTCATCATTCTGCGAAAGCGGCTTATAGTGTTGTTATGAAGCGAATAATCAAAAATCTGACGTACCTTTTCAACCAGTCCGTCCTCGGTTATTTCCGTGAATACGGGGATATCCTGCGCTGAGTCCTGCACATGAATATCAATTTTGTCCGTGTATTCCTCGTACTGCACCGCCGCTGTCTCGACTATAGCATCAAAAATCGCCTGCTTACCCGAATAGTGGTTATAAAGCGACGGAGCTCTTATCCCTACCGCTTCGGCAATCTCTCCCATGCTTACAAAATCGTAGCCGTTGGCAGAAAACAGCTCAAGTGCCTTATCAATTATCCTCTGCTTTGTATCCTCCTGTTTCATAAGCCCTCCACTAACTAACGTTCGTTAGTCTAATTATAACAATCACCTTTCAATTTGTCAATGGTTTTTTAAAATTTTTTACGGTTAAGGTCCTTCCCGGCTTTTTCCATCGGATACCTGTCTCTATATCATCTCAACACATCTAAAATATTCCTGTTTACTGCTAATAATGAGTTTTGCACGACAACACCGTGTCTTGAGTATAAAATTTGCTTAATAAAGCTTTTTCTTTATCAGCAACCAAAACAGCTTCCGCAAAAACTATTTCACTTTCTTTACAAATAACGGTTGTTTTTTATTTGCAAGTGCGTTATAATTATGTAAATAAAATGTATATCTATGGGCTTGCGTTGTTTGGGGTGCGGAGTGCTTCGGAAATATAAGCTGATATTCACTTTTTTATTCATTCCGGGACATTCGGGCGCATGGCAACCGAGCAAACAGCAAAACTCCCAGTTTATTGCGGTTTTCCACATAAATATTTGTATTATATTGAATGAATATCTCCTGTATTTTCCTTGACATATTCTGTATATTTATGTATAATTATACCCTATCAATGGATTCAGAGGTTTAAGGCATGAAAAAGATTTTTATTGACGGCAAGGCCGGAACAACCGGTCTGCGAATTTACGAAAGACTTTCCGAAAGGTCGGATATCGAGCTTATGCTCCTGCCTGAGGAAAAGCGCAAGGACGTTGAAGCCCGGCGCGAGGCTCTCAATACCTGCGATATTGCTTTTCTCTGTCTGCCCGACGCGGCGGCGATTGAATCCGTCGGACTGATTGAGAACGAAAATGTAAAGGTTCTCGACACCTCCACCGCTCACAGAACCGCACCCGGCTGGGCTTACGGTTTTCCTGAGCTTTCGGCACAGCACAGAGAAAAAATTAAAAATTCAAACCGAATTGCAGTTCCGGGCTGTCATGCCAGCGGTTTCATTTCGCTCGTTTATCCCCTCGTTGAAGCAGGCGCAATATCCGCCGACACACTTCTGACCTGCCACTCCCTGACGGGATACAGCGGCGGCGGCAAAAAGATGATTGCCGAGTACGAAGGCGAAGAGCCGGACGTTGCACTCAAATCGCCGAGACAGTACGGCCTGACTCAGAACCACAAGCATCTCAAAGAAATGAAAGCGATCACGGGAATCAACGCTTTCCCGGCTTTCTGCCCGATCGTTGCCGACTATTACAGCGGTATGCTGGTAACCGTTCCCCTTTTCAAGGAACAGCTCAACGGCGTTACGGTTGAGGATATAAAGAAAATCTACGCTCAAAAGTACACCTCCGACGTTGTCCGCTATAAGGACGAGATCGGCGAAAACGGATTTATCTGCTCCAACAAGCTTTCCTTTAACGATTCGATGGAAATTTTCGTTGAGGGCAACGAGGATCGAATCCTCCTTATGTCGAGATACGACAACCTCGGCAAGGGCGCTTCCGGCGCGGCGATACAAAATATGAACATTCTTCTCGGAATAGACGAAAAAACAGGACTTGAGGTATGAAAGTATGAAACAGATTGAAGGCGGCATCTGCGCCGCAAAGGGCTTCAAAGCCAACGGAATCCACTGCGGAATCAGAAAGAACAAGTCAAAGCGTGACCTTTCGCTCGTAGTCAGCGACGTAAGAGCCACGGCGGCGGCTGTATATACAACCAACCTTGTCAAGGGCGCTCCGATTTTTGTCAATCAAAAGCACCTTGCCGACGGACACGCTCAGGCTATTATATGCAACAGCGGCATTGCAAACACCTGCAACGCCAACGGCATTGAAATGGCTGAGGAAATGGGCAAGCTCGTCGAAAAGGCAACCGGTGTTAAGAGCGACGATGTTGTTATCGCTTCAACAGGCGTTATCGGTATGCCGCTCAACATCGCACCGATCGCAAACGGTATGGACGAGCTGGTAGCCGGTCTTGATTACGACAACAGCGGTCTTGCCGCAGAGGGCATCATGACGACCGACACAAAGAAAAAGGAAATCGCAGTCAGCTTTGACATTGACGGCGTTGAGTGCAAAATCGGCGGAATCGCAAAGGGCAGCGGTATGATTCACCCGAACATGGCGACAATGCTTGTTTTCGTCACTTCGGACGTTGCAATCACAAGCGAGATGCTTCAGAAAGCAGTCAGCGAGGACGTTAAGACATCTTTCAATATGATCAGCGTTGACGGCGACACCTCGACAAACGACACCTTCGCCGTTCTTGCCAACGGAATGGCAGGCAACAAGCTTATTGATTCCGAGGGCGAGGCTTACGACAAGTTCTGCGAGGCTCTCCACGAGGTCAGCGTTTATCTTTCAAGAAAAATTGCAGGCGACGGTGAGGGTGCAACAAAGCTGCTTGAGTGCAAGGTAACGGGCGGCAAAACAGATGAAATTGCGAAAAAGGTTGCAAAATCGGTTATATGCTCATCGCTTACCAAGGCGGCAATGTTCGGCGCCGACGCAAACTGGGGCCGCGTGCTTTGCGCTATCGGATACAGCGGAGCTGACGTTGACATCACCAAAATTGACGTAAGCTTCGAATCCAAAAAGGGTAAAATAGAGGTGTGCCATAACGGCGCAGGCGTTGATTTCTCCGAGGAAAAGGCAAAGGAAATCCTGCTTGAAAAAGAAATCGGAATCCTTGTTGACCTCAACGACGGCGGCTTTGACGCAACGGCATGGGGCTGTGACCTCACATACGAATATGTTAAGATCAACGGTGATTACAGAACCTGAGGTGTATTAAATGAATATTTCCATGGAAGAGAAAGCTACAATTCTTACCAGAGCGCTCCCCTATATTCAAAAGTATAACAACAAAATACTTGTCGTCAAATACGGCGGCAACGCGATGATAAGCGAAGAGCTGAAAGAATCCGTTATGAGCGATATCGTCCTGCTCTCGACAATCGGAATAAAGGTTGTTCTTGTTCACGGCGGAGGACCGGAAATTACCGGTATGCTCAACAAAATCGGCAAGAAGAGCGAATTTGTCAACGGTCTGCGCGTGACAGACAAGGAGACCGCCGACGTCGTTCAAATGGTTCTCGCAGGAAAAATCAACAAGAGTCTTGTAAACCTCCTCTGTGCAAAGGGCGGCAAGGCGATAGGTCTGAGCGGTTCGGACGGACAGCTTATCCAGGCAAAGCCGAAATCGAAAGACCTTGGATTTGTCGGCGAGATTACCGACATCAACGTTCAGCCGATTCTCGACGTCATTGAAATGGGCTATATTCCCGTTGTTTCGACGGTCGGATTTGACCGTGACGGCAACACATACAACATAAATGCCGACACGGTAGCCGCAGGAATTGCAGGCAAGCTCAAAGCCGAAAGTCTCATTTCCATGACGGATATCGCGGGTATTCTCAAGGACAAGGACGACCCGTCAACTCTCATATCAAAAATCTTTGTTGAGGACGCACAGCAGCTCAAGGATGAGGGCGTGATTTCGGGCGGAATGATTCCCAAGGTTCAGTGCTGTGTTGACGCGATCAACCTCGGCGTCAAAAAGGTCTTTGTTATCGACGGCAGAATCCCCCACTCCATTATAATTGAAGTTCTCACCGACGAAGGCATCGGAACGATGTTCGTCAAGGGTGACAAATAAGAAAGGTCTGACAAAAATGAGCATAACATCAAACGACAAACAGTTCGTTGCAAACACTTATGCAAGGTTCCCCGTTGAACTTGTCAGCGGCAAGGGCGCAATCCTTGAGGACAGCAACGGTAAGAAATATATTGACCTCGGCAGCGGAATTGCCGTAAACATTTTCGGCGTTGCCGACGACGAGTGGCAGAAAGCCGTAACTGCTCAGCTTTCAAAGCTTCCGCACACCTCCAACCTCTACTATTCCGAGCCCTGCTCAACTCTTGCCGAGCTTCTCTGCGAGAGAACGGGAATGAAAAAGGTCTTCTTCTCCAACAGCGGCGCAGAGGCAAACGAGTGTGCAATTAAGGTTGCAAGAAAGTATGCATTCGACAAGTTCGGCGACGAGAGCCATTCAACAATCATCACTCTCAAAAACAGCTTCCACGGCAGAACCATCACAACGCTCAAGGCAACGGGTCAGGACGTTTTCCATACAGATTTCGGTCCGTTCCCTGAGGGATTTGTATATGCCGAAGCCAACAACTTTGGCGACGTTAAGAACTATGCCGACAGCGGCAAGTGCATCGCGGTTATGATGGAGCTTGTCCAGGGCGAGGGCGGAGTTTGCAAGCTTGACGAGGGCTTTGTTAAATCCGTTGCGGAGCTTTGCAAGGAGAAGGATATGCTTCTCATCATTGACGAGGTTCAGACCGGCAACGGCAGAACGGGCGAGCTTTACGCCTATATGCACTACGGCATCGCACCCGACGTTGTTTCAACGGCAAAGGGTCTCGGCGGCGGACTTCCGATCGGCGCAACGATGCTCGGCGAAAAGGTTGAGAACGTTCTCACATTCGGCTCGCACGGTTCAACTTTCGGCGGCAACCCCGTATGCTGTGCAGGTGCCTGCAACATTATAAAGAGACTCGACGACAAGCTTCTCGGTGAAGTCAAGGAGAAATCGGCTTACATTTTCTCTGAGCTTGAGGGCGCAAAGGGTGTTAAATCCGTCAGCGGTCTCGGACTTATGATCGGCGTTGAAACCGACAAGCCGGCAAAGGAAGTTGCCAATGCCTGCATTGAAAAGGGTGTGCTTGTTCTGACGGCAAAGACAAAGGTCAGACTTCTTCCCTCTCTCAACATTGATTGGGACGACTTGAAAAAGGCGATTCAGATACTCAAAGAGGTTATCGCCGAATAATAAATTCATAGAATTAACCGCCGCGGCAGGTCAGCCTGCTGTGGCGGTTCTTGTATTTTTCATTAAACAAACACACAGACCGCATAAAACTTGTTTGTTTTATGCGGTCTGTTTTTTAAGGCAATCCGCACACCCTGATTGTGCGGTGTTGCCTTAATAATTTCTTTTGATTTTCAGCGTGGTCGTTTTCGGGAACTCCGTATCGCGAAGCTTTGTGCGGGTGACCTGCTTGTACGCCGGGAGCTGAAGATTTACGGCTCTGACATCTTTTTTCAGTCTGTCCTTTGCGTCCGGAGTTTCAACCGTATCAAGATAAAATTCAGCGGTTATCGCTCCGTCCTCTTCATAGACAAGGACTTCCTTTACATAGTCAATCGTCGAAAGCTTGTCCTCAATTTCCTCCGGCGAAACATTTTTTCCGTTGCTGAGGATAATCAGATTTTTCTTTCTGCCGCGCAGGAAAAGGAAACCGTCCTTGTCAAGGTAGCCGTGATCACCCGTCTTAAACCAACCGTCCTCAAACGCTTCGGCGGTTGCCTCAGGCTCGTTGTAGTAGCCCATCATAACGTTGGTGCCCTTAACCAAAATTTCGCCGACTCCGTCCTCGTCGGGCTCATTTATCTTTATCTCGTTACATTCAAGCGCATATCCCGCGCTGCCAAACTTGAAATTGTTGAGTCGGTTGCAGGTTATTATCGGCGCGCACTCCGTTGTGCCATAGCCGTTTATTACCTGTATGCCCATATTGTAAAGTCCGTTCTCATATTTCGGGTCGAGGAACGCGCCGCCGCAGATTATCATTTCCAGCTTGCCGCCGAGATTGTCGATAACCTCACCGAAAAGCTTGCGTCTGATGTCTATTCCGAGCTTCATCAGGAACTTGCTGAGCTTCAAGCCCTTTTCAAGCTTCGCGTCCTTGCCGCTCTTTCTCGCCGTGAACCAAATTTTCTTGTATATCGTTTCAACGGCAAGCGGTACGGCGGTTATGTGCTGAGGATGATATTCCGCCATATCCTTTTGCAGGTTTCTGAGGTTGCCGCATATATATCCCCACTCGGCAAGAAGCGGACTTGCAAAAAGCGCGCTCGCCCACGAAAGAGTGTGGTTGAACGGCAGAAATGCGACCGTTTGGCTCGCCGTCATCGCGCGGCAGGTTGCTATTGCGTTTGACGCAACATTTTTCTGTGAAAGCATAACGCCCTTGCTCTTGCCCGTCGTGCCCGACGTGTAAACAATGAAGCCGAGGTCGTCGGCGTTCACTTCGTCATCGAGGTAGTTATCCGCACCGTTCGCGAGCTCGCTGTGTCCAGCTTCTACCAGCTTGTCGAAGTCCTCCATCGGCAGATATTCCGTGAGCTTTACGCCGTCGGTGTTTTTCATCATCTCAATCGCCGAGGAAAAATCCTTGGTGTAGTATATCGCGTCGCAGCCGCTCCTGACCATCAGATCGGTCAGATCGGCGTCCGTCAGCTTTGGATCAAGCGGAATGGCGGTCATCTTGCCGGTTGCAATCGAATAAAAAGCCGCGATCCAATAGTAGCTGTTTTCGCTGAGAATCGCAACCTTCTTGTTCTTCATTCCGAGGGTGTAAAGGTGCTGACCGAGACCGGTAGCGTCATAAAACACCTCGTCAAACGTCTTTGTGCAAACATTCCCGTCAAAGTCCTTGAACATATATTGCTTCTTGTCCTGTCCCTTTTTGGCGCCGTAAATAACAATTTCCTTTACCGTGTCCATGTCGGGGAATGTGCCGTACTGCTTGAAATTGACCTTTGATTTCATTCTATTTCCTCCGTTTTGTTCTTCAATTCTTCTGTTTTTCCGTCATGAGTGATTCTATATATTCTGTCGCAGTATTTAAGCATACTGTCTCTGTGAGTTGTGAGAATACAGGTTCTTTCGGAGCTGCCCATTATGTTTTTGAGCACCCTCGCTTCCGTTTCGGCGTCCAGAGCCGATGTCGCTTCGTCCATTATCAGTATCGGAGCTTTACGCAGCAGGGCGCGCGCAATGGAAATTCTCTGTGCCTGTCCCTCCGAAAAATTCACTCCGTTCTCGCCGACGAAGGAGTTTACCCCGTTCGGGAGCGTGGAAACAAAGTCCCACAAATCCGCCGCTTTCAGCGTGCTTTCGAGCTCTTCGTCCGTTGCTTCTGGATTGACCGCTCGCAGATTTTCCGCAATCGTACCCGTGAACGTTCCGTTTTTCTGCGGAACATAGGAGCAAAAACGGCGCGTGCTGTCGGAAGCAGAAATTCTTTCGCCGTCGCCTGTTTCAAAAATCATTTCTCCGCTTTGCGGCACAAGAAGTCCGAGCAGGAGGCGCAAAACCGTGGTCTTACCCTCACCCGACGGGCCTACAAAGGCAATCGTCTCGCCCGGCCGCGCAAAAAAGCTCACCGAATCGAGCACTGCGCTCTCGCCGTCGCTGTATGTGAATGAAACATTGTCCGCATAGACTCCGATTGAGCCCTTTTTCAGCATATCCGAGGCCTTTTGCTTGTCGGCATCGTTTTCCGTCTCGCGCTCGGTGATTTCCTTGATTCTGCCTGCCGAGGTTGCGATGCTTATCGCCGTCGGAGCAAGTGAAACAAGTCCCGAAAACGACGCGCTCAGCGTGCCCGAAAGCTGGAGGAAGAGCGTCATTGTGCCGAACGTGATTGCGCCCTGCCACAGTCTCCACACGCCCCAGCCGTAGCAGGCATAGGAAACGACAAGTCCTATCACGGAAAGTGTAAGCGTCATCAGCACCGAAAACTTTTCGTATTTCAGCCTGACTCCTCTGTAATGCGCCAAAAGGCTCTTGAAATTCTTTATGTACTGTCCCGTTATATCAAACGCCTTGATGACCTGCAGATTTCTGAGCGATTCCTCGCTGTACGAAAGTATTTTTCCGTTCAGCTCACGGCTTTCCCTGCTGAATTTACGCATGGTTCTCACCATATATCTGGACGAAAAAACAAGTATCGGCGCGCTCAGAAGCGCAAGCACCGCCATTGTCCTGTCATAATAGAGCACTATGCCCAACGCGCCGAAAAACTGAAGCGCCTTGATTATGACGTTCGGTATGAAGCCTATCATTCCGTTTGAAACCGTAGAAACATCGCCCTCAAGCCGATTAAGGAGATCGCCAGAATGAAACTTTGAAACTTCCTCCCAGCGGCCGCCGAGAACCTTTGAGAAAACCTCGGTTCTCATTTCGTTGTTCGCCCGCGTGCCGATGACCGCCGTGATCCACGAGGTGACCGCATTGAAAACGATCTGACCGAGTGCAAGACCGACGACGCACAGAGCTGAGCTGACTATCGTGCCCGTGCTGTGTCCGACGACATCGTCAATCAGCCGCTTTGAAAAAACCGAAACGGCAAGCCCCATGGCGGTTCCGAGCATTCCGAGGAAGGCATACAAAACTATGCACCACCAATATCGGCGTGCATTCCGCAATATCCATTTCCATTCGGTTACCATATCTCCGAAAAGAGACCGATAGCTTTTTTTGCTCATTAGCCTTCCCGATCCTTTAGACAATATATATTAAGTTTATCACGGAATGTACAAAAGTTCAAGGAAATTTTCCTTTATCTGCCGTGTTTTCGGACATTTTATTGTCACATAACGAATCAATGGCTTTGCTTTTATTTTTATCCGTGCCGAATTGATTTTTTTGACATTCTGTTATATAATACTGTTTTAGGAAAGTACCGAAAAGCGGAGGACACTTTATGATTAAAAATATAGTTTTCGATATGGGCGGAGTTCTGATTGACTTCAATCCTGCCCGCTCGCTCAGCAAGCATTTTGCACCCGAATACAGGGAGCTTGTCAATCAAAACGTCTATCTTTCGCCTGAGTGGCAGTTGATGGACAAGGGCACATACTCTGTTGAGGACGCCCTTAAAAAAATGTGTTCGCGCCTGCCCGACTCTCTTCACTCGGAGGTCAGGAAAATGGTTCTCGACCGCGAGGCGGAAATGCCGCCGATTGATGAGATGTTTCCGATCGTAAAACACCTGAAAGAGAACGGCTACCGTATTTATCTCCTTTCCAACTGTCCCGACTGGTTCAACGACTTCAAAAAAAGTGTGCCTGCGTTTACATATTTCGACGGTTTTATCATCTCGGCATTTTATAATGAAGTTAAGCCCGGAGAGGAAATCTACAAAACGCTGTTCAGGGAGTTTTCGCTTGCGCCGAATGAATGCTTTTTCATCGACGATATGCCGAATAACATCGAAACGGCGGAACGTCTCGGAATGAAAGCCTATTGCTTTGCAGACCGCGACTTTAAAAAGCTGAAAGAAGCCATGCAAAAAAATAACATTAACATATAAGGAGCTTATAATGTCCTGTTTTACAAAAGCTCTGAAAGGTCTTGAGGAATACCGCTCACTGCTGTACAACATAACCAACCGTCGGCTTCCTGCCGGTGCGCTCGGTCTGTCGCAGATTCACAAGGCGCACGTTGTCTCGGCAATATGTCAGGATCTTTCACCACACAAAGCAATAATAATTACGCCTGACGAAGCTCAGGCAACAAAGATCTGCAAGGATCTCAACGCCTTTGGCTGTGATACCGTTATGTATCCAGCCGGAGACATATCCCTGCGCCCCGACGACATCAAATCGCGCGACTACGAGCACACGAGACTGAGCGTGCTCGGTCATCTTGTTGACGGAAGCGTCCGCGCGGTCGTCTGCTCGGTCGAAGCGGCATTGCAGCTCACCATTCCGCCCGAAGAACTTATCGCAAAGCGAATTACGCTCCGCGTCGATGAGACCGTCGAGCAGGACGAGCTTATCGACCGCCTTATCAATGCCGGATACACAAGAAGCACTCAGGTTGACGGTTCGGGTCAGTTCGCCGTAAGGGGCGGAATAATCGACATTTTCTCGCCCGACTGCGCCAATCCGTACAGAGTTGAGTTCTGGGGCGACAGTATTGACTGCCTTTCCACCTTTGACACGGAAACCCAGCGACGCATCGACTCGACCTCGTCGGTGGTTATCACACCCGCGAACGAGATATGCTGCAACCCCGTCCGCCTTGCCGACCTCATTGAGGAGCAGATCGGCAAAACCAAGGGCAAAGGCTCGGTACAGGCAAAGCAGCTTCTTGCCGCCGATCTCGACAAGCTCAACGGCGGAGTTCATCTTGCCAACATTGACAGATATCTGCCGCTTATCTACCCCTGTGCGGCGACAATTTTTGACTATATAGACGAGCCCCTGCTGTTTGTCAGCGAAAGCTTTGCCGTCAAGGAGCACGCCAACGCCGCGCTTGAGCTTTTCCATGAGGAGCTCAAGGCGTTCATCGAAGAGGGCATCATCATAAAGGGTCTTGACCGCTTTATGCTTGAATTTAGTGAGCTTTTACGCATTTACGACGACCTCGGCGCGGTTTACCTCGACAACATTGCAAGAGGTTCGTTTGACACGCCCGTCAAGGGACTTGTAACCTTTAACGCACGTCAGTTTTCGCCGTGGAACGGTTCAATGAACGTGCTGATTGACGACATCAAGCCGATGTATCACAAAAAGGGTCATTCGGTCTTTGTCATTGCAGGTACCGAAAAATCGGCTCAGGGTCTTGCCGCCGATTTGTGCGGCGAGGGCTTTTCTGCGTCATATATGCCTGCTCCCCCCGAAGAGCTTATTCCGAACAAGGTTATTGTTTTGCCGGGCGGATTTTCCGCAGGATTTGAATACCCCGATGCCAACCTCACCGTCATAACCTACGGAAGCCGAACCGCGCTTCCCGTCAAAAAATCCAAGAAAAAGGTCAACAAGGCGGCGGTCTTCAACTCGCTTGAGGACCTGCACAAGGGCGACTACATTGTCCACACGGCTCACGGTATAGGAATTTTTGAGGGCATAACGAGCCTTGAAGCCGACGGCAATATCAAGGACTATATCAAAATTAAATATGACAAGGGCGACGTACTGTACGTTCCCGTTACCCAGCTCGACCAGGTCTCGCGCTACATCGGTTCCAAGAGCGAAAACGGCACGGTCAAGCTCAACAAGCTCGGCGGCAAGGAATGGCAGAAAACGCGTTCAAGGGTGCGTTCCGCCGTCAAGGATATCGCTCAGGAATTGATCGACCTCTATTCAAAGCGCACACAGCTCAAGGGGCACGCATTCTCCCCCGATATTGATATGCAGAACGATTTTGAGCGCCGATTTGAATTTGAAG
>SAMEA104315428__coassemble_1282_pt1 | contig 14787 bp, 11 predicted proteins | sample SAMEA104315428__metabat2_low_PE_040 | metagenome-assembled genome bin SAMEA104315428 (sample SAMEA104315428) | gut metagenome | biome: Monkey gut; feature: monkey-associated habitat; material: faeces | place: China | collected 2013
ATTGATTCTGATTTTGATGTGGATCTTGACGTTCTCGGCTATGTTGATCCCGGCGTTACAATAGATGTTATTCGTGACAGAAAGCTTGTCGAGAAGAAAAAGGTTGAGCTTCCGACGACGCTTAAGAATATAATTAAGTGTAAAAATCCGAGATGCATTACCTCGACGGAGCAGGAGCTTCCCCATATTTTCAGACTCACGGGAAGCGGCGACAAAAAGGTTTACAGATGCATTTACTGCGAAACCAAAGCGGAAAAATAACGGCGTTTAAGAAAGTTAGGATATATATATTGCTGTTAAAAAAACTGAGGGCTGCTCTGAGTGATTTCAGAACAGCCCTGTTTTTATGCGTGTATTTATTTTATATTCGCCGACTGGGGAATGATGTCGGGATAAAGAAGATCGTGAATATATTTCGTCTCGTCGGTCCAGTTGAGGATAAGAACCTCTTTGCCGTCGCGCAATGAAAGCTTGTGCGGCGAGTGAGGGATGATATCCTGATTGATGTTCATTGAAAGGTATTTCGGAGCTTTTGTAACCTGAGAAAGAAGCTCTGTCTTTGTGTAGTTCGTTGTAACAAGGGGAAGAACCTCGTCAAGCAGACCTGCCATTGTGGTAACCGAGGACTTTCTGAGCTTGTCGGCAATGGCGTTGAGCACGGCTCTCTGTCTGCCTGTACGCATACGGTCTGAGTCGATTGAACGAAGTCTTGAATAGGCGACAGCCTGTGCGCCGGTGAGGTCATAGTTTCCAGCGGTATTTTTGCCGACGATAATGCTTGCTTCTTCCGCCGTGAGTTCAACCGTTACGCCGTTGAGAGCATTCACTATCTGCTCGAAGCCCGAAATATCAACGGTAACATACTTGTCAATTCTGATTTTGTAGTTCTGCTGAATCGTGTCAACAAGGGTTGCCGCACCGCCGTAAGCATGGGCTGTGTTCAGTCGCTTGTTGCCGTGGTTCGGGATTGCGACATAAGCCGCACGAGAAAGCGAAACCATGTTTATGACGTTGTTTACAGTATTGATTGAAACGAGGATCATGGAGTCGGAACGCGGAAGATATGCGCCCTCAAACATAACCTGCTCTTCGTCGCCGTAGTCAACACCGACAAGCAGAATGTTGATAATTCTGTCATCGTACCACATGACGTTGTTGTCGAGGTTGGCTCGTATATCCGCATCGGCGTCCGCCTGGTTGTCAAAGCTGAGGCTTTCCTGCTTGTCCAGGTCTGGATTAACATCTCCCTTTGAGTCGCCGTAGTTGAGCTTACTCAGGTATGAGTTGACAAATATTCCTGCTCCGCCTGCCAGAACGGCAATTATCAGAAGTATTGCAACGAGAACCTTAACGCCCTTGCGCGGCTTTTTCTTGCTCTTTTTCAGGTCGGCGGCAGTAAGCTTGTATTTGTCGCTTTCGGGGTCGATGATCTGGTATTTATTTTCGTCCATAGATATTCCCTCCGCATTGTTTTTTAACATTATAATCTATTTGAAAAAGAAAATCAAATATTATTGCACATTTTGTTTATAAAGGGTATAATAAGCTGAGGTGATTTTGATGAATGATCTTAAAAATTTGATTCTTTCTCTTTCCGGTGCAAACGGAACGCCCGGAGAGGAAAATGAAATATCGGAGCTTATCGAAAAATATGTTTCGCGCTTTGCTTCAACGTCGCGCGACAGATTTTCCAACCTGACCGCCGAGCTTCCGGGAAGCTCAAAGACAATACTGCTGGACGCCCATACCGACAGAATAGGTATGATTGTTACTTCCGTTGAGGACGGCGGATTCCTGCGTGTTGCAAAGTGCGGAGGTATGGACGCGCGAGTTCTTGCCGCTCAGGACGTTACAATATGTGGCAAGGAGCCGGTTTACGGAGTGGTTACTTCAACTCCGCCGCATTTGTCAACTCCTGAGGACGCGAAAAAAGCCAAGGACTTTGACGCGATTCTTATTGACACGGGAATGAGCGCAGAAAAGCTCAAAAAACTTGTTTCGCCGGGCGACAGAATAACCGTAAGGTGTCCTCAGGGCGAGCTGCAAAACGGCAGAATTTTCGGCGCTGCACTTGACGACAGAGCCGGCTGTGCCGTGATTATCAGAGCGGCTGAGCTTGTAGCGAATGAAAAGAACCGTCCGACCGTGAAGCTTCTTTTCTCCGGTCAGGAGGAGACGGGCGGCGACGGAGCGGTAACGGGCAGCTACAATCTTGATGCGGACGAGTGTATCAGCGTTGATGTCAGCTTTGCCGCGGCTCCCGATATGCCGTCGGAAAAGTGCGGAAAGCTCGGCAAGGGTCCGATGATAGGCATTGCGCCTGTTCTTGACTATAAAATCAGCACGCGGCTTAAAAAGCTTGCCGAAGAAAAGGAAATTCCTTTCCAGCTTGAGATTATGGGTGATTCAACGGGAACCAATGCCGACCATATTGCAATTTCAAAGGGCGGAATAAGAACAGGTCTTGTTTCGGTTCCACAGCGTAATATGCACACGGGTGTTGAAATCATTTCGGTTGATGACGTTGAAAATTCCGCAAGGCTGATTGCTGAATATATACTCGGAGGTGGTCTCGATGCTTGAACTGATTAAAAAGCTCTCTCTTCTCAACGGAACCTCAGGCAGAGAGGACGAGGTAAGAAGCTTCATTATTGACGAGGTAAAGGACTATGCCGACAGCATAGAGACCGATCCGCTCGGCAACCTCATTGTCTTCAAAAAAGGTAAAGAAGCGCCGAAAAACAGAGTTATGCTCGATGCCCATGCAGATGAAGTCGGCTTTATGATAACCAACATCAATTCCGACGGAACGCTCAGCTTTGAGCGAATCGGCGGTATTGATAAACGCGTGATGATCGGCAGGGCGGTGAGCGTCGGCGAAAATAAGATTAACGGTGTCACGGGAATTAAGCCGATTCACTTTGTCAGAGGCGACGACAGGCTCGCAATGCCCGAAAAAATGTATATTGATATCGGTGCCGACAGCGCCGAAGAGGCGGAAAAGCTTGTTTTTCCCGGCGACTGTGCCTATTTCAACTCGGAGTTTGTTGAGTTCGGCGACGGATTTATAAAGGGCAAGGCACTTGATGACCGTGCAGGCTGTGCGATTCTTATAAATATGATAAAATCCGAGCTTCCATACGATATGTATTTTAACTTTGCGACGGGCGAAGAGGTAGGACTCGGCTCGGCAGGCACGGCGGCATACAGGATAAACCCCGATTATGCGATTGTTGTTGAAACTACAACGGCTGCCGATCTTGCCGATGTACCCGAAAACAAAAAGGTCTGCAAGCTCGGAGAGGGTGCCGTTATCTCGTTTATGGACAGGCGCACAATATATCCGAAAAAGCTATTTGACAGAGCTTTCGAGCTTGCCGAAAGGGACGATATTAAGGTTCAGGTTAAGTCGGCTGTTGCAGGCGGCAACAATGCCGGGATTATTCATAAAACAGCAGGCGGCATAAAGACGATAACTGTTTCGATGCCGTGCAGATATCTTCATTCTCCGTCCTGTGTGCTGAAAATTGAGGATATTATTGAGAGTGAAAAAATAATTCGAGCTCTTGCCGAGGATATGGCGAATGATTAAATCTGTTGAAAAAAATGACGAAAGCTTTGTCGGCTTTTGCAAAAGGGACGTTTTCGGCACAAGGATTTCCTGCCTTTACGGCTGTTATTCGACAGACTATGATTTTGTGAAGTTTTGGGTTCAGACGGATGAAAACGGTCAAATTCTTTCTGCCGTCAGCCGTCTGGACGGCGATGTTACAATCAGCTCAGTCGGATCGGAAACCGATGAACTCCGTGATTTTCTCAGCTTTACGGGATTCAGAACAATACAATGTGAGAAGAGGATTGCAGGGCTTCTGAATTTTAAGACTTCTGTTGATGGCTACGTTGTGGAGTACGTCGGCAACGGGAAGAAATTTGCCGATTTTAATACGGATAACAGCTTCCGTTCAAAAGAAATTTATGATATAATAAAATCGGCGAAGCTTGTCGGAGTCGGCGATTATCTGCCGTGGCTCTCCGATATGACGTTCAGAATGAACAGGGGAGCGGCGTACTGCGAAACGGTGATTTCCGACGGCAGGGCGGTTGCCTGCGCGATGAAGCTTTTTATCACCAACAGCGCGGTTCTGCTCGGTGCGGTTGCCACAAAACCCGAATACAGGGGCAGAGGCTACGGCGGTGCGCTTGTCACACACCTTGCGGAAAGTGAAAAGGGTAAGCGTGTGGAGCTTCTGTGCAAAAATGACAGTATAGTTGAATTTTATAAGTCGATAGGCTTTGATGTAAAAAACGAATGGAGTATTATAGATGAACAATGATTTTTTCAAAATCAGCGATAAGGTAAAAAATGCCGCAGACAGGGCAATGGCTGAGATTCAGCCGTATTTTTCAAAAACAGATGAAATAACGGAGTATAACCAGCAAAAGGTGCTTGCGGCTTTCATTAAGAACGGGGTCAGCGAGGCAATGTTTTCGGAGAGCACGGGCTACGGCTACGGCGACAGGGGACGTGACGTTATTGACAGGGTAGCGGCAGACATTTTCTGCGCCGAGGATGCGCTTGTGCGCCACAATTTCACCTGCGGAACACATACTCTTGCGGTTGCGCTTTTCGGTATGCTTCGTCCCGGAGATACAATGATGTGCGTGACGGGACTTCCCTACGATACAATTCATTCGGTAATCGGTATTGACGGCAAGGGCGACGGTTCGCTTGCCGACTACGGTATTACATACAAGCAGGTCGATCTCAAAAACGAGAAGCCCGATTACGATGAAATCAAAAAGAGAGTCAGCGAAGAGAATCCTAAGCTTGTATACATTCAACGTTCAAGAGGTTATTCACTCCGCCCGAGTCTTTCGTGCGAAGAGATAGCCGAAATCATCAAAATTGTAAAAGAAAACAGCGATGCCGACGTTATGGTTGACAACTGCTACGGTGAATTTACGCAGAAAATTGAACCGACACAGGTCGGTGCGGATATAATCGCGGGCTCGCTTATTAAAAACGCAGGCGGCGGAATTGCCAAAACAGGCGGTTATGTCGCCGGCAGAGCGGACCTTGTCGAAAAGATATCATACCGCTTGACAACACCGGGACTCGGCCGTGAGGTCGGAGCAACGCTCGGCCATTCGCGCGAACTGTTTATGGGGCTTTTCTTTGCGCCGCACACAGTCGGCGAAGCCGTCAAATCGGCCCGCTTCGCCGCCGCGCTGTTTGAACAGTTCGGTTTCGGCACAACGCCGAAGAGCACGGACGACAGGTTTGATATTGTTCAGAGTATTCTCCTGCGCAACGAGGATAACCTGATTGCGTTCTGCCAGGGTATGCAAAAGGGCGCGCCCATTGATTCGTTTGTAACGCCCGAACCGTGGAATATGCCCGGCTATGACAGCAAGGTTATTATGTCGGCAGGAGCGTTCACGGGCGGAGCTTCAATTGAGCTTTCCGCTGACGCGCCGCTCAGAGAACCTTTTGCGGTGTATATGCAGGGCGGATTGAATTTCCACAGCGCAAAGGTCGGAATTATGCTTGCCGCGGAAGAGATGGCAAAAAGGGACTTGATATAATTGAAATATGACGGAATTTTTCCTGAAACACTTGCGCTGATGGCGCAGAACAGATTTGAAAACAGCAAAGCCTTTTACGAGGAGCACAAACAGGAGCTCAAGGACGGCTTCACGGTTCCGCTCAGGCAGATTGCAATGGCTTTGGGCGGCAAGGTGTTTGAGCTCGACGATATGATAGTCACGGATCCTGTCCGTATGGTTTCCAGAATAAGAAGAGACAACCGGTACACAAAGGATAAGTCGCTCTACCGCGATCATCTGTGGGTTATGTTTATGAGAAACAAGCATGAATGGTTTAACTATCCGTGCATGTGGTTTGAAGTGGATCAGGACTGCTGGGGCTACGGCGTGGGAACTTATTATGTTGACGCACAGTTCCTCGAATTGTACCGAAAAGCTCTGCGCGAGCGGCCGCAGGAGTTCCTTAAGGCGGTCAAGCGCGTTGAGAATACGGGTGCGGCGTGTCTTAACACTTACTACAAGAAGCGCAAGCCGGGAGATCCGATACCTGAAATTGAGCCGTATTACGATATAAAATCGCTCGGATATATGGCGGTCAGGACGGATTTCAAAACACTCCAAAGCGAAAAGGTTATTGAAGAGGTCGGCAAGGCGTTTGACGAATACTCGGAGTTATTTTTATTCCTCAAATCAGTAGCAGATGAAAGGACGATGTTATAATGGATTTCAAAGGATTTAAAAGCGGTACGGACATCCGCGGATTCGGTGCGGAGCAGTTCAGCGGAGAACAGTTTTATCTCAGCGACAGCTTTGTCGGTGCGGTTGCCGAAAGTTTTGCCGATTGGCTTTGCGAAAGAACGGGCAAGCAGATGAACGAGCTTGTTGTTTCCGTCGGCAGGGATTCACGAATTTCGGGACCGAGAATCAGAACAGCGGTTGTTTCAGCCCTCAGCGCGAACGGAGTTAAGGTTTTCGACTGCGGACTTTCATCTACTCCTGCGATGTTTATGTCAACTCTCGACCTTAAATGTGACGGCGCGGTTCAAATAACGGCGAGCCATCACCCATGGGAAAGAAACGGACTCAAGTTTTTTACTCCCGACGGAGGTCTTGAGGGAAGCGATATTTCCGTTCTGCTCGAAAAGGCGGCACAGATAATCGGCAGGGAATACAAAGCCGACACAGCACTTGTTGAAGAGACGGACTATATGAGCAGATACTGCGCTCATCTCAGAGATATGATAAAAAAGGGCGTTAATGCGAAGAATTACGACAAGCCGCTGGACGGATTCAAAATTATTGTTGACGCAGGTAACGGAGTCGGCGGATTCTATGCGACGGATGTACTCGAACCGCTCGGTGCAAATGTTGAGGGAAGCCAGTTTCTTGACCCCGACGGAATGTTTCCGAATCACATCCCGAATCCCGAAAATGCCGAAGCGATGGATTCCGTTTCCAAGGCTACCGTGAACAGCCATGCCGATCTCGGAATTATATTCGATACCGACGTTGACCGCGCGGGCTGTGTTGATTCGGACGGCGAGGAAATCAACCGCAACCGCCTTGTTGCTCTTGCGTCATATATAGCAATGGAGGGTCACGACAGCGGCGTTATCGTTACCGATTCGGTCACATCGGACGGTCTTAAGGAGTACATAGAGTCCCTCGGCGGCGAGCATTACCGCTATAAGAGGGGATACAGAAACGTTATCAATAAGCAAATTGAGCTGAACAAAGCCGGAAAGTTCTGTCCGCTTGCGATGGAGACTTCGGGTCATGCCGCCTTCAAGGAGAACTATTATCTCGATGACGGCGCATATCTGATGACGAAAATCGTTATTCTTCTCGCACGCGATAATTCGGGCGAGGCGATAAAGAATATTCTTGCTCCGCTCAAGCAGCCGGTTGAAGCCAAGGAACTTCGCTTCGGTATAACCTGCGACGATTTCAAGGCTTACGGAGAAAACGTGATTGCCGAGCTTGAAAAGTATTACGGCGGTATGGATGGCTGGAAAATTGCGGACGACAACAGAGAGGGTATGAGAATTTCCGCCGACAAGGCTCACGGTGACGGCTGGCTTCTCCTAAGGCTCAGTGTTCATGACCCTGTTATGCCGTTCAATATGGAGAGCAACGAAGCAGGCGGAGTAAAGAAGATTGCCGCAAGTTTCTATCAGTTCATAAAAAAATTCGATAAGCTCAACATAGAACCTATCGAAAATTTCCTTAAATAAATTACGGAGAATGTAAAAAGCGAAGACTGTATAAAACCGAATATGCAAAGGGTTCTTAGAGAATAAAAGTCTGTAAGAACCCTTTAAATTTATCCGAATACAGTTTTTATGGGTTATTTATGAATTTGTGTGGAATTGTACTTGCTTGTCGACAGTAAAATGAACCGCACGAGCAGTAAAAAGACGGCAGAAGAAACAAAAGCGAGTATTAGAAATGTCAATAAAATGTTTCGTCTTAGATAATTCCCGAAAAGTGTTGACATGATTTTTTCAATATGATACAATTAGATTACAAACCAATGATAATTCAAAAGGGGAATTGCCATGAAAATCAAAAGCTTATTTTCACTTACCTTGTGCCTTTGCATAATGATCGGCTTATTGTCGCTTGTTAAGGTTGAAAGCCGGGCGGCATCGAGCGCTCCAAAGGATATTTACGGTAATGAATGGAGTGAATCAAGGTTTGCTGCATACGTTGACGATAATACCACCAAATTCACCGGAAAGAACAGAGTGATTTTGATTTATAATCCGCTTCAGCTATACGGCAGCACGCTGAAAAATGAAAAATATCCGTTGTTTGCGGAAGAAGAATATTTTAACGGTCTTTGGGGTAACCCCAAGGATAATTTTGATAAAGAATACTTGTTTTCAAAGGTGTCGATGGATCGCCTTGACGATACATGGACAATGGAGTACTATGATACCACGTCAAATGCCGATCGTTATTTAATCTGCTTGAGTGACGGCAAAACCTATCTGAAAGACAACACGGGTTCTTTGCCGACAAGCGGCGGAGATATGACAGTAACCACGAAAAAGTCAGACGCAACTGCGTGGGATATCAGATTTAGCAGGATTTCGGATCAGAATAAAATAGCCTTGTATTCAATCGGTCATGACATAAGCGGCAGTGATCCTCATTTTTGTATAAACAGCGAAAGTGACGGCAGCTATTCTCTCGACCTCAGCAGAGATAGAACGTCTTACTTCTATATTATGATTGAAATGCCGTGGTATCAGACAAAATTCTGCAATGAGAACGGCTCGGAATATAAGCAGGATACCCGTCAGATAGGAACTTTTAAGGCTCCTGCGGGTCCGGTAAAGACAGGATATACCTTTGTCGGTTGGACGGACACCAAGGGCGGAAAAAACATTGTTTACAAAACGGGAGAGGTTATTAAGCCCACATCTTCAAAAACTTATTATCCGGTATATTCGGTAAACAGTTATTCTGTCAGATTTTACCGTGACAGCACCGTTAGCGGCGGCTACGAGGAGCAAAGATTTACTTACGATAAGGCACAAAATCTTATCAAGAACACATACACCTCTTCAGGTGCAAATTTTATCGGCTGGGCAGACGCTGCCGATTCGACTAAAACGTATGTGGACGGCGAAAGTGTAAAAAATCTAACGGGTGAGGCAGACGGAGTCGTAAATCTCTATGCTTTGTGGGACGAGATTTCATACACCGTAAAATTTTCGCCGAATTACGGTATCGGAAGTATTCCGCCGAAAACCGTCAAATATTCCGAAGCCTTTACTTTGCCGGATAATACGGCTATGAAAAGGGAAGGTTATGTGCTTATAGGCTGGAACACTAAAGCGGACGGCAGCGGTGCCGGATACTCATTCGGACAGACAGCAAACAAGCTGACGACCGTTGAGAACGATACAGTTACTCTTTATGCAATATGGGAAAAGGTGCATACGCATACCGCAGGAGAATGGCAAACCGTCAGAGCTGCATCCTGCATTGACAGCGGAGAGCGGGTCAGAAAATGTACCGATTGCGCTGCGATTGTTGAAACTCAAAGTATTGCCGCACTCGGTCACAGCGAAGGCAACTGCTCGGTTATAAACAAGGAAGCAACCTGTAACGGTTTGGGCGAAAAGGTTTGGTACTGTGAGAGATGCGGAATCCCTGTCAGAACCGAAGCTGTTTCGGCAACAGGCCATATTGAGGGTAAAGCGCAAACTAAAATTCTCCCGACATGCACGGCTCAGGGAATCAGCGTGATACGTTGTGAAAAGTGTAACGTCGTTATCAGGGAAGAAAAGCTTTCAGCATTGGGTCACAAGCCCGGCATCTTTGTTACGGTTCTCAGTCCGACCTGTACGGCGGCAGGACGTATGGAGCAAAAATGCGAGAGCTGCTCAGCGGTGATATCGCAAAAGGAAATTGCCCCCTTGGGACACAGCGGTGATGTTTGGATAACTGTAAAACAACCGACTTGCATTACAGCCGGCGAAAGGGCCTGTAAATGCGAAGTTTGCGCCGATATTTACAAGACCGAAAAGCTTGATCCGCTCGGTCACAAGCCCGGCACATTTGCTACGGTTCTCAGCCCGACCTGTACGGCGGCAGGACGTATGGAGCAAAAATGTGAGAACTGCTCAGCGGTGATATCGCAAAAGGAAATTGCCCCCTTGGGACACAGCGGCGAGGTTTGGATAACAACGATACAGCCGACGTGTGTTACTGCCGGCGAGAGGGTCTGCAAATGCGAAGTTTGCGCCGATATTTACAAGACCGAAAAGCTTGATCCGCTCGGTCACAAGCCAGGCAAGGAGCACACCTGTACCGATGATCAGACCTGTACGGTATGCGGTACGGTTCTTGAAAAAGGCGACGGCAGAAGCCACACATGGAGCGAGTGGAAAACAAGTAAAAAAGCAACGTTCTTCTCTGAAAGAAAGGAAACAAGATTCTGTACCTCCTGCAACAAGGAGGAGTTCAGATTCGTTAAAGGCTCGGCAGGCTGCCACAAGTATTTCCCGCATTGCGGTGACGGAGCAGGCTGCGCCGCCTGTCAGGTTCTTTACAATGTAAATATGTTTTTCAGAAGAGCCGACGCATTCTTGTTCGGCTGGATAAGAAGAGTAATAGGTTTTTAAAATAAAATTAACCGCCGAAGTCACATCACTGATTTCGGCGGTTACAAATTTTGGCGGGCGGCAATTTACGCCTGTAACAAACGAAAGACTTGCAAACCGGGGATACCTGATATATCCGAAGTGTGCAAGCCCTTTTATTCAATATGATTATAATGTCTTGTTGATTTTTCTGTTCGATGCGGATTTTGCGATCAACAATATCAGCAGAAATATAAGAATACCGAGCGAGCTTCCGCACGAATCAACAAAAACATCAAAAAGGCGGCAGGCTCGTTCAGGGACAAAATACTGGTGTATTTCGTCGCTCACCGCATAGAGAACGCACGGGATGAGCGGAATATAAAACTTGTTTTTGTCAAACGTGAAGTGAATTGCACCGCAAGCGGAAAATCCGAGAGCCGCATATTCGGAAAAATGTGCGATCTTTCGCAGAACATTGTGCGAAACAATATTTCCGAAGTATTCAATAATTACGCTCAGAAAGTTTTGACTGACTAACTGGGATTCATTTCCGTCTTCGTTTGAAAATATAAAGATAATAACTGCAACGGCAGCGGTAAGTATCCAGAAAACAACCGCGCCGATTTTTCTTTTGGTACTCATCAGTTGTGACCTCCGGAAATCATACAAATGCTTTCAAAGGCAGAGGAGAAGTAGAGCCCGTCAACGCCCTTGTTGATTACGGCATAAGATGAGCCGTAAAACATCGGCACGAAAACAGCCTTGTTGAGAATGATCTGCTCAGCCTTGACACAGCCGCTGACGATATTGTCACCGGAATAGGTTTTAAGCACCGCATTGACTGCGGCATCATATTCCTTGTCGCTGAAATTAAAAATATTGTAGCTACTGTCCGATGTAAACTTTTTCAGCGTGTCCGTTACGGTTGAAGAATCGGTGTTGATTCTGTAATATGCAATTTGATATGTCGAGTTTGCGATTGAGGTTTTGACATCGTCGGCGGATTTGATTTCGACCTTTGCAAGAATCGAGGTGCCGAGAACCTTCTGCCAGTTTTGTATGGCTTCCTGCATCAGGGCGGCGTTCTCTTCGGTACAGGTCACGGTGATTTCCGCCGTGGAAATGTCGAGGGTTTTAAGTCCCTTTTTCCACAGGGCAACCGCCTGTGTCTCGTTGTAGCCGAGACCTCCGACAGAGCCTGCAATGTCGCGGTATGACTGCTCGCCGAAGCGCACACATTGCGGCACGATACAGCTTGTAAATGCATTGGCGGACGACTCCGTAAGCTTGTCGGTTTTAGTAACCATAACAAGAGCTTTTCGCATATCCTCGTTCATCAGCACGGAATCCTGACAGTTAAGGCACAGACCGTAAACAATGTTGTTGATTGACTGTCCCGTTATCTTGCTGTTGTCCGCAAAGCTGTCGAGAGCGCTCTCGGAGATGAAGGCACAGTCGTATGTTCTTTGCTTGAGCTTCTTGATAACCGAGGCCTCGTCCGTGTTGACGTAAAAGTATATTTCATCGGGGCGGACCTGTGCGTTGCCCTTGTATTCGTCATTTTTGTATGCCGAAAGAGTATTGTCCTCAGCCCAGCGCGAAAGGTAGAAAGGGCCGTTGCAGAACGTATATTTCAGGTCAAGACCGTATTTGGCGTGCGTTGCTTTGAAAAATTCCTCGTGGCACGGCATACTTACGGGCAGGGTGAGCTTTCTGAGAAAATCGGGATCGGCTCTCTGAAGCGTCACAACGAGCGTTTGGTTGTCCTGCGCCTGCACTCCGAGAGAGGAAACGGACTGCTTGCCTGAGTTGATGTCGGCGGCATTCTTGATGCAGAAAAGCTTTTCCGCGTCGTTCGACTGAGTGGTCGGGTCAACGGCTCTTCTGAGACCGAAAACGAAGTCCGCGGCAATAACCTGAGTGCGGTAGCTGTCCTTGTAGCCCTCAGGAAGTACGTCCTCAAATGAATTGAGCAGCTTCCAATGGCTGTCGGAGCGCAAATGGAATGTGTATGTCAGCCCGTCCGCCGAAGTGTCCCATGTTTCGGCTACTCCTGGAATGATTTTACCGTCGGCGTCGAGTCTGACAAGTCCCTCGTAGCAGTTGTTTATGATAAGCTTTGCTTCCTTGGAGTCGGCTACCTGCGGGTCGAGACAGAGCGGATCCGAGGATATCGGCATAATTAAAACGTCGGAACTGCTTTTGCCGCATGAGCAGAAAAGTGCGATTAGAACGGCGCAGAGAAGCAGGGACACAATTCTTTTAAACATTATGAAAACCTCCGAAAAGGGAATAATTTTATTAACACATTTTATTATAGCAAATACATACAAAAAATACCAGTAATTTTTGAGAAGAAAATGAATTGTTTATTATTTTAAATTTTGTTATAATTATACTACATAGTTTATATTAGGAGTCCAATTATGTCCGATAAGTTAATATACATAATTATTGTTTTGCTGGTTGCCGTTTTCGGCGTATTGATATACACTTTATTACAGATAAGCAAGCTTAAAAAAGCCGAAAAAAACACGGAGCTGGAAAAACAGCTCGGCGCGGTTATGCTGATGCTCAAGCAGAGCTCCTCTGGCAATGCGGAGGAGTTTGAACGCAACAGACGTGAAACGGCAAACTCGCTCAGCCAAATGACGGAGAAGCTTGACACGATGACGCGGCAGAATTATGAGACGATTCTCAAGCTTAACAAGGATATGACCGATTCGCTCAATCTTATCCGAACAAATAATGCCGAGCAGAACGAGAAGCAGACGCGTGTTGTTGATGCCGCGATCGCCAAAATGCAGGAGAGCAACGAGAAAAAGCTCGACCAGATGAGAGCAACCGTTGACGAAAAGCTTACTTCGACACTTGCCACAAGGCTCGATTCTTCGTTCAAGACGGTTTCCGAACAGCTCGAAAACGTATACAAATCTCTCGGTGAAATGAAGGAGCTTTCCACGGGAGTTACGACGAACGTTACGGCTCTTAACCGAGTGCTTACCAACGTTAAGGCGAGGGGCACATGGGCTGAGATACAGCTTGAGGGAATACTTGATCAGACGATACCGAATATGTATGTCAAAAACTATTCGCCGACCGCCAATTCAAGAGATGTCGTTGAGTTTGCCGTCAGGATTCCGTCGGGCGACGATTCGTCAAAGTTTACATATTTGCCGATTGACTCAAAGTTCCCGATGGAGGACTACCGCAGAGTCTGTGATGCGGCGGACAACGCCGATGCGGCAGGACTTGCGGCGGCGAGAAAGGCCTTGGAGGACAGGGTGCTCCACGAGGCGAAAACAATCACGAAGTATATTCATGTGCCTGATACGACCCCGTTTGCGATTCTCTATCTTGCAACCGAGGGACTTTATGCCGAGATCACTTCTTCAAACTCCGGTATAATCGACAGGATTCAGCGCGAAAACATAATGATTGCCGGTCCGACAACGATTATCGCCCTGTTAAATTCGCTTTCAATGGGCTTCAAGGCGGTTGCGATAAACGAAAAGGCGAACGAGGTAAGAAAGATTCTTTCTGCGGCAAAGGTTCAATACGATAAGTTCGGAATAGTGCTTGATAAGGCAAAGAAAAAAATCGACGAAGCAGGCAAGTCACTCACCGAGGCGCAGGACAGAAACAGAATTATACAAAAGAAGCTGAAAAATGTCGAAGAAATTGATTCGGCTCAGGCAGATAAATTCTTGGAAATTAACGATTTTACAAATACAGACGAGGAGTGAGTTTATGTTAAAGCATCAGGATCTTATTTCACAGATGACTCTTGAAGAAAAGGCTTCCCTCTGCTCAGGCAAGGATTTCTGGCATCTCAAGAGTATTGAAAGACTTGGCTTGGCGGAAATTATGGTTTGCGACGGCCCTCACGGTCTCAGAAAACAGAACGCCGAGAACAAAAAGGTCGGAATCGGAAACAGCTATCCGGCAACCTGTTTCCCGACGGCGGTTACAACAGCCTGTTCGTGGGACAGAGATCTCATTTATAAGATGGGACAGGCGCTTGCCGAGGAGTGCTTGCAGCATGAGGTCAGCGTCTTGCTCGGACCGGGTGTGAACATGAAACGTTCACCGCTGTGCGGACGCAACTTTGAGTATTTTTCAGAGGATCCGGAGCTTGCGG
>SAMEA104315428__coassemble_1288_pt1 | contig 14705 bp, 10 predicted proteins | sample SAMEA104315428__metabat2_low_PE_040 | metagenome-assembled genome bin SAMEA104315428 (sample SAMEA104315428) | gut metagenome | biome: Monkey gut; feature: monkey-associated habitat; material: faeces | place: China | collected 2013
CCTCCGTCACGGCTTCGCCGTGCCACCTCCCTCATCAGATGGAGGCAAGGCTTTACGAAAACGGCTTCAACTTTAAAAGAAAGAAGCCTTAAGTTAATGACATTGCCTAAAGGGAAGGTGGGCGGCGGTTTGCACCGCTCGGATGAGGTGTCCGATATTTATTTCATTATTTAATATAATCAGACCTGAAATTTCTCCACCTCATCACCGTCTTACGACGGAGCTTCTCCTCAAGGAGAAGCCTTGGTCGGTTTGTACTAATTTCTCGGCATGATATGGGCATCATGCCATACGGAAAAGCAATAGCCGCCCTCGTGATGAGAGCGGCTAAAATCGCAAATATTCAGCTTTGCATTAGTTGTGTAATTCTGTCTTATTAAAATGAAAAGTATTTTTCTCTCATTTTCTTCATTCTGCCGTTCATGAGGCTGAGCATGGCGAGGGCGGACGCTTTTTCGTCTGCCGTGCCGTAGACTGCCTGCTTCATCATTCTGCCCTCTTCAAAGCATGCATCGTCATGAATCGGGAAGTAGTTTTTGAGCAGGAAGCAGCCGTAGCGGACATATCTCATTTCGCCGACAAGGCGGAACTCCTTGCTGATTGTGTCAACAGCTACGCTTCTGAAAGCTTTGATTGAATCAATCAGGGCTTTTCTCTCATTTTCGGGAGAGAAAACGATCGTGGAACAGATATAAGCATTGCGGTTTTCGGGCGTACAGTTATGGCTGTCGGTGCTTCCGACAACGGGGTATTTGTGTCCCCTTGCCCTGTCCTCATAATAGCGCACCGTCTGGTAGCCGTTCTGTTCAAAATAATTCTCACCGCCGAGGACCTCGAAGGCGTCAAATATTTTGTTTTCGACAAGCCAGTCATTGAGCGCGTCCGAATCGTGGAAGGTGTTGCCTGTTATCCATGTCGGGTGAACAAAAATCGCAAGTCCGTCCGCTTTTCTTATCTCATCATAAATCCACTTGAGAGTCGAAGCGACAAGCGGATCGACATTGTCGGGAACGGTTATTTCCTTTGAAAGCTCAGTCATCTTCTTTTCAAACTGCTCGCGTGTCATAACATCGGGGCAGTCGTCACGGGTGGCCCTGACGCTTTTGTCCTTGCCGACTTCTTCAACGGCTTCATCCTCGACAAGAGAGTTAATGCTGTACTCGCCGCCGAAGTTAATTGTGTGCGGACAAACCCTGAAGCCGTTTATCGGAGGAAGGTGAACCTCCTCGCCCATAATCAAATTGAACTCGGTCGGGATATCCTTAAACTGCTCAATCGCATAGAGCGACGGATAATAACGTCTGTGATCCGTTATCGAAAGGAAATCATAGCCGTGCGCACGGTAGCTTGCCGCAACGTTTGCCGGGTCATGGGCTCCGTCGGAATAGTTCGTGTGTATATGAAGATCGCCGATAAACGGATAAACATCAATGAGGTCATCTTCGACCGCGTAAATGCAGAAGGTCAAATCGTCGTCTTCCTCGTTGGTGAATTTGATGCGGTATTCACCCTCAAAGGGAAGCGTTGTTTTTATGTCGATTCCGTTTTCGGTTGCGGTGACGGGAATCCTGCGGCGATAGCCCGTTGCAGGATACTGATCCTCCGAGCCGCCGTTGAGCCATGTCAAAACCGCCGTGTATTCATTTCCGACCGTAAAAAACAGTCTGTCGCCGAACGGGCGGATATGTATTGTCTTCTCTTTCCCGGCTGAAACTACCTTGGGAAAAATATCAAACGTCCACAGTTCGTGTCTTCTTTCAAATGCCATTTGGCTGTATCCTTTCTAATCACTTAACCGTTGCAAGCGTATATCCGTCCTCGTCAACATAAACGGTCATAACGGTCTTGCTGTCCGTTTGTTCTCCGTTTTGAGTGTCGAGCAGGAATATGACTTTCCAAATGCCTGCCGTTCTGTCAAATGCGAATTTGACCTTGTTGTACTTGTCCGCGACTTCTTTTTTTGCCACGCCGAGCGCCTCTGTTTTGGTCTTGACTCCGCTCTCGGCATTGTCCTGATTGGTAACAAATCCGCTCGTTTTGGCATTTTCGTTGCCCTTGAAGGTGTCTTCCTCGTCGCTGTATTTGAAGGTCAGAACCTCCTGAATTACGGTGTAGCCGTTGTCGTTGTCAATAGACGTCTGCTTGCCGAGATCTCCGTCCTTCTTGCCGCAGGCATAAAGCGAAAGAGCAAGAGCAAGACTCAAGGTAACTGCAATTATTTTTTTCATAGCTGTCATCCCCTGTACTTTTTATACTCGCCGCTGAGTATCATCTGCCACCACTCGCGGTTGTTGAGATACCAGTCGATCGTTTTCTGAATACCGTCGTTGAACAAGGTTTCCGGATACCAGCCGAGCTCCGCGTGAATCTTCGCAGGGTCTATCGCGTATCGCATATCGTGACCGGGTCTGTCCTTGACATAGGTTATAAGGCTTTCGTCCTTGCCGACCGCCTTGAGAATCGTCTCTACGACATCAATATTCGCCTTTTCATTGTGTCCGCCGATATTGTAGACCTCGCCGATTTTTCCGTTTTCGAGGATCATATCAATCGCCTTGCAATGGTCGTCAACATAAAGCCAGTCGCGGACATTGAGCCCCTCGCCGTAAACGGGAAGCTTCTCGTCGGCAAGAGCCTTGGAAATCATAAGCGGTATCAGCTTTTCGGGGAACTGATAGGGTCCGTAATTGTTCGAGCAGCGCGAAATGGTTGCCGGAGTCCCGAAGGTACGGTGATACGCCATAACCAAAAGGTCGGCAGACGCCTTGCTCGCGGAGTACGGAGAGGATGTGTGAATCGGCGTTGTCTCGGTGAAGAAAAGGTCGGGGCGGTCAAGCGGAAGATCGCCGTACACCTCGTCGGTTGACACCTGGTGATAACGCGGAATCTCATATTTATTGCAGGCATCGAGCAAAACCTGAGTGCCGAGTATATTTGTCTTGAGGAAAACCTCAGGATTTTCTATTGAACGGTCAACGTGGCTCTCCGCCGCGAAATTGACGATCGCGTCAAAATTCTCCTCTTCGCAGAGGGCGAAAACTGCCTTTCTGTCGGTAATATCGCCGAGGACAAAGCGGAAGTTGCCCTTACGGGCTTCGTCAAGAGTGTAAAGGTTGCCTGCATAAGTCAGGGCGTCGATGCAAACAAGCCTGTAATCGGGGTGCTTGCGCTGCATATAGTAAATAAAATTGCTGCCTATAAAGCCGGCGCCGCCGGTGACAAGAATATTTTTACTCATAAAGAATCTCCTTTGGAAATTTTCAAGCCGCAATCTGTGCGGTACTGCCCGAAATTATTATACACTATATATTTGCAAAAGAAAAGAATTTTTTGTAAATAATAATTTATATACAATTATATAAACGGTTTTCAAAAGCAATAATAAAAAATTTCAAAAAAAAGCGAATTTCACTTGACAAATTCGACATTTGATGATATGATATCAAGCGTTGCAGATATGCGGGTGTAGTTCAATGGTAGAATCCCAGCCTTCCAAGCTGGTCGCGTGGGTTCGATTCCCATCACCCGCTCCATATGCGCCTGTAGCTCAGGTGGATAGAGCAACTGCCTTCTAAGCAGTGGGTCAGGGGTTCGAGTCCCTTCAAGCGCGCCATATGGTGGGTATAGCTTAGTTGGTTAAAGCGCCAGTTTGTGGCACTGGAGACCGTCGGTTCGAATCCGACTATCCACCCCATAGAGTCTGCAGGTTCTGCAGACTTTTTTTAAACTCAAAAATAGGTGCACATCGAAAAATCGGAAGCTGCATAAATATTGGGGTGTCGTCAAGCGGTAAGACACAGCACTTTGACTGCTGCATTCGCTGGTTCGAATCCGGCCACCCCAGCCAAAAACAAACGGCAATCCTGCATGGGACGCCGTTTGTTTTTTTTATTTTTTATCATTCAGCATGACCGAGGCATAAAACATACCGTCACGGGCTTCAAATTTACTGACTCCGCCGTACCTTTCGGCTATGCTTTTGACGGACTCGATTCCCAGACCGTTTCCGCTGTGCTTCGAGGAAACAAAGGCTCCGTTTCTGTCGGTTTTCAGCGATCCGCCGAACGTGTTGTCAACGGCAATGCAAAGTGAATTTGCTTCATCGGAAGCGCGGATTATTATCTTTTTGTCCTGACCGTTTTCGTCAATACACGCGTCGAGCGCATTTTCCAAAAGATTGCCGAACAGGACAGACAAATCGGTCGTTTCAATACCCGTATCTTCGGGAATAACCGTTTTCACAATATAATCTATTCCGTTATTCTTTGCCTGCTGGGCAAAATACACAAGCACGGTGTTGACGGTCGTGTTCTCGCAGAACGCTATCGGCGTATCGTCGGGCATACTCATACGGTATGTGTTAAGGTAAGATTCAAGCTTCTCATATTTCTGCTCCCTGAGAAGCTCCTGCATAAGGGCGATATGGTGGCGGACATCGTGCTTTGCACGGCGCGCTTCGGATATTCTCTCCTGCAGACTGTCATATTGCAGCTCGCGCATGGCAAGTCGGTGATTCTTTTCGCTCAGGAGCATATTTCTGTCCTGCTCATAAATCAGTCTCGACACAACATAATAGACCAGCATTGCGCCGACGTTTATGAAGAACAAAAAGACTGTGTTCTTGGGCTGCAAGGCAATTTTCAGACTGGACTGAGCCGAATTTGCATATATCTCATAATACCAAAGCAAATAGAATGTCGCGGGTATAAGCCATAAAAATCTCCACTCAAACCCCGTCGTCTCACGCTCAACGGCAGGCGTATATACCTTTTGGACATACCGTCTCAGCGGAAACCACAGCACAAACTCGACCAACAGCATACACAACGAGAACGACCAGCGGTATGACTGCCCCGCAAGCTCAGGGAACGCCCAGCCCTCAATACACTTTGAGGCGATGACGATAAAGTTTGCGTTGTTTGAGGTCATCAGCAGGGTGAAAAGGATTTTCCAGAAAGACGCGTCAACGGCAAGGAGATAGAACGCCGCATAGAGTACCGTGCTGACCGCGCTCACCAAGCTTGCTTTACCGCCGGAGAAGAACGCGGCCCACAAGCCGAGCCCGACCTGAACAACCGTCATCAAGGCTATCAGCACGCCCGTAATCGGTTTTGAAAAACGCAGGCGGTTCCTGAACGGGTACAAAGCGAGAACAAGAAACGGCAGAAAGTTCAGCAAGGAATATACGCTCACTTCCGCAATTCTGTAAAGAGGAGGCATTATCGTGCACCCCCGTTTCTCAGCAGCTCAAACCTGAAGCCTGCATAAGCTTCTGACACGTCCTTGGCTTTTCGGCGGCTTATCGGTATTCTCGTTCCGTCGCTCATGACGAAAACGTTGTCGCTCTGCGCCGCGACCTCATAGAAATTGACGACGACTCCCTTGGACGGACTGCAAAAATATGAATGGTCGCAAAGCATGGGTTCGACCTCGGCAAACGGCACACGCGACACGACATCGTCGCCCGACTTACTGTGGAACGTTACGCAATGCGATGCAAAGTCGGCAAATATAATATTTCTCAAAACGACCGACTGCTCGTCGGGAAGCTTGATGACCCGCGAAAGCTCCATCTTTTCGAGGTTGAGCCGGTCAAGCATTTCTTTGAAACGGTTGACGCTGAACGGCTTGCGAAGATAATAGCAGGCATTGACCTCATAGCTTTCGCCTGCAAACTCGTTGCTCGACGTGCAGAAAACCAGCTTGACTTCCTTATCCTTTTCTCTGATAAGCCGCGCAACGTCAATGCCGGTAAGCTCGCCCATAAAAATGTCGGTTATAATGAGGTCATAGGCGCCCTTGCAAAATTTTTTGATAAACTCCTCGCCGCTTGAGAAGTGTTCGGTTTCGGCAAACGCACCGAACTGATCGACAATAAACGCTTCCAAACATTCAAGCGATTTTTTATCGTCGTCTATCAAAGCAATCTTCAACCTTATCCCCTGCCTGTCTTAACGGGACGGCAGCCGAGCCGCCCGTTTGATATTCCGATTAACAATATATCACAAAACGAGCATTAAAACAAGTGTATCATTTGTAATGCAATTACCGCTTGTGCCAAAAAACGACCGTTTGTGCCCTGCCCCTTGAATAAAAAGTATTTTTCCGTTATGATATGATAGGAGTATAGAAAAGGAGGTTTTAAGTGAAAATTTATGTATACGGATCCGCAGAAGAGAAACGCAGGATTGAAGAAGTCGTTTCCGTTCTGCCGGATTATGCATACAGAAGCTTTCGGTTTGACGGCTGCGAGGATTATGACCGCTTCATCGGCAGTCTTTGTGAGGCTATGCCCGACCTTGTGATCGTGACATCCGACGGAGCCGACGGAATGGAGGGCGTCATAGCCTCAAAAAATCTTCTGCCCGGCGTTCCGGTTATGTGGCTGTCGGACGACAAAGGTTTCGGCGCACAGTCATATCGGCTCGGATGTGCATTTTTCCACCAAAAACCGATTACATCGGAAGCTCTGGCTCAGGCATTCAGAAAATGTATTCAATAATTGAACTTCTGAAAGGAGAAAACCCAATGAACAAAAAGAACAGCTTGCGCGTTCTGTCCGTGATACTGGCGGTCATCATGATTTTCACGATGATTCCGTTCACCGTATATGCGGCAGACGGCGACTGCACCCACCCCTCGATTACCGAGGACAACAAATGTACGAAGTGTAATGCCGACATTGTAGCTAAAATCGTTAAATATAATGAGACTGAGGCTGCATATTTTTCGGACTTCGATAAAGCACTTGCGCTTGCAAGCACTGAAGATTATCAGGTTTGTACTCTTTCCCTGCTCACGGATTGGCATGAGCCGATAGAGCTTGATCAGGGTAATTTCTACTTTGACGCAAACTATCACAAAATCTACGGTTCGATCACTCTGCGTAAGGACGCTATACTCAGAATCAAGGACGGACACGGAACCTTCCTTGCTCCGCTTTACGGCTACGATTATTCGTATTGCTATGTATCGGGCGGCGTATTCGGCGATGTAACCAGAGAGGACGAATATCTCATGGTCGAGATGAACGGCCATGCACAGTTCGTTGCCGAGTCCACCATCGTATGCCTCGGAACGATTCAGGCAAACGAGTCCTCTGTGGTCGATCTTAAATACGGCCGCTATACGGGAAAGCTCATATCCAATACGGGCTATGACGGATTTCTTCTGAGAGACGTCAACATTTACAGCGAAATGATCGCAAACGGAGTAGATATGTACGGCGATCCGTGCGGTTTCAGATTGCTCGGCGGTACATATTATGCCGGCTGTACCATGACGATCTCCGACGGCGGAAGGATCGAGGCTTCAGGCTATATCAACATGGATGAGGCCGTTAAGATCAATGTCTATGACAATAACAAAAGCGGCACAACCTTCTATATTAACGTGGCAACGCTCAACTGCCCTGTTAATATTCACGGCGGAACACTTGAAGCCGACTATCAGGCCGCAAGATTTAACAATACGGTTACTATTGCCGACGGCGCTTCCGCGGAGGTTTCAGGCGGCTCGTTCAAAAAGCTGACATTTGAGGGCGACAAGACTTGCGCCGACGCTCTTGTTAAGCGTCATGTTTATCGCAATACTTCAGATAACACCCTTGTGACGAATGCCAAGGTCAAGACACTTGAGAATGTCAGCGTTAAGGAATGTACAGAGCATACATTCGACGAGAACTATCTCTGCACGACCTGCGGCTCCCTTGCCGAAGCAATCGTTATTGACGACAAGGGCAACTATCCTGCACCGTATGACAGATTTATCGATGCTATGAACACCGCCGCAACCATTTCGGGTACTGTAACAGTTAAGCTCCTTGATAACTTTGTTATCGATGAATCCGTGTCGATCCAGACCATGGAAGGTGATGAGATCATTCTCGACATGAACGGCAAGAGAATTGACCGTAATTTGGAGGACACATCGGGAAATATGCCCGGTATTCTTACCTTGAAGAAGCTCACCGTTACGGGTAACGGCTCCTCAAGCATCTACTTCGGTGCTATGGCTTACGGCGATCTCGTCGGCGATCTGACTATCGAAAACGGTACTTTCGACGCTTACATTGCGGCAATGGGTCCCGCCAAGCTGACAATAAACGACGCAACGGTAAACGGATACGTTGCTTTGGATGACTATAACGGCTTCCCAATCGTAGAATTGAACGGCGGAAGCTACAAAAAGCTTGCAGCCGCAGTTTCTGCCGACGGCAGTTTTGATTGGTACTCCGCTCTCGGAGAGGGCAAGGGCTACTATTCAACAGGCGGAATAAAATTCGGCAGTTTCAGGCTCAGAGACAGCGAGGCTTACGGCTTCGACGGAGAGGCAAACGACTCAATGATCACAGTCGTTGACCATCACGAACATTCGGCAATCACAGGTGCGGAAGATCATAGATGTCGCGAATGCGGCGCAAACATCGTTGCTTCCGCAATGCAGACGAACGGTGGCAGGCCGTATTTCTATGAGACCTTTGATGAAGCGGTCGAAGCAGTTAAGTCGATCTCGGGAGAAAGCATACTTACTCTCTTCGACGACATCAGCCTTACTTCAGCAATTGATTTCAGCGCAGCCGATGCAGACATAACATTCAACCTCAACGGACACACGATCAATGATGCGACCGAGGACGGCTCCGCAATGATCAAGTATGATATGGGTGCCCTCACCATAACGGGCGACGGAATCATAAATGTTTCCATTGATGCAATGACATATTGGGACAAAACGGCAGGAAAGCTTGTAATTGAGAACGGCACTTTCAATAAATCAATAAGAACCATTTTCAGCACGGAAATAAACGGCGGAACATTCAACGACGAGCTCCTGATAATGTATGCCAACATGAGCGACAGCCGCACGATTGTCATAAACGACGGTTATTTCAAGGACGTTGCAACCGATTGCGCCGTAATGGACATCAACGGCGGTACCTTTGAAAAGCTTTATTCCTTCAGCTTCAACGATATCTTTATGTTCCTCGGCGAGGGCAAGGGCTACTACGCCGATGTTGAGGGCAATATGTTCGCTCGCTTTACGTATGACAAGAGCCAATATTCAAGCAGCGTTTACGGCTACAACGGAACAGCCGACAAGCCGTTGACTGTCAAAGACCACACGGAACACAACAAGGACGAAAACGGCAAGTGCTACAACTGCGGCGCACAGGGCGTTGCTTCCGTAACAAGCAAGGACGTATTAACAAAGTATTACGACACCCTTGAGGAAGCTGTAACAGCCGCTAAAGCACAGAAAGGCGCTTGCAAGATCAAGCTCTATGAAAATACTACTATCCATTATGAGGTTGATTTCAGCACAAGCGGTTCAAGCATAACGCTTGACCTCAACGGATACACCATTGACACCGTCGATTTTGATGACATATATTTACTTCATCAGTCGGGCACGCTTACCATAACGGGCAACGGAACGATAAACGCAATGGTTTTGTCTTGCAGCGAAGACACTACGGCTACGGTAGCTCCGGGAAAACTCATAATTGAAAACGGTAATTTCAAGTTTGTTGAAATTGCAGGCATTGATTCCGAAATCTACGGCGGTACATTTACGGAAGCTGTCATAGATTATATGAACGACGACACCGATAACTATATCTACGACGGTTATTTCAAATTCTTAGCCGTTGAAACACCAAAAGCGGTTATCAGCGGCGGCACAATGGAGATATTCGGTACAACTCAACTCCGCAAAAATGATTTTTTTGATGTTCTCGGAAGCGGAAAGGGCTATTACGCCGACGTTGAAGGTCAGATATTCGGCAATACGTTTGAAATTGACGGTTACACATACGGCGGCTATAACGGAACAGCCGACAAGCCGTTGACTGTCAAAGACCACACGAAGCACAACAAGGGCGAGGACGGAGTATGCATCAACTGCGGCGAGATCTTACAGACAACATCAATCACCTCTGTTGTTTCGGATAAGCCGGTACTCGGCGGTTTCAACAGATACGCTGTAACAGTATCGGGACGTCCCGGCAAGCTGCAGATAATCAACTCCGACGGTGCTACCCTCACCTTCAACCGCACAAGCCTGATGATCGGCGACCTCAAGACACGCGGTCTTGTTTCAATCACGGCTTACGACGAAGACGGTAACGAGGTTTCGGATATTTCGGCTCAGGCTGTCTACGAGGTATGGGTATTCAACCTCAGCCTCAAAGAGGGCGATTTCATCGTCAAGGCAAAGTTCGATATGGACTGGGAACAGTCCGGCTACCGATTCAATGTCAGATATGACCTCAGCCACGGAGAGATCAAGGTCTCTGAGGTAACTCAAACAGACTCACAGATCAGCTTCAAGGTTGACGGTACGGCAACGAAGCTTCGCATAGTAAACCCGCTCGGCGACACAAGAACCTTTAACAGAGAGCACCCCAACGTTACAATAAAGGCTTACAACGCCGAGGGCACGGAAGTTGCTGTCGGAAGCGCGGAAGCATCATACGAAATCTGGAGCATAGATATGACCCTTACCGAGGGTGATTACAGCGCCGAGGTTAAGTATTACGCTAACGGTTCCTACCTGTGGAACACCGAGGGCTATGCTTTCACAATCAAATAAGGTGACTGCTCCGCCCGTCAAAGGAAAAACAGCATAGAATAAAGGCTATAATTCGGTATCTCGAATTATAGCCTTGTTTTTGTTTGTGTCGAAATTTTAAGGCCTTCCCCTTGAGAGGAAGGTGGGCGGCGGCTTGCGCCGCTCGAATGAGGTGGTGAATATTTATTGTAATTATTCAATATGATTTAACTTAAATTTTTCCACCTCATCACCGTCTTACGACGGTACTTCTCCTCAAGGAGAAGCCTTGGTCGGTTTGTACTAATTTCTCGGTGTGATGTGGTCATCACACCCTACGATTCAGGTTTCATCAGCACTCGTCGTAGGGCACGATGCCCACATCGTGCCGTGAATTGTTTAAAATATTGATAATCACTTGTTTCTTTATCCCCTCCGTCTCTTCGAGACACCTCCCCTTGATTGAGGTCAAGGGGAGGCTGAGGTTGTGCAAGTCGTTTTGCTTTATATAATTTGCCTTGTTTTTCTGTTGATTTTCCTTGCCTCCCTTGTAGGGGAGGTGGGTTCGGCGGTTTGCGCCGAAGTCGGAGGGGTTGGGGCAAGTTTCATCGAAATTTAAGAAAACCCCTCAGTCACGGACAAGCCGTGACAGCTCCCCTAAAGGGGCGCCTAAATAGTTCCTGCAAACTTATAGCTTACATTCATAGATAAACTTTTTCAAAATTCTTTTTTACGGTGTGATGTGGGCATCACACCCTACGGTTTGGTTTCATCAAGTCTTGTCGTAGGGCACGATGCCCACATCGTGCCGTAGATTTTCTGCTGATTTTGCAGTATGATATGCCGCCACCCCTTGAATGATTCAAGGGGTGGTCGTAAAATTCTGTTATTCTACGATAATCAAACCAAAGCAGGCTGTTTTTCTTCCGCTTTCTTGACGTCAAAAAGGCTTGTGAAGTTGACAAGGAACAGGAGCAGATATGTTGCCCACATTGGGAGACTCTCGATGATTCCGTCCTTGCCCACCGTTGCGAGCAGGACAAGCATTGCAGCAAGAACAGCGCAGAAAACAACCGTCAGGGCGATGAATTTTTTGTTCTTCGCCTTTGCCATGTGCAAAAGGAAAATGACGATCGGTGCGGCACAGCAGAAAGCAAACACAAGTGCGCCCGTCCAATGCGACATACATCTCAGCGACGTGAGTATAAGCTCCTCGCCTGCCGACGGAACATTGATTGTGACGAACATTGCCGCACAGCCGACCGAACCGCTTATGACACCGGCTCTGCTGCTGAAATTAAACTTTCTGTACATATAAAGCGTGTTTACAAAAATTGATATCGGTGCGAAAATGCCCCACATCTTGAAGTGCCAGGGATAGTCCAGTCCGATCATACTTGCCGTAAACTCGGACGGATTCTTGAAAAAGCCGTACCATGTGATGAACACACAGCCGAACACAAGGCTTATCAGCGCAAACGCCTTACTGCCCTTTCCGAGCTCGCCGTAAAGATACCTGTTGAGCAGGAATATGTAGAAGAGCATGATCAGGCACGACGCCGCGACCCAAATCGGATAATAAATCGGCTTCAGTATTCCCGTGTCCGCCGCCGGGTAAGTGTCCGCTTTCATAAAGAAGCACATCCACACGGCATAAATCGCGGTGAAAACAAGCCACATAATCGAATAGCCTTTTGAAATTTTCATATTATTTTTTGGCATAAAAAACCCTCCTTAATAGGATTATACCTTAAAGGAGGTTTTTTGACAACTATTATTTTTTCCGTAAAGACTTAAAAAAGTCCGACAAAAGCGCCGCGCACTCCTCACGCTTCAGGTCTGCGACAACCTCAGGCCTGTGATTATACGGCAATGAAAAGAGATCGACAACGCTTCCGCAGGAGCCGGCTTTGGCGTCCGATGCGCCGTAAACAAGCCTTTTGATTCGGCTGTTTATTATCGCTCCCGTGCACATCGGGCACGGTTCGAGCGTCACATAAAGGTCGCACTGCCACAGTCGCCAGCCGCCGAGCGTTCGGCAGGCCTCGTTGATTGCCTCGATTTCGGCATGGGCAAGGGCATTTTTGTCCTTTTCGCGCCGATTTCTTCCCCTGCCGACGATTCTGCCGTCAAGCACAACAACAGCACCAACAGGCACTTCGCCGTCCTGTGCCGCTTCTTTGGCAAGTGCTATTGCTTCATTCATAAAAACTTCGTCATTCATAGCGTCACCTTATTGATTTGACAGCGGCATTATCATCAGGAAATAAATCATAAATACGGACGCGATAACAGTCAGAACGATCGAAACATTGTACATTGCACTTCGTGTGATGCGTATATCCCTGCGCGCGTTGAGCGAGCCCTTAATAAGAAAGAACGCGACAAGCGCAACGAGCGCAATCGTCAGAAGTGTGCCGCCGCCCGATCTGATCTTGGTGAAGGAAAGGGAGGTGAACAATGAAATCAGAAGCGACACAACTATTGACGGCGTGCAGAAAAGCGTTGAATACTTGAGCGAACCGCCGATTTCACTTGTGTCCTTGCTGAGCTTAGACGGTTTATTTTTGATGAACATAATGAACGCAAAAATTCCGACAATGAGTATCGCACCCTCTATCGCATAGTAGAAGAGCATATTGTCATTGGGATTTTTGTCGTAGTGAACCGAAATAACCGTTGCCGTGAAGTTGTTGAGGAAGTGGATGGCTACCGACGTCCATATAGAATTTGTGACTATCGCAAAATATCCGAGCGCCAAACCTGCAATAAAGGCGAACGGTATCTGAACCATATTGCCGTGCAGAGCGGCAAAAAGAATTGATGAAACAATGATCGCAAAGCTGTCGCCGTATTTTCTGAGCGGCTGCATAACGACGCCCCTCATCGCAAACTCCTCAACAAGCGGCGGAATTATCGCATAAGCCACTATCTGGAGTGCATAGCTGACGGGTGAGTTCGCATTGAGCGTGTCGGGACGTTCAAAGCTGACGCCCATCATATTGAAAAATGTCGAGAAATATGCCGTCGCCGTGTCGCCGAAGGAGCAAATCAGCAGTCCTGTGAAAACCGAAAAGATAAAAAGCTCCTTGGATTTCGGCAGCTCGTAGATATCCACGCTGTTTTTCTCCTCGCGGGTATAGAGAAGATAAACAAGAACAAACGGTAAAAGGACATAGAATATCGGAGCTATCGCGCTGATGCCGAGCTGATAGAACGGGTCGGAATTGTAAAGGCTGTAAAGTCCGAAGCGCTGAAGCAGAAACGCGAAAACGTACTGCATAATCGTAAAGCATATCATTCCGCAGCCGATAATGAAGCCTGTTCTCCGCAGTTTTTTCACCTTGGTGTCAATCAGAGGGTTGTGTCCGCCGAACATATTATATAGGTTCTGATAGTACGAATATTGAGCCTGATTTTGATTATTATCCATACTGCACCTCTTTTCATCATTTTATTTATTGTTTTAAGTTAGGAAAATGCAATCTATAAATAGCCAAGGCAATCACAACTTTTATTGGGTCCTCCAAGTTTTCCGTTCCCAACTGCAACTTACCATCTTGGAACAACCGGACTATCCGGCTATAATCTTCACGATCAATAAATCGTTGATATTTATCCGAATCTATCTTTTTGAGCTGAATACCCTTGGCAATTTGACCGGCAATCGTAGCTGGCTTTACCCCCTTTATTGCCGCCATGGTTTTTATATCATATTTTTTATCAACCAAATAATACGTCAAGTCATCAGAAAAGCCAGTAATCATTGCGTTCATACCCAATTCTTTTCTGACAGTTCCAATCAATTGGCGTCCATAATTGACAAGTTTCACTTCTCCGATTCCTGAGATTCTCTGCAGTCCTTTCAAATCTATCGGTTTCTGACGTGCAATTTCCGTCAATGTCTTGTCTGTGAATACTATATACGGAGGCACGTTTTCCGCCTGTGCGATTTTCGCTCGATATGACTTCAGTGCATAAATAATTCTCTCTTCCACGGTCTGTGGCACCAATTGCCTCTTGGGCTGCCGCACAGCAGCACGGCTCTTTGCCTGCCGCGGCTCAAATGTCACTTGCGACATCTGAACTCGGCATTTTCCTTTGAGCACATCCCATCCATATTGGGATATTTTCAAATGATTATGCTCTGAGTA
>SAMEA104315428__coassemble_1354_pt1 | contig 13715 bp, 13 predicted proteins | sample SAMEA104315428__metabat2_low_PE_040 | metagenome-assembled genome bin SAMEA104315428 (sample SAMEA104315428) | gut metagenome | biome: Monkey gut; feature: monkey-associated habitat; material: faeces | place: China | collected 2013
AACAAAAGCCTCGATACGCACCGTTATTCTGCCACCGTCACTCTTGAAAACCCTTGTGGCGTATAAGGAAACGGTGGATTCGGAATGGATGTTTCCGTCACCAACAGATAACGGCAGACCGAGAAATCCGTCATCGGTTAGAAAACGGTTACAACTGATCTTGGAACGGGCGGGCTGTAAAAAGGTGCGCTTTCACGATCTGCGGCACACCTTTGCGACCATGGCGCTGGAGCACGGTATGGATGTGAAAACGCTCTCGGCAACCATAGGCCATGTGTCCTCGGCAACTACACTGGATATTTACAGCCATATTACCGATACCATGCAAAGGCAGGCGGCAGTGCATATAGACCGCAAAATCGGCGGCACAAACGCACAAATGCCGACGGCTCAGCCGTCGGCAAGGAAAGATACTGCCCCGGTCGAATTCACGCCGTACAAGCCCAAAATACGAAAGCCCGGGACGGGTTGTGTCACCATGATTAACGACCACCTCTACGAGGGACGGTACACGCCGACCAATGCCTACGGCAAGCGGGAAAGCCACAATATCTACGCGAAAACGCGCGAGGAATGTGAAGAAAAACTCGCGGAAATGATTGTGCAGGTCAAGGCGCAAATCAAGGCGGAAAAAGAGAAAATGACAGGGTGACCGAAAAAGTCACCCTGTCAAAATTTGAGATGCTGTAGACAAAGAAATAGGTGCAGAAAACGATAATTTACATTTTACTGTTCGTGGGTTGGATCCAATATTTTTTCGAATTCTAATATTTCTGAAGATTTAATCGCAACTCCAAGATTAGTAGGTATGTTGACAATCGGCTTTGGGATATTTGGAACATTAGCGAAAGATAAAATGCCTTGGGCTGTATATTGAGGCCCTCCAAACAGTATTCCCAAAAGACAAATTCTGTTTCCCACTGTAATGCCTGATGGAGTAGCATAAGAACCTTGATTCATAATAAACACCGGAGAACCACTTGAACCAGGGAAACACGCCATATCAAGTAAAATATGTTTTTGCCCTTGATAATCCTTTTTTGGGTGTGTAGCAGTAATGCCACGTCTAATAACAGGTTTATGATTATATTGATCTGAGATACCAATTGGATAGCCAATCATAACAATATCTTCGATTGCTGATAATTCATTTATTTTAGATTCTGTTGGGATTAAATCTGTTTCAAGTGGAATATAGAAAATTTTTATATCAGTTTTAGCCAATTCATTAAGTGCTGGTCCTAATGGTAAGCAGCACAAATCAATATTTTTGTTAGGATGGGGAATCCACTTATTACCTGCACCTGAATAATTGAAAGAAAAGGATTCAGTATCTAAAGGTTTCCCGTTTTCATCTGCTTTACAAAACTCAAAAACAGTTCTTACACTGTTGTTTACTACATGATTATTTGTAATTAAAACTGGAATACAGGTTTTCTCTTCTGGTTTATTACATAAATTTACTATAAACCCTGTACCACTCCCAACTGAACCATCAGCATATTGGCAGTTTATCAAAACAGTAGAATACGTAAGCATTTCTGAAATACTCATATTGCTTTCGCTCATTTGATTTACTCCTAAAATAAAAATAAGTAGCCGCCCCAAAAAAGCTTTTTCGAGACGGCATTGGTCGGAGTGGCGAGGCTCAAACTCGCGGCCTCCGCATCCCAAATGCGGCGCGCTATCAACTGCGCTACACCCCGATAGTTATTAAATTGTGGTCGTGTAGGTGGTCAAATCTGTGGTCAAACACATTTTTGACTGCTTTTTTTCATTTTCCGAACCGCCCGAAATACGCACGGTTGAAGGGTTTTCGGCGGTTTTCGCTTTCGTGCGGTGCGAAGACCGTCTATGCTCCCAAACCAAGCACTCTACCAAACTGAGTTACGCCTCGGTGTTGCGAACGCAACGTTGTTATTATATCATAAAAACGCCTTTTGTCAATATCAAACGGACAAAAAGCGTTTCTGTTTTTATGTTTAAATTGATGTTGAAATTTAATAAAATCTCTTTCTGATTTTTTCGATGCTTTCATCGTCTATGCCTGTTGAACTTATGTAGTCCTGTACAGAGCCGTATTTGTCCTTAATATAGGCAATAAGTATTCTCATGGTTTGGGGCAGGGAATAGTGCATTTCCGCATTTGTGTCCCAAAGCGAATCGGCGTGGGTGTGAATATAGTTCTCAAGGTATGTATAAGTCAGCTGATAGTCCGCAACAATGTCGTCTTCGTCAACTCCGGCTATGGTCAGGAGCATAAGCGTCAAAATCCCTGTGCGATCCTTGCCGAGAAAACAATGGTAAAGCACAGCGCCCTCAGGGGCTTCTGCAATGACCTTTAAAGCTTTGCCGATGTTTTCCTTGTAATTGTCAACAATGAACTCGTAGACCTCGCTGAGCGTCATTTTTACGTTCTTTGCCTCGGCAACGTTGAGCTCATACAGGGAAACATGATTTATGTTCTCAGTCAGCCTTTCCATATCGTTGCTTTGGTCATTAAATTCAAAATCGCCTCGCAGATCAACAACTGCCGAAATGTTCAGTTCTTTAAGAGCCTTTATATCGTTATCGGTCGGTCGGCTGACTGTTCCGCAGCGAATAAATCGTCCGAATTTTGTGCAGCTGTATTTTGACGGGTAACCGCCGAGGTCACGGCAGTTGACTATGCTTTCAAGAGAATAACGTCTTTGTGTGTTCATTTTTCCTCCGTTATTTTGTTACAAAATAAGTGATAAGAACGATCGCACCGAGAATAATACGGTAAATTCCGAATGCGGTGAAGGTGTGTTTTTTAATGTAGTTCATCAGGAATCTGATAACGACAAGCGAAACGGCAAAGGCTGTAATCATACCGATTGCAAGAATAACAAACTCCGTCACGGTAAAGGCAAAGCCGAATTTAACAATTTTCAAAAGAGACGCACCGAACATTGCGGGAACAGCGAGGAAAAACGTAAATTCCGAAGCAACGCGGCGTGATTCGCCGAGAATGATACCTCCGAGAATGGTTGAGCCTGAGCGCGATGTTCCCGGGATTAAAGAGAGTGCCTGAAAACAGCCGATAAAAAAGGAATCCTTAAAGGAAAGCTCCGTAAGCTTTCTGACCTTTGGCTGTCTGTGCCTGTTGAAATGCTCAACGATAATGAAGAGAACACCGTAAACAATAAGCGTTATTGCAACGGTTATATAGTTATAAAGATACTTGTCAAGAAGATCATTGAATATGATACCGATGATTCCTGCCGGAATCGAGCCGACAATAACCTTGAACCAAAGCTCAATGATCCGCGGCTTAACGGCAACCTTGCTTTTCCCGTTTTCCAGTCTTTTTTTCTTGAACGGCCACAGCTTGTTCCAGAACATTACAACAACGGCAAGAATTGCGCCGAGCTGAATAACAACAAGGTACATTTCAAAAAAGTTCTCCGAAACCTCTTTGAATTTGCAGATCTTTTCAAGCAAAATCATGTGACCCGTGCTGCTGATCGGCAGCCATTCTGTGATGCCCTCAATTATGCCGAAAAGTATGGATTTCAAGATATCAAGTATATACATAATGAACCTCCGACGGTAAATAATTTAAGGTAATGCTTCCGATTGTTAATTATATGCGTTCGTGTATTATTATACAACATAGGGGAGGTAAATTCAATCATAAAACAAAAAATCGGAGCAGAATTTCTGCTCCGATTCAACACTTCAATACAAAAAATCATCCGAGACTCGCTCTTCACGAATCTCGGATTTTTTTCGGCTGTTTTTTTACAGCCCCAATTCTTTTGATAACAACTTATGCAAGCTCTGCGAAGTACTTGATTGTACGAACCATCTGGCTTGTGTAAGAGTTCTCGTTGTCGTACCAAGAAACAACCTGAACCTCATAGAGATCGTCGGCAATCTTGGAAACCATTGTCTGTGTAGCATCAAAGAGTGAGCCGTACTTCATGCCGATAACATCGGATGAAACAATAGCGTCGGTGTTGTAACCGAAGGACTCGGAAGCAGCAGCCTTCATAGCAGCGTTGATGCCGTCAACTGTAACGTCTGCGCCCTTAACAACAGCGGTAAGAATTGTTGTTGAACCTGTCGGAACAGGAACACGCTGTGCAGAACCGATGAGTTTGCCGTTGAGCTCAGGAATAACAAGACCGATAGCCTTAGCTGCGCCTGTTGAGTTCGGAACGATGTTAGCAGCACCTGCACGAGCACGACGAAGGTCACCCTTTCTGTGAGGACCGTCGAGAATCATCTGATCGCCTGTGTAAGCGTGGATTGTTGACATGATACCGCTCTGGATAGGAGCATAGTCGTTAAGAGCCTTAGCCATAGGAGCAAGGCAGTTTGTTGTGCAGGAAGCAGCGGAAATGATCTTGTCCTCTGAAGTAAGAGTCTTCTCGTTTACGCTGAAAACGATTGTCGGAAGATCGTTGCCTGCCGGAGCAGAAATAACAACCTTCTTAGCACCTGCATCAATATGAGCCTGAGCCTTTGCCTTTGAGCAATAGAAGCCTGTGCACTCAAGAACAACGTCTACGCCGATCTCGCCCCAAGGAAGCTCGGCAGCGTTAGCCTTTGCATAGATTGTAAGAGTCTTGCCGTCAACTGTGATTGTGCCTGCCTCATCATCAGCAGAAACAGTGTGGAGACCCTCACCGATTCTTCCGCAGTAGCCGCCCTGAGCGGTGTCGTACTTGAGAAGCTGAGCAAGCATGCTGGGCTTTGTGAGGTCGTTGATAGCAACAACATCGTAACCCTCTGCACCAAACATCTGTCTGAATGCAAGACGACCGATACGGCCGAATCCGTTAATAGCAACTTTTACTGACATTTGAATTACCTCCAAATTTTAGGAAACAGCGGCAGGGGAGGCTCGTCCGATTTCGATGAAAACGAACGAAAATCCGTCGCCGAAATTTCCTTAGTATTAATTTTTACCATTGATTATTTTATAACGAAATGACAAATTATGCAAGCGATTTGTTATATTTTTAACCCGTTTTTTAAACTTTTGTTATTATGTACAAAATAAAGCGGATTATACAAAAAAACAGGATAATTCTGACTATATCTTACATAAGCTTTTGCAATTTTACTTGAATAATCCGTTAGATATAGTATAATAACAGCGGTGATAAAATGAAAAGAACCATTAAATTTACGATTCCGGCGGAGTATGACGGCAAAAAAGTCATTGCTTACCTGAGAGGTGAGGCGAAAATTTCCTGCCGATTGCTCAAAAGCCTTAAAAGAACCGAAAACGGAATTACGCTCAACGGCGAACATATCAGAACGATTGATATTCTGCACACGGGTGATGAGCTGAAAATTGAAATTCCGTGTCCCGACAGCGCGATTGAGCCGATAAATATACCGATTGATATTATTTACGAGGACGACGACCTCATAGCAATAAACAAAGGTCCGTTCCTTGCCTGCCACCCGACGCACAACCATCAGGGCGACACTTTGGCAAATGCACTTGCTTATCATCTGAAAGAAGAGGGAAAGCAGTCTGTTTTCAGAGCCGTAGGAAGATTGGATAAAGGAACATCGGGAATAGTTATTTGCGCTTTGAACAAGCACAGTGCGGCGCAAATTTCGAAAACCGCTGAAAAAGAGTACCTTGCCGTTGTTTCTGGTAAACCCGATAAATTCGGTACGATTGATAAACCGATTTACCGTCCCGACCCGATGAAAACGCTCAGAGCAGTCGGCGAGCAGGGCGACAGGGCGGTTACTCATTGGGAAACTCTTGCGACGGACGGAGAAAAATCACTCGTTAAAATTCGGCTTGAAACAGGAAGAACTCATCAGATTAGAGTGCATTTTGCGTCGTTAGGTATGCCGCTTGTCGGCGACAGTATGTACGGCACGGATGAAATGAATATGGGACATCAGCTTCTTCATTGTGCAAGGGTGAGCTTTGTTCATCCTGTGACAGGGGAGAGAATGATTCTTGAAGCGCCGATGCCGGAGGATATGAACAGAATAGTCAAAACGCTGAACACATTATGATGTTCGGCGTTTTAGTTTATTTGGTGAATTTTTGTCAATTATATTATCGGTGATATTTATGCTTGTAACATTATCTCGTGCTTTTATTCTTTATATTTTGATCATAATTTGCATGCGTGTAATGGGTAAACGTCAGCTTGGTGAATTACAGCCGACGGAGCTGGTTATAACGATTCTGCTTTCCGAAATTGCGGCAATTCCGATGCAGGACAACGCTCTTCCGCTAGGCAACTCCATTGTTGCCGTATTGCTTCTTGTTGCGCTTGAGGTTATCAATTCTGTCGTTGTTCTCAAGGTTCCCGGTATGAGAAGTCTGCTTCAGGGAAACTCGCTTGTCATCATCCGCGACGGTGTTATCGACCAGAAACAGATGAAGAGACTGCGTTTTACCATGGACGATCTTTTTGACCAGCTCAGGCAGAAAGATGTATTCGACATTTCCGATGTGCGGTACGCGATTGTCGAGACAAACGGACAGCTAAGTGTTATGCTCAAGCCCGAAAAGGAAAATATTACCGCTGAGATGGCTGACCTGCCTAACGAGACAAAGGGACTTTTGTGCATGGTTATAAACGACGGCAAGTTTTTGAAGCGTTCGTTTAAGGAATCGGATATGGACGAAGAAAAGATTTATTCAATTCTTGAAAAAGAAAAAACAGAGCTTGATGAAGTTTTGTTTATGGTCGCCGACAAAGAGGGCAACTACACAATAGTAAAAAAGGATGAATGCAAATGAAAAGAGTTATTGCGGCGGTTGTGATTTTAATAATTGCTGTTGGTTCATCAATCGGCGTATATTGCGGTATAATTTCAAGAGTTGACAGCTTGCTTGAAACTGCTCGTCATACAAGAGACGCTGTTGTTGAGAGCGGCGAAACGGATCAGGGGCAAACAGATGTGCTTATGAAGGAATGGGAAGACTCGGAACATTTTATGGCGGCATTTTTGCCTCACAGCGAGCTGGATGATATAGAGATCGGAATCAGAAACATTGAAAATTATCATACGCAGAAGCTTACCGATGAATATTTGGAGGAACTGAACGGCTGTATCAACAGGCTTGAGCACATAAAGGAGAGCGAAAAGCCCTCGTTTAAAAACATTTTCTGACTCGGTTGACAGCAAAAAAACAATATGTTACAATTCAAGTACAGACGGAGGTGATCGTGTGCTGTGGCTATGGATTGTTCTTATTGTCGCTTTTGTTGTTATTGAAGCGGCAACGGTTCAGCTTGTTACCGTGTGGTTTGCAGTCGGCGGAATTGCCGGACTGATTGCTTACGCCGCAGGTCAGGAGATTTGGATTCAGATCCTTTGCTTTGCAGTAGTTTCTGCGGTTGCGCTTGTTGCCACAAGACCTTTGGTTAGAAAAATCACCAAGGGTCGCAAATTGCCGACAAATGCGGACAGATATATCGGTAAAGAAGCCGTTGTTACGGAAAAAATCGAGAATGACTGTTCAACGGGTGCCGTAAGAGTCGGAGGACTTGAATGGACAGCAAGAACGGTCGATTCAGAGGTCGCCGAAATCGGGGATAAGGTTACCGTTGAGTCCATTGAGGGCGCCAAACTTATGGTAAGTACGAAAAAGGAGAGATGATTTATGGGTCCGGTAGGAATCGGTGTTTTAGTTTTTATAATTTTGCTTGTTGTTGCGCTGATAATTACAAACGTAAAAATTGTACCGCAGTCAAGAGCGTATGTTGTTGAGCGTCTCGGTGCTTACAAAGAAACATGGCAGACAGGTATTCATTTTAAAATTCCGTTCTTTGAGAGAGTTGCAAGGAATGTTTCGCTGAAAGAGCAGGTTGTTGATTTCCCTCCTCAGCCCGTTATCACAAAGGATAACGTTACAATGCAGATCGACACGGTCGTTTTCTATCAGATTACCGACCCGAAGCTTTATGCCTACGGTGTCGAGAATCCGATTTCGGCAATTGAAAATCTTTCGGCAACAACGCTTCGTAATATAATCGGTGAGCTTGAGCTTGACCACACGCTCACATCGCGCGATACAATCAACGCAAAGATCAGAGGTATACTTGATGAGGCGACAGATCCGTGGGGAATCAAGGTCAATCGAGTTGAACTGAAGAATATTCTTCCTCCTCCGGAGATTCAGGACGCCATGGAAAAGCAGATGAAAGCGGAGCGTCAGAGACGTGAAGCTATACTTCGTGCCGAGGGTGAAAAGGCGAGTAAGGTTCTTGTTGCCGAGGGTCAGAAAGAATCTCAGATTCTTGCCGCAGAAGGCGATAAGAGAGCTGCAATTCTCCATGCCGAAGCCGTCAAGGAGTCGAAAATCCGAGAGGCAGAGGGTGAAGCTGAGGCTATTCTCAAGATTCAGGAAGCCGAAGCAAAGGCGATTGAGCTTATCAATGCTTCAAATCCCGGCGACGGATACATTAAAATAAAGAGCCTTGAAGCATTTGCCAAGGCTGCCGACGGACAGGCAACAAAGATTATTGTACCTTCCGAAATCCAGGGCGTTGCCGGCCTCGCCAACGGCGTTGTGGAGACAATGAAGAGGTAAAAAAACATAAACGAAACAGACTTGTTAAAGTTTTGATGCTTTAACAAGTCTGTTGTTTTATTTAATTCAAATTCAGTCTTTTATCATTGACTCGCCGGTCATTTCTTTGGGCTGGGGGAGACCCATGATCTGGAGCATTGTCGGAGCGAGGTCGCAAAGCTTACCTGTTTCCTTGAGCTCACAGTCATAACCTACAACGCAAAGCGGAACCGGATTGGTTGAATGCGGTGTGAACGGTTTGCCGTCGTCGCCGATCATTTTATCGGCGTTGCCGTGGTCGGCAGTAATGAGTACTGCGCCTCCCATGCTCAGAGCTGCATCGCAAACCCTGCCTACGCACTCGTCAACAGCTTCAACAGCCTTGACAGCCGCCTCAAATACGCCTGTGTGACCGACCATGTCGCAGTTAGCAAAGTTGAGGATAACAACGTCATATTTGTCGGATTTGATCTGCTCGCAGACTGCATCGCAAACCTCATAAGCGCTCATTTCGGGCTTGAGGTCGAAGGTCGGAACATCGGGGGAGTGAATAAGGATTCTGTCCTCACCCTTGAAAGTCTTTTCCTCGCCGCCGTTGAAGAAGAATGTAACGTGAGCATACTTCTGTGTCTCGGCGATTCTGAGCTGTGTCTTGCCCTGTGAAGCAAGATACTCGCCCATAGTCATTTTAAGCTCTTCCGGCGGAAAAGCAACGCTGACATTCGGCATTGTCTCATCGTACTGAGTCATGCAAACATAGGTGAGCGGGAAAAAGCCGTTCTTTCTCTCAAAGCCGTCGAATTTCTCGTCAACAAACGTTCTTGTGATCTGGCGTGCACGGTCGGGGCGGAAGTTGAAGAATACAACGCTGTCGTTTGCCTTGATCATACCGTCCTTGTTGATAACGGTCGGAACGATAAATTCGTCGGTAACACCGTTTGCATATGACTCATTCATGCTGTCAACCGCGCAGTCTGCCTGAATGCCCTCGCCGTAAACCATTGCGGCGTAAGCCTTTTCGACTCTGTCCCAAGCAAAGTCACGGTCCATTGCATAGTAACGACCCATAACGGTTGCAATTTCGCCCACACCGAGCTCCTTTGTCTTAGCGTAAACGTCCTTGATAAAGCCGACGCCCGAAGTTACGGAAACGTCGCGTCCGTCCATAATGCAATGAATGTAAACCTTGTCAAGGCCTTCACGCTTTGCCATTTCAAGCAAGCCGTAAAGGTGCTCAATGTGGCTGTGGACGCCGCCGTCGGAAAGAAGTCCTACAAGGTGGAGTGCTGTGCCGTTCTTCTTGCAGTTTTCGCAAGCATTGAGGAGAGCTTCATTCTTGAAGAAATCGCCGTCCTGTATGGACTTGGAAATCTTAACGAGCATCTGATAAACAACACGGCCTGCACCGATGTTTGTATGACCTACTTCGCTGTTACCCATCTGACCGTCAGGAAGACCTACGTCAAGTCCCGAAGCGCCGATAGCGGTACAGGGATTTTCTTTAAAAAGTTTTGTAAGATTGGGAGTATTTGCGGCCTCAATGGCATTTCCCTTTGCGCCGGGATTGATTCCGAAGCCGTCCATGATACATAATACAACCGGTCTTTTCATAATAAATCACCACTTTCAAAATCAGAGGACTGCCGCATTCAGCGCAGACCAAAGAGCTCAAGTCTCTTTTAAGCGTTTTTACACTCTCGCAGTATCTGTATACAGCTTCGGTGTAAGAAAACGCTTTCTGCATCAAAATGCGTCAGTCCCGCGAAAAATATATCCGATAGAAATTATTTACTTGCTGCCTTAACAATAGCCGCAAAGTCGGGAGCCTTGAGAGATGCGCCGCCGATAAGACCGCCGTCAACATCCTCCTTGCCGAGAAGCTCGTCTGCGTTCTTGGCGTTCATTGATCCGCCGTACTGAACAACAAACTTGTCTGCAGCTTCCTTGTCATAAAGCTCGGCTATAAGCTCACGGATAGCCTTGCAGACCTCCTCAGCCTGTTCGGCTGTTGCTGTCTTGCCTGTTCCGATAGCCCATACCGGCTCGTATGCGATGATGATTCTGTCAAGCTCTTCTTTGCTTACGCCTGCAAGAGCAATTTTAACCTGAGAGGAAACAACCTCCATTGTGATGTTCTGCTCACGCTGCTCAAGATACTCGCCGACGCAAAGAATTACTGTCATACCGTTGTCAAGAGCTGCTCTTGTACGGTCGTGAACGGTAACGTCTGTGTCGCCGAAGTATGTTCTTCTCTCGCTGTGGCCTGTGATAACGATATCAACGCCGCAAGCCTTGAGCATCTCTGCGGAAACCTCGCCTGTGAAAGCGCCGCTCTTTGCCCAATGGCAGTTTTCTGCACCGATTTTGATGTTTGAACCCTTAGCTGCTTCAAGAGCGGCGAAAAGGTCAACGTAGGGGACGCAGCAAACTACGTCACAGTCTGCGTCAGCAACAAGAGGCTTGATTTCGTTGATGAGTGCGGTTGTCTCTGCGGGAGTTTTATTCATTTTCCAGTTACCTGCGATAACTGCTTTACGAAGTGATTTGTTCATTTTAACTACCTCCGATTATTTGTCATTGAGAGCTGCGATGCCCGGAAGCTCCTTGCCCTCAAGAAATTCAAGTGAAGCGCCGCCGCCGGTTGAGATGTGAGACATCTTGTCGGCAAAGCCAAGCTTCTGAACTGCTGCAGCAGAGTCGCCGCCGCCGATGATTGAGATAGCGCCTGATTCTGCAACAGCCGTTGCAACAGCGATTGTGCCGGCAGCAAAGTTATCCCACTCGGAAACACCCATGGGTCCGTTCCAGATTACGGTTCCGCTGCCCTTGATAGCGTCAGCAAAGAGTGCCTGTGTCTTAGGACCGATGTCAAGACCCATCCAGCCATCGGGAATGATGTCGCTGTCAATTACCATAGCCTCTGTGTTCGGGTCGTATTCTCTACCAACCTTATTGTCAACAGGAATAAGGAACTTAACGCCCTTTTCCTTAGCTGTATTCATCATGTTCAAAGCGTCGTCGATTCTGTCTTCCTCAAGAAGAGAATTACCGATGCTGTAACCGAGAGCCTTCATGAATGTGTAAGCCATACCGCCGCCGACAATGATTGTGTCGCACTTGTCGAGGAGGTTTGTGATAACGCCGATCTTGTCGGAAACCTTAGCACCGCCGAGAATTGCAACGAGCGGACGCTTCGGGTTAGCAAGTGCACCGCCGATGAACTCGATTTCCTTCTGAATGAGAAAACCGCAAACAGCGGGAAGATAATCTGCAACACCTGTTGTTGAGCTGTGAGCTCTGTGAGCAGAACCGAATGCGTCGTTTACAAAGATATCTGCAAGAGAAGCAAGCTTCTTTGAAAACTCAGGATCGTTCTTTGTCTCTTCCTTGTGGAAACGAACGTTCTCAAGGAGCATTACGTCGCCGTCATTAAGTGAAGCGGCGAGTGACTGTGCGCTTTCGCCGACAACGTCCTTTGCCATTTTAACTTTCTTGCCGAGGAGTTCGGAAAGACGAGCGGCAACGGGAGCAAGAGAAAATTCGGGATTGAACTCTCCCTTAGGTCTGCCGAGATGTGAGCAAAGAATAACCTTAGCATTGTGGTCGATGAGATATTTGATTGTCGGGAGCGATGCGACAATACGCTTGTCGCTTGTGATAACGCCGTCCTTGAGAGGAACATTGAAGTCACAGCGAACAAGAACTTTCTTGCCGTTTACGTCAATATCCTCAACGGTCTTTTTGTTAAGAGCTTCCATTATTGATCTTCCTTTCAGAAAATTGTATTTTATTTTTTTATCCGTCCTATTCTATAACAAATCGGAAGATTTTTCAAGTACCAATAGCCAAAATTTTAACAATATATCAGTATATACATAAAATTAGCATATTTTTTTCTTTTATTCACCATTTTGTTCAAAGAGGGAATAAAACAATTTAAAATTATACAAACAAAACATAGTTGACAAAGAATTAACATAAAGGTATAATATTTCAGTAAAATATTTAAGGCAATACCGCAGTTGAAATTATGTGACATTGCCTAAAATCTATCGGAGGTTTTATTATGGGTAGAGTATATAACTTTTCAGCAGGTCCGTCCATGCTTCCTGAGTCAGTTCTGAACAAGGCTGCCGCAGAGATGCTTGACTATGAGGGCACAGGCACATCCGTTATGGAGATGTCTCACCGTTCAAAGGCTTTCCAGGGAATCATTGATTCCGCAGAGGCTCTTGTTCGCGAGATCTACAAGGTTCCCGACAACTACAAGGTTTTGTTCCTTCAGGGCGGCGCATCAACTCAGTTTGCAGCTATTCCGCTCAACTTTATGAACGGCACAGGCAAGGCTGATTACATCATCACAGGCCGTTGGGCAAACCAGGCTTTCAAAGAGGCTAAGAAGTACGGCGATGTTGTAGCCGCAGCTTCATCGGAGGATAAGACTTATACCTATATCCCCAAGACGACCCGTGAGAGCTTCCGTGACGATATCGACTATGTTTACTATTGCATGAACAATACGATTTACGGTACAACATTCAAGTATATCCCCGACACAGGCGATATTCCTCTTATTGCAGACGTTTCATCCTGCTTCTTCTCGGAGCCGCTTGATATCTCCAAGTTTGCAATGGTTTACGGCGGCGCCCAGAAGAACGTTGCTCCGGCAGGTCTTGTAATTGCTATCATTCGCGAGGATATGCTCGGTCATGCACGCGACTACACACCGACAATGCTTGACTACAAGATTCACGCTGACAACGGTTCAATGTACAACACTCCGCCGTGTTATACAATTTATATGTGCAAGCTTGTTCTTGAGTGGATCAAGAGCATCGGCGGTCTCGACGCAATGAAGGCAAGAAATGAGGCTAAGGCTAAAATCCTTTATGATTACCTTGATTCAAGCAAGCTCTTCAAGGGCACGGTTGTCAAGGAAGACCGTTCTCTTATGAACGTTCCGTTCGTTATCGGCGACAAGGATATGGAAGCAAAGTTCATTGCCGAAGCAACAGAGGCAGGCTTCATCAACCTCAAGGGTCACAAGACCGTTGGCGGTATGAGAGCTTCTATCTACAACGCAATGCCGATCGAGGGCGTTGAGAAGCTCGTTGAGTTCATGAAGAAGTTTGAGGAAGCTAATTCATAAATAAAAACACACAGGCTGTTATCTTAAAGTCAGATG
>SAMEA104315428__coassemble_1355_pt1 | contig 13712 bp, 9 predicted proteins | sample SAMEA104315428__metabat2_low_PE_040 | metagenome-assembled genome bin SAMEA104315428 (sample SAMEA104315428) | gut metagenome | biome: Monkey gut; feature: monkey-associated habitat; material: faeces | place: China | collected 2013
GACAGACACGATTTACGACGGCATTGTAACGGGCAAGAGCTTTTCCGAAAGCCTTGAAAGCCGTGAATTCGAGCCCGATGCGCCGAACTTCACACCCCGAATCAGCGGAATGCTGACCTTCAGCGAAAATGATTTTAAGTATGAAATGAGCATACTTAAAAGCCTTGATGAAAACGGAAGCGACTGTGCAAGATACACCTTCTCGTATCCGTCAAAGGCAGGGCTCGGTCACTTTATCCATACATATGTGACGGACGGCAACCCGATCCCGACATTTCAGGGTGAACCCGAGAGAGTGGCTATCCCCGACAGCATTGACGAATTTGCCGATGAAATCTGGAATTATCTTGACGAGAACAATAAGATTTCCCTTTATGTAAGATACACCGACCTCACAGACGGCAGCTATGAGGAAAAGCTTATAAACAAGAATTGCTGAAAACAACCAAGAAAGGAACGGAAATATATGAAAGAATTCGAGCTCAAATACGGCTGTAACCCCAATCAGAAGCCTTCAAGAATATTTATGAATAACGCAAGCGACCTTCCCATCGAAATCCTTTGCGGCAAGCCCGGATATATCAATTTCCTTGACGCATTCAACTCATGGCAGCTTGTTAAGGAATTGAAGGAGGCTCTCGGTCTTCCCGCCGTTGCATCATTTAAGCACGTCAGCCCAACCTCTGCGGCCGTCGGAATAAAGCTTCCGGAAAAGCTCAAAAAGGCTTGCTTCGTTGACGATATCGAAGACCTTGACGAGTCCCCTCTCGCCTGCGCCTATGCCCGTGCAAGAGGAACCGACCGTATGTGCTCATTCGGAGATTGGGTTGCTCTCTCCGACGTTTGCGACGTCACAACGGCAAAGCTCATCAAACGTGAGGTTTCCGACGGAATAATTGCCCCCGGCTATGAGCCCGAAGCTCTTGAAATCCTCAAATCGAAGCGCAAGGGCAGCTACAACATCGTCAAAATCGACCCCGACTACACACCCGAGCCGATTGAGCGCAAGCAGGTGTTCGGCATCACCTTCGAGCAGGGAAGAAATAATTTTGAAATCAACAGGGAGCTTCTTTCCAATGTTGTCACCAAAAATAAGAATATCCCCGACGATGCAATTCGTGACCTGATTATTTCACTTATAACGCTCAAATATACACAGTCCAACTCCGTGTGCTTTGCCTGTGACGGACAGGCTATCGGCGTCGGCGCAGGTCAGCAGTCGAGAATTCACTGCACCCGTCTTGCCGGCGGAAAGGCGGACACCTGGTTCCTTCGCCAGAGCGACAGGGTTCTTAATCTTCCCCTTCTCCCCACTCTCGGCAGACCCGACCGTGACAATGTAATCGACAGATATATCAACAAGTGCGAGGAGGACGTTTGCGCCGAGGGCAACTGGCAGAAATATTTTACCACCCGTCCCGAACCGCTTACAGAATCGGAGGTACGTGAATATCTCGACACTGTCAACGGAGTTTCGCTCGGCTCTGATGCTTTCTTCCCGTTCAGCGACAATATCGAGAGAGCAAAGCTCAGCGGCGTAAAATATATTGCCGAACCCGGCGGTTCGATTCGCGACAACCTGGTAATCGAATGTGCCGATAAATATGACATGGCGGTTGCGTTTACGGGAATGAGACTGTTCCACCACTGATTTTTAACGGTTCTTTTTCCGCTTGAAAGGATATGATAAGCAATGAAAATAATGGTTATCGGCGGCGGAGGCCGTGAACACGCCATAATAAAGAAATTAAAAGAGAATGAAGCAATTGATAAAATATATGCTCTGCCCGGAAACGGCGGAATTGAAAACGATGCTGTCTGCATTCCCATCGGAGCATGTGAAATTGATAAAATCGTTGACTTTGCGTCAAGCGAAAAAATCGATTATGCCGTTGTCGCTCCCGACGATCCGCTTGTTCTCGGAGCGGTTGACAGGCTTGAGGAAATCGGAATCCCGTGCTTCGGCCCTCGCGCAAATGCCGCAATAATCGAGGGCAGTAAGGTCTTTTCTAAAAATCTTATGAAGAAATACAATATTCCGACGGCTTCTTACGAAACATTCAATGATATGGACTCAGCTCTCTCTTACCTTGAGAATGCCCCTGTTCCGACAGTTATCAAAGCCGACGGTCTTGCACTCGGCAAAGGCGTTACGGTTGCATTGACACGCGAGGAAGCGAAAAAGGCCGTCGTTGAAGCCATGCAGGATAAGAAATTCGGCAAAAGCGGAGAAAGCATTGTTATTGAAGAATATCTGGAAGGACCCGAAGTTTCCGTCCTTGCTTTTACCGACGGTAAGGTTGTAAAGCCGATGGTTTCTTCAATGGATCACAAGCGTTCGGGTGACAATGATACGGGACTCAATACAGGCGGTATGGGCACAATCGCTCCGAACCCGTATTACACAGATGAGGTTGCAAAAATTTGTATGGACACGATTTTTGTTCCGACGATCAACGCTATGAATAAAGAGAGGCGAACCTTCAAGGGCTGTTTATATTTCGGTCTCATGCTCACCAAGGACGGTCCGAAGGTAATTGAATATAACTGCCGCTTCGGCGATCCCGAAACTCAGGTCGTGCTTCCAATGCTTGAAAGCGACCTGCTCACGGTTATGAAAGCGACAACCGACGGCACGCTTTCGGAAACGGAAGTTAAATTCAAAGACGGTAATGCCTGCTGTGTTATCATGGCTTCGGACGGCTACCCTGTTTCATATAAAAAGGGATATGAGATAACAATTCCCGAAGACATCTCCGATTCCGTTTATATTGCGGGCGCAGCGAAAAAGGACGGCAAGCTTTACACCTCGGGAGGCAGAGTTCTTGGCGTAACATCGGTTGCTCCGACGCTGAAGGAAGCAATCGACAGTTCATATAAAAAGGTTAAAACAATTTCATTTGAAAACGCATATTACAGACTCGACATCGGTCAAAGAGCCTTGAAAGCAACGGAGGAATAATATGGTTTACAGAGTTTATGTAGAAAAAAAAACGGAAATTGCCCATGAGGCGAAGAACCTGCTTAAGGAAGCCAACGAGCTTCTCTCAATAAAGGGTCTTGAGGATGTGAGGATCATCAACCGTTACGATGCCGAAAACATCACAGAGGAGCTTTTTAATTATGCCGTAAAAACAGTTTTTTCGGAGCCTCAGCTCGATATCGTTTCGAGCGAGATAAATCCCGACGGTTATACATGCTTTGCAGTTGAATATCTTCCCGGTCAGTTTGATCAGAGAGCCGACTCCGCCGCACAGTGCATACAGATTATTTCAAAATCCGAGCGTCCTACCGTGCGCACAGCGAAGGTTTATTTGCTCAAGGGCGAGCTTTCCGCAGGCGAAATTGATACAATCAAAAAATACGTCATTAACCCCGTCGAAGCGAGAGAGGCTTCACTCACAAAGCCCGAAACTCTTGCCGCAAAGTATGATATTCCGACATCCGTCGAAACTCTTGACGGCTTCCTTGATTTAACCGACTCGGAGCTTGAAAAATTTGTTGAAGATTTCGGTCTTGCAATGGATATTGACGATATCAAGTTCTGTCAGAATTATTTTAAATCCGAAAACAGAAATCCGACAATCACCGAAATACGAATGATTGATACCTATTGGTCGGATCATTGCCGCCATACAACATTTTTGACGGTAATTGACGACGTTACCTTTGAGGACGAGCTTATTCAAAAAACCTATGATGAATATCTTGAAACACGCAGATCGCTCGGCAGAACAAAGCCCGTCTGTCTGATGGACATTGCAACTATCGCCGTCAAGGCGCTTAAAAAGCAGGGAAAGCTTGACAAGCTTGATGAGAGCGAAGAAATCAATGCCTGCACGGTTAAGATAAATGTTGACGTAGACGGCGTCAGTGAGCCTTGGCTGCTCCTTTTCAAAAATGAAACCCACAACCACCCGACAGAAATCGAGCCCTTCGGCGGTGCGGCAACATGTATCGGCGGAGCGATTCGTGATCCCCTTTCGGGCAGAAGCTATGTCTACGGAGCTATGCGTGTCACAGGTGCGGCAGATCCCCTGAAGCCGCTCGATGAAACTATCAAGGGCAAGCTTCCCCAGAGAAAAATCGTAACGACAGCCGCCGCAGGCTATTCGTCCTACGGCAACCAGATAGGTCTTGCAACAGGAATTGTCGATGAGATCTATCACCCGGGATATGCTGCAAAACGTATGGAAATCGGTGCCGTTATCGCCGCAACTCCTGCAGAAAACGTAAGACGAGAGGTTCCGACTCCCGGAGATATTGTTATTCTTCTCGGCGGTGCTACAGGTCGTGACGGATGCGGCGGTGCTACAGGCTCATCAAAATCTCACACTGTTTCTTCTCTTGAGACCTGCGGTGCAGAGGTGCAAAAAGGTAACGCTCCTGAGGAACGCAAGCTTCAAAGACTTTTCCGCAATAAAACCGCATGCCGTCTTATCAAGCGCTGCAACGACTTCGGCGCAGGCGGAGTTTCTGTTGCAATCGGCGAGCTTGCCGACGGACTTGAAATCAATCTTAATGCCGTTCCCAAGAAGTATGAGGGTCTTGACGGAACAGAGCTTGCAATCAGCGAGAGCCAGGAAAGAATGGCTGTCGTTGTTGAAGCGAATAAGGTTGACGAGTTCCTTTCCCTTGCCAAAGAGGAAAATCTCAACGCCGTTCCCGTCGCTGTCGTAACCGAACAGCCTCGCCTGAGAATGAATTGGAACGGAAATACAATCGTTGATATCAGCCGTGAATTTCTTAATTCAAACGGTGCAGACAAGCACATTGTAATCAACACAGAAAAATGTGCCTCGGCAAAACGCAGCTTTAACGGAAGTTTTTCGGAAAGCTATAAAGAACTTGCCGACGACCTCAACATTTGCTCAAAAAGAGGTCTTTCAGAACGTTTCGATTCAACCATCGGCGCAGGAACCGTTCTTATGCCGTTCGGCGGTAAAAATCAGCTCACTCCAATTCAGGCAATGGTTCAGAAAATCTCTGTTGAGAAAAAGTCAACCGACGACTGTTCGCTCATGGCGTTCGGCTACAATCCGTTCATAACCGAAAAAAGTCCTTATCACGGCGCATATTTAGCTGTTGTCGAGTCAGTCTGCAAGCTTATTGCAAGCGGTACCGATTTCAAGGACGTTTACCTGACCTTCCAGGAATATTTCAAGCATCCAGGCAAGGACGGCAAGCGCTGGAGTCAGCCGCTTTCGGCTCTCCTCGGTGCATTTAAGGCACAGATGGAGCTCGGAATCGGTGCGATCGGAGGAAAAGACTCAATGAGCGGCACATTCGAGAATATCGACGTTCCGCCGACTCTTGTTTCCTTCGCCGTTACAACATCAAAAACAGACCGAATCGTTTCTCCCGAATTTAAGAAAGCAGGAAACAAGGTCATCTTCCTTCCCTGTCCGTATGACGTAAACAATCTTCCGAAAACCGACTGCCTCATTGCTCTTTTTGATAAGGTCGCCGATCTTTTGAAATCGGGAAAAGCGGTTTCATGCTACACTCCCGGTATGGGCGGCATCGCCGAAGCAGTTATGAAAATGTGCTTCGGTAACGGACTCGGCTTCGGCTACAGCGAAAAGGTCGATATGAACAAAATATTCGGCTACAACTATGCCGGCTTCATTCTTGAAGTTGACATCTGGGACAATGACGATGATATAATCGGAACAGTTACGGAGAACAGTGATATTACATACCTCGGCGAAAATGTATCGCTTGATTCACTACTGAAAATTTACGAAAACAAGCTAGAAAGCGTTTTCACGTGCAACATTAAAAACACAGGCAGTAAGCCCGAAAACGTTTCATATACTGCCACAGAGCGCACAGCGCCGTCAATCAAGGTGGCTAAGCCCCGTGTTCTCATTCCCGTATTCCCGGGCACAAACTGCGAATACGATTCCGCAAAGGCGGTCGCAAACGCAGGCGCAGAGCCGATAATCACGGTTATCAATAATCTCTCTGCAGACGGAATCGCAAGAAGCATTGAAGGCTTTGCAAAAGAACTTAAAAATTCTCAGATCATATTCATTCCCGGCGGATTTTCAGGCGGAGATGAGCCCGACGGAAGTGGTAAATTCATCACCGCATTTTTCCGCAATCCCGAGATAAAGGAGGGTGTCACAGAGCTTCTTGAACGCCGTGACGGTCTTATGTGCGGCATCTGCAACGGCTTCCAGGCTCTTATAAAGCTCGGACTTGTGCCTTACGGAAAAATCATCAACACCGATGAAAATTGCCCGACGCTTACATTCAACACAATTGCAAGGCATCAGTCAAGAATCGTTCGCACAAGGATCGCTTCAAACAAATCCCCGTGGCTGTCTGAAATGAACGTCGGCGATATTGTCAATGTCCCGATTTCTCATGGCGAAGGTCGCTTCCTTGCCAATGATGAAACGATACGCCGCCTTATCGAAAACGGACAGATCGCAACTCAGTATGTCGATTCCGAAGGAAATGCTTCAAATGATATCCACTTTAATCCCAACGACTCAGCCTATGCGATTGAGGGTGTCACCTCCCCCGACGGCAGAGTTTTCGGAAAAATGGGTCACAGCGAAAGAATCGGAGCGGGACTTTATAAAAATGTTCCCGGCAATTATAACATACATATGTTTGAATCAGCCGTAAAATATTTTAACAAGTGAGGAGTATAGCCATGTCACAACTTTCCGATATTGAAATAGCTCAGCAGTGCAAGCCAAGGCACATTACAGAAATTGCAAAAAAAGCACACATTGATGAAAAATACATCGAACAGTACGGAAACTATAAAGCCAAAATCGATCCGCAGCTTTTAAAGGAAACCGACAGGGAAAACGGCAAGCTTATACTTGTCACCGCCATCACCCCCACCCCTGCCGGAGAGGGCAAAACAACGACTACAATAGGTCTAGCCGATGGTCTTGCACGTCTCGGCAAGGATGTAACCGTGGCACTTCGTGAGCCGTCACTCGGTCCTGTTTTCGGCATAAAGGGCGGTGCCGCAGGCGGCGGCTATGCTCAGGTCGTTCCCATGGAGGACATCAATCTTCATTTCACGGGAGATTTCCATGCAATCGGAGCGGCGAACAACCTCCTCGCCGCAATGCTCGACAATCATATTCAGCAGGGCAACGCTTTGGGAATTGACGTCAAAAAAATCACATGGAAGCGTTGTGTTGACATGAATGACCGTCAGCTCCGTTACGTTGTAGACGGACTCGGCGGAAGAGTGAACGGAACTCCCCGTGAGGACGGCTTTGATATAACCGTAGCGAGCGAGATTATGGCAGTTTTCTGCCTCGCAACCTCAATTTCCGACCTCAAGGAGCGCTTGTCAAAAATTATCGTCGGTTACACCTATGATGACAAACCCGTAACGGCAGGAGACCTCCATGCACAGGGAGCAATGACCGCTCTCTTGAAGGATGCGATTAAGCCGAACCTTGTTCAGACGCTTGAGGGAACACCCGCATTTGTACACGGCGGTCCCTTTGCAAATATTGCCCACGGCTGCAATTCGGTCATGGCAACGCAAATGGCTCTTAAAATGGGTAACTACACAATCACCGAAGCAGGCTTCGGCGCAGATCTCGGAGCCGAGAAATTCCTCGACATCAAGTGCCGTATTGCAGGTCTCGTTCCCGACGCAGTTGTTGTTGTCGCAACCGTTCGTGCGCTTAAAATGCACGGCGGACTTGACAAGAAAGAGCTTGCAACCGAGGATATCGCCGCTTTGGAAAAGGGCATACCGAACCTTCTCCGTCACGTTTCCAATATCAAAAACATTTACAAGCTTCCGTGCGTCGTTGCCGTAAACAGATTCCCGACGGATACGGATAACGAAATCAACTTCATTATCGAGAAATGCCGTAAGCTCGGCGTAAATACGGTTCTCTCAACCGTTTGGGCGGAGGGCGGCAAGGGCGGAGAAACTCTCGCAAAAGAGGTTATTCGTCTCTGTGAAGAAGAAAAGGGAGATTTCACCTTCTCCTACGATGACGAGCTTTCGATTACGGAAAAGGTTGGTGCAATCGTCAAGAAGGTCTACGGCGGAAAGGGAATCAACATTTTGCCGAACGCAAAGAAACAGATCGCTCAGCTTGAAAGCCTCGGCTTCGGAAAATTCCCTGTTTGTATTGCAAAAACGCAGTACAGCTTTTCCGACGATCCGACAAAGCTCGGCGCACCCGAGGACTTCACCGTAACAGTTAAGAACGTCAAGGTCAGCGCAGGTGCAGGATTTATTGTTGTTCTGACAGGCGATATCATGACCATGCCCGGACTACCGAAAAAACCTGCGGCGGAAAATATCGACGTTGACGATAACGGAAAAATCATCGGTTTGTTCTGATTTTAAATCATAAATAACGCAAAACTAAAAGCAATATTTGTTAAACTATAAAATATTAAGCAAAAACCCTGCCGAATTTGAATTTTCGGTAGGGTTTTAATTGTTTTTCAAGATATTCTAATGATATAAACACAGAATAGCAAGGTTTTTAGCTTATTTAAGTCCAAGACCGTTCACCCAGCTTGTGACATCACTTGCGGAAGCGCCGGAAGAAAATCTTTCGCCGTCCTGCCAATCGCCTGTGTCTGCCATTTTTTCCAGGAGCTTGCCGCTCTGACCAAGTCCTGAAGAAGCCGACGTGCAGAACGGAATAACGGTTTTACCCGTAAATCATTGCCCTTAACAAAGTTATTTACAGACCAGGCGGCTATTGCCCACCAAATCGGATAGCCGATGAACACTGTGTCATAGTCCGCCCAATTGTCTAGAGTTGTCTTTTCGAGCGCAATATCACGCTTGCTCTCGTCGTCGTGCTCGGCATTCACACGGCTGCCGTTATCGGTCCAGTCGAGATCCGCACTTGTGTATTTGTCCTTCGGCACAATTTCAAAAACATTTGCCCCAACGGTTTCGGCAATCGTCTGTGCAACAGCCTTTGTGCTGCCTGTAGCAGAATAATAGACGACAAGTATCTTGCCTAAGTTCGGGTGGTTAGAGTTGGTTGAGGGAGTATTTTTATCCGCCGAGGCAGGTGTTGATGTGGTTGGCTTGTCTGCTCTGTCCGATGACGTGTTTCCGCAGGCAGCAAATGTAAATATAGGTGTGATTGCCAATAAAACTGCGATTATCTTTTTCATAGTCATAGTCATCCTTTATTTCTGTTCGTCAATGGAGAATGTCATTGTTGCGTATTTTAGAATCACTTTATTTACATTCTTCATAAATTGTTACTATTTCCTCGTGGGTCAATTTTTTGTAGCTTCCGGGTACAATACCGCAGGAGTCTGCAATTTCTTTAAGGTTGATATTTTCATCAATACCAAGCTCCTTAAAGGTTGTCGGCATACCGATTTCCTTAATAAAATCGGCAAGAGCCTCAACGCCTGCCTTTGCAAGCTACTCGTCTGTTTGTTCGTCCTTTGAAATACCCCAAACATTAGCCGCAAACTGTGCAAACTTCTTCTCACCTGCCTTGCAAATATGTCGGTAATAAACGGGATACGGCACAGCAAAACGGCTCGCGTGACAGCTCCAAGCCCTCGCATTTTCTCAGGTGCAACATCGCATCGTCGAATATTCCGCCCACAACATCAATATTTTTACCGAGATTGCCGAGAATTTCCTTTGCGTTTTCAGATGTATTTCAAAGGGTATAATTTCAAATTTTATATCGGGACATTTGTCCTGAATCTTTGGCCATAATCGCATAAAAAGCTGAGCGGGAGTTATCGGCGAAGAACCGATACGGATGATATTCTCCCCTTCGCTCATTGCGTTTTTTGCCCTGACAACGCTGTCCTTGCAATATCTGATAATGTATTTTGCATCCTGATAAAGCAATTTTCCTGCCTTTGTCAGTATCAGCCCACGGTGTGTACGCTCAAATAAAACAAGGTCAAGCGAGCTTTCGAGCAAATTGATTTGCTTAATAACGGCAGTCGGTGTAATATACAATTCCTCCGCCGCCTTGTTAAAGCTCCCCGCATCTGCAACCTTTATAAATGTTTCTATCTGCGGATTTATACATCGTCCCACCACCCTTTTTTATAATTATATCCGTTTGAGCACTGTATGTCAGATTTGTTTAAACAACACCTAAAGTGAACAGTCGTATTTTAAAAATATACATCAATATTCATTCCTGCCGAAAATGTGATTTTTTGGGCGGGATATTTTTATGCGGTGAAAAAGCTGTTCTGTCCTCAAAATTCGGGACGAAAAAAGAAAACAAAATAGAAATTATAAGGCCTTGTTTGAGGAAAAGCCCATCAGAAAACGAGCAAGACCTGATAAAAATAAATCCGACACCGAATGGATTGGGGATGACGACAAGGTTATTAATAATTAATCTAACTCCATTTACTCAAGCAATGCTTTATTTTTGTCAATAATTTGTTGCAAAGGGTTTTGTCAGACCGGGAACAAAATCTCGTTCAAAGCAGCTTCGTGTCATATAATGTTATAAGCACAAGTTTATTCGTGCAATTTAGTGTAATATTTTTATAATTTATGATTGATATTTACACGAATATATGCTATGCTATGGCGGTATGGCGGAGAACTATGTCAATGTGCAGCTTACCGGTAACGGCTACCACACCTACTATTGGGAGTCCGAGCGTGGAGCTGAAATTATTTTATCATTCAGCGTGACGGTCAGCTCATTCCAATTGAGGTCAAGTCTGCCGACAACACCAGAGCCAAGAGCTTGAAGGTCTATATGGACACCTACAAGCCCGCTTATGCTATCAAGCTCTCTGCTAAAAACTTCGGCTTTGAGGATAACAAAAAAATCGTTCCTCTCTATGCTGCATTCTGCATCTGATACCAATATTACAAAAATAACGCTCACAAAAACGTGGGCGTTATTTTAATTTATTAAGGTAATCAACAATAAAATAACTATAAAAGCAGCCAAGTCCCTCGAAAGCGGTTTAATGCCGTGGTCGAGGGACTTAATTATTATTATTAATATTATTAATTATCTTTTTATTTATCATCCTTTTTACGTTTTGCTGCGAGTCTTACGGTTCTGTGAATAGGTACTGCCTTTTTTATGTCATTAATGACTATTTTATGATGCTCCATTCTGTCCTCCTCAAATGTCAACTTTTTGCAAAAGATATTTGCCGTTTACTGTATTTTTTTCCATCATTTAGGTCCTGAAAATAATCTGAGATGATGTAATAAACATTTTTGTCAAGTACACGAGGGAAGCCGTTTTGCCCGTTATATTTTTTCACAGCTCTCTTTGAGAGAAGCCCTCACAATAGTGACAACCGGCGGTCATAGTTATATGAAACAATGCTATTTTCAATCCGTCATTCGTGCAAATATACTTTTCACCTCAAGAAAATCTTTTCAAACCATCAATCCAGCAGATTTTCCAATAACCTTTTGCGCTTATTTATAAACAGCTCTGTAACCTTGTAGCTTTCGGTTTCTTCATACCGGCAGGTGTGAATTTTTCCATTATCAAAGCTAAAGATTTCCGCATTCGGGATACCGAGCAAAATCGGCGAATGTGTTGCTATAATAAATTGCGCACCGTCACTTGCGCATCTGTAAATCTCAGCCAGCAGCGTCAACTGCCTTTGCGGAGATAATGCCGCCTCCGGCTCATCAAGAAAATACAGTCCGTTAGGTTGTATGTTATTCTGTACCATCTTCAGGAAGCTCTCCCCGTGCGACCTATTGTGGTACTCCTCCGAAGGATGTGCGAAGTCGGCATATTCCTCCTCCTGTGTTGCAACATTATAAAAACTTTCCGCTCTTAAAAAATAACCCCATTTTTCTTTCCTGTACCCTTTTGCAATCGTTATAGCATTGCAGAGTTCCGAGTGAGTGTCATGCGTTGAAAAGCAATAATTCTTAGTCCCTCCCTCCGGATTGAATCCATGTGCAACGGCTATCGCCTCAAGCAGAGTCGATTTTCCGCTTCCGTTTTCACCGACAAACAATGTAATCGGCTTCATAAAATCAATTTTTTTGACCTTATAGAGTGCTTCAATTCTTGTAAGATAACTATCATCACTTATCTTATCCCAATCAAAAAGTACACTTTGTATAAACTGATGATTCATTTGCTTATCCTCATTGCCTTAATAAGTAACATTTCATTTACTACAAACAGTGTAACAGGCTTTGACCGATTTATCAACCCAAAATTTCTCAAAGCGCCATTTTTCAGTCCGTTTATGGGGACTGTAAATTAAACTCACTGTTTCTATCCACCTTTTAGCCGTACTAATACAAAAGCCCCTGCAGTCTCGGAGGGTAAATTTATAAGGATTATCTAAGCAACCGGGCGCTTCGTGCATTTAGTGAACAGTCAAATTAAAAAAATATACATCAATATTCATTCCTGCCGAAAATGTGGTTTTTTTCGGCGGGGGTGTTTTTTTGCGGTAAAAAAGCTGTTCTGTCCTCAAAATTCGGGCTGTAAAAAGAGAACAAAACGGGGATTATGAGGACAAATGAGGACCGAGGGCATTTTGAAAAGTCGATTTCGAGACAGAAAAAGAGCCTCGCTCGAAGTGAGCGAAGCTCTGAAAGTGTTGATTTATAAGGCTTACTTCATTGCCTCTTCAACTGCAACAGCGGTTGCAACGGTAGCACCAACCATCGGGTTGTTGCCCATACCGATGAGACCCATCATTTCAACGTGAGCGGGAACTGAAGAAGAACCTGCGAACTGAGCGTCGGAATGCATACGGCCCATTGTGTCGGTAAGACCGTAAGAGGACGGACCGGCAGCCATGTTGTCCGGGTGAAGTGTACGGCCTGTGCCGCCACCCGAAGCAACCGAGAAGTAATTTACGCCGTTCTCAACACACCACTTCTTGTATGTGCCTGCAACGGGATGCTGGAAACGAGTCGGGTTCGTTGAGTTACCTGTGATGGAAACACCGACGTTCTCAAGCTTCATGATAGCAACGCCCTCCGGAACGTTATCTGCGCCGTAGCACTTAACGTCAGCTCTGGGGCCGTTTGAATATGCCTTTTCGTAAACAACCTTGACCTCTTCCTTGTACGGGTCAAACTCTGTCTCAACATAAGTGAAGCCGTTGATTCTGGAGATAATCATAGCCGCGTCCTTACCGAGGCCGTTAAGGATAACACGAAGCGGCTTAACTCTTACCTTGTTAGCGTTAAGAGCGATTTTGATAGCGCCCTCGGCAGCTGCGAATGACTCGTGACCTGCGAGGAATGCGAAGCACTCTGTCTCCTCGGAGAGAAGTCTCTTGCCGAGGTTACCGTGACCGAGACCAACCTTACGGTTCTCGGCAACAGAACCGGGAATGCAGAAGCTCTGAAGACCGATACCGATAGCGGCAGCGGCGTCAGCAGCCTTTTTGCAGCCCATCTTAATAGCGATAGCTGCGCCTACTGTGTAAGCCCAGATAGCATTTTCAAAGCAAATGGGCTGAGTTGAACGAACGATCTGGTCAACGTCGATACCCTTTGCAAGTGTGATTTCCTTACATTCGTCGATGGAGGAAATACCGTACTCTTTAAGAACGCCGAGGATCTTAGCCTCACGTCTCTCATAACCTTCAAACTGTGCCATTGCGTTATTCCTCCTTCAATTATTCTTTTCTCGGGTCGATATACTTAACAGCTTCATCGAAGCGGCCGTATGTGCCCTTGGATTTTTCATAAGCTTCGTTCGGCTCCATGCCCTTCTTGATGAAGTCAGTCATCTTGC
>SAMEA104315428__coassemble_1365_pt1 | contig 13567 bp, 13 predicted proteins | sample SAMEA104315428__metabat2_low_PE_040 | metagenome-assembled genome bin SAMEA104315428 (sample SAMEA104315428) | gut metagenome | biome: Monkey gut; feature: monkey-associated habitat; material: faeces | place: China | collected 2013
TAAAGCAACTGGTGAAATTTCGGCGGCTGTAATCGGAAAGGCAGACAAGAATACCTTTGCCGACAAAGAAAACATAAAGACGGATATTTTCTCCGGAGTATACTACTCGTCATATCAGAATGAGAGCGTGTTCGGCACACAGGAGCTCAACTCGTTCCAGAATAACGCGTTCAGCGCAACCGATCTCAGTAATATGAAGTGCCTTATCGGCGGTTCGGAGAAATCCTATATTACGCTTGACGGCGAAAAGACAATCCTTGCCGAGGACAGCATAAGGCTTGCCGCGGGCAACGGAACTTACAAGTCATTTGAGCTTTGCGGACACAGCTTCAGCCTTGCTTCGGTAACATCGCGTCCTGAGGGTGCAGTCAGCTATAATGCAGAAGATTCATCGCTTTCGGCGAACGGTGCTTTGAGCGGAGCAAAGCTTGTTTTCACCTACGACAACGGACTTGAAACCGTAATTCCGGTTTCGTATTCCTCCGTTCTTGCGGGTTCGGGCACAAAGAGCGATCCCTATACAGTCGGAACGGCTGATGAGTTCGCGCTGATGATGCAGAACGGTGCAAACGAGAACGTTTATTATCTCCTTACCGATGACATTGATCTCGGCGGAGTTGCTTCTGCGGATAATTTTGCAGGTATACTCGACGGCGGATATCATACTGTATATGATTTCAGCGGCGAGGCTATGTTCAGCAGCCTGAGCGGAACTGTAAGAAATCTCGGAATTGCGGGATTTGCAGTCAGCTCAAGCAAGGCGGTTGCACTCGGTGCTCTTGCAGGAACTCTTGACGGAGCGACTGTTGAAAACTGTGTGGTTATTGCTGATGTTGCCGCATCCGGAAAGGTTCAGGATGCAGGCATAATTGCAGGACGCGCAGTCAACGGAGCCAAGATTTCCGATTGCATCACGTCGGGCAAGGTGACAGGTTCGGCTGTTCTTGCGGCAGGCGGTATAGTCGGTGCGGCGGAAAATGCTCAGATAACAAATACGCTTTCAACTGCGTTTGTTTCTGCGAACGGTTATGTCGGCGGACTTATCGGTGAAGCCGAATACACAACATTGAAAAACTCTGTTTTCGGAAATATGGTTAAATCCGCGAAAAATACGAGCGGTAACGTTGCCGGTGTGTTTGCCGACAGCTCAACAGCCGAAAACGTATTCTTTGACAGCAGAACGGCGCTCAGCGGCAATGCTGTTGCGACGGGCGAGCTCAACGGTGCGCGCGCACTTGCAACAAAGGAACTTTCGGACTATGTTGCCGACGGATTCTCTGCAAGCGACGGATATTCGGTCCCGAAAACCTTGACAGGTACGGAAAGATCCGCGAAGTTTGCAACGGCTGTTGATTTTGCGTCAATGACGGTCAGATATCTCTCCGGTATGAATCCGGGTACGGCTCTGAACTACACCGATGTCAGAACCTCGGCTGAGGTTAATTCAAATGCGGTAAGCGTTGACAAAACGAACGGTCTTGTTATCACATTGATGAAGAACAAGGATTTCGGCGCGGCGGACAATGCTGTAAGAAGATATGCAGAACCTGCGAAGTCAAACTCCGCGTCGGTAAGCTATACAATCAGCGACACAACGAAAACTCTCGGTGACAAGCTTGTCGGAGTTATGCTCAAGAGCAAGCTTGGAAGCGAATCTAATTCATTTAGTTTCTTCACAAGAATCGGTGCATCTGCTAAGACAATCGGCGGAGTCAGCGTGACTGACGGCGGTATCTTCGTTGATCTTGTTCTTCCTGTCGGTTACAGCTTCACGGTCAAGGCAACTGATGCCGAGGGCAACGAGCTTAAAACGACGGATGCAGGCAGCGACGGAGTGCTTGTTGAAGCAGGCGAATCCAAGGTTGTAAATCTTGCAGTCGAAATCGTTAAGTCCGAACCCGAATGGGGCTTGAGGACAATTTGGAGCATTATTGGTAAATAAGTAGAGGGTTGATGTTACAATGAAAAAGAAGTTTGCCTTTTATAAAAACTTAATATTAGCTGTGGCATCAGCCTTAACTTTGGTTGCGGTTTCCTTTGCATGGTTCAGCACGTCGAACACCAATATGGTACCGTCAATTGTCGGCGAAGTCCCGAATCCTACTTACGCAAGTGTTTCTTATTTTGTTGCCGACAGCAGCGGCAATTATTCAAGGCTTGCGGGAAATATTGAGCTTAACAACTGGACATCGGGTTCTTACAAAAAATATAAAATGATAATGACTACTTCAACGGACGAATCTCTTAAAATGAGTATGTCTATTGATGATTTGCCGTCCAATATGAACGCAGATCTGAAGAAGTCGGTCAACATTAAATACAACATTTATAAGGCGACAAAGGTTACAACGGGCGGCACTATAAGCTTCAAGGACGGTGCATATCTGTTCGGCTCGGATTATATGAGCCTTGCCGACCTTTCAAACGGTGTAATCTTTGACGGAAGATCGCTTGCGTCATACCAGACTGGAAAGAACGATGTGTTTATCATCTACTACGAAATCGGTCTTTCGGCAGACAGCCCGTCGTCAATCGAGGGTCTGTCCTCGTCGCTGGGAACATTGAAGATTAACGTTCAGCCGGTAGTATAAGATGAAGAGAGCAAAAAGTATTTTCTCCGTTGTCATGGCAGTTCTTTCAGCGCTTGTTTTTGCTGTCGGACTGACCGTATTCATTTCGGTGCTCCATGCATCGGCAGGCGAGGCGCCGAGTGTGCTCGGTTTCAGCGTTTTGCAGGTGCAGACTGGAAGCATGGAACCGGAAATACCTGTCGGCGGAATTGTTATTACACATAAGGTGAAACCGTCTTCGATTAAGGTCGGAGATATCATAACATTTTATTCCAACGATGTTGAAATCAGCGGCAAGGTGAATACTCACCGAATCATTGAAATCAAGGACAGCGAGAGCGGCGAAAAGATTTTCAGAACACGCGGCGACGCAAACGATGCGGACGATAAGGATCCCGTTTATGAGAGGGACTTGATCGGCAAGGTCATTGTCAATATCGGCACGGTCGGAAGCTCGGTTCTCGGCGTTCTCAGGAATCCGAAAATTATTCTGATTTTCATTGTTATACCGCTTATTTTTATCACGATGGGCGAGGCTGTCAACTTGGCAAAGCTGATAGCCGAATATAAATACTCGGATCAGAAGGATGAAGAAGATGATAAATCTTCGGAAACAAAAAATTAACATATTGCTTACAGCGATAATTATATGTATTTCCGTGATTGCTGTCGGACTTGTCTATGTCCCGAAGCTTGCAAAGATGGATATGTATGTTGTCGAAACGGGCAGTATGTCTCCGACGATAAAGCCGAACAGCCTCATTTATGTAAAAGAGTACAAAAACTTTGAGGATTACAATGTCGGCGATATTGTAACATTTACGGATAAAATCCACGGCAGAAGCTTTACCCACAGAATTGTTGAGATAGACACCGTGAACCGCTCCTTTGTTACAAAGGGCGACGCCAATACGGAAAACGATTTGCAGCCGACTTCGGTTGATTATGCGACCGGAAAGGTTGAAGCCGTGATTCCCTATTTGGGATATATAGTCAAGTTTTTGCGGTATACCGCAGTTAAAATAGCTGTCGGCGCGATTTATATTGCGTGGGCGGCAATCGAGATTGAGCTGTTTACAGCGGAAAGGAAGAGGCGTTATGAGTAAGAGAATAATTGCTTTTGTTGCATCGCTGGCTGTTATTATCGGACTTATGAATTGCGGAACATCTTATGCGTGGTTCGTCACGACTCTTGAAAAAAAGCAGAGCATTTCCGTTTCTGTTGTCAGCACGGCACAGTCGGCAAGGCTTGATGACCTGGACAGCAAGGATAAAATAATAATTATGCCCGGAGACAACCTTGTTAATCTCGACGGACAGGGAGCAATGCTCCGAATCAACAGCAATTCGACAACGGACGTCCAGTTCCGAGTTTCAATTGAGTACACAAGCTATGCTTCGGGAGTTGCCGAGCAAAAGACATATTCAGGCAACGGCAGCGACGATATTGTTGTTACATTCGCGGCAAACAAGTGGTCGAAGAATGTCAACGGCAGCGGAGTTTGCTATTTCTACTATATGGGCGACGAGTACAAGTCCGAATCTGTTTCCGACATTGACAGCGTTCCGGCTGTAAGCCCGGAGGTTTCCTCGATTGACGCAATATCGAGCATTGTCTATAAGGACAACATCTCAAGAGCCTATTCGGGTAAGGATATAAACATAAAGGTCAAGTTTGAGTGCAAACAGGCTGATAACGTAAGCTGGAGCAGTATTGATCTTTATCAGCTTTCGGGAACAGGCGCATGAGCCGAAAAAGGGCGGCGGTAAAGTCCGGCAACGTTCTCTTCAATATTCTGCTGATTGTTACGGTGATTTGTGCCGGTTTTGTAGCCTTTAATCTTGCGACAGGAGCCAAGGGCTACGCCGTCACAAGCGACAGTATGGCAAAGACGCTTGAACGCGGAGATCTTGTGTATTCAAGACCCGTCAGCTTCGACGATTTGAAGGTCGGCGATATTGTTACTGTCGGCGATTCTTCATCGAGCGCGTTTTTTACTCACCGAATTGTTGAGATAAATCGGGATGAGAGAACCGTCACGACAAAGGGCGACAATAACCCGACAAACGACCCGATTGATTCGCCCGAAAAGCGAATTGTCGGAAAAATGTGGTACAGCGTTCCTTTTTTGGGATATTTTTCGATAGCGTTCGGTGCAGTTTTCAAAACTAGTGGCTTGATTATTTTAGCGCTGGTTGCAATGGCGCTGACCGTATTGAATATAGTTTTGACAAAAGCGAAAAAGAAAAACGGAGGTGGCAGCAATGAATAAAAGCAAAAAAATAATTTCATCAGTTATGGCGTTTGTGCTTGTGCTTTGCGTCGGATATTTTTCTATGATGTCCAAGACCTCCGCATGGTTCTATGACAGCGGAACATACGACAGCGGCGACAGCTTTGTTTTCGGCGACCTGTCGGTAAACACGAATTTTGTTGTGAGAAACAATGTTGCCCTTGACTGTGCGACTAAGCTCGCCGACGAAAAGGAAACACTTTTCGACTCTGCGGTTCACGTCGATGAAATTAAAGTCACCAATTCGGGAACCGTTCCCGCAAAGGTACAGACAGACCTCGTCAACAACGGTGACGGAAAAGGTCTGCGCTGGTTTGTTTACACCGACGATATGCTTGTCAACGGCAGCATTAAGGAGACTGTAAAGAAAAATGTATCATCGCTTGATGAAAACGGTCTCAAGAAATACAATGAGGGCAAGTTCGTTTATCTTGCTCCGAAAGAGTCCAAAATCGTTAAGATTGCGTGTTGGATTGAGTATGACGAGGTTGCCGACAAAATATCGGCAGGCGACACGCTTTACGGATATAATACGGCAATTACGCTGACAGCTTCACAGAGTGTTGACGGCGCAGGTGCTTGATTGAATCGGGGTGACGGATATGTCAAAAAAGGTTAGCAAAAAGTCAATAGTCATTATCGTGGCGATTGTTGCCGTGATTGCTGTTTTGGGCAGTTCTTTGGCGTGGTTCGTTACTCAGACAACCAAGACGCAGAATTTTTCAATTTCCGGAATCAATGCATCGGCAACCGTGTATTTCCAGACAGGTGAAAACAACACGGTCAAGGCAAACAAATTCAGAGACAAGGACGGACTCTACGTTCTCAGTCTCAACAAGGACGACGACAATTACATAGGAAAGCTTCGCGTTACGGTCAACCGCAGCGGTGCAAAGTGCTGTTTGAGAGTCAGAATGGGTCTTGAATGGCAGCTTGCCGACGGTACGGTGGCTCAGTACAGCACCAATGTTCCGTATGTTTTCTATGACAAATGGTACGATAACCGCAGCGTGGACTACTGCGTGTACTATCAGGGCGACGACCTGTCGGGCAAGGCGACTTACGGCGAGCGTTCGCTGATAAAGGGATTCGATGAAAGTAAGTTTGACGTTTCCGGATTTGAGGACGGAGTTACAGTCAAGGCTCTTATTGAGGTCGATGCCGTTCAGTTCAACCGTTATCCCCAGCTTTGGAATATTGACAAATTGCCATGGAAATAATGGAAGTTGATTTTTATGTCGAATAAGAAGAATGTGCCTGTGGCAGGTAAAACTGTCGCAGGCAAAAACAATTTTGATAAAAAGAATAAAAAGAACGCGCAAAAAAAACGCACCGAGGCAGAAAAGAACGCACGGCGCGTTATTGAAGAAAAGCAAAAGAAGCAAAAACAACGCGAAAAAAGAAGCGAGGAAATTCGCAAACAGCGGCGCAAGGCTAACGAAAAGCAAACGCGTGCAACCACTAAGCAGGCGAAAAAGGCGGCGGCAAAAGCAAAGAAAAAAAGCCGCAAAGAGAACTTTGGTAAAAAAGTCAGGTATTACACAAGCAAAGAGTTCCTCGGCTCGTTCAATTATTTCCGCATCTTTGTGTTTATCGTTGTTCCGATTGCGCTCATTGTTTTCGGTGCGGTCAGTCTGTCTCAGTCGGTCTTTATGAATGTGCCGGCTGAAATCAAATCGACCGAGTTTAACGGAAGAATTGAAAGCGAAGCAGTAGCGGAAAAAAGTGTTTTCAATTCTTTACAGCAGCAGGTGTTCATTGATTCGCTAAAAGCGAAAGGAAATAAGAATTTTAAATTCTATATAAACTCTGTCATAAAGGTTGACGACGATTTTACTGCCGACGAGCTTTGCCTCGGCAACCCGTCGGAAAACGACTGCATACTTATTGCGACGATATACGATTCCGACGGTCAGGTTCTTTACCGTTCACTCGGCATTGAGCCCGGAACGGAAATAAACCGTGCAAAGCTTTTTACCGAGCTCAGCTACGGAGTTCACGACGTTAAGGTTGCGGTCAATGCCTATGATAAAAACAACTACAATAAAATCGGAACACAGTATGCGAAAATAAAACTTGCGGTTGGTGTTGAATACAATGGCGAAAAATAAGCCCAACAAAAGAATAATTATTACGGTTGCGGCGGTCGTCGCTGTTGCGATTTGTCTTGTTTTTTTCGCGGCAAAGGCACCGCAGATTCGCCTGTCCTTTGCGCCGAGCGGAAAGGTGAGCGACGGGATTCTGCCTGACGTTGATTCCGACGTGCACATAAAGTATGTACCGGAGGGTGAGATCAGGTACCTCATAAACAAGCGCATTGTTTTTGAAAGCAGCTATTCGCTCGGTAATGTGATGCTTGAAAATCCGGAAGCGTGCGGATATGACATCAAATTTATTGTTTATAAGGACGACGGGGAGATGATTTACACTTCTCCGCTCATTAAACCCGGTCAGTATCTTGAAAAAGATAAGCTTTCGGCGGTTCTTTCTCCCGGCGAGTACAACTGCTCCTATTCGGCACAGGCATATTCGGACGGTGAGCTTCAGGGAGAAGTGACCGGAATAGTTACGGTGATTGTGGGACAGAAATAAAAATCTGCAGATTGTTTTGCAGGATTAAATAGAATATAACAAAGAACCCGACTTCTATTGAGGTCGGGTTCTTTGTCTGAAAGGGATTTGCGGCCGTCGGTTGAAAGGCGGCCGACAAATAGGGGAAAAGATGAAAAAACTGAATTATTGTTCTTGCGTAAATTGTTATTTAACCGCTTCAAAGCCCTGAGCCAGGTCGGCAATGATGTCGTCAATGTGCTCTGTGCCGATTGAAAGACGTACTGTGTTCGGCTTGATTCCGCAGGAAAGCAGATCCTCCTCGGAAAGCTGGGAGTGAGTGGTTGAAGCAGGATGAATTACAAGTGATTTAACATCTGCAACGTTAGCGAGAAGTGAGAAGAGCTTGAGGCTTTCGGTAAATTTCTTCGCCGTCTCGGCGTCACCCTTTATCTCAAAGGTAAAGATGGAAGCCGCGCCGTTCTCAAAATATTTGTCGTAAAGCTCCTTTTGTTTGCCTGTTGCAAGTGAGGGGTGATTGACCCTTTCAACCTGCGGATGATTTTTAAGGAAGTCAACAACCTTGAGCGCGTTTTCAACGTGACGCTCAACGCGAAGCGAAAGCGTTTCAAGACCCTGAAGCAGGAGGAAAGAGTTGAACGGAGAAATTGTCGCGCCTTGATCTCTCATCAGAGTGGTGCGAAGCTTGAGAATATATGCAAGGTTTCCGCACGCCTCGGTGAATACAACTCCGTGATATGACGGGTTCGGCTTGGAAAGTCCGGGGAACTTGTCGTTCTGAGCCCAGTCAAACTTGCCCGAATCCACGACAACACCGCCCATTACGGTTCCGTGACCGCCGATAAACTTAGTTGCCGAATGAACGACGATGTCTGCGCCGTGCTCAATGGGGCGGAGAAGATAGGGCGTTGCAAAGGTGTTGTCCACGATGAGCGGAATACCGTGCTTGTGTGCGATAGCGGATATCGCTTCAATGTCAACAACGTCCGAGTTGGGGTTTCCGAGTGTCTCCGCGTAAAGAAGCTTTGTGTTCGGCTGAATGGCTTTTTCAAAGTTTTCGGGATCGGACGGGTCAACAAATGTTGTGCTGAGACCCTGTTCGGTGAGCGTGTTTTCAAAAAGATTGTGTGTGCCGCCGTAAAGATTCGTTGAGGAAACAATGTGGTCGCCTGCAACGGCAATATTCTGCACGGCGTACGAAATTGCGGCAGAGCCTGAGGCTGTTGAAAGTGCCGCGGCACCGCCCTCAAGAGCGGCAATTCTCTTTTCAAAAACATCCGAAGTCGGGTTCATCAGTCTTGTGTAAATGTTTCCGCCCTCGGTGAGACCGAAGCGGCCGGCGGCCTGAGCCGAGTCCTTAAAAACGTATGATGTGGTTGCGTAAATCGGCACCGCTCTTGCGTCGGTGGCGGGATCCGGATTCTCCTGTCCAACATGAAGCTGGAGTGTTTCAAACTTGTAATCTGACATAATAACATTTCCTTTCTGTTTTTAAAAATTTTTTCGGATCAGGAAATGTACATTCGTCCGAATCTGAAATTTTGTCTGAGAAGATTTTCAAAAATTTTTTCATAAAATCACCTTAAAAAAACGGAAAGCCGATTGACTTCCCGTTAGTTTCAAATGCTTATTTTGAACCGTCGGAAGGCAAGGCAAAAGCTGCGTATTCGCAAATACACATTGAGAAAAGCATCGAAATGTCGTTTTTCATTTTGCTGACCTCCCTTTGATTTATCAGGTTGACTGTATAATAGCACGATTTACCTACCTTGTCAATAGGCTATTTAAATTTTTTCAGAAATTTTCCTTTTTTATAACCGGAATATCTATTTCGGTAACAAATTTTTTCGTGTCGCTTGTGATTCCATAGTCGATCATAGTGATTTCTCTTGAAAAGCCTGAAATCCGAAGACCGTTATTTTTAATATAATCGGCAAGACGGCGGTAATAAAACGGTGCGTCGCTGTGAACACCGCAAAAACGGATGGAAACGCACAGGGTTTCTGTCATATACTCGACCTCGGCGCTGTATTTGTCCTCATCATCCAGCACAAGAAAAGCGTAGTCGTATTTCTCGTATCTTTGTGCACAAAGATTCTCTTCGGATATGCCGACGCCGACCTTGCCGAGGAAAACCATCGGCTCATCTTCGTTTGCGCTGAGCTTGCTGACGGTTTTTTCAATATCGGTCTGGTTCTTGAGCCGCAGGGAATCGTTTATGCGAATAAGACGGCAGGGCGGAGCTGTGAAAACTTTAATGACATTCAGCTCGGAATCACGCGCGTCGCGGATCTGATGCAGTCGGTTATCAATTTTTCTTTCGATTATTTCAAGCTCTTTTTTCTTCTGTATAACCTGTTGCTTTTGATTGAGGAGCTTGTCCTCAATGACATCAATATCGCGGTTTTTCAGGAAATCCGCAATCTGCGGCAGGGGCATATCAAGCGCACGCAAATATCGCACCGTATTAAGAATCTCAAATTGGCGCGGACTGTAATATCGGTAATTCGTCTGCGGGTCGACATATTCGGGTATCAGAATGCCCAGGTTCTCGTAATGACGCATACTTCCGACGCTCAGGTGAAACATTTTTGCCACGTCACCGATTGAAAAGAGCGAATCCTTATCCATTCTTCAATCCCTCCCGATTATTTTTTTTGGATATGACAACGTAGGCAATTACACAGACAATTATGGAAAGCAGGGAGCCGATAGGGGCGGAAAGTCCCATCGGGAAAAGGGTATCCGCAAATTTTTTCGACGCAATGTATGCAATCGGAACACGCGCAAAAACGATCGAAAGTGAGTTGTGCAAAAATGAAATTCCCGATCTTTCTATTGCACAGAAGTAGCCGGACATACAGAAATGAATGCCTGCAAAAATACAGTCGAGAACATAGCTTCGCAGGTACTGACTGCCCAGGCGAATAACATTCGGGTTGTTCTCGAAAAGTCCGACAATCTGCGGAGCTGTAAACTGCACAACGGTAGTGACGACTGTGCCGACACAAATGACAATGAGAATGGCGTAGCGCAGGGTGAGCTTTGCCCTGTGGGGCTTGTTTGCACCCATGTTCTGTGCGGCGAGGGCGGAAACGGATGAAAGCATCGACGACGGCACAAGGAAAAGAATGCCGATAACCTTTTCAACAATGCCGACCGCCGCCGCATCGTCAAGTCCTCTGCGGTTTGCTATAATTGTAATAACAACGAATGAAATTTGAATAAAGCCGTCCTGCAAAGCCACGGGGATTCCGATGCGGAGAATGTCACCGAGCGTCTTTTTATCGGGACGGAGACTTTCTTTGCTGAGCTTTATTCCGCTGTTTGAACGCCTGACATATATGAGTGAGGTTATGACCGAAATCGTCTGCGAAAGAGTGGTTCCGAGAGCGGCTCCGGCAGGTCCCATACCGAATTTTCCGATGAAAAGATAGTCCAGCCCGATGTTGCAAACGCAGGCGACGGCAATGAAATACATCGGACTTTTGCTGTCACCGAGTCCGCGGAAAACGGAGCTTATTATATTGTATGCGGTGATGAAAGGAATACCGATGAAGCAAATTCTGAGATAAGCGACGGTGCCGTCAACAGCTTTCTGCGGCGTGGACATTGCGGAAACGATGGGATTCACGAGAATCAGCAAAACAGCGGTCAGGGCAATAGAACCGAGCATAAAAAGGGTTACGGTGTTTCCGACGTAGCGCGAAGCTGCGTTTTTGTCTTGTGCGCCGATGCTTTTGCCGATCGTGACAGTTGCGCCCATTGCAAGACCGACAATCATCACGGTTATCATGTGCATAACCTGACTGCCGATTGAAACAGCGGTAATGCTCTCGGTCGAATTAAACTGCCCGATTATGAAAAGGTCGGCTGTGCCGTAAAGTGTCTGCAAAAAGTAGGACAGCAGATACGGCAGGGAAAAGACAACAACATTTTTAAATACGCTTCCTGTGGTGAGATTTCTTTCCATAGCTTTTTTGACCGTATGCACAGCGCGAAGATTTTTCAAGGCATACGGCTGCCTCCTTGATGATTATATCATAAACTCTACAATTATTGTAGAGTCAAGAGATATTTTTAGAATATTTTTCATTATATTACCGGATTCGGTTGACGGTTCAAGCGAACATCAAGAAATGTGACCCCCGGCGGATGCGGAATCGTTGACCTTGAGGGCGAACAATTATTACAACAGACTGCGGCTGCTTTGTCTGTAAAAGGCTGACAAAGGTTCTTGAGCTAAAATTTATATTCCCTCCAAACGAATTGACCTCCGCAACATTCCAATTGTCAAGCTCAGTATAACATGTCAATGTGAAATAGTCTACCGCAATTTTGATAGGAACTTTTTAAGAAATTGTATGGTATAATGGTCTAAACGAATGAGCAACGGAGTGAATAATATGTCTGAAACGGTTTGAGCAAGGTGTATATATGTGATTCCGATTGGCAATTTACACAAAAAATAAATTTGAAGTTTGTTGAAAAAGAAGAGAGTACTTTTTGGCGTTTTATGAGTCTAATAAGTGTAAGACAGTCTTATACAGTTTAATAAGCCTATACGGTTTAATAGGGTGACTATTCATGGATAGAGGGTTAGAAGTGTATCAGCGCTTCATCGCAGGAGATGAAAAAGCGTTGGATGAGTTGATCGCAATGTATCGCAATCCGCTTACGGCATTTATATGCGGATTTATAAAGGACAACGACACCGCCGAAAGCATAATGATTGATGTTTTCGTTGAATTGATACGTCATAAAGGGTTCAAAGGCAAGTCAAGTCTGAAAACCTATCTGTTTGCAATCGGCAGGAACAAAGCATTACGGCATTTGAAAAACAACAGATATGATTTTGTATCCCTTGATGATGTGGAAAACTATATTTCGGCTGATGAGCTCTTGCCGGAGAAGCTGATTGAGGAAGAGCGCAGGAAAATAGTCCACGAGGCTATGGATAAATTAAATCCCGTCTATAAAGAAGTCATTTATCTGCTTTATTTTGAAGAAATGTCATACAAAGAAGTGTCCCTTGTTTTGCGGAAAAGCTCCAAGCAGGTTGCGAATATTGCATATCGGGCGAAACAGTCATTGAGATTACATATTGAAGAAAGGATGAGCACTAATGAGCAGAACGAATGAAGAAGTTCGCAACGAAATATTAAAGCGTGCCAAAGAACTCGATAAAAAAGACGCAGCAAAGAAAAAAATAATTTATTCTTTCATTCCGGTTGCTGCGTGCTTAGCCATAGTGCTAACTGTTATTCTGCACAATTCTTTCGCACAGAATAACATTGATATTTTATCGCCGCAATCTGCAAGCGGTAACAGTAACAGCAGCAGTTCAACAGCGTCGAACAGCACAACAGAAAACTACACTGCACAGCAGCGATCCACACAACCGACAAAAGAAGCAGATGCGGTATCGGTTCACCTGTTTCCGGCATCAGAACAAAATCCTAATGTTGATTATTTTACAGAAGATGAATGTCCGCATATAGATGTCGTTTTGAACGGCATTATCGTATACAGACAATTACCGTTAGAAGAATATCCGGAATACGGCTTGAATAAGCGATTGACAAAATCCGATTTCGGTGCGTTTATCGGAACAGTTGTTGAAACGGCAGAGAATGATCCTTCTGTTAAAGTGGGAGCACAGGAGCCTACCTTAAAAGGAAGCTCTGTTTACTATTACGCCCCAAGCAATAAATCAGCGCTCATTGTCCAAAAGGGTGAATATTGCAGTATTTTTGTTTTTGACCAGAATGTTGATGGTAAAGGTTATAACTTTAAAGAAATCTATTCTTTTTACGGTGCCTATTCCGCCGATGATATAGCTTATTTAAGTTATACTGTTCAAGGTATGAAGGAAACTCAATACTGTGAAATTGAAAAAGGTAACGTTACAAACAGAAACAAAATAAACACCTTCTATAAAATAACGACTGCACTCGTGCCTTTTGAAATAAAAGATCCTGTTGCGGTGACCCCGGATTGGTTGATAGAAGCTCACGCAGAATACAAAGCTCACCCCGAAGATTATAAACGGGAAGACATTAATGTCAATATTCATTTTAAAAACGGAATGATATTCAAATACTTCGACTATCTGCCGTATTTATCAACAGG
>SAMEA104315428__coassemble_1381_pt1 | contig 13420 bp, 12 predicted proteins | sample SAMEA104315428__metabat2_low_PE_040 | metagenome-assembled genome bin SAMEA104315428 (sample SAMEA104315428) | gut metagenome | biome: Monkey gut; feature: monkey-associated habitat; material: faeces | place: China | collected 2013
CTGGAGATTTCACTTCAAGCTGAATATCAAGAATTTTCGGCTCGTTTGCCGTTGCGAAATAAGCGTCGAAGCTTTCAACGCTGTTGTCCTTCGTTATGCTTTCAAAAATAACGTCCAGCTCTGCTTCTTCGAGAGCCGTCATAGATTTTTTCTGTCCGTCAAAATATTTACCGACAATGTCAAGTATTGTCTTGCTGGGAACATCAAAATCCTTTGCCACTTCATGGACTCGGTATTTATTTATCATAAGCTGCGTTCCTCCCCGGATTGGTTTTCTTTAAGTTTTGAGATCAATGACCTTGCGAAGCCTTCGTCGTCAACGGTGAACACCGCCGCCTTGAAACTCAGCGCCTGCTTTATTTCAAGCATCGTATATTTCACATCGTAGATCTTTATGTTTTTCGCCCTTGCAAGCCCCGATATTTCATCGGAAAGCCTTTCTGATGCATCCGAGCAGATTATGCACAGAGCCGCCTTGCCGCTGTTGACTGCCAGCTTGCAGGCATCGTGACCCAGGCTTAATTTTCCTGCTTTTCTGCAAAGGCCCAAAAGACTGAGCGCCGAATCATTCATCTTTTTCCAGCTCCTCTGCCATTTTATCGTATATCTCATCGGGAATACGGCACAGGAATGATTTTTCTATTCTTTTTGCTTTTCTTGCCTTTTTAAGACATTCAACGTCGTGACAAATGTATGCGCCTCTGCCGTTTTTTCTGCCCGTAAGGTCAAGGACAATCTCGTCCTCAGGTGTTTTAACGACTCTGACAAGCTCCTTTTTAGGCTTCATCTCGCCGCATCCCATACACTTACGCAGAGGAATTTTTTTCTGCTGCATTCCTATACCTCCCTTTTATTAAAGCTCTATGGATTCTTCGACCTTTCCGCTTTCCGGCTTAATGTCAATTTTCCAGCCCGTCAGTTTGGCGGCAAGTCTCGCATTCTGTCCCTTGTTGCCGATAGCCAGCGAAAGCTGAAGATCGGGAACGATAACTCTGCAGGACTTCTCCGCATTCTCGTCTATTGTTACGGAAATAACGTCTGCCGGAGCAAGCGACGCCGCGATAAACTCGGCAGGATCATCGCTGTACTTGACAATGTCTATCTTCTCGCCGTAGAGCATATCGACAATCTTGCCGACACGGGCACCTCTCGGTCCGATGCAGGCGCCGACTGCGTCAACGTTCTCGTCAGCCGAATAAACGGCAATCTTGGTTCTTGAACCTGCCTCACGGGAAACCGCTTTGATTTCAACGGTTCCGTCATATATCTCAGGAACCTCGGACTCAAACAGTCTCTTGACAAGTCCGGGGTGAGTTCTGGAAATGGTAACTCTCGGACCTCTTCTGCCCTCTTTGCCGTCGGCTACGCCGGCAATATAAACCTTGATAAGCATACCCGGAAGCAGCGTCTCGTTGGGAATCTGTTCGCTTCTGAAGAGCGGCTCCTGAGCCTTGCCGATTTCAACGATAGCGTCCTTTGTTTCGGGGTCAACCCTTGAAACCTTGGCTGTAACGATCTCCTGATTGTGGCTCTGGAACTCCTCACGAAGTCTGCCGTGCTCGGCCTCGCGGATACCCTGACGGATAACATGCTTGCCCTTATCGGCAGCTATACGGCTGACCTCTTTTGTCTCAAGCTCGATTTCGATGATGTCGCCGACCATTGCCGTCGGCTTATACTTCTGAGCCTGCTCAACCGTCAGATCCTCGTCCGGGTCAACGACCTCGGAAACAACGTTCTTTCTGACGAAAACGCGCATCGTCTTTTTCTCCGGGTCAAGTTCGCAGAAAACGATGTCCTTGTTGTTGTAGTCGCGCTTTACCGCTGTTACAAGTGCTTTTTGGATTCCATCGCAAAGCACGTCCATCGGTATTCCTTTTTCTTTTTCAAGCATTTCAAGCGCCATAAAAAGCTCTTTGTTTACCATTGTTCTTCTCCTCCGAAATCATCAAGTTTAACATAAGATGTTTCTTTTTTATTCATAACGAGCTTCGTTCCGTCTTCAAGAAGAAGCTCAAAATTTCCGTTGTCATAGCTCTCAAGCGTACCCTTGTACTCCCTGATGCCGTTCAGCGGTCTTATCAGCTTGACCTGAACAGGCTTGCCGATGCTTTTTTCAAAGTGGCTGTCCCTTTTGAGACTGCGCTCCAGTCCGGGAGAGCAAACCTCCAGGCAGTAGCTCTGCTCGATCGGATCCGCTTCATCAAGCGGCTTATCCAGCGCGTGGCTCATATCGACGCAATCGTCGATTGAAACTCCGCCCTCCTTGTCAATAAAGACCCTGAGGAACCAGTCCGCGCCCTCTTTTTCAAAGCGCACGTCCCAAAGCTCAAGTCCGAGACCCTCGGCGATGGGCTGTGCAAGCTCCCACACGGTGTTCACCGTGATACCGCCTTTTCCCTTTGAAGCCATTGTAACGCCTCCTAACAATGCAAAAGAGCGGGTCGCCCCACTCCTTTGTCAATACCATAGTTAATTTACAAGTATAATATACCACATTTGAAAATAAATATCAAGTGTTTTTTATTATTTCTTTTTCTTCATACCCTTGAGCGGATTTTCGGGCTTTACGCCGCCGGTAAGAAATCCGCTGATGTACATAAGATATGCCGAAAGAATCGAAACAACAACGCAAATCGGGATAAGAGTTCCCGTGCCGAGACTGCCGTTGAACATAAGCACGATAACCGCCGCGATTACGGGTACGAACGAAATTCTCCAATGCTTTGCAAGATATCCTGCACCGAGAGCACCGAAAAGAGCCGGAAGAACCTGGTCAAAGGCAGGCTTCAGTGCCGAATCCTCGCCGGTAAGCGCAGGGAGAATCGGAGTCAGCGCAAGCACACCGACGGCAAGGATTATGGTTGTAACAATAGACGATGTCGCCGTTGCGATTGTTGAGATAACCTCGTCCGCCTCTGTGCCGGGCTTCGTCTTTGCAAGCTCACGGGAGTTGAGAACACACGGAAGCTTGAGGTTTGTGATGTTACCCGTAACGAACGAAAGGTATGTTGCGCCCGTGCCGAGCATCGGAGCGTAAACAACAATTTCCAAAATTGCGGACGTCCAGAAAATAGGAATAACCTTTAATAATCCGTCAAATACCTGTTTAAATGTCGGCCATGCGTTAAATTTCAAACATATTGCGACGGGAACGGCAACCAAAACACAAATCGCCGTAACCATGAAAATATTTCCCCACGTATAGGTGGAGTCCATATAACTGCGTTTTTTCTTGCTCATACGATCGGCCTCCATTCAAACGTTGATATTTCTGCGGGAAGAACATAATGCAGAAGGACTGCCATACCCATGCCTGCGAACATACCGAGCGGCATAACAAACGGTTCAAATTTATCCCACTTGAATTTCTTGCAGAGAGCCTGAAGAACAACAACAACGATAACAGATGTAACAAGAACCGCAACCGACATAACGCCTGCGCCCACTCCAACAGGCTTAAGCTTTCCGTTCTCTTTAATTGTCGGAGCTGTGCCTGCGAGTGCATTGCCGATGAATGCAGAAATAAGACCGATAAATGTTGCGGCGGAAATAATATCGCCGAATTTGTTTTCGCCGCTTGCGTTGTTAGTTACCTTGCCGACCTTGCTCTGAATTTTCTTGAGAAAAATAGGAATAAGTATAAGCGAAAGGATAACGCCGATAGTCATAACCCATGAAACGGCAGCAAATATTTTCGGATCGGCTATGTTTTGACCGAAAACAGCAATACTTGTACCGTCTCTGAAGGACTCAAGAGCCGCTTGAGCAGCGGTAACCTCATACTGGAGATTGCCGACAACCGAAAGTCTTATCCACGGAAGAACAATTCCGAGTGTGCTCGACAGTGTAATAACCGTCGCGAAGATAGCAACCGCCGGAGCGATCGTAAACAGCGCACTTGAAGTAACCGCCTTTTTCATGTCTGCGGTCGTAAGACCAACCTCCTTGCCATGCTTCCATGCACGGATAAGAAAAAACAAGGACTGAACAATGACGAAAACAATAACCATTGCCGCAAGTCCGTACATAAATCCGCTTTCTTTAAAATCTTGCATTACATATCCCCCTTGACAGAATAATATGTCATTTATTTTATCATAAGTTATATTCTTCCGTCAAGTATAATAAAGCAGTAAAAACGACTGTTTCCGTTTCCGAATACAGTCGTCTTTTATATAAATTCAGTTCTTGCTGTAAACTCTGATAAGTCCCTCGTCGTTTACGGTCATTTTGTAGCCTGCCTCAATATAAGGAGCTTCGTATTCGGCGATTTTATTCTCGTCCGCGCCTCTGAGGTCAAGAACAAGGTAATCCGTGTCCGCGCCGTTGTGGTAATGCACCTCGTAAATAACGTCGCGCTGTGAAAGCTTCGCCACAAAGAACGTCGATGCCGTCACACTTGCGTCGTCGGGTATCGTTTCAAGCACCTCGGTGATTCTTTCAAACGAGCCCTTGTTCACGCTGTAACTCAGCGAATAGTTGACAAGCCTCGGATACATCAGCGACAGCATCATAACAATGCTGACGACCGCCGAAGTGAGCGCAAGATAATTTCTCTTTTTCTTTTCCGTTTCCGCCAGATTCATCACGGACGCATAGAACAGAAACGCCGTTATTCCGAACGAATACTGCTTGCCGAGATCGCATTGATAGTAGTAATCCGACAAAAGATTTATCAGCACCGGGCAGATGAGTATCAGCCGCGAAGATTTTCTCGACATAAACGGAAGCATCGCAAGCGGAACAAATAGCTGAATGAAATAAACCAGCTTGCCCGAATCCGACGAAATGCCCCTGAACAGCTCGTTAAAGACAAGGACAGGCGTTTTGAACACCGTCTTGACGACGCCCAAAAGTCCCTCGTTCGGGAGCTTCAGATTAGCGAATCTGTTGGACATTATTCCCTCGCCGAACCGCGAAATATAGAGCACGGCAAGTCCGAAATAAACCGCCGAAACAACCATCAGCGCAACGCCCTTTTTCCGGTCCTTTCGCGAAACAAGAATGTAAACCGCGAAGATAAAAACGTAGGCAAACGCTTCTTCCTTTACGGTCAAGACGAGAAAAGCGAAGATAAAGAACGGTATATTTTTTCCCTTTTCATAGAAGAAAAACATCCACAGAAGAAGAGGAAGAATAAAGCAGTTTTCATGAAAATCGTAGATACTGCCGTAATTTATCGCCGGATAAGCGAGATACGCTATCGTGAAAAACATCTTTGTAACGCTGTCGATTTCATATTTTTTCATCATCAAGATGATCGGAATCGCTCCGCTGAGGAGAATAACGACCTGAGAAATTTCAAGCGTCATTGCCGACGGAAAAATATAATAAATCGGCAGAAGAAGATAAAGCACGGGTGAAAAATGCACCGCGAAATGCGAAAGAAGCTTGTCTCTTTCGCAGGTTGAGAGCGGCTGAAAGCTCTCCTTGAGGTTATAGTAGATGTTGCAGAAAATACCGAAATCAAAATTCGGCGCGGTATAAACAAGTATTCTCAGCACCATTACAACGCAGAGAAATGCCGTGAAGAACACCGCTGCGCACACGGTCAGCGCCTTGCACACCTTGGGCGAAATGTTCATTTCCAGCCCGGCGTTGTAGGCATACATCGCCGCCAGGAACACCGCCGCCGCGAAGCCGAGAATTATAAACTTGTCCGTTACCTTCATCGACGCCTCTATTGTGAAAAGGCTGACGGACATCAGCACAAAAACGGGTGCGGCTTTTATTTCTTCGAGAAAATACTGGACCGCCGTCTGCGCCGCAAAGAAGAAGAGAAAAGCAACGATAAAAACGGCAAGATTTATTGACTGAAAAAGCTTCGCGTCAATCGTGTCGCTTTTGATAAAAAACATCATTACCGAGCCCATAAAAAGCCATGATGAAATCAGCTTTGCTATGATATCCTTGCCTGCCGCGGCAACTATTCTGTTGCTTTTAATATCCATTTTTTCACTCTCCGTTCATAAGCTTTTGCGAGAGCATCACATACTCTCAGGAACCGTAATTCGGAGCATTTTAAGAATATTCTTAATCGTTTCCTTTACGCACACGCAAAGGTACAGACGAGCCTGCATAAGCGATTCGTCGTCGCACTTTACCCTGCACGCGTTGTAGAACTTGTGGAACAGCGTTGCCAAATCGACAACATAGCGTGTAATTTTTGCCGGGTCATAGTTCTTTGCCGAGTTGACGATTTCATTTGTCAGACCTGCAAGGTGGCATATAAGCTCGCGCTCTTCGGGCTCCCTGAGCATTTCGAGCTCTTCGTCGGAGCAGTCGCGTGCTTCAATACCCTCGCTCTTCAGCTTTTTGATAATGGAGCATATTCTTGCGTGGGCGTACTGACAGTAGTACACAGGATTCTGAGAGCTCTGCTCAACGGCAAGGTCAAGGTCGAACTCCATCTGCGAACCGGGTTCTCTCATATTGAAGAGGAATCGAACCGCATCAATCGGAATATCCTCCAAAAGATCGACAAGTGTAATAGCTTTGCCGGTTCTCTTGGACATTCTGACAACCTCGCCGTCGCGGGTAAGGCGGACAAGCTGCATGAGAATAACGTCGAGCCTGTCTCCGCCGACTCCGATTGCGTCAAGCGCGCCCTGCATTCTGGCAACGTGGCCGTGGTGGTCTGCGCCCCAAACGTCGATAGCGGTATCAAAATTTCTGACCGAAAGCTTGTTGCGGTGGTATGCGATATCCGCCGCGAAATATGTCGGGTTACCGTTCGCACGGATGAGGACATCATCCTTAAGCTCAAGCTTGTCTATACTCTCTTGAGAAAGGCCCTGCTTTTTAAGGCGTTCGGTCTGAACCTCAATATTCTTGTACCAGAGCGCGCCGTCCTTTTCGTAGGTCAAGCCCTTTTCTTTCATAAGCTCGATCGTGTCGGCAAGCTCACCGTCATTGTGGAGAACGCTCTCGTGGAACCATGTGTCGTACTCGATTCTGTATTTTGTAAGGTTGTCCTTCATCGCCTGAATATTCTTCGGCAAAGCGAAGTCAACCAGCGCTTTTCTGCGCTCCGTCTCATCGGCGTCAATGTATTTGTCACCATAAACGTCGGCAAACTCCTGAGCGCGGACTTTTATATCCTCGCCGTGATAGCTGTCCTCAGGAAGCTCAACAGCGTCCTCGCCCTTGTATATCTGCTGATATCTAACGTCGAGCGAAAGCGCGAATTTATCAATCTGATTGCCTGCGTCGTTGATATAGAACTCACGGCTGACATTGTAGCCTGCATAGTCAAGCACAGCGGCAAGGCAGTCGCCGAGCGCACCGCCGCGGGCATTACCCATGTGCATGGGTCCCGTCGGGTTTGCTGAAACAAATTCAACATTTATCTTTTTGCCCTTGCCGTAATCCGAGCGACCATAGTCCTTACCCTTTGCGCGGATATCCCTGAGAATATCGGCATAGTAGCGGTCGCTGAGATAGAAATTGATGAATCCCGGACCTGCGACCTCAACACGCTCAAAATATGTTCTGCCGAGGTCTGCTTCGGCAACAATCGCGTCGGCAATCTTTCTCGGAGCGTTTCTCAGCTCTCTTGCCCATGCCATAGCGGCATTGGTCGAGAAATCGCCGTTTGCTCTGTCGGCAGGAATTTCAACATTGAATGTGCCCGACGGAACGGCGGCAAGCGCGCCCTTTTCGGCAGCCTTTGCCGAAGCGTCGGCGATTATTTTTTTCAGGTCGTCCTGAACCTTGTTTACTATATATGACATTTACATCATTCCTTTCGGTTTGAGGAATTTTACGATCTTAGTTTATGTGATAATTACCAAATAGAAGTAATTTACCTATGCTTCCGCTTTGAGGGGAGGCAATAGAATGTCAGCAACAAATCTATCTTGGCTCACCTTGTCAGGTAGCGAAGCGGCGCGACGGTAGTGAATGACAGTCCGGTGGACTGTCAGAGCCGGAGCGTGACCGAGCCGCAGCGAGACGCTGTCGGCACAGCCGACTGAGGGGTAGTTCAAATGATATTGTTTATAAAAGTTCTTCTCATAAAGTCAGTAATAAGCATTTTCTCTCCCTCCGTCACGGCTTCGCCGTGCCACCTCCCTCATCAGATGGAGGCAAGAAAAATCAGCTAAAAAACAAAGCAAATTATATAAATCTAAAATACCTTGCACTAACCTCAGCCTTCCTTTGATTGAGGTCAAGGGGAGGTGTCGAAATAGATTGTAGACGGTATACGTTAGATTTTAGATATTAGATACGGTAGATTTTGCCTTTTTATTTATCCGCATCTAACATCTACAATCTAATATCTAAAGTCTATCTTGACGGAGGGGATAAAGAAATAAGTGATTATCAATATTTAAATGACTCACGGCACGATGTGGGCATCGTGCCCTACGTCAAGCTTTGATAAATTCTGAAAAGAAAAGCCTCAAATCAACGACTTTGTCCTCAAGGTGAAGACTGCTAAAAGACAGTATATTTAATAACTTAAACCGTACTTATTTTTCACTCCGCCGTAATACGGATTCGGTTCTTGCTCAGCAGGCTTCCGTCAGCATCAAGCTCATACGCAAATTCAAGCTTTCTGAGCCTGTCATTCACAAATTCGGAAACTATCATATTGGCTGAAATCCCCATAAAAACGTTGCCCACAGGTGTTGAATAACAGCAAACATTGCGCTTGCCCTTTTCGATTTTCATAACCGTGTTGTACGCACCCTCACGGACAATTTCAACGCACTTTCCGCCGACAACCTTTATGCAGGTGCTGCAGCCTTTCATCTCCTCCGACTGCTCACGATATCTCACCGTGTAGCTCTCGGCACTGCCCTCAATATCGGCATTGGTTATCATCTCGGAACGTTCGGGTTTGCCGTCCGTCAGGTGCATATCGTGAATCGTAATCAGGCAATTCATCTGTCCCACTTCTCCATGGCAAGCGTGAGAAGTCTGTCAATCAGTTCGCTGTATGGAATACCCGACGCGGCAAACATCTTGGGATACATTGAGATTGAAGTGAATCCCGGAATCGTGTTCGGCTCGTTGAGCATTACCTTGCCGTCGCTGTGTCTTACAAAGAAATCGACTCTTGCAAGTCCGCTGCAGCCGAATGCCTTGTATGCGTTGCAAGCCGCCGCTCTTACCTCGTCGATCTTCTCCTGCGGCAGCCTTGCCGGAATGTGAAGCTCGCTTGACGGGTTGATGTACTTTGCCTCGTAATCATAGAAATCGTTGCACGGAACTATCTCGCCGCAAATTGAAGCTATCGGCTCCTCGTTGCCGAGAACCGCACACTCAACCTCCATGCCGTCAACGCCCTCTTCAAGGACGATTTTGCTGTCCTCCTTGAAAGCCTTGTCAATCGCCTTTTTAAGTGAATCAACGTCAACAGCCTTGGTTACACCGACCGACGAGCCTGCGTTTGCCGGCTTGACAAAAATCGGGAATCCGAGATAATCCTCAGCCTTTTTAATGTACTCCTTAGAAGCCTTGTCGTATTCATATTTTGTGTAGCCGAGCCACTTTGCCTGCGGAATACCTGCGGCATCGGCAAGAGTATTTGTTATTTCCTTATCCATACAGCAAGCGGAGGAAAGCGCGTCACAGCCGACAAAGGGGATTCCGGCAACCTGGAGGAAGCCCTGAATCGTTCCGTCCTCGCCGTTCTTGCCGTGAAGCACGGGGAATACAACGTCAATATGTATTTTTTCGATTCCGTCCTCGCGGAAAACAAGGATTCCGTGATCCTCACGGTCAGGAGAAAGGACAGCCTTTGTGAGTGTCTTTTCGTCCTCAAGCCACTTGTCCTCAGGGAGCTTTGCAACGTCGCCGTCATACTTGAACCAGCGGCCGTCCTTAGTTATTCCGATAAGGATAAGGTTGTATTTGTCTTTCGGTGTGTTCTCGATTACGGAACGTGCGGAAACGACCGAAACGTCATGCTCGCTCGATACGCCGCCGAAAAGAATAAGCGCATTTTTCATTGGAGTCACATCCTAAAATAATATTCGCAGTAATTATCGGTAATCGCGCCGTATGTTAATCGGCGTTTACCATACCTATACACATTAGATTATGTTATCATAATAGTCAAATCAAGTCAAGAAAAATAACTTTTCCCTTATATTTATCTGTACAAATTTGCAAAAAAATAGTGACAAAAATACATTTATATGATATAATCATTCTTAAATATGTACAGTAGTATATTATGCTTATTTTAAGGAGAACAAGATATGGAACTTAACGAAGCTTACGGTTTGATAATAAAGGGCGTTGAGAGCACGATGAACGATCACGGCTTCAGCGTCGTAATACCCGATTCCGTCGAAAAGGGAGCTGTCCCCGTCGTAACAAAGAACGGCGCGACAATACTCACCTACACGGGCAAAAAGGGTTCGGCGAAGATTGAATTTCTTGAGGGAAAGATATCCCTTTTATGCGCTCAGTCACAGGCGGATACGGCTGTTGACGACGATTACAAGCGCATCACAATGACGCTTTTCAATCCCGAAACCGCCGACAACAAGGAAATCAAGTACCTTGTCAACGACTTCTGTGACGGCATCAACGAGACCTACGGCAAAAAGGACAAGAGTTCCAAAAAACTGCCTCAGCCCGTTTCCAAGGCAGAAGCCAAGAGCGGCGCGGCATACTATGACCTCAACACGCTCGGAAGCAGATTCGTTGTTATCTACCCCGAACTCAAGGAGGTTTACAGGGCGAACGTCACAAAATACGGCGAGTTCCTTGCCGACGACTTTTTCCTCAACTACGGCAACTCCAAGGTTCGCGAGACTGTTCAGCGCAATGATCCTATCCAGATGAGAAAACTTTTCAATATGTTCAACGAAATATATAACGACGGCACCAATCAGACTCAGAGCGTTATCGTGGTAACTATCCTCGGCTCGCTCTATGACGACGAAAAGCTGCTGGCGAACTGCGTTGACTACATGGACGATATGACGCTTTCCGTTATCGAGACGAACAAGCTTCTCAGAAAGTCGTCCGTCAGGGCAAAGCTGGAGCATCCGCCCCTCTACAAGCCCAAAAAGCAGAAAAAGACACCCTCTTTTATGAACACACTGAACGGAGGTAATTAACCGTGGCAAACGAAGAAAAAAACGAACCTATAATTGCCGTAGCAGAGGTAAGCGGTGAAGAGCTGCTTGACGAGGCTATGGACACGGTCGTCACCGAGGAATACGGTGCCGATCAGATACAGGTTCTTGAGGGTCTTGAGGCTGTCCGCAAAAGACCGGGTATGTACATCGGATCGACAGGTCCGAGAGGACTGCATCACCTTGTCTATGAGATCGTCGACAACTCGATCGACGAGGCTCTTGCCGGCTTCTGTACCCACATCGAGGTTGAAATCCTCCCCGGCAATATTATTTCCGTCCGCGATAACGGCCGCGGTATTCCCGTTGCAATGCATGAGAAAATGGGTATCCCCACCCTGACCGTTGTTTTGACCGTTCTGCACGCAGGCGGTAAGTTCGGCGGAAGCGGCTACAAGGTTTCCGGCGGTCTGCACGGCGTTGGCTCGTCCGTCGTTAATGCCCTTTCCGAGTGGATGGAAGCCGAAGTCTCCCGTGACGGACACGTTCACTATCAGAAATTCTCGCGCGGCAATGCCGTTTGTGATATGAAGGTAATCGGTGACACGGACGAGACGGGAACTCTCATTCGCTTCAAACCCGACCCCGAAATCTTTACCGAAACGACCGAATATGACTTTGACGTGCTCGAAAGACGACTTCGTGAATCGGCATTCCTCAACGCAGGACTTTCGATCAAGCTGACGGATTCAAGGGATCCCGAAAACATTGCCGAAAAGGTTTACTGCTATGAGGGCGGCCTGTCAAGCTTTGTTGAATACATCAACACAAGCCGTGCGCTCACTCCGCTCCACACTCCCCCGATTCACATTTCAACAACCGTCGGCGACAAGTACGCTGAGGTTGCAATGGCATACAACGACAGCTACAACGAAATTATCCTTTCGTTTGCAAATAACGTTCACACCATCGACGGCGGTACTCATGAAACAGGCTTCAAGACCGCTTTGACCCGTGTTTTCAACGACTACGGCAGAAAATACGGCATACTCAAGGACAGCGACAAGAAGCTTTCCGGCGAGGATGTCCGTGAGGGACTTTCCGCGGTTATCAGCGTCAAGCTGACCGAGGCTCAGTTTGAGGGTCAGACCAAGGGCAAGCTCGGCAACACCGAGATGACCGGTATCGTATCCTCACTCGTTTACGAGAAGCTGATGACCTACTTTGAAGAAAATCCGTCCGTTGCAAAGGCAATCTTCTCCAAGGCTCTCGACGCTTCAAGAGCAAGAGAAGCGGCAAGAAAAGCCCGCGACCTCGCGCGCCGCAAGGGTGCGCTCGAAAGCAACTCACTCCCCGGCAAGCTCGCCGACTGCACAGAAAAGAGTGCTGACAGCACCGAGCTTTACATCGTCGAGGGTGATTCTGCAGGCGGCTCCGCCAAGGAGGGCCGTGACCGACAGTTCCAGGCTATTCTTCCTCTTTGGGGAAAGATGCTCAACGTTGAAAAGTCACGTCTTGACAAGGTTATCACAAACGAAAAGCTTATCCCGATTGTTACCGCTCTCGGTACGGGCATAGGCGAAGATTTTGATATAAACAAGCTCAGATACGACAAGGTCGTCATCATGGCGGATGCCGATGTCGACGGTGCTCATATCAGAACGCTTCTGCTCACATTCTTCTTCAGATATATGAGACCTCTGCTCGACACGGGTCACGTTTATCTCGCCCAGCCGCCTCTTTTCAAGGTCAGCAAGGGTAAAAAGCACGTTTACGCTTTCTCCGATGAGGAGCGCGACAGACTCACGGAGGAAATGGGCGGCGGCTGTGACATTCAGCGATACAAAGGTCTCGGTGAAATGGATCCCATTCAGCTTTGGGAGACCACCATGGATCCGAAAACAAGAATCATGCTCCGCGTTACTCTTGAGGACGCAATGGAAGCGGACGAAACCTTCTCCATTCTTATGGGTGACAAGGTTGAGCCGCGCCGTGATTTCATAGAAAAGAACGCCAAGTACGTTCAGAATCTTGATGTATAAAGGAGGGAAACAGATATGGCTAAGCAAGACGGTTATCATCCGGACGAAAACTTCAAGGAAAATCTGGAGAATACCACTATATATAATGTAGATATCAACAAGGAAGTCAGAAAAGCTTTCCTTGACTACTCAATGTCGGTTATCGTTTCCCGTGCATTGCCCGACGTGCGTGACGGTCTCAAACCCGTTCACCGCCGTATCCTTTATACAATGTATGAAAACAACCTGACACCCGACAAGGCTTACCGTAAGTGTGCCGACACCGTCGGTTCCGTTCTCGGTCGCTATCATCCCCACGGTGACGCTTCCGTTTATGACGCAATGGTTCGTCTTGCC
>SAMEA104315428__coassemble_1385_pt1 | contig 13359 bp, 10 predicted proteins | sample SAMEA104315428__metabat2_low_PE_040 | metagenome-assembled genome bin SAMEA104315428 (sample SAMEA104315428) | gut metagenome | biome: Monkey gut; feature: monkey-associated habitat; material: faeces | place: China | collected 2013
CCGACGCGCTCGGCGCTCAGAGTGCTGTCTGCGCGGGCGGACGTTACGACGGTCTTGTTGAAGAGCTCGGCGGGCCTCACGTTCCTGCTCTCGGCTTTGCGCTCGGACTTGAAAGAATACTTCTTCTTTTGGAGGCGCAGGGAATTGAGCTTCCTGCCGCCGATGTTCCTGAGATGTATATCGGCAGTATCGGCGATGCGGCGCTCACCAAGGCGGCGGCGCTTGCACTTGAGCTTCGCCAGTCCGGCATCAGCGCACAGTTCGACGTTGTCGGCCGTTCCGTCAAGGCTCAAATGAAATACGCCGACAAAATCGGCGCAAAATTCACCACCATCATCGGCGACGACGATATTTCCGCCGGTGTCGCAAAGGTAAAGAATATGGAAAGCGGCGAAACTCAGGAAATTTCTCTTGACTCATTTGCCGATGATTTTATGGAATATTCACTCCAATCCGCGGCAATGAAGCTCCAGGGAACTGCCGCCGAGGATATGGATAATATAGATTTGAGCAAAATATTAGGAGGCTTAATATAATGGACTTTATGACAGGTTTGAAACGAACCGACTATTGCGGCGATCTCAGAATCGGCGACGTCGGCAGAGAGGTTGTCGTTGCCGGCTGGGTTCAGCGTCAGCGTGACCTCGGCGCGCTCATCTTTATTGATCTGCGTGACAGAACAGGTATTGTACAGCTTGCTTTCGGCGAAAGCACAGACAAGGAAATATTTGACAAGGCTTTTACCGCCAGAAGCGAATTTGTGCTCATGGCAAAGGGTACTGTCAGGGAGCGTTCCTCAAAGAACAAGGACATTCCTACAGGAGAAATTGAAATCGACGTTACGGATCTCCGTGTGCTCGGTAAGAGCGAGACTCCGCCGTTTGAAATCGTCGAGGACTGCCAGACTTCCGAGCTTACAAGGCTCAAGTACCGCTATCTCGACCTTCGTCGTCCCGATCTCCAGCGTAACATAATCATGCGCCATAAGATCTGTAAAATTACGCGCGACTATTTTGATGAAAACGGCTTCATTGAGATTGAAACTCCGATTCTTATCCGTTCCACTCCGGAGGGTGCCCGTGACTTCCTTGTTCCGAGCCGTATTCACAACGGTACGTTCTATGCTCTCCCCCAGTCACCTCAGCTTTATAAGCAGCTTTCCATGGTTGCCGGATTTGACCGCTATATGCAGATCGCTCGCTGCTTCCGCGACGAGGATCTCCGTGCAGACCGTCAGCCCGAATTTACACAGATCGACCTTGAAATGTCATTCGTCGACATGGAGGACGTCCTTCATATCGGCGAGGGCTATATGAAGCGTGTATTCAAGGAGGCTCTCGGAGTTGACATTCAGCTTCCGCTCCCCAGAATTACATATAAAGAGGCTATGGAGCGCTTCGGCTCCGACAAGCCCGACACACGTTACGGCATGGAGCTTTATGACCTCAGCGACATCGTTAAGGACTGCGGCTTCGGCGTATTCAGCAACGCGGTAAAGGACGGCGGTTCCGTTCGCGGAATTACAGCCAAAAATGCTTTCAAATCTCTTTCAAGAAAAGAGATTGACAAGCTCACCGATTCCGTAAAGGGCAACGGTGCCAAGGGTCTCGCATGGGCAAGGCTCGGCGAGGACGGCACGGTTTCGTCCTCATTTGCCAAGTTCATTACGGAGGACGAGCTTAAAGCCATCCTCGAAAAGGCAGGCGCAGAGGCAGGCGACGTTGTTCTCATCATCGGCGACGTTAAGAACTCCATCGTTTTCAACGCTCTCGGCGCACTCCGTCAGGAGGTTGCAAAGAGACTTGACATCATTCCTCAGGGTCAGTACAATCTCCTTTGGATCACGGAGTTCCCGTTCTTCGATTGGGACGAGGACAGCAAGACATGGGTTGCAATGCACCACCCGTTCACCGCTCCGATGGACGAGTGCCTTGAATATCTTGAGACAGACAAAGCAAAGGTCAGAGCAAAGGCTTATGACCTTGTACTCAACGGAATCGAACTTTCATCGGGTTCAATCAGAATCACCAACCCTGAGCTTCAGAGCAGAATATTCACTCTCCTCAACCTCACTCAGGAGGAGGCTTACGCAAAGTTCGGCTACCTGCTCGACGCATTCAGATACGGCGCACCGCCGCACGGCGGAATGGGCATCGGACTTGACCGTCTCGTAATGCAGATGCTCGGCTGCGAAAGCCTGAGAGACGTTGTTGCTTACCCGAAGGTTCAGAACGCAAGCGAACCGATGACAGGCTGTCCGGCAGAGGTTGACGACCTCCAGCTTGACGAATTGGGAATCAAGCTTAAATAAAACAATTAAAGCAATACATTTCAATTGAGGTGTATTGCTTTTAAAAAACAGGCTGTGATGGAAATTTCATCACAGCCTGTTTTATTATTACTCTGTTATTTTCTGAGCGGCTTTGTGTGCCATATATCGCGGGCGTATTCGTTGATTGCTCTGTCGCAGGCAAAGCGTCCTGCACCTGCAATGTTCATAAGAGACATTCTGTTCCATGTGTCTCTGTCGGCGAAAAGCTGCTCCGCCTTTGCCTGAGCTGCCTTGTAGTCGGCAAAATCGGCAAGAACCATATACGGGTCATGGTGAGTTATCGAACCGCCGATTTCCGGGAACACCTTTCCGTTGATGCCGCCGTTGATAAAATCAACGACCTTTCTGATGTCGGCATTGTTCTGATAGTAGTTCATCGGGTTGTATCCGATTCTCTTGAGCTCATTAACTTCGGGAGTGCTCATACCGAAAATGATAATGTTGTCGCTGCCGACAGCCTCGTGAATCTCAACATTTGCGCCGTCCATCGTTCCGAGGGTAATCGCACCGTTAATCATCAGCTTCATATTACCGGTACCGCTTGCCTCCGTGCCCGAAAGCGAAATCTGTTCGCTTATATCTGCGGCAGGCATAAGGTTTTCAGCCATTGTTACGTTGTAGTCCTCAAGGTATACAACCTTCAGGCGTCCTCTGACATCGGGATCGTTGTTGATAAGATCGCCGAGGGCGCAGATAAAGCTGATAATCTTCTTCGCCATAAAGTAACCGGGAGCGGCTTTTGCGGCGAAAATATAGGTGTGCGGAGTAAAGTCTCCGTCGGGATTTTCTTTAATTGCAAGATACTTTGAAAGAATGTGGAAAGCGTTAAGGTGCTGACGCTTGTACTCGTGCAGTCTCTTGACCTGAACATCAAAAATCGAGTTGGGGTCAAGCTCAACGCCGTTGGACTTTTTCACAAGCTCGGCAAGTCTCTGCTTGTTGTGAAGCTTGATAGTTTCAATTTTTTTAAGAACCTCTGCGTCGTCGGCATAAGCTCTGAGCTTTTCAAGCTCATTTCCGTCATAAACAAATCCGTCGCCGATGAGACCTGTGATGAGCTTTGTCAGCTCCGGGTTGGACTGGCAAAGCCAGCGACGGTGAGCGATACCGTTTGTAACGTTTGTGAATTTATCGGGCGTGAGAGAATAGAAATCCTTGAAAACGCTCTCTTTGAGTATCTCGGAATGAAGAGCGGAAACGCCGTTTACGCAATGCGAACCTGCAACCGACATATTTGCCATTCTGATAACGCCGTTTGAAACGATAGCCATTCTTTCAACCTTATCCGCATCGCCCGTTGAGTTCCAGACATAGCTGCGGAAACGGTTGTCGATCTCCTTTGTGATCTCATAAATTCTCGGAAGAAGTCGCTTGAAGAGATCCTCAGGCCAGCACTCAAGGGCTTCCGCCATAACCGTGTGGTTGGTGTAAGCCACGGTGTTGGTGACAATGTTCCACGCCTCATCCCAGCCGTAGCCGCAGTCGTCGAGCAGTATTCTCATAAGCTCAGGAATTGCAAGCGTCGGGTGAGTGTCATTGATGTGTATTGCTATTTTGTCGGCAAGGTTTTCGACCGTGCCGTAAATTCTCAGATGGTTGTTGATGATGTCCTGAACGGAAGCGGAAACAAGGAAATACTGCTGACGAAGACGCAGGCTCTTGCCCTCCGGGTGGTTATCCGAGGGATAGAGCACCTTACTGATGACCTCAGCCATTGCGTTCTGCTCCATCGCGCGCATATAATCGCCCTGGTTGAACATATCCATATCAAGACCGGGTGCTTTTGCGCTCCAAAGACGGAGAACGCTGATGCCCTTGCCGTCCTTGCCCGAAACGTACATATCGTAAGGAATAGCCTTTACCGTATTGCAGTCGCGCTGTTCAATGTGGTGATACTGATTATCCCAGCTCTCCTCGACCCAGCCCTCAAAGTTGATGTCAACAGCCTCCTCCTCGCGCGGAACAAGCCAAACATCTCCTCCCGGAAGCCAGAAATCGGGCAGCTCAGTCTGCCAGCCGTCAACAAGCTTCTGCTTGAAAATTCCGTATTCATAAAGAATTGAATAGCCCTTTGCAAAATAGCCTTGAGTCGCAAGACCGTCAAGGTAGCAGGCAGCCAATCTGCCGAGACCGCCGTTGCCGAGACCCGCGTCAGGCTCGCAGTCATAAAGCTTGTCGAGCTTGATACCGAAATCCTTGAGTGCGGATTCCATTGTCCTGGTAAGATTCAGGTTGTAAAGGTTGTTCCTGAGTGATCGGCCCATGAGGAACTCCATGCAAAGATAATAAATCTTCTTTGAATCCGCCTTCTTGGACTCGTTGTGGAACTCCTTTCTGCCCTGCATCATCATATCGCGCAGGATGAGCGCAATTGCCTTATAGTAGTGCTCATAGGTAGCCTCCTCCGGCGAAACGCCGTAGAAATGGGAAAGCTTATTTACGATAAGCTCCTTGGCTTCCTTTTTGGTAAGTTTATAGTTCATAGTAACCTCCGGTAAACTAATTATTCTCTGAATTTATTTTATACCACTTTTCAAAAAATTACAACACCTTATTTCGACTTGCTTATACGAATTATATACCCGTATTTTATGCATTTCAACGGAAAAATTGTCCTATTTTTCAAAAATATAAAAATAAATATAAAATTTAAACAAAATACCGTGAGTTTTGCCCGGCAACAGCATTAAATAATCGCCGCAAAAGCGCTTCCGGCGACAAAAAAATCGCAAAAAACTCTTTATTCACAATAAAATTTATAGTATAATATTTTATAACTTTAATATTAGCAATATTATACACAATTATTCTGCGGAGGTAAGGTTATGGGAAAAAATAAAGTCAGACTTACTATCGGAGGTTTGGATTACTACATCACCACCGACGAGGACATCTCGTACATGAAAAATCTCGGTGAGGATCTTGACGACGAAATAGTCGGTCTCGTTCACGATCATCCGCGCCTGTCACAGGTTCAGGCGGCGGTTCTCTGCGCTCTTGATTACGCCGACAGACTCAAGCAGTCCGAAAAATCCAGCGACTACCTTAAATCACAGATTCAGATGTATATGGAAGATGCGGCAAAGGCAAAGACAGAGGCTGAAATGGCTCGCCGCGAAGCAGAGCGTATGACCAAAGACCTCAGAAGCATACGCCGCAGTCTCGAAGAAAAGGATATGTTATGATAAAACCCGAAATTCTTGCTCCGGCAGGATCTTATGAATCGCTTGTTGCCGCCGTGCGAAGCGGAGCCGACGCCGTTTATCTCGGTGTCAAGGAGATGAATGCCCGACGCAATGCGGAAAATTTTGATTTTGAACAGCTCAAAGAGGCTGTCGAATATTGTCACAGACACAAGGTAAAGGTTCATCTTGCGCTGAATACTCTTGTTTCGGACGGCGAACTTGAAGAAGCTCAGGACGCTGTCCGAATTGCTTGTGAAACGGGAGTCGATGCAATAATCGTGCAGGATCTCGGACTTGCCGAGCTTATTCACCGAACCGCTCCCGATATGCCGCTTCACGCATCGACCCAGATGTCGGTGCAGACTGCGGCAGGATTAAAAAGACTGAAACGTCTCGGCTTTACCCGTGCCGTTCTGCCCCGTGAGCTTTCAAAGGAAGAGATCAGAAAGCTTTGCGAAAGCTCCCCCATTGAGCTTGAGTGTTTTGTTCACGGAGCGCTTTGTATGTGCGTCTCAGGTCAATGCCTTTTCAGCGCGGTTCTCGGCTCGCGAAGCGGAAACCGAGGAGCCTGTGCTCAGCCCTGCCGTCTGCCGTTCGGCGCACCTTACGGAACAGGACACGATCTGAGCCTCAAGGATTTATCGCTCATTGACTACATCGGCGAAATGGCTGAAATGGGAATCTGCTCGTTCAAAATTGAGGGCAGAATGAAGCGCCCCGAATATGTTGCCGCCGCAGTCAAGGCGTGCCGCAACAGCGTGGACGGAATAACCGACAACGCCCTGAGAGATGACCTGCGTTCCGTATTTTCCCGTTCGGGCTTTACGGACGGTTACTACCGTGCCAAGCTCGGCATTGATATGTTCGGAACGCGCCGCAAGGACGACGTTACCGCGGCGTCCGGTGTGCTGAAAAAGCTTGAAAAGCTTTATGAAAAGGAAGTTGCGGACACAAAAATAGACCTTGCATTTACCGCTGTCAGAGGTGAACCGATATCGCTAGCCGCACGCGCGGATTTAAAAAATGCTTTTGCCGAGGGAGACCCTCCGCAGGAGGCAATGAACAAAGCGACAACGTCCGAATCGGTTGAGGCTCAGCTCAGAAAGGTCGGCGGAACGAGATTTGTCTGCGGCGAAATTGACATTGAGCTTGACGACGGTCTTTTCATTCCCGTTTCCGAAATAAACCGACTGCGCCGCGAAGTCATAGACGAGCTTGACAAGACTCATTCCGCGGCAAAAAAATTCACGCCGGAATACATTAAAAACATTCCCCATATTCCTGCAAAAAAACGTTTGATCTGCCGCTTTGCCGACGTTGACAATATTCCCGAAAACTGGGACTATATTGAACAGATCATCGTCCCGCTCGGCGAGGAAAGAAAAGCCAAAAAATCCCTGCGCGTCAGCGTGGAGGTTCCGCGAGGAATTTTCTCGTCCGATGAAAGGGTGCTTGAAAAGCTCAAAGCCGCAAAGGAATACGGAATCACGGAGGCGTGGGCTGGAACACTCGACGGCATTGCGCTTATTCAGAAAGCAGGTCTCAAAGCCAACGCGTTCTTGGGTTCAAATGTTTTCAATACGCTCTCCGTTCGGACGCTCTCCGACATGGGAGTGCACAGGATACTCCTTTCTCCCGAACTCACGCTTGCTCAGGCGCAGGCAATCGGCGGAGATGCGCCGCGCGGCGTTTTTGCCTACGGCAGACTTCCGCTCATGCTGACAAGAAACTGCCCTCAGAAAAACGGCAAAACCTGTGCGGAATGTAAGAGAACAGGCAAGCTCATTGATCGAAAAGGAATTGAATTTCCTATCGACTGCCGTTCGGGATGCAGCGAGATTCTCAACAGCGTTCCCGTCTATATGGCGGACAGGCTCGGCGAAATCAGAAATATGGATTTCTCGCTTCTGTATTTCACCGACGAAAGCCGCGAAAAAGCCGCGGAAATCATACACGACTATATAAAGGGTACAAAAAAGCCCCACGGTGAATTTACAAGAGGACTTCTTTACCGAGGAGTTGAATGAACTACAACAATGCCGCAGGAACCAACCCGCGGCATTGTTTTGTATTCTTTTAATAAATTAAGACAGCACCGCCCAATTGGGGTGCGTGAATTGCACAGTAAGATTTTTCGTCAGGGTGTATAAAAATCCTGCCGGCTTGCTGACGCAAGTCAAGAAATTTTTTTGCAACATGGCTGAAATAGATTCAAGAAAGGTATGTACCTCAATTTGTGCGGTATTGTCTTAAGTAAGAGGATTTCCGTCGGCGTCCTCGGTAATCTTTCCCGTAAGAACACGGATTCCGAAAATGAGGTTGATAATCCAAATCACAGCATAGCCGATGAAACCTACCCCAGCCATCAAGATAAAAATGCTTGAGATAATAAACGCAACAAGATTTATTACAAATTTATTTTTCTCTCCTATCAAATAATAATGAATACCTAAGTTTGTGACAAACGGTATGCAGGCAAGAATACCGATAAGAGTCTTTGATTTACCCTCGCCGCTTTTGCTGCCCTTTGCTGCCGTCAGACCGACTCCGCAAGCGGTACAAATCACCTGATTTTCATTTGTTTTCGCTCCGCAGTTAGGGCAATAATTTGCGCCCTTCTTCGGATCGGCACCGCAGCTGAGACACGCAGCTGCATTTTCGTTCACTTCTTTTCCGCAATTTTTACAGTACATAATACTTCTCCTTTACTTTTAAATTATGAAATAACAACATTTCCTTTTTCATCTATACCGACATATTGATCCGATGAATTTTTTGCCCACGCAATTCCATCATTGAAAGTGCCGATATAACTATACTTACCGATATCTATTATCACATTGCCGGAATAATCCAAAACTATATAACCATCACCCGTTACCAAGGTTACTTTGCCTTCGTTTGCGTGTGCGCTTTTACCCGAAACAGGTTCAAACAGCATGTTGCCGTTTCTATCTAAAACTGTAAAATAAGTTTTCCCATCCTCTCCTTTAATGCTTACCAACAGGTTATTGTCCGCCGCCTTAATATTATCATGGTAAACATCTGAAATGAAGTATCTTGAAAACGTAAACGTTTTTCCAGTTGTCGGATCGTTAAATGATACTGTTTTTTTCTCACTATCTGCTGTTATAAGTAAACCATTCACAATGTAATCAAACTTTGGTGCCTTTTCTATTTTTCCGTCGGATCGAATTACAACATATTTGTACCCTTCATCGTTAAATTCGCTGTATTTCTTTTCACTTCCCTCCGCTGTAATTCCGTGATTGTATAAAATATACAGATCATTTCCAACTCCTTTATACTTTTGCCGCTCATTACTGTTAGCAAAAAACTTATTACAGCTTGACATATAAATACTTGAATAGCTAAGATAAATCAAATCTCCAAAAATAAATGATTTTGCACCGACATACTCTGCTTTTGATTTCTTTGAATCCACAAATGGGCATTCTCTTAGATTGTTTACAAACTCGCCCTTTTCGTTAATTGTTCCGTATAAATTTTTTGAACTGTCTATGCTGCCCTCGTATTTATGGACAAAAAACAAATTATCTCCCGACGCCAAAATCTCATCAAACTTTCCGTCCGCGGAAGACGCAACAACCTGTCCGTTTTTATTTATAATTTTATAAACATATTTATTTTCACTTATTATTTCCTGCACGAAACAAGCATCATTGCTCATATCATGAACAGCGTAAATTGATGTAGATGTATATATTATTTTTCCGCTTGTGTCAATCAGATGATATGTTTTTGAGCCGCCGCTTTCAATAGATATCCAAGCATAACCGTTTTTAAAATCATAAGTGCCTGTCGGATTAAGCGCGGCATTTTGTTCTCCGTTATGGTTTTCTTCGAGTGTTTGAGATTCGTACTCCTTTACGACCTCAATGTCTGATTTTTTCTTTTTGCCGCAAGCCGAGAAAGAAAAAATCAACGACAGAATCAAAATGAACGATATTGCTTTTTTCACTTCTGTACCTCCTTAAAAATCTTCAACTATATACCAATCGTCTTTTTCCTTAACCATTTCAATAACTTCTTCACTTGTGGATTCGCTGTATAGGTAGTCCTCGCTCAGCCAAACCTCCGCAGTTACCTTTGCATGGGTCTCATCGGTGTAGCTGATCTTTTTAACCGTGAATTTCACCTGCTCGTCCTGAACGGCAACTCCCAAAGAAAACAAACCGCTGAACAAATCTCCGACACCGTATCCGAGAGCCGAACTGACCTTACCAATGCCCTTTAAGGCATTTCGGCTTTTTGAATCCAGACAGTCAAGGCATACGTCCATATCTCCGCTTGCATAGGCGGTTTCAAAAGCCTCCAAGCGTTCAACTATCTTGTCCTCATCGCTTTTGTGCGAAGCAACAAAATAAATGCCGACGCCGACAACCGCCAAAACCAATACAACAGAAATAATTTTCTTCATATCGCCCCTCCTTTTTTCATAAACGTAATTATTTCAATTGTGATGATATTTTATCACTATAACAATAATATGTCAACACTATAACTGTAATTATTTTTCGCAATAACGATTATTATAGTATATGAGGTGATTAAATGGACGTCGGAAAAAGAATAGTTGAATTAAGAGAAAGAAAAAACATCAGCACAAATAAACTGGCTAACCTTGCCGGAGTTTCACAAAGCTACCTGCGCGACCTTGAAATGGGTCAAAAAAATCCGACCGTTGAAATACTTTCATATATATGTTTTGCTCTTGATATCTCTATGCAGGATTTCTTCGCCGAACCGAAAAACCAAGTCAATCCATACCTGATTTCCGCAATTCAGCTTTTGGATGACGAAGAACAAATCAAGCTTTCGGAGTTTATTTGCGCCATAAAAAAGAAAAAATAAAACCGCCGTCAAGCCGACAGCGATTTTTAAACTATAAAAGAGGTCGTGAATCACGGCCTCTTTTCTGTGTATTCTTTTGTATCTTACTTCTTCTTTTTTCCGAATGAGAGTTTGGGAAGCTTTATACGCGGTTCTTTTGAAACCTCGTCGTCAAAGGCGTCACTCTTCTTCCAAATATGAACCACGCCCTCGTCATTGAGAAGTTTTATTATGATTATCAGTATCGGGACAAGGAAGATGCCGATAAATCCGAAGAGTTGCGAACCGATATACATACCCATAAGGGTGACGAACGACGGCAAGTCAACCGTTCCGCCGACAATTTTCGGTTCAATGATCTGTCTGACAACATAGATTATCGCATAAACCACAAACAGTCCTATTGCAAGTCCTATCTTGCCGGTTATCAGGCTGTAAAGCGCCCACGGAACCATAAACGTACCCGTTCCGATAACGGGAAGAATATCCAGCACGGCGATAATCAGCGACAGAGCAATGATGTTGCCGTCCTTGTATATGCCGATAAGGGTAAGGAAATTCAATCCGACAAAAAGCTCAAGTCCCGTTATGCAAATGATAAGGACATACGATTTGATAAGTTTTCCGAGCGACTTAAACACAATCCGCTTTGTAGCCGAAAGCTTGCTTTCATTTTCTTCGGATATCTGACTCTTAATAAATTTAACAAGCCGATCGTAGTCAACAGCCATAAAGCACGAGGAAACTATCGCTATCATAACGGCAACGAAAACAGACGGGATCTGCTTCGCCGTACTCCAAATTCCGTTGAGCGGTGTTGAAAGGCTCGAAAGCGTAAACTTCTCTCCGTTCGACGCCTTATCCATAATAAAGCTTGCGATTTCCGTTGCGCTCTTTTCTTTCAGTGCGTCAAAGAACGGTACCATTGACTGAGTTGCCTTTACTTCAAGGCTGTCGGGCAAAAATCTGACGACGTTCAGCGACCAATTCTTGACGTTCTCAATCAAGGTCGGAATATCCGTCAGCTTTGACTGAATAAAAGCAATGAGACTCTTTATTCCGTCAACAAGCTTTACACCGATAAGCGAAATCAACGCGGCAATAATCAAATACAGGAGGAGAACCAGAACAGTTGCGGTTATTCCCTTTTTTATTTTTGTCTTTCTCGTTATAAAGTTTGTCGGTCTTTGCACAATTACAGCAATAAAAAATGCGATAAGGAACGGTGCAAACATCGAGAAGCAGTATTTCAAGAATAAATATGCCAAACCTAATACAATGGCGTAATAGACTATATTTATAATTTTTTTGCGTCTTGTTTCGACTTTATCCATATTTTCACTCCTTCAGTAACATAAACACTTATATTGAATATATTATACCATAAAAGAGCTTAATGCAAATAAAATTGAGAAAAAAAGAAAATTTTTTAAAAAAGACTTTATTATTTGACAGTTTTATGATAAACTATATCGGTATATTGAGGTTTTGTTGCTCAAACAAAACAGGGAGTTGAAAACAATGGATATAGCTGTTTTAGGCTACGGTGTGGTTGGTTCCGGAGTTGCGGAAGTTATTTCGCTCAACAACCGAAAAATCGCCGACAAATGCCGCCCGGAAAGTATAAACGTCAAGTATATTCTCGACCTGAGAAAATTTCCGGGAGACAAAAACGAAGACAAAATAATTGACGACTTTAACGTTATTCTCAACGATGATGATGTCAAAATAGTTGCGGAGGCAATGGGCGGTCTGCACCCCGCTTTTGAGTTTGTTTCCGCCTGCCTTGAAAAGGGCAAGTCCGTCGTCACCTCAAACAAGGAGCTTGTCGCCGAAAAGGGCGATGTCCTGCTTGAAATTGCGGCAAAAAACAACGTAAACTTTATGTTTGAAGCGAGCGTCGGCGGAGGCATTCCCGTGCTTCGCCCGATTTTTCAATGCCTTTCTGCAAACGAGATCACCGAGGTTGCCGGAATACTCAACGGAACCACAAACTTCATTCTCTCGAAAATGATTTTCGATTCAATGAGCTTTGCGGACGCTCTTAAGCTTGCTCAGGAAAACGGCTATGCCGAAAAGGACCCGACTGCCGATGTCGAGGGCTTTGATGCGTGCCGCAAAATCTGCATTCTTGCCGCTCTCTGCTTCGGCAGACACGTTTATCCCTCGTCCGTTCATACCGAGGGAATAACGAAGATTATGCTTGAGGACGTCGAATATGCGCGCTCATGGGGCGGAGTGATCAAGCTCCTCGGCAGAGCGAAGAAGGTCGGAGACGGCGTATCCGCAATGGTTACTCCGGCATTTGTTTCCGATTCAAGCATTCTTTCGGGCGTCAACGGTGTTTACAACAGCGTACTGGTTCGCGGTAATGCAGTCGGTGATGTTGCTTTCTACGGTCAGGGTGCCGGCAAAATGGCAACCGCAAGCGCCGTTGTTGCCGACGTAATCGACTGTGCTCAGAATATCGGTCATAACAAGGGTATCAAGTGGGACAAGGCAGCCGACGGATATGTTGTTGATTATAACGACGCCGAAACCGCGCTGTATGTCCGCGCTGTCGGCAACAAGGCAGAAGCTCTTGCGAAAGCCGAAGAAATTTTCGGCAACGTACAGGTACTTTCAAGAAGCAACGCTCCCGAAAACGAGTTTGCTTTTGTAACCCCATGGGACAAGGAGGGTGCTCTGCGCGAAAAGCTTGCAAAGCTTGACGGAGTCGAGATTCTCTCAACAATAAGAACTGTTAATTTCTAAACAGATTTTTTACAGATACATTCAAGCAAGACGAGCCGCCGGCTGTGCGGTGCGGTCTTAATAATAAAAAGTGGTGAATTGATATGGGACTTATAGTTCAGAAATTCGGCGGCAGCTCGGTCGCCAACACAGAGCGTGTCATGAACGTTGCAAAAATTGTAACCGACACCTACAAAAAGGGCAATGATGTTGTTGTCGTTGTTTCCGCCCAGGGCGATACAACGGATGATCTTA
>SAMEA104315428__coassemble_1392_pt1 | contig 13322 bp, 10 predicted proteins | sample SAMEA104315428__metabat2_low_PE_040 | metagenome-assembled genome bin SAMEA104315428 (sample SAMEA104315428) | gut metagenome | biome: Monkey gut; feature: monkey-associated habitat; material: faeces | place: China | collected 2013
CAACATAATAAACCAACACCCCCACAGATTGATGTCTGTGGGGGTGAAGCTTTTGCGGGTGTTATTTTTGATAAGGAACAATTTTAAATCCGAAGTCAAAGCTTTTATCGCCAAGATTTTTTGAATTTTTCGGTACATCAAGCTCCGAATTTTCACTTACCGCATTGACTTTCCAATCAATATTCAAAACGGTTTTGTCGGTCTCAGGCAACTCAAAATCATGTTTTGCTTCAATTAAATCGTTTGCATCGTAATGTATTGCTTTGAAGCAGAACGGAATCTCGTTGATAGCTGAAAATACAATTCCGATGCCTGCATCATTTTCGACTGAGGCATAACGAACACCGAATCGATTTGAACATTCCTGCGGTCTGATATAATGTTCATACATTTCCGTTGCGGTTGTTTTATAAAGGCTGTATCTGAAAGCCTTGTTTCGGTCGGGATAAGATTCCTTGTCACCGAGTCCGAAGTATTCAACGTTTTCAAACTCTTTCGGCATTATGAGCTTTAATCCCAGGTGCGGTAAAAGCGGTGCGTTTTCGCGTGTTTTTCCGCTGCACGAAACAGTCAATGTACCGTCGCAGAAAAAGCTCCACAAAGCGTTCATTTTAATAACAGGCGGCGATGAATGTGCTCCGAGGGAAAGTGAAACGTTAATAACGACCTTGTTTTCATCATTTTGAATTATGTCACAGCTATAAGTGTGCTGTTTTATCCTCTCAAATCTCTCAAGGTACCAGCGATCCTTTGAACCGCCGTTATAGGTCGGTGCGCGCCAGATATCAAAGCTTATATCGTCTTTAATTAACGATTCTCCGTCGACCGAAAGCTCACAAATTCTGCCGTATTTTTTGTCAAAAACTATTTTAGTTTTGTCGGCACGCATTGTTATGAAACTATCATTCTCTTCGGTTATAATCCGCGCCGAACTTTTTGAGGGCAATTCATTTGAAAATTTGCCAAGCTCAAACTGCAAAAATCCGACCTCGTAATCCTTTGAAGCCCACGGAGTTGCTTCCTTTTGCTTAAACGAAAGCGTCAGGAAGCAGTTTTTACAATCCTGATATTTATTCGGGTCAAAAAGCTTGAGCCTTGCTTCGTTTTCGGGAGCAATGTCAAGAGTATTTATATTGCCTGTATCAATAACGTCTCCGTTTGAAGAAACCTTCCAAACAGCGTACAAATCATCAAGAGAGGTAAATCTTCGGCGGTTCTTTAACGTAAGAATACCGTTTTTGAAGCTCCCTTTAAAGGGTTCATAGACCTTTTTCATATCGAAGTACCCCGGACGCGGTTTGCGGTCGGGGTAAACAAGGCCGTCAATACAGCAAATACCGTTGTTTGGCTGATCCTTGAAATCGCCGCCGTAGTAATACCTAACTTTACCGTTTTCATCTTTGGCACCGATGGCGTGGTCGCTGAACTCCCAAATACATCCGCCGCTAAAATTATTGTATTCGTCGGCAAATTTAAAATAGTCATAAACATCGCCGGTTGACATAGAGCAAACATATTCACACATAAAAAACGGCTTCACATTTTTAGTGTCATTGAGATATTCCTCAATATATCCGACGCCTGCGTACATACGGCTTTCAACGTCCGAAATATCGCTGAAATCTTCGCCGTCGGGAATTGCCTTAAACTCTTTGTGGCTGTTTTCGTAATGAATCAGAGCGTTCTTGTCACGTTCTCTTATATACTGAGCCATTGCGCGGTGATTTACTCCGACTCCGCTCTCGTTTCCGAGCGACCACATAATCACGCAAGGGAAATTTTTGTCTCTCTCATATAGGAGCTTTGCTCTGTCGATGTATGCCGGTTTCCATTCGGGCAGGTTTGACAAAAGCGACCATCTTGTCCAGTCCCATTCGCCCTCGACTTCATAGCCCATTCCGTGGGTTTCGAGATCGGCTTCGTCAACGATGTAAAGTCCGTACTGATCGCAAAGCTCGTAAAAACGCGGATCATTGGGGTAATGCGAAGTCCTGATCGTGTTGCAGTTTGCCTTTTTGATAAGGAAAATGTCACGCTTCATATTTTCGTAGGAAACAAAATATCCCGTGAATGGGTCATTGTCGTGACGGTTGACGCCGCGCAAAATTTCCTGCTTACCGTTTATGAGGAGCATTTTATCCTTTATTTCAATACGCTTGACGCCCAGCTTGAACGGAATAATCTCATTTGCCTGGTAAATAAGCAGGGTATAGAGATATGGCTGCTCGGCGTTCCACAAAACAGGATTTGAAATGTTGATTGAGTTTTCTTTTCCAAGCGTTCCAGAGGCTATGATGCTTTCATTTATGTCAAGTAATTCGTATGATGCACTACTGGCATTGTCAGCAGTAATTTCAATATCACAGCTTTCAAAATCATCGCTTAGCAAGGCTTTAATTGATATGTCGTTGAGGTGACCGAGATTCCGAGTGAGCAAATAGACATCTCTGAAAATTCCCGAAAGTCGGAAAAAGTCCTGATCCTCAAGGTATGATCCGTCGCACCACTTGACGACAATAACGCAAATTCGGTTTGTGCCGTCAATGAGCGCATCGGTTATGTCAAACTCGCTTGTGGAGTGACTGACCTGGCTGTAACCGACAAAATTACCATTGATAAAAAGATAGAAACAGGAAGAAACGCCCTCAAAATTTATGTAATACTTTTTGCATTCTTTTGCGATTTTTAAATCTTTGAAATAAACTCCGCACGGGTTTTCATTGGGGACAAACGGAGGATCGGTCGGAAACGGGTACTCAAGATTAGAATAGAGCGGCTTATCGTAATCGCGGTTGATGTATGTTTGCCAGCAACGCGGTACGGTGATGTCGTAAAAACCGTCAAGCGAAAGAGCAGGGGAGACGATTTCCTTATCAAGATCTTCAAAGCTGTTATAAAATCTGAATTTCCATTCACCGGACAACAAATTAAAATATTTTGAATTTTCTCTCGTGCCTGTCAATGCACTTTCCTTGTCGGAATAGGGAATGTAGTAAGCTCTCGGCTCTGACGTTCCGTAGTGAAGTGTCGACAAATCCTTGTGAAATTCTTTAAAAAACATAATAAGTCCTCCGTTCGGATTGGTATATTTATCCTATCATACCCAAAGATGCTTTTCAATAATAATTTCAAGAAAATCAAAGCTATATAGACATGGGCTTTTCTGATTATAGGCAGAAAAGTGGTAAAAAATATATTTAATCCGGTATATTTATGCTAAGACTTATTTAATAGTTCGGGGATTGGCTGTTTATAAAAAATAAACCTGAAACTGTCGGTAACAATTTCAGGTTATTTTAATTTTTATTCATCAAACATTTCCGCTTCGACGGCAGCGCAAAGTGCGTGGTAAACGGGGAGGGTGAGCTCCTGTACCTCAAACGGAGTGTGAGCAGGAAGCTTTATCGTGATATCCGAATACTCGGAAAGCTTGCTGACGTTTTCTCCCGTAATTGAAACAGAACGGATACCTGCAGCCTTTGCCGCATAGACGGAATTGACTACATTCTTTGAATTGCCTGATGTGCTTAATGCGATGAGGACGTCCTCACTCCTTTGAGCATAAGCGAAGACCTGCTGGGCAAAGATCATATCTGCCGCAACATCATTTGAAAATGCGGTGATAAGACCCGTTTGACTGACGAGTGAAATCGCGCGAATACCGCGTTGAAGCTTGTCGGCAAACGCTTCACCGTCGGGAATGTTCTCAAACAGCTTTTTCTGTTCTGCCGAAAGCGGTCTTTTGAGATTAAAGCCTTTCATAAGTTCGCCGACGATATGCTCACTATCTGCCGCAGATCCGCCGTTGCCGCAAACCAAGACGGTAGCGTTTGCTTTTGCACATTCTGTAAGTGCTTTAAACGCCTGCTCGATTGAGTCACGGCAGGGGAGAAGTAACGGATATGTTTTAAAAAGTGTATCGAAAATTTCAGTTGGGTTCTTCATGTTTAAAGTCCTTTCAGATAGGTTAAAACAGCAGAGAAAGCGCCGCGACGTCGCCGACAAATTCACATAGCGCACCGGGAAGAATACTGCAAGCATTCGCCGCGGCAGGCAAGGCTTCTTTCGAGATAACGTCTTTGATAATGTCATCAAAAAGTGCCTGATCTCTTGTATAGATGCTGCCGATAATAATTGCTTCGGGGTTCAATAAATCAATAAGCAGGCTCAAAGCCTGACCGAGTCTTTGGGCGCTGATTCGGTAAATTTCCTGTGCGACCGCATCGACGTTCTTTGCGGCTATCGAAATGCTTTTCGCAGATATGTCATCGCTTTGTTCGCTAAGCACGGTGTCAATACCGTTCTTTTTGCTCTTGTCAATTATGATTTTGGCAAGCTCAACAATCCCACCGCCGGAGCAATATCCCTCAAATGAACCGCGCTTGCCGTAACCGACGGGACCGTCCTCGGAGAGACGAATATGGCCGACCTCGCCGGCGAGATCGTTTGTACCGCTGTAAAGCTTTCCGTTGAGAATAAGTCCAGCGCCCATTCCCGTTCCAAAAGTGAGAAAAATTACATTATCAAGCCCTTTGCCTGAACCGAATTTCCATTCGGCAACGGCGCAGGCGTTAGCGTCGTTCTGCAATATGGCTTTAACTCCGAAATGCTTTGAAAAAATATCGGTAATCGGAACGTTATTCCAGTCGGGAAGATTCGGCGGACACATAATAATGCCTTTTTTACTGTCAAGAGGGCCGCCGCAGCTTATACCCACGCCGACAAGATCGTCGTGCTTTACGCCGTTTTCGGCAAGGAGTTCGTCGGCTGTTTTAAGAAGTTCCGCAATGATTTCTTTGTATCCTCTTTTTACGTCTGTGGGAAATTTTTTCTTTGCAATAATCAAATCCTGCGGATTTTCGGGAACATAGTCACGGCCGAGCGTTACCGCACATTTTGTTCCTCCGATATCTATACCGAGCGAATACACTTCTTTTTCCTCCCTGATTCGGCGAAAACAATTTTATTTTTTCTGCCGAATTTCAAATAAATGATGATTAAAGTATATTACACGGCAGAGATTTAGTCAATATCGAAAAGGCTGAATCATTGTTCTTAAAATAATAATTTCTTATTGTAATATTCGTAACGATGTGTTACAATACAAATGGTTAGCGCTTGCTAACTCACGCTGAAATATTTGTAAACGCGACAGAAACGGTAAAAAATAATTGTTTATAACAGTAGGTTTGGTTATGAGAATTTTAGTGTTCGGTGCAGGTGTGCTTGGCTGCAATCTTCAAGAAATCTGTACAGCTCAGGAAAAAATGTAACATTGCTCGCACGGGGAAACTGGGCGAAGGAAATCAGAGAGAACGGACTTCGGATAAAAAACAAGTTTTCTCCGCGTATGTCGGTCAGCCGTGTTCCTGTGGTGACCGAGCTTGAGCCTGATGATTTGTATGATGTGATTTTTGTTGTAGTCAGGTATACGTAGATTGAAAGCATTATTGAAGCTTTGCAGGAAAACAAAACGAAAAACATAGTTTTTGTCGGCAATAATGTTCGCGCTGCGGAAATGGCTGCTCGTTTGCCTGAAAAGAATGTGATGTTTGCTTTTGCAAGCTCGGCAGGTCACAGGGAAAGCGATCATATAGCTTCGGCTGATCTTCGCAAGATGACGATCGGACAGCTCGTCGGTGCGCAGTCAAATGAAAAACTGATTGGACAGATTTTTGACGGCACAAAATATAAGATTACTTACGAGCCGAACATGGGTGATTATCTCCTGTGCCACGCGGCGTTTGTGATTCCGGCTGTTTTTGCCTGCTATAAAACCGACGGTAACCTGAAAAAGGTTAAAAAGGACAATGCTTATCTTAACCGACTGATTGATGCCAATATTGAGGGATACCGTGCCATAAAGAATGCGGGGCATAAAATTCTGCCGAAAGAGGACAATGAGTTTGAGGGCTCGGCTTACCGAAAGACCTGTTTCCGTTTCTTTAAGCTTATGTGTGCAACGAGTTTAGGCAAAATATGCATTTCCGATCATGCGATGAACGCGGTTGACGAAATGAGCGCGCTGAACCGTGATTTGAAGAAGTTTTTTGATGAAAATTCGGCAGAGTATCCGATTTGGCAAGAGCTTGAAAAGGAATGCGGGAGGTATTTGAAATGATTTTAAAAGTTATTCTGGAAGGCTTGGGTCTCGGAGTATTGCTCATTCTTGTCTGTGCGTTCGGTATCCGAAAGGGTGCTGTAGGAATGGTACACCTGTACAGTTCGGAAGTACAGGATCGGTGTGTAAAGCTCGGATTGACTACATACGAAAAAATAAAGCGAAACAGTCTGATTTTCAAGGCGGTTTGTATTCCGGGATATGTTGCATACGTGTTGATTTTTGTTTATTCGGTCAACGGGACAAAGGACTTCGTTGCAGGCTTTTGGCAGATGCTCGTTATACTGTCGATTATGAATTTAATTGACCGTTTCCTCGTCGATAATTTTTGGGTCGGACATACAAAGGCTTGGACAATTCCGGGTACAGAAGATCTTAAGCCATACATCACCGCAAAGGACAAGAGCAAAAAGTGGATTTTCGGTACAGTCGGAATGGTTATCATATCGGCAATACTGTCGGCAATCATGATGATTTTTATTCATTGATTTGCCGAAATTATAAAAGAACGGAGAGGTGCAAAATGAAATACATCGGAATGCCCATGGGGATGTGGGTACTGTTTGCAAAATCGTTCAGAGAACAACTGAACGCTGTGTTCGGATATGACGCGGACACGGCAAAGGCGATTACCAAAAATGCGAAGAAAAAATACAGAGAAATTATAGCCGACCTGCCCGAATTTGAAAAAGCTGACCGTTTCAAAATGAATATTGTCAACTGTGCTATGATCGGAGCTTTTATTCTGTCCATGTCGCAGCGTCCCGATGTGGAGCGGCTGACGGAATACTATGCGAAGTCCATGATGACAAGGCCGATGAAATGGTTTTGCCGCAAGAGCGGAAAGTCGAAGTACACGGAAAAGGACATTGCCGGTATGAAAGCAACGGCAGAGCTGAAAGCCGCCGACCGTAATCCCTATTCGTGGAATATGGATTTTTACGAATACCCGGACGGCAGCGGATATGAGGGACGGTTTACAAAATGCGGTATTTGTGTTTTGATGAAAAAGCTCGGTCTTTACGACCTGACCCCGGCATTATGCCATCTTGATTACACCATGAGCGAAGCAGGCGGCGTAACGGACTTTGTGCGTGAATATACCATTGCTTCCGGAGGTCCGTACTGCGATTGCGGATATAAAAAAAGAAAAACGTAAGCTGACAATACAGTTAAAAATGAGAAAACCCACACGGTGAGTGTGGGTAATTTTTTATTTAATTTTAGCTCTTTTTCTCTTCTTAAATGATGGGACGAAGAGCATGAGGAAGGGGAAAATTTCAAGACGTCCGAGCAGCATATTCAAGATAAAGACAATTTTTGAATACCATGAATAGACGGAGAAATTGCCTGTCGGTCCTACCTTACCGAGACCCGGTCCGATATTGTTGAGCGTTGCGATAACGCCGGAAATATTGGAAACCATGTCGAGCTTGTCGGTTGACACAATGAGGAGCGATACTATAAAGACAACGACATAGACAAAGAAAAACACGTTTGTTCCTGTAACAACGTCGTCGCTGACGCGTTTTCCGTCCATCGTGATTACATTGACGCTTCTCGGATGAGCCAGGCGCTTTAATTCGCGCTTTGCGGACTTGGCAAGTATCATTACTCTCGAAACCTTAAAACCGCCTCCTGTGCTTCCTGCACAGGCTCCGACGCACATGACGATAAGCATAATTGTCTTGCTGAGTTCGGGCCACTTGTCAAAGTCCGTTGTGGAATATCCCGTGGTTGTCATAACGGAGCTGACCTGAAACGCCGCCTGATGCAAAGCCTCAAAAAATGAGCCGAAGTAGTTTCTTATGTTTATTGCAATCAGAATTATTGAAGTGAACATAATTCCGAGATATGCGCGGACTTCGGTGATTTTGAATGCCGATTTAAGCTTGCCGCACAAAAGGAAAAAGTAAAAGTTAAAGTTAATGCCGAACAGCGTCATAAATATTCCGATGACGATCTGTGTGTAAAGGCTGTAATCGGCAATGCTCGAATTGACGATGCCGAAGCCGCCGGTGCCGGCTGTACCGAAGCTGAGCGTTGTACTTTCAAAGAATGAAAGTCCGCCGCATCGAAGCAGAAGAATCTGCACGATCGTCATTATAACGTAGATTCCGTAAAGAATTCTCGCCGTGCTTTTTGATTTCGGCACAAGTTTTTCAACGTCCGGACCGGGGCTTTCCGCTTTCATAAGCTGAAGATTACCTCCGCCTTTTGCAAGCGGAAGAATCGCCATGATGAACGCAAGTGCGCCCATACCGCCTATCCAGTGAGTGAAGCTGCGCCAGAAAAGCATTCCCTTGCTCAGTGCTTCAACGTCCGTCAGTATGCTTGAGCCCGTTGTGGTGAAGCCTGAAACGACCTCGAAAACGGCATCAAGGTAATTCGGAATCTCCTTGCTTATGAAAAAGGGCAGAGCTCCAAAAAGACTGATAAGGATCCAGCCGAGCGAAACTATTGCAAAGCCGTCCATTGAAACGATCGTTTTGTCATGCGGTTTAAATCGAGTCATAACAAAGCCCGAAGCAACGGTCGCCGCTATCGTTATGAGAAAAGAAACAACATTTTCTTTATAATAAAGAGCGATCAATGTCGGCAAAAGGAGGAGTGCTCCCTCCGTGATAAGAAGAATACCTAAAACATAGGTTATCATTTTTTTGTTCATGGCGTCAGTCCTTAATGATATCGTCAAGATCGGAAAGACCTTGGATCGTAGTTACGACAACAACGGAATCGCCGACCTGAAGCATATCCTTACCTCGGGGGATGAAAACATTGCCCTTACGGTTAATTGAACCGATAATAACATTTTTGTGAAGAAGCAGATCCTCAAGAGAAGTGTTAACAATGTCACTTTCCTCGCTGACATGAAATTCCAATGCCTCAACCTTATTGTCGATTATTTTGTAGAGCGTCTCAACATTACTGCCGATGTTGTTCTTCTTTGCACGGACGTGCTGAAGAATCTGACTGGCTGTTATGAATTTGGGATATATAACACTGCCGATGTCAAGTGAGCGCACAACCTCATTGAAAGACGTTCTGTTGATTTTTGCAATTGTTTTTATATTGGGAACAACCTTTTTGGCAAAAAGAGAAAGAATAAGATTTTCCTCATCAAAACCTGTCAGGCAGCATATTGCGCTTGCATCACGCAAGCCTTCCTCCATCAACAGAGCGCGGTTTGTTCCGTCTCCGCATATGATGTTTGCTTTCGGAAGAAGGTAGCTGAGCTCTTCTGCGGTTTTTGGATTGCTTTCAACAATCGTCGTATCCATATTAAGGCGGCACATTTCCGTTGCAAGATAATGACCGATTTTGCCGCCGCCGATAATCATTGTCTTTTTCACAGAGTTAACGGGCAAGCCGATCTCCTTAAAAAATATCGGGGTTTCGTTGGGCGAAACGAGCACGGCAACAACGTCATTTTCTTCAATTACGGAATCGCCGAACGGGATAAAAATCTTGTTTTCACGTTCAACGGCACAGGCGAGAGCTCTCGCTTTAAGTCCCGAGAATGAATCCTTGACCGCCTGACCGCAGAGAGTGCAGTTTTTAGTAGCTGTAAAGCTTACAATATTGATTTTACCCTTTGCAAAGGTATCAATATTCTTTGCAGACGGGTATTTGAGAATACGGAGAATTTCCTCCGCCGCTTCTTTTTCGGGATTGATTACCATTGAAAGACCGAGACTGTCTTTTATAAGACGAACGTCCTCATAATATACGTGATTTCTGACACGTGCAATTGTACCGTTTGCTCCGAGTTTTGTTGCGAGCAGACAGCAAAGCAGGTTGATTTCATCGCTTCCTGTGAGGGCGATAACAAGATCGCTTTCCTCGACGCCTGCCTCGGAGAGAACCTTGCGAGAAGCTCCGTTACCGTGCACGGCGATTACGTCAAGATTATTTAGAACCGCATTAAGAACTTTTTCATTGGTGTCGACAATGGTTACGTCGTGATGCTCGTTTGAAAGCTGATCTGCAACAGTAAAACCGACCTTGCCGATTCCGACAACAATAATTTTCACTCAATTTCTGCCTTTCATAGAATTGTATAGTTACTTATTGGTTGTATCTCACAATTGAGATATGTAAATTAAGTACAGATCCTTTTGATATATATGACTTAAATAGATTCGGAAAAGAGGAGAGCCGTAAGACAAATAATATGACCTTAGATTTGGAAGCATTTTTGTAAAGATTTATAGTCGCCGAGAACAAGAAGAGTTACATCATTATTGAGTAAAGTCTCAGATGAGATAGCCATGTCAATATTATTATTCTTTTTGATGCCGATAATATTAAGATTGTATTTGCGTCGAACATCAACTTGACCAACGGTTTTTCCGTACCACGATTTTGGCACTTCAACCTCACAAATTGCGTGCAAATCGTCAACTTCAATGAAGTCCAAAATGTGATCTGCCGTAAATCGTATAGCAGCCCATTCCGCAACCTGTTTTTCGGGATAAACTACGTTATCGGCTCCGTTTCTGAGAAGAAATTTCGCCTGAACATCCCGTTCGGCACGGGATATGACTTTTTGAGCACCGAGCTCTTTGAGCAACGCGGTAGTTTCAAGTGAGCTTTGAAAATTGTTGCCTATAGCCACGATGCAGAGGTCATAATTATTCACACCGAGCGATCTGATAAATTGTTCGTTTGTGCTGTCGCCGATCTGGGCATTTGTGACGTACGGAAGAATATCGTTGATTCTTTCCTCATTTAAGTCAACAGCCATAACCTGATGACCGAGACGGTTGAGATCCATAGCCATATGTCTTCCGAAACGGCCGAGACCGATAAGTAAAACGTTCTTCATGTATGATCCTCCTTTATCCTACGGTGATATGCTCTAAGGGGTATTTTGAAATATTTTTCTTTGTATTGGATATTGCGGCATATATCAGAGTCAAGCCTCCGACTCTTCCGCAGAACATTAAGAGTATTAAAATCAGTTGAGAGAATAAACCTAATTCCGGCGTTATGCCAAGTGTTAATCCGACTGTTCCTATTGCAGATGACGTTTCAAACAGACATTTTAAAAAAGGTATTTTCTCTGCCGTGCTTATGGCTACGGCACCTGTAAATGAAAGAACCAAATACATGATCAGTATTGTTGATGCGTTTTTTACAACCTGATTATCAATTCTTCGTTTAAAAAAATGGGAGGAATCTTTGCGACCGAACGTTGCCAAAGAATTGGCAATGAGAACTGCGACGGTTGTCGTTTTAATACCGCCTGCTGTTGAGCCCGGAGAACCTCCGATAATCATAAGAACTATCATTGTTGCAATGGAAGGTTCTTGCAGCGCGGTTAAATCTACAGTATTGAATCCGGCTGTTCTTGTTGTAACCGACTGAAAAAGAGAAGAAAGAATTCTTTGTTTTATCGGAAGGTTATTTAAATCAAAAAAGAAAAAATATAAAGCCGGAACAATTATAAGTATCGCCGAAGTAATAAGGATAACCTTGCTTTGCATACGGTATCGCCGGAAGTGAAGCTTATTTGTATAAATATCCTCCCATGTCAGGAATCCGATACCGCCGATTACAATAAGAAATATAACGGCAAGGTTAATAGAAGTGCAGTTTACGTACTGCGTCAGAGAAACATATTTCGAAGCATCTGTTCCCAAAATATCAAATCCGGCATTGCAAAAAGCCGAGATCGAATGAAAAACAGCAAGCCAAACTCCTTTGACCCCATAATCCTTGCAAAGAACAGGCATCATTATTACAGCGCCGCTTAATTCGAAAATAAGCGTAGCTTTTAAAACGAAGCCTGTAAGACGAACGATACCGCCGATCTTGGGCGCCGCAATAGCTTCCTGCATCGTGCTGCGTTGCATAAGGGAAATCTTGCGCCCCGAAAGAAGGGCAAAAGATGCGGCGACGGTAATAACGCCGAGACCGCCTATTTGAATAAGAATCAGTATAACTGCCTGACCGAATGTTGACCAATAGCTTCCCGTATCATGAACAACAAGTCCCGTGACGCAAACCGCGGAAGTCGCAGTAAAAAGAGATTCGTTAAAAGGAGTCACTTTTCCGGAAACCGAGGATATCGGGAGCATCAACAACAAAGAACCGATAATAATTATCAAAAAGAATCCTAAAAAAATACTTTGAAATGTTGTTAGATGCTTTTTGAAACGAATATTATGAAACATTTTAAGTTAGAGTGAAACAAGACATTGACTGTTTCACAACCTCCTTTCAGCTAAAAAGCTGAATTCAATGTAATTTTATACTTTGCGTAATGATATTGTCAATAGAATTTTTTTACAAATACAGCAGGGCTAATTTATCTAATAATGCCAAAATTAAATAAATCCATAAAAAATCAGGTACAGAAAACTGCACCTGATATCTGGTGCGGATAACAGGACTTGAACCTGCACATCCGGAGATATTGGATCCTAAATCCAACGCGTCTGCCAATTCCGCCATATCCGCAAATATCGGTGCTATTATAGCACGTTTACGGTAAAAGTCAATATATTTCATTTCGAGGTGATTTTTGGACGTTTAAATATATATTTGACAGGTTTGATGAGAAATATAAATATCTTAATTTTTATGTAAAGCAATAACTGACTTATCAGGCGGATAGATATGGTAAATTTATATTTCGGAAATATTGCAATTAGAAATTTTTAAGCCCAGCGATTTTATAGGGGAGCTGGCGGCGAAGCCGACTGAGGGGATAAAGATGGATAACAGAACAAACAAAAAAATTCTTCGATCTTATTAACATCTGTGTTCTTATGCGCGGACAAACACATAAAAATCGGGTTTCATACCGCCATAGATATAGTTTCCCATTTTCCACTCTACAAATAAATACTCTGTACCATTTATAGCTTTTATTTCATAAGCAGCAACAGTTGTACGATGTATGTTGATAACGAAGCCTTTTGTCCATTTATCGTGCCATACCTCGTCCATAGTAGTCTGTTCCAATCTGCCGTCAGAGAAGAAACAGATTCCTTTCAGATAAAGACCGTTACAAGCATTGTTTTGGGAAAAGCTTTCTATTGTATCAACAAAACCAACAGACTTCCATTTTCCTATTATACGCTCATCATAAACAAACGGAAGCTCAATGTTATCGTGCCTACCGAGCGTTGTTTTTGTATAGTGCTTTGAATTAAACTTGACAAAAATCTCGGTTTTGTTTTCAAGTCTTAAA
>SAMEA104315428__coassemble_1410_pt1 | contig 12987 bp, 11 predicted proteins | sample SAMEA104315428__metabat2_low_PE_040 | metagenome-assembled genome bin SAMEA104315428 (sample SAMEA104315428) | gut metagenome | biome: Monkey gut; feature: monkey-associated habitat; material: faeces | place: China | collected 2013
GCGACTTCACCTCGCGGGCAAAATCAAACACACTTTTAATATCGTCCGAATTTTCGGGAGTTATACTGCTGTTGATTTTAATATTCAGACCTGCCGCCCTGAGCTTTTTTATCGCGGCAGTCGCTTTCGTGAAGCCGTCGGGCGTCGCGCAGAGCCGTCCGTAAGTTTCGTCCGAGCCGCCGTAGAGCGTGATATTCAGCCGATTCGGTCTGTTCTTTATGAAGTAATCGGCTGTTTCATCGTCAATCAAAACGGCGTTTGTGTTGATTGAGACAATGATTCCCATTTTTTTCAGCTCTTCGTAAAGCCTTTTGAAACCAGGGTATAACAGCGGTTCGCCGCCCGTCAGCAGGAGGAAAACCATACCCTCCTTTTTCGCCTGGCTCGCCATATCGAGCCATTCATCGACGGTGCGCTCCCTGCCCCTTTTTTTCATCTCGTCGGGAGTCATTCTGATATAACACATTTTGCAATTCATATTGCACCGCGGCGTGAGCTCAAAGGTACCGCCGAGCGGCGTTCCCGATGCCGTCGCTTTGTCATAGAGCATACGAACCAAATCCGGATTAAACATTGAGCCACCCCTTATATCTGATAAAGTAATTATAACATATTGTAAATCGTTGTCAACTTTCGGCGCGGAAGCAATTTTACTTGTTTGTAAAAAAAGACTGCCAAATTCAAACCGAAAATGGCAGTCCGTTATTAAAGTTTGTCGGCAATATCGAAGATAAGCTTTTCCGTCTTTTCCCAGCCGAGACACGGGTCGGTAATCGACTGACCGTAAACGCCGCCGTCGGTCTTTTGCGCGCCGTCAACGATGTAGCTTTCAATCATCAAGCCCTTGCAAAGCTTTCTGATGTCTGGATTCTCCCTCATGCTGTGGATAACGTCCATCGCAATGCGCGGCTGTTCCCTGAACTTTTTGCCCGAATTGGCATGGTTGGTGTCAACGATAACGGCAGGGTGTTCAAGTCCCGACTTGTTGTAAAGCTCGTTGACCTTGAGAAGATCCTCGTAGTGATAGTTGGACACGTTCGCGCCGTCGGTTGTTTGGAAGCCTCTGAGGATAGCGTGGGAAAGCGGATTTCCCTGGCTCTCGACCTCCCAGCCGCGGTAAATAAACGTGTGGCTGTGGTGAGCGGCGGTAACTGCATTCATCATTATCGTGAGGTCTCCGCCCGTGGGATTCTTAAGCCCTACCGGCACGTCAAGTCCGCTCGCAGTCAGTCTGTGCTGCTGATTTTCAACCGATCTCGCGCCGACAGCAACATACGAAAGCAGGTCGGAAAGATAACGGTGATTGTCGGGATAGAGCATCTCGTCCGCCGAAGAGAGACCGTAGTCACGCAAAGAGCTCATGTGAAGCTCACGGATCGCGACAATACCCTTGAGCATATCGGGGTGTGAGTTGGGGTTGGGCTGATGAAGCATACCCTTGTAGCCGTCTCCCGTGGTGCGCGGCTTGTTGGTGTAGATTCTCGGCACGATTATCAGCTTGTCCTCAACCTGCTCGCTGACCTTTTTCAGTCTGCCGATGTAGTCAAGCACCGAGTCGTTTCTGTCCGCCGAGCACGGACCGATTATGAGAATGAATTTGTCGCTCTTGCCTTCAAAAACGTCCTTTATCTCTTTGTCTCTCTTTGCCTTGACCGCCGCCATGCTGTCTGTTACGGGGTAATGCGCCTTAACGTCCTGTGGAATCGGCAATTTGTGATAGAATTTCATGTTCATAGCTTATCATTCCTTTACTGTCGGTTTATCAAATTTTTCTCTGCGTTCTGTCGATATCCGCATCATTTCGCACATACCGTCTCTGTCTTCCTTTTCAAGCATATCTCTCAAAGCAGTAAATTTATCAATAAAATTATCCATTTCTTCAAGAAGATACTCCTTGTTCCTTATGAAAAGCTCGCTCCACATATTCGCGTTGATCTTCGCAATTCGCGTAAGGTCACGGAACGAGTCGCCCGTGTATGCCTCAAAGCCGGGTGTATCGTTCGTGCACATCAGCGCAACCGCAATGCAGTGCGTGAGCTGGGAAAGAAATGCAATCATTCTGTCGTGGGATTCGGCGTCCAGCACGCTGATGTGATAGAATCCGAGCTCCTCACCGAAATGCTTGCAGTTTTCTATGGCTTCGGGCGTGTTTTTTTCGCTCGGCACGACAATGTAATTGGCTCCGGCGAAAACGGAATCGTCGCTGTGACGGACGCCGCTTCTTTCGCGGCCTGCCATCGGGTGAGCCGCAATGAACTCAACGCCTTCAGGCATGAGCGCCTGCGCCTTGTCAAGAATACACGACTTGACGCCCGTAACATCGGTGCAGAGTGTGCCGGGTTTTATGAGCTGTCCGTATTTTTGAAGCCACTCAATAAATGTGTGAGGATAAAGAGAGAACACTATCAAGTCCGCCCAGCCGAGATATTCCTCGCTGACGACAGTTGTTCCGTCCTCCAGGAAGCCCTCGCCGACAGCGTATTCAATATCCTTGCTGTCAAGCGTAATCGCCCTGACCTTGTAGCCCTTTTTCGTCAGAGCCTTTGCATAGCTTCCGCCGATCAGTCCGAGACCGATAATCAGCACTCTTGTATCCGAATCTATTTTCTTCATAAATCAACCTGCTTTTCCTTTATTCCGAGGGATTGAAGCAAATCCCAAAACTGCGGCATACTTTTTGAAACCGCCTGTGCGTCGTCAATGACGCCGCCCACCTGCGTCAGCAAAATTGCCAGCGACATAACTATTCGATGGTCGTTGTGTCCGCAGAGCTTTTCAGTCGGTGCGTGCAGTCTCTGCGGCGAAACCGAAATCGTGTTTTCTCCGATCTCCACACTCACGCCGAGCTTTGCAAGCTCCTGCGCCATCGCCTGTCCGCGGTTGCTTTCCTTTATTCTAAGCCTTGCCGTGTCCGTCAACACCGCGCCGTTTTTGCAGGCGGCAAGCGCCATCAGTATCGGTCCGAGATCGGGGCAGTCCTTGATTGAAATTTCCGCCCTGTGCGAAGAAATCTCATCAAAAAGCTCCCGCCATACGCGGTCGCCCTGAACGCTGTTTTCATTGAGATTCAACAGTTTTACGTCGCCGCCGAGGCAGTTGAGTGCTCCGAAGAACGCAGCTCCCGATTCGTCTGCCTCCACGCTTACCTCTTCGGGAGACAAACGCTTCTGTCTGCCGGGTATTGCCCATTCGCGCGGCGAGATCCTGTTGATTTTAATTCCGAATTTTTCAAGCGAATCAACCGTCATTTCAATATACGAAAGGCTTTCCGCCTGTGTCGTCAGCCGTATCAGGCTGTCGCCCTCAAGCGTCGGAAGCGCGAGCATCAGTCCGGTTATGAACTGACTGCTGATGTTGCCCGGAACCTCGTAAACGCCCGACGTCAGCTTTCCCCGCACGGTTATTTTTTCACCGTCGCATTGCCAGAGGAATCCGTTTTTTTCGCAGATATCGCGGTAAACGGTATGGGGTCTTTCAATCAGCCTTTCGGAGCCGTAAAGCTCGGTTTTCACGCCGTCCAGGCAAAGCGGCAGCATAAACCGCAGGGTGCTTCCGCTCTCCCTGCACCGAAGCCTGCGAACACCGTCGTCCGCCGCTTTCTCCGTCCCGCTGACGGTAATTGAGCCGCCGTTAATTTCTATCCTCGCGCCCATCGCCGTCAGGCAGTCCGCCGTCGCTTTGATATCCTCGTTGAGAGAAACATTTTTCACAACGGTCGTCCCGTCGGTCAGCGCGGCGTTTATCAGCAGACGGTGCGCTATGCTCTTGGAGGACGGCAAAGTCACGCTTCCCGCGGCTCTGCCCTTTTCTACAATCATATCCATAAGCTCACCGTTTTTCACTAAGCAGAATATCTATCGCTTCGCAGTAGCCGTCCGTTCCGTGACCCTTTACACAGGCAACACAGCACGGTCTCACATAGCTTATCCGGCGGAAATCCTCGCGCGAATCAACGTCTGAGATGTGAACCTCCACGGTCGGTATTCCGACAGCCTTAAGCGCATCGGGTATTGCGACACTCGTGTGAGTGTATGCCGCAGGGTTCATAACGATTCCGTCCGTCTTTCCGTAAGCCTCCTGGATCCTGTCAACGATCGCGCCTTCGTGGTTCGACTGGAAAAATTCGACATCGATGCCCTTTTCTTTCGCGTATCTTTCTATCTTTTCAAGAAGGTCCTTATAGGTCTCCCTGCCGTAAATCGCAGGCTCTCTTATTCCGAGAAAATTTATATTCGGTCCGTTAATCACTAAAATCTTCATGCTTTTTCCTTTCCGCCGAAGGCATCAAATTCTTTCATAACCTCGTCGGCGACGGTCTCAACGTCGTTGTTTGATTCAACCCTTATGTCCGCCGCGGCACAGTATATCGGATATCTTTCGCGGTATCGCTTTTCTATCGCGTCCCTGCTGTTTCCGAGAGGCCTGTCGGCAGTCGGCACGATCCTTTCAATGTCACGGTCAAGGAATACGACCAAGCCGTTCTGTCCGAGCGCATTGACGTTTTTCTCACGAAGCACCGCTCCGCCGCCCGTGGCAATCACAATGCCGTTCTTCTCGCCGAGCTTCCTGACGATCTCGCTTTCGGCATCGCGGAAAGCCGCTTCACCGTGCTCGGCAAAGAAATCGGAAATTGCGCCGTTTTCTTTCACAAACTCGTCGTCCGTGTCGTAAAATTCTCTGCCTGTTTTCTCGGCAATCAGTCTGCCGATTGAGGACTTGCCGCTTCCCGGCATACCTGTCAGCACAAGGTTCAGCTTGCTTTTGTATATCTCTGAATACACCCTGTCCGTCTTTTGCGTCATTGTGTCGTCGCCGAAGAAGCATTCCGCCGCCTTTGCCGCCTGTGCAACAAGCATATACAGTCCGTTGACTGCTTTCACTCCGCACTTTCTCGTCCGCCGCACAAGCTCGGTCGTCAGCGGATTATAGACTGCGTCCGCCGCACCGCCGAGGTTCGGGAATCTTTCGGGTTCGATCGGCGAATGTCCGTTTTTCGGGAACATTCCGACGGGTGTTGTGTTTATTACCGCTTCGACGAGGTCACTCATACCGTACATTTCGTCATACGATATTTCGCCGTCTTTCGGTGTTCGGGAAACAACGTACACCTTTTCGGCTCCCTGCGAAGCGGCAACGGCTCTTGCGGTTTTCGACGTGCCGCCCGTTCCGAGGACAAAAACATTTTTTCCTTTCAGCTCGATTCCGCCGCGCTTCAGCAGCTCGGTCATACCGTAAAAATCGGTGTTATAGCCGGTCAGAAAACCGTTTTCGTTGACTATCGTGTTGACCGCGCCGATGCTCTTGGCCGAGCCGTCAATTCTGTCAAGGTACGGAATAACAGCCTGCTTATAAGGAATCGTGACGTTTATTCCCTTGAAATTCTTTTCTTTCATAAATGCGTCAAGCTCGTTTTCCTCCAGTTCGACAAGTCTGTAATCGTAGTCGCCGAGCTTCGCGTGAATCACAGCGGAAAAGCTGTGTCCGAGCTTTTTGCCGATGCAACCGTATTGCATAGAATCACCTCGCCAACCAATCGGTGCCGTATCTCACCGTCAGCATATCGGCAAGCGTCAGCGCCGTAACAGCGTCAACAACCGCTCTTGCGCGGTGAACAATGCACGGGTCATGTCTGCCCTTTATCGCAATTTGCGTGTTTTGGTTATTCAGGAAATCAACCGTATTCTGTTCCTTTGAAATGGAGGGAGTCGGCTTCACGGCACATCTGAAAACGATCGGCTGTCCGTTTGTGATTCCGCCGCCGATACCGCCGTTATGGTTTGTGTCCGTGACGGACTTTCCGCCGCTGCCTATCCTGTAAGCGTCGTTCGCCTCGCTGCCCCTCATATCGGCAAGAGCGAATCCGTCGCCGAACTCAACGCCCTTGACCGCAGGAACCGAAAACAGCGCGTGCGAGAGCATACTTTCAACTGTGTCGAACCACGGCTCGCCGACGCCCGACGGCATACCGACAACCGTTGTCTCAAGTATTCCTCCGACGCTGTCGCCGTCCTCTCTCGCCCTGAGTATTGCCGCCTTCATCGGCTCCTCAAGGCTTTCATCGACCAACGGGAACTCAGCATTTTCAAGCCTTACCGCATCCTCTGCGCTCATCTTTTTGTCGTCGATGGTTGCCAGACGGCTGATGTGCGTGCCGATTACAATGCCCTGCTTTTTCAGCGCGCTCTGAACGATTGCGCCTGCCGCCACAAGAGCCGCGGTTATCCTGCCGCTGAAGTGACCGCCGCCGCGCGCGTCCTCAAATCCGTGATACTTGCAGAAAGCGGGATAGTCGGCGTGCCCGGGTCTCGCTTTGCCAGCCAGCTCGCTGTAATCGGAGCTGTGGGTGTCTGCGTTTTTTATCAACAGGCAAATCGGTGTTCCCGTAGTGCGTCCGTTGTAAACGCCGCTTTCAAAAATCACGTTGTCACTTTCGCTTCTCGCCGTCGAGATTTTTCCGCTCGGTCTGCGAAGCGCAAGCTTTTTGTCAATATAATCCGTATCAATTTCAATTCCGGGTGCAATTCCGTCAATTACCGCTCCGATCGCGGCACCGTGACTTTCGCCGAAGAGCGTCACGCTCAGCGCATTTCCGAAAGTATTTTTCATGACAGCGTCAGCACCTCCCTGCATCTCTGTGTTATTTCGTCAACGGTCATTTTTTCGGTCTTGTACGAGCCTATCTCGTCGACCGTTATAACCGTTATCGCTCCGTTTTTAGCCTTCTTGTCGTGGAGCATGGCTTCCTTAAGCTCATTTTCGTCGCCTCTCCACGCCGTCGGTATGTCCATTCGGTGAAGAATGTGTCTCAGGCGTCTTGCCGTTTCGGGACTGCTCATACACAGCATTCCGATGCCGACACATTCGCCGTGGAAGAGCGGATAGTCGTTGTTTTCCTCTATGCTCTCAATCGCATGACCTACCGTGTGTCCGAAATTGAGCACCTTACGCAGTCCGTTTTCCTTTTCGTCCTGCTCAACGACCGATTTCTTTATTTTCAGCGCTTCAATGATTATTTTGTCGATATTCTCGGAACCGTTTTCTTCAACCTCTTCAAACATCTCTTTGTTGAACGTTGCAAACATTTTGACCGCTTCCGCCATTCCGCAGGCGAACTGCCTTTGCGACAGCGTTTTCAGCACATCGGGGTCTATCAGCACGGCTTTCGGCTGGTAAAATGCACCGACAATGTTTTTATAACCCTTGAAATCAACGGCAACCTTGCCGCCGATCGACGAATCTATCTGGGAAAGAAGAGTTGTCGGAACGTTATAAAAATCAACGCCCCTCATATATGTCGAAGCAACGAAGCCTGCAAGGTCTCCCATAACTCCGCCGCCGACCGCAACCACGCAGTCATTGCGGTCAAATCCATTCTCCACCATCGTTTCAAGCAGCTCCATATACGTTCTCATACATTTGTTGTGCTCGCCCTGAGGCAGGGTAACTATGTGAGGTTCGCCGCAGAACGAAGCAACCTTTTTTGAATACTCCTCAGGCACTCCGTCGTCGGTGACTATCAGCACTTTTCTCTCGAGCTTCATAAGCTCGCCTGCTTTTTCAAGTGTGCCGCGCTCAACGGTAATTCTGTATCCGTCGGCACCCAGCTCCATATATAATTCACTCATTGTCCGCACACTCCTTTCAGTTAAGCACCTTTTCGTCAACAAAGCTTCCGAGTATTTTTACATTCTCGCAAAGCTCTTTCAGCTCTTTTATCATTTTCTGTCCGCTCGGTGAGCCTATGTTTCCCTCGCCCTCTGCGTAGAAGTAATATTCCCAGTTTTCGTTTCCCGTCGGGCGACTCTTCAGACTCCTCAGGTTAAATTTGTTTTCTCCGATGACGGAAATCGCTCCGCCGAGAGAGCCCGGCTCGTTCTTTGTCGTGAACATAAGCAAGAAATGTCCGTCGCTCGGCGACACAATGCACTCGGCTCTTGTAAAAACGGCGAATCTGGTCGTGTTGTTCTTGTTTTCGTTTATATCCTCCTGCAGGATTTTTAATCCGTAGAGCGCCGCCGCGTCCTTGGAAGCGACAACGGCAATGTCATTTCTGTCTCCCTCGGCAACAGACTTCGCCGCCACGGCGGTATTCACAGCCTGCGTCAGCTTCCAGCCGTGACGAGTGAGATACGGCATACATTGAGTCAATGCCTGCGGATGGCTGCAGACCTCCTTTATGTCCTCGATATCCGCTCCCGGCTTTGCCAAAAGGCTTTGACCCAGCGGCATATCGAAAATTCCCGAAACGGAAAGGTTGCCGCGGAACGCAAGGTCGATCACGCGGTCAACATCACCGGCATAGCTGTTCTCAATCGGCAGAACCGCACAGTCGCAGATCCCGTCCTCAACGGCTTTGTAGGCGCTGTCGAAATCCGGGCAGGAAACTGTCTCGCCGCATTTGAAGATTCGGCAGGCGGCAATGTGGGCAAACGCGCCCTCAACGCCGCTGTATGCGATCTTCATTCCCTCAAGTATCCGCTTCTGATACTGCTTGGAAACATCCATAATGTTCTGTATAAACTCTTCATAGTAGGGACGAAATTCAAATGAAACAAAGTCTGCATTTCTTGCCGTGAGCTGAGCCTCGCGCTTTTTGTCCTCGATCGGCATAGCGTTCTCGCGCTTATACTCGGCAACGGCTTCGGCGGCTTTCATTCTCTTTTCAAAGAGCTCAGCCATCTCGGCGTCAATGGTTTCGATTGTTTTTCTTGCGTTTTCAAGACTGTTCATTGAATATCCCTCATTTGCTAAATAATGACAATAAAAAATCCGCATAGCCTATTCTAAACGAATCTTCTATGCGGAATCTCTACACTTTATTTTTCGGCAACGGCGAAAAAGCCATCAGATCAGCCGACTTTTGCAAAGGCAGAAAGGCCGCAGTGATGGTAATAATAAAATCGATTGTATATTTTCTTGTTTAACATCGTGCTTCCTCCAACCTTTAAAATTTTCTATATTATAGCCCCGTCAAGGGGATTTGTCAATAGAAAATCTTACTTTTTTTCATAATTTCTCTATTAACATTCTCATTCTATTGACACTCTGCTGTTTAAATGATATAATCATCTATTGAAGGGTTATTTACGGGTATTTTGTACAGTTTTGTACTCGTCTCAAAGAGATTTGGGGCGGGCTTTTTTATGCCCTCATGCAGATTTCAAAAGTTAAAGGATGGGATCAAATGAAACTAACAAAAAGAAAAATGACATTGATAAGCTTCATGCTGTTTTCACTCTTTTTCGGAGCCGGAAACCTTATCTTTCCACCGTTTCTCGGTCAAAATGCGGGTGATCATTCGGTCTCGGCTATGGTCGGCTTCCTCGCCACGGCGGTAATTCTCCCCGTGCTGGGCGTTATCGTTGTCGCCGAATTCAACGGACTTGACCGCCTGGCACAAAAGGTCGGCAAGCGATTTTCAATTATCTTCACTGTTTTGATTTATCTCTCAATCGGCCCGGGACTCGGCATTCCGAGAGCCGCTTCCGTCCCGTTTGAAATGGCGGTTGCACCCTATCTCCCCGAGGGACACTCCGTGAAGCTTTGGATGATCGTTTATTCGCTCGTTTTTTTCCTTGTCGCTCTTTGGCTTTGTATGACGCCCGGCAAGCTCGTCAGCAGAATCGGCAATGTGCTGACCCCGAGCCTGCTGATTCTTATCGTTTTCCTTTTTATAAGCTTTTTATTCAAGGGTGAGGTCAACATCGCCCCGGCTCAGGAAGCCTACCGAAACGGTGCATTTTTTAAGGGCTTCTCGGAGGGTTATCAGACGATGGACACCATCGCCGCCCTTAATTTTGGTCTTGTCATTGCAACCACGCTCGGCACATTCGGGCTTAAAGAGAAAAAGGATTTGGTTCGTCACACTGTTTTTGCAGGAGTAATCGCAGGCTCAATCCTTGCTGCGGTATACATCATGCTCACCTACATGGGTGCAGCAAGCTCCGGCGTTTATCCTATTCAGGAAAACGGCGCATGGACGCTTCGCTGTATCGTATATCAGCTTTTCGGTGCACCGGGAGCAATTCTTCTCGCAGCTATTTTCACGCTTGCGTGTCTTACAACCTGCGTAGGTCTTATCAATTCCATTTCGCAGTTTTTCTCGGTGATCTTCAAAAAAATAAGCTATCGCAAATGGGTGTGTATCATAATAGCTTTCTCGTTTTTAGTATGCAACCTCGGACTGACGGCAATCCTCGGCATTTCGATTCCGATTCTTAATGCAATCTATCCCATGGCAATCGTTCTTATTATCCTCGGACTCAGCGACAAGCTGTGGAAAAATAACCGTTATGTTTATCCGCTCGTAATCGGTGCCACCGGCGTTGTCAGCGTCATTTATGCCTGTGACGAGGCCGGACTTTCACTCGGCTTTATAACAACGCTTTGCCAAAAGCTTCCACTCTATTCAATGGGCTTCTGCTGGGTCAGCGTGGCATTGGTAATGCTTATCATAAGCCTTGCAATCGGATTCATAAGAAGCAAGAAGAAGCCAACAAAAAAGGCATAATAAATACAAACAAAATCGCTGTCTCGGCAAAAACCTTGACAGCGATTTATTATTGTTAAGTTATCTTTTAACCCTGTGCGTAAGCGCCGACCTGCATCATAAAGTCGCCGATCTGTGCGCCGAACTCCGGAGCACCGTCCATGATGAGCTTGCCGTGCTTTGTGGATTCGAGCATATCGTCCGTTGAAAGGAGGATGCCGAATGCGCTCTCAAGGCAATCAAATCTCATGGTGAAGAAAGGCATAGCTCTCTTGTAGGTGCCGCGGCCTGCTCTGGTCTTGCCTGCCTTAACGCGAAGGAAAGCATTGACCTCGGGATGTCCGTCAACCGCCCATGCATAAACACGGTCGGGGCTCTTCTTTGCCCAATCGTGAACGCCCTCGTGGCCGTTCTTGTTGAGCTGGCTGATGCCCGATGAAAGGAGGTAGAAGAAGCACTTGCAGGCGAGAACCTGTGTTGCCTCATCCTCCGGGGCAGCCTTGATGTTGAGAAGAGATGACATTTTGAGAAGGACAGCCATAAATGCCGCAAACTCAACGGGCTTCTTAAGAACGCCCTTCATCTTCGGGAGGGTTGCCGGAGCAATCTTGCCCTTGAAAAATGCGTTCATAGCCTCCATTGACTTGAACTCAAGCTCAATGTGAGCGTTTGTAGCAACTTTGTCCGCACAAACTTTCCACTCACCGTTGTTGACGGTGAAATGGGTAGCATACTTGCCGCCGGGTGCGTCGGGATCCAAACAGCTTACCTGATAGATGCAATGAATATGCTCAAACTTCTTGGCGAGCTTCGGATCGTCGTTTGCAATAACCTTGAGAAGCGGCAATGCAGAGTTAAGGAAGATTTTATTGGTTAATAAAACTTCATTTGCCATTATCAATCATTCCTTTCGATATTATACATCGTCGTCCCAGTTGTCGTCTTCCTCGAAGTCCTTGTTCATAGCCTCACGAACAGCAGCGATAATACCGTTGCAGTCGATGCCGAGCATTGACATAATGTCCTCGTGGAGACCGATAGGTGCAAACTTATCCTGGAGACCGAGACGGGTGAATGCACAGCCCTTGCCGGCTTCAGCCATAACCTCGGCAACAGCGCCGCCGAGACCGCCGAGAACCGTGTGATCCTCAACCGTGATGATACGGCGTGTATCCATAACTGCCTTGAGTACAGCTTCCTTGTCGATAGGCTTGATTGTGTGCATATCAAGAACACGAACCTTGAGTCCGTCAGCCTCTTCAAGGAATTTAGCTGCCTGGTAAGCCTGGAATACGCAGGAACCGCAAGCGATAACTGTGATGTCTGTACCGGGATTTACTTCGATAGCCTTGCCGACCTCGAACTTGTACTCACGGGGATAATCCTTGCCGTAAAGAGTACGGTCAAAACCACGGTTGATACGGATATAGTAAGGACCGAAGTTCTCATAAGCTGCCTTAACTGCTTCTGCTGTCTCGATACCGTCAGCGGGGCAGATAAGTGTGATGTTCGGCATTGAACGGATAACTGCCATATCGCAGATAGCGTGGTGAGTTGAACCCGCCTGACCGAAAGATGTACCCGAATGGGTAGCGATGATCTTTGCGTTTACGTTCTGATAGCAGATATCTGTGTGAATCTGATCAGCAGAACGAAGAGATGCGAATGTTGAGAAAGTTGAAACGAAGGGAACAAGTCCGGCTTTAGCCATACCTGCTGCCATACCAAACATATTCTGCTCGGCAATACCTACGTTGAAGAAACGATCCGGGAACTCCTTGCCGAACACGCCGATCTTTGTAGATCCTGCAAGGTCAGCCGAAAGTCCAACGATTTCCTTATGCTCACGACCGAGGTCAACAAGTGTCTGGCCGTAGATTTCCGCTGTTGAAAGCTCTGTGGATTCAAGAGCTGTATATGAAAGTCCGCCTGCCATTATTTTGCCTCCTTTTCTACACGAGCAATACGCTTCTCATAGTGCTTCTTGAGGCTTTCTTTAGCCTCTTTATACTTAGCCTCATCAACTGCGCCGTAATGCCAGTGATAATCGTCCTCCATGAAGTCGATACCCTCACCCTTGATGGTGTTGGCAATGATCATAACGGGAGCGTCGGGCTCGCCGAGAGCGTAGTCGATTGCGTCTGAAAGTTCCATCATGTTGTGACCGTCGATGTCAAATACATGGAAACCGAATGCGCGCCACTTGTCAGCAAAAGGCTCAAGGGGCATAACATCCTCTGTGCGACCGTCGATCATACACTTGTTACGGTCAACGAACGAGATAACGTTTGTTGCGTGGAAAGCGTTGATTGACATTGCTGCCTCCCAGTTTGAACCCTCGTCGCACTCGCCGTCGCCGAGGATACAATAGGTCTTGTAATCCTTGCCGAGAACGCGGGCTGCAAGAGCAGTACCGAGAGCGATTGAAAGTCCGTGGCCGAGGGAACCTGTTGAAGCGTCAACACCTACAACCTTGTTGGAGTCAAGATGGATACCCA
>SAMEA104315428__coassemble_1427_pt1 | contig 12716 bp, 11 predicted proteins | sample SAMEA104315428__metabat2_low_PE_040 | metagenome-assembled genome bin SAMEA104315428 (sample SAMEA104315428) | gut metagenome | biome: Monkey gut; feature: monkey-associated habitat; material: faeces | place: China | collected 2013
CTTTCGCAGGGAAGGCAACTCAGAAAGTGAAAAGACTGACCGCCGAAGCGTGGGGATCTGCCTTGTGAACCATAGCTGGGACGTTGCAGAATATGTAACGTACTGTCACAGCTTGTATGTGGAGTGCTGTCATGTAGTAATGGTCGTTATGACATGGTTGGTATGAATATACGGAACCATGTCGTTTTTTATTTTATTTCAGGAGGGTTTAACGTGAAAAAATCCAAGAAGATTATTTTGGCGATCGCCTGCGTCGTTATTGTCGCAGTTCTTGTTTTCGCCAAGGTTTCAGGCGGTTCCCTTTCGACAGTAAAGTGTACCGACTGTGACGGCACAGGCATTGTTGAGCAGATCGAGTGCGAGACCTGCGGCGGCGAGGGAGAAGTAAGAGCTTCCTACTGGGCGCTTGTTCCTCCGGTTATCGCGATTGCACTTGCTCTTATCACAAAGGAAGTTTACAGCTCATTGTTTGTCGGTATTCTCGCCGGCTCAATTCTCGGCTCGGACTTCAAATTTACCAAGACAATGGATATCCTTGTCAATGACGGACTTATCGGCGCTGTTTCAGGCACAGCGGGTATTTTCATTTTCCTTGTTGTTCTCGGCGTTATAGTTGCTCTTATCAATAAGGCAGGCGGTTCCGCGGCTTTCGGTAAATGGGCACAGAAGCACATCAAGACTCGCTCGGGCGCGATGATCGCGACATTTGCTCTCGGTGTTCTCATCTTTATCGACGACTATTTCAACTGTCTTACGGTAGGTTCTGTAATGCGTCCCGTTACTGACGGTCACAATGTTTCAAGAGCAAAGCTTTCTTATCTTATCGACGCAACGGCAGCTCCCGTTTGTATGATCGCTCCGATTTCCTCATGGGCTGCAGCTGTCGCATCATACGCTGAAGAGGGCCAGGGAATTTCCCTTTTTATCAAGGCTATCCCGTTTAATTTCTATTCGCTTCTCACTTTCGTATTCATCATCGGCATCACGCTCATGAAATTTGACTACGGTCCGATGAGAGAGCACGAGGTAAACGCAAAGCAGAAGGGTGACCTTTACACCTGCGGCGACAAGGCTGAGGTAGAGGAGGACAGCCCGTCCACAAACGGAAAGGTTATCGACCTTGTTCTTCCGATTCTTGTACTTATCGCAGTTTGCGTCTTCGCTCTTGTTTATGTCGGCGGCATCTTCGACGGCAGTAACTTTGTAGATGCGTTCTCAAATACAGACGCTTCGGTAGGTCTTCCGTGGGGCAGCATCATAGCTCTTGTATTTACAATCGTTTACCTTTGCGCGAGAAAGCTTGTTTCTTTCAAAGAGGCTATGGAGTGCATCCCCAAGGGCTTCATCGCAATGGTTCCGGCAATCCTTATCCTTACATTTGCTACATCACTTAAGAACATGACAACGGTTCTCGGTGCAAAGCCGTTCGTTGCAGACGTTATGACAAGCGTTGCAGGTGATTTCCAGAACTTCCTTCCGGCTATCATCTTCCTTGTTGCTTGCTTTATTTCCTTTGCAACAGGTACATCATGGGGTACATTCGGTATTCTTATTCCGATCGTTATCGCAATCTTCCCGTCGGGCGCAATTCAGACAATCGGTATGTCTGCTTGCCTTGCAGGTTCTGTTTGCGGCGACCACTGCTCACCGATTTCCGATACGACGATTATGTCGTCAGCAGGCGGTCAGTGCAACCACCTCAATCACGTTTCGACACAGCTTCCGTATGCTATATCCGTTGCGGCTATCTCGTTCGTAATGTATATTGTTTCGGGCTTTGTTCAGAAGGCCTACATCGTTCTTCCGATCGGCGCAGTTCTTATCCTTGTATTCCTCTTCGTAATGAAGGCGGCTATGGTAAAGAAATACGGCAAGGAAAACGTATAATCTCAAATTGAAATTAAGACTGCTCGCAGAAATGCGGCAGTCTTTTTTTAGCTCAGAACGGGTGCAGATTATTTATAAAAATTATTATTATGTCTTTACTTTTTCTCAAAAACTTGTTAGAATATTGTTATATTTTACCTTGAGGTGATATGTATGTCCAAAAAACTGGGAGTGGCTGTTATCGGCTGCGGAAATATATCCGGCTCACACATTCCGAATTATCTCAAAATGGATAATGTTGAAGTGCGTTATTTGTGCGATATTATTCCTGAGCGCGCGGACAAGGCTGTTGAGAAATACGGCTGCGGAAAGGCCGTGTATAACTATAAAGAGCTTCTCGGTCACGATGATATTGACATCGTTTCCGTTTGCACTCACAACGACTGCCACGCTCCGATTTCGATTGATTTCATGAGAGACGGCAAGGACGTGCTTTGTGAAAAGCCGGCGGCAAGAACACTTCCGGAAGCCCTTGAAATGCAAAAGGTTGCTCATGAAACGGGACGTATGCTTTCCATCGGAGTGGTAAACCGTTTCGTTGATTCGGTCAATAAGATAAAGACGCTTATAGAGAATGGCACTCTCGGTGAAGTTTATCAGGTGTATATCAGTTTCAGAGCGCATCGCTCCATACCCGGACTCGGCGGTGATTTCACAACAAAGGCAGCTTCGGGCGGCGGAGTTCTCATTGACTGGGGCGTGCACTTCATTGATCTTGTGCTTTATTGTCTCGGCGAGCCGACACCGCTTACCTGTTCGGGCGTTGCTCATTCAAAGCTCGGTACGGCAATGAAAGATTACGTTTACACGGGAATGTGGGCGGAGGACACCAAAAACACCGAAAGCGGCACGTTTGATGTTGATGACTTTGTTACGGGCCTTGTCAGAACCGATAAGGCGGCAATCACATTCAACGGCGCGTGGGCTCAGAATATAAACGAGCACGAGATGTTTGTTGATTTCCTCGGCACCAAAGGCGGCGTGAGAATGCAGTACGGCGGAAAGTTTAAGCTTTACTCCACAATGGGCGATATGCTCACGGAGATAACTCCGGACTACAATTCAACCGGCTTTGATTACGGCGCAGAGATCCGTTCGTTTGTTGATTCGGTAATTACAAGGAAGCCCAACAGGGCATGTATTGACAAGGCTGTTGTTACTTCAAAGATTCTCGATGCGATTTACAGATCATCGGACTCCGGCAAGGAAGTAACGTTATAATCGGAGGATAAAAGCAATGGAAATTAAAATTTATGAGAATGCTGCTGAGATAGGCATTGCCGCCGCTCAGCTTTACAAAGAGCTTATAGGAAGCAAGCCGAACGCTGTTCTCGGACTGGCAACAGGCGCGACTCCCGTTCCTACATACAAAAAGCTCATTGAGCTTTATGAAAACGGTGAAATCAGCTTCAAGGATGTAACGACATTCAACCTTGATGAGTACTGCGACCTTGACAAGCACGACAAGAACAGCTACTACACATTTATGCACGAAAACCTGTTCGATCACGTTGACATCAAGGAGGAGAATGTCAATTTCCTTGACGGCAACGCAAAGGACTGCGACGCCGAAAGCAAGCGCTATGCCGAAGCAATCAAGGCGGCAGGCGGAATTGATCTTCAGCTTCTCGGAATCGGCACAAACGGCCATATAGCTTTCAATGAGCCTGCCGACAAGTTCACCGATGAAGCATTCAAGGTCACTCTGACCCAGAGTACGATTGACTCGAATCAGCAGTATTTCGGCGATGTTCCGATGCCGAGATACGCAATGACAATGGGTATCGGCTCAATAATGCGCTCCAAGAAGATACTTCTTATCGCTACGGGCGAGAAAAAAGCCAAGGCAATCAAAGCCATGGTTTCGGGCGAAATTACACCGCAGATCCCGTGCTCGATTCTTAACGAGCACAGCGACGTTGTGGTTATGCTCGACAGGGCGGCAGCAAGCTTGCTTGACGAATAAAACAGGAATACTGACGGGGCTGCTGCGTTTTGCACAGCCCCGTTTCAATATTTAATATGCCTCTAAATATAAATAATTTGTAAAATTTGAAGAAGAAATTGAAAAAATTATGGTTTAGGTCTTGTAAAAAAAATGTAAATGTATTAAAATACTGTTGTTATGCTGACTTGTTATCGGCAATATTTCATTAAGTAAAGGATGAATACAATGGCTAATGAAAAGTCAAAGGCGGAGCAGTACCGCGACGAACGTAAAGCTCGTATTGCAAAGTCCGCGAAGAAAAATGCACATAGCATGGAAAAGAGAAACACAGCTAAGAAGGTTGTTACAAAGGTAATTTCCATTGTTCTCTGTGCGGTAATAGTTTTGGGTGTAGTTGCTTTCTCGCTCAATTACTACGGCGCTCTTCAGAGAGTTATCAAGATCGGCGGAGTCGGTTCCGGACAGTCGGTTTCGATTGCCGAGTATGAGTACTACTATATGCGTTCCTATAACTCATTGCGTTATCAGGCACAGTATTATCAGTACTATCAGAACAAGAGCATGGGCTATGATACAAGCCTTCCTCCCGATCAGCAGACGCAGACCACAACCGATGATAACGGTAACGAGATCACATGGGCTGAGAAGCTTCATGACGACACAATAAGCCTCATTCAGATGCACAAGGCATACTACAATGAAGCTGTAAAGAAGGGTCTTGAACTTACTGAAGCAGATAAGGCTTATATCGACAAGCAGATCGACAGCCTCCGCGAAGAGGCATCAAATGCAGGCGGTACATCCTCTGGCGGCGAAAACAAAGTAAGCTACTCTCTTAACGCTTATCTTCGCAAGGTTTACGGCGGCTCCGTAAACGAGAGATTCCTCCGCAAGCAGCTCAAGATTCAGATTCTTGCTCAGAAGTATTATAACGAAAGAACAAAGGAAATCGCAGCGGCTTATAACCAGAGCGACATTGATGCAGAGTACAAGAAGGATACTGCAACATACGACCTTGTAACTTTCAGAGCATATACATTCAAGACAACCGAGCTCACCAAGGAAGACAACGAGACGGATGACGCACTCAAGGCTCGCCAGACAAAGGCTGATGCTGAGGTTAAGAAGAACGCAAACGACTTCTATAACGCAGTCACAAACGAAGCTACATTCTCCGCAAAGGCAGCCGACCTCAACAAGGACACGGCAGATTACAATGTTGACGAGAATACAAAGTACACAATGCTTCAGGCAACAATAAAGCAGAGCTTCTCGGATGACGTAGCTAAGTGGCTTTTCGACAAGACCACCAAGGACGGAGCTAAAAAGCTCTTCTCGGACGAGGATGAGGGCAAGTATATTGTTGTTCTTGCAGTCAAAGGACCTCACCAGGAAAAGACCGTAACAGCACGTCATATCCTCTTCTCAACAATTGACCAGAACACACAGAATGACCTTTCCGACGAGGAAAAGGCACAGAAGAAGAAGGACGCCGAAAATGCACTCAAGGAGTACAATGACGGCGCAAAGACGGAAGACAGCTTCGCGGCTCTCGCTAACAAGTACACAGAGGACAGCGGTTCTTCCTCAAACGGCGGACTTTATGAGAACATCTATCCCGGTCAGATGGTAACAGCTTTCAACAACTGGGTATTTGACTCAAACCGCAAGCCCGGAGATGTTGAACTTGTAGAGACCTCATACGGCTATCACATCATCTATTTCGTAGCTGAAGACGGCACAGATTATTATGATTCTGCAATTCGCTCTTCAAAGGCTGCAAATGATATTGAGACAGAGGCTAAGGAGCTTCTTGCCGGTGATGACTATAAGGTAGGCTTCGGTCCGCGCCGTACAGACTATTCTGAAAAGAGAGCACTCAAGAAGATCAGCTATCTTGTTGAGCTCAACAACGCAAATTCAACTTCCAAATAACAAATCAAAGGCTGTCGCAGAAATGCGGCAGCCTTTTTGCACGTTTATAAGCAAAAGAAAGGGACTGTCGGTTTTGCGACAGTCCCTTATGTTAAAATGAAATCTTCATAATGTTTTTTCCGAGCGCTGTGGATTTTGATTCTTTTTCAAATATCGCATAGTAGTCTCGAATATTGTTTACTTCGTTGACAGAAAGAAGAAGCTTGCGAATCTGAGCACGGAACTCAGGATTTTCGAGAAGCTTAACCGCCATTTCAAAGTCACAGCGAACGCTTCGCGTCGTACCGCGTATTGAGATTCCGTGTTCCAGAACCATTCGCGTGTTGAGCGGAACGTTCTCGTTGGCGACTCCGGAAAGAATAAGCTTTCCGCCGGAATAGAGCTTGTCTATTGCCTGGTTCGCGGCAATTCCCGATGCGTTTCCTCCGACCGCTTCAATCGCGACCGACATCCTCGGAAGCGAGTCGATGTCGTTTGAATAGTATACATTTGCAAAGTCAAATTTATCAAGCTTTTCCTTGTTGAGACCGACAATGTTCACGTCACAGCCGTAACCGTATTTGGCAACGAGAGACATAATGAAGCCCATTATTCCGTCACCCCATACCGTGACGTTTTTGACTGCGTCTCCGTCGTTAAAGCCTGCACGTCTGAGAGCACAGCAGCCAACGGATATAAGCTCGGAAAATACAGCTTCAACGCCGATTTCATCGGGAATCGGTATCATATATTCGCTGTCAAGGTCAATGAGCTCCTTTGAAAAGCCGTCATAGTTGCTTGAACAGAACTTCGATTCCGGGCAGTAGTTGTCAAGAAGGTGTGGATTGTTCCTGACGCAGACCTCGCACTTGGTTCCGTCACAGTCCGATTTGCGGCAGGGCAGGAGAACCACGCGCTGACCGCTTTTAAGCTTTCCGCTTTTGTCGCGAACAACAACTCCAGTTGCCTCATGAATAAGGCTCATCGGAAACTTTCTTTTCAGAATACTGAGACTGCGGTTTCCGAGGTAGTACCTTATATCCGCCTTGCAGACGGCAAGAATTTCGGGACGAACCAGAACGTTCTCGTTTCTTATATCCTCGACAAATATTTCAAATCTTTTAGGTTCCGTAATTTTGTAACTCTTAGCGAACAAAATTAACCAATCCTTTCTGCCTTATCTACCGGCTCTGACAATGGACTTGACCAAAAGAAGATCCTCCATTGTGGTTATTTTCATATTGAGCTTGTCGCCCATAGCCATACCGATTTCAACGCCGGCGGAAAGAACAAGTCCGCAGTCATCGGTCATAACAGGTCTCTCGTCCTCCGGAATGGCAAAGTAATCGTCGTATGCTTTTCTGACTATTGAATAGCGGAAAGACTGCGGCGTCTGACCGAGATAAAGCTCCTTACGCAGAGGAATGGAGTCAAGCGTCTTTTCGTCAAGGCTCTTGATTATTGTGTCATGGGCAGGAATAACCGTATCACACGCACCGTACTCCTGAACCTTTGCGATGTTCTCGTTGATTATTTTCTGAGATACAAGCGGACGGGCGGCGTCATGAATGATGACGTAATCGTCGCCGCTGCACTCGGACTGAATCGCGTTGAGCGCGTTGAGCGAGGATTCCTGGCGTGAAGAGCCTGCGTCGGCAATCCAGCGCACCTTGCGAATGTCATATTCCTTGAGCCAAACAGACAGATCATCCTGCCATGCCTTTACGCAAACGACGCAAATCGCGTCGATTTTTTCATTTATTTCAAACGCTTCAAGTGTATGAATAATAACCGGCTTACCGTAAATGTCAATGAACTGCTTGGGTCGGTCAACCATACCCATACGGCTTCCGGAGCCTCCTGCAAGAACGATAGCTATATTCATTAAAATACCTCTATTCCTAATTTTTTTCAAAATAAATTATACTATACGCCGTTTCATTTGTCAACAAAGCGGCACTTATGTAAGATAATGCAAACTTATTATTTTTTATAGTTGAAATATTGTTAAAACTATTGTATAATAACCCTAACTGCAATCAGATAAAAAGGAGGGTAAGTATGGTTTTTTCATCTACAACATTTTTGTTTCTTTTTCTGCCCCTTGTCCTGATTGCGTATTATAACCCGTTTATTAAGTCTCTTCCGTTCAAAAATGCAGTACTGATTATATCAAGTATCTTTTTCTATGCGTGGGGAGAACCGATACATGTTTTGCTGATGCTCGGCTCAATATTTGTCAACTGGCTGCTCAGCCTTGCCATTGACCGATATCGCGGAGAGAAAAAAAGCAAAGCCGCACTTATAGTTTCTGTAATATTTAATATCGGTATTCTTTTTGTCTTTAAATATCTGACTTTTGCGCTTGAAAATATAAACCTGATTTTCAATACGGATTTAAACACATTGAATATCAGTCTGCCGATAGGAATTTCGTTCTTTACTTTCCAGGCAATGTCGTATGTCATTGACGTTTACAGAGACGACGGAGAGGTTCAAAAAAATCCGTTCAACGTTGCGCTGTATATTTCATTCTTTCCTCAGCTTATTGCCGGACCGATCGTACGTTACCAGACAATCGCCGACCAGATAAAGGAAAGACATGAAAACTTTGATGACTTTACATACGGTGCTTACCGCTTTATGATAGGTTTCTTCAAGAAGGTTCTTATTGCGAACAATGTTGCTGTGATTGCGGACGGAATATTTGATAAAGCAGTCGGTTCTGTTTCGTCGGCATGGCTCGGAGCAATTGCTTATACGCTTCAAATCTTTTTTGATTTTTCAGGATACAGCGAAATGGCTATCGGATTGGGTAGAATGTTCGGCTTCAAGTTCCTTGAAAACTTTGATTATCCGTATATTTCAAAATCTGTTTCCGAGTTTTGGCGCAGATGGCACATTTCACTCGGAACATGGTTCAGAGACTACGTTTATTTCCCGCTGGGCGGAAGCCGCGTGAAAAAATCACGCCTTGTTTTTAACCTGTTTGTTGTGTGGACTCTCACGGGTATATGGCACGGCGCAAACTGGACATTCCTTGTATGGGGACTGCTCTATTTTGTTGTCCTCACACTCGAAAAGCTCACGGGATTTCCGAAAAAACTGCACGGCTTCGGGCACATATATACGATGCTTCTTGTGGTGATCGGTTGGGTAATTTTCCGTGCGAAGGATCTTGCGGCGGCGTGGAGCTATATCAAGGCTATGTTTGGCTTTGGTTCACTTCCGCTGTATGATTCCGACACGCTTTTTTATCTTTCCAACTACAAGTTTTTCCTGATAATCGGCATCGTATGCTGTTTCCCGATTGCAAGAGCGTTCAAGAAGAAAGTCAACACGGACAAGCCGATATGGACCGTGATTTCGGGAATTGCAGTTATTCTTATATTTGCGGTTTCGCTGACGTTCACTATTAAGGGAACCTACAACCCCTTTATTTATTTCAACTTCTGATCAAAGGACGGTGATTCAAATGAGAAAGAACAAAGCTTCCTATTTTATAGGAATTGTTTTCATTTGTATTATTGCCGCCTTTTTTATCTCAATATGCGTCAGAGTTTTCCAGACTCAGGTGCTGAAGAAATACACCTTTGACTTTCCGACATCGGAAACCGTACAGACGATCGACTACTCAAATGACTGGTCAAAGCATTATCTGTTCAATCCGCAGGACAGCTACACCGCCGCGGATAAGACGGACGAAAAACCCGAAGAGACGACGGAAGCTTCGGAAAAGAAAACGTCCAAGTATGTTAGCAAGGTTAATGATTTGGAGTACCGAATCAACTACTATACAACAAAGCTTCTCTACGGAAGAATGAGGATGATTGAAGCTTACGCGCTTTTTAACAAGACCGTAGGAATGAAGATTGTAACGGGCACGGAATCCATTGTTGTAATGAACAACGGATATTTGACTTTTGAGTTTTTTGCTTATGACACAACTCCGGCGGCTGATTCGGTAACGTGGTTCAGCAATAAGCTCGCAGAAAGAAACGTTGATTTCGCATACGTTCAGCTCCCGGCGAAAGAGGATAAGGACGATGAGCAGCTTCCGAGCGGAGTGAGCGACAACGTGAATAAAAATGCCGATCAGCTTCTTAAAAGGCTCGACGAAAACAAGGTTAAGTACTATGATTTCCGCACGCTTTTGTCGCAGAAGGATGATGACTGGTACTCTAACTTTTTCAAAACGGATCATCATTGGAAGCCCGAAACAGGCGTTTGGGCGGCAGGACAGCTTGTGAAGCTGATAAACAGGGACTTCAATTACGGACTTGACGAGAGTATAGGAGACACGGACAGATACAAGATTGACGTGTACGAAAAATACTGCCTCGGTTCTCAGGGCAAGATTGCAACCCTGACTTATGCCGATCCTGAGGATATAAGCTTGATTTATCCCAAAGCCGACACAAGCTACACAGTCCAATACAATAATGATGCACTGAAAACGGGACGCTTTGAGGACACACTTCTTGACAAGAGCTATGTCAGCAAAATAGATTATTACAATACTTCTACATATTCCGCATACCTTTGCGGAAATAAGGCGCTTACAAGGATAAAGAACAACAACTGTCATAACGGAAAGAGGCTTCTTCTTATCGGTGACTCTTACAGCAAGTGTGTTGTTCCGTATCTCGCCGAGACCTTTGAAAATGTCGATATGCTGGATAGAAGAATGTTCAACGGAAGCATATTGACCTATATTGATGAAACCTCGCCCGATATGGTCATCGTAGCATACACTCCGACGCAGTTCAGCGATGCGTCAACTCACAATTCAACGTTTAATTTCGAGTAATGACTTTACTTTTTTGTTTTAATGTGTTAAAATAAGAAAGTGTTAAAGTGCATTTTTGAAAACAGAGAGGCTTAAATTATGGAAAAAAAGCTTAAGGATAAAAATACTGATTTGTTCTTTGAGGCAATACTTCAGCTTAAAAGCTTGGAGGAGTGCTATGATTTCTTTGAGGATCTTTGTACGGTGAATGAGCTGAAGTCGATTTCTCAGAGAATTGTCGTTGCCAAAATGCTCAGAGATAAGACGGTTTACAGCGAGATTGTCGATGAAACCGGAGCAAGCACGGCGACGGTCAGCCGTGTGAACCGTTCGCTCCAGTACGGCACGGGCGGATATGAGCTTGTATTCCGCAGACTTGAGGAAAACGACAAATGAGCGGATACAACGCATTTGCGAGTGCATACGACAAACTGACCGATAATGTGGAATATAAAAAGCGTGCCGATTATATCAGTACGCTTTTTGAACGTTACGGGGTAAAGGGTAAGGAGCCTGTGCTCGACCTTGCCTGCGGAACGGGAAGCCTTACCGTCGAACTTGCAAAGCTTGGGTATGAGATGATAGGCGTCGATTCGGAGCCTGCGATGCTGGCGCAGGCGCAGAACAAAAAATACGATGAAAATGTCGATATTTTGTTCCTCTGTCAGCAGATGACGGAGCTTGATCTTTTCGGAACTATCAGCGCGGCGGTCTGTACGCTCGACAGCCTTAATCACCTGAACAGCGCGGAAGAGGTGCGAAAGACGATTGAAAAAGTCGGACTTTTTATGGAGCACGGCGGAATATTTATTTTTGACGTGAATACAATATATAAGCACAGAGAAATAATCGGCAACAACACGTTCGTTTACGATTGCGACGATGTTTACTGCGTTTGGCAGAACAGTCTCAATGACGATGACAGTATAGACATTTCGCTTGACATCTTTGAGTACGAGGATGGGGCTTATTTCAGAAGCTCGGAGGAGTTCTCCGAAAGAGCGTACCCGATTGAGGATTACAAAAAATGGCTTGCCGACGCTGATTTTGAGGTTTTAAACATTTACGATGAAATGAGCGACCGTGAGCTTAACGAGACAACGCAGAGGGCGGTTTTTGTTGCACGGTATACAGGATATAAAAAGACGGAGGAACGATAAAATGGATAAGCTTGTAAGATGTATCTCACAGGACGGTACATTGTTCATAATGGCTGCGGACACAACCGAAATGGTTGAAAAATCACAGCAGATTCATAAAACATCGGCTGTTACTTCGGCGGCGCTCGGCAGACTTTTGACTGCTTCAAGCCTCATGGGCAGTATGCTCAAAGGGGATAATGACAGCGTAACACTCAGAATAAACGGCGGCGGTCCGGCAGGTACGGTTATGGCTGTTTCCGACAGTTTGGGAAATGCGAGAGGATATGTTCAGAACCCTGTCGTTGAAATTCCGCTTAATTCAAAAGGCAAGCTTGACGTTTCGGGTGCGGTCGGCACAGACGGTTCGCTGACGGTTATTAAAGATCTCAACCTAAAGGAGCCTTATGTCGGACAGATACCGCTTGTCAGCGGAGAAATCGCGGAGGATATCACCAGCTATTATGCAATCAGCGAGCAGATTCCGTCCGTTTGTGCGCTCGGCGTGCTTGTCAATCCCGACCTTTCGATAAAAGCGGCAGGCGGATTCATTATCCAGCTTCTTCCGACGGCGCTTGACGACACTATCGACGCTGTTGAACGCTGTATAAAGGATATACCTCCCGTTACAACGATGCTGTCTGACGGTATGACACCGGAGGAGATCTGCCGCAAGGTTCTCAGCGAATTTGACCTTGATATTTTGGACACCTCAAACCCGAAATATAAGTGCAACTGCTCGCGCGAAAGGGTAGAGGCGGCGCTTATATCAACAGGAAAAGAGTCGCTTGAGGAGCTTTCGCACGAGGAGATGACGGAAGTAAACTGCCAGTTCTGTGACAGGAAATACAGATTCAGCGGTGCGGAAATTAAAAAGCTTATGGAGAGCGCAAAGAAAAAATAAAAACTTAAAAATAGGTATTGACAAAATGCTTATCTTATGTTAAAGTATTCAATGTCGCTGCGGTACTGAGCAACGACGTCAAGAAAATATGGCGAATGGGAGCATAGCTCAGCTGGGAGAGCATCTGCCTTACAA
>SAMEA104315428__coassemble_1455_pt1 | contig 12343 bp, 16 predicted proteins | sample SAMEA104315428__metabat2_low_PE_040 | metagenome-assembled genome bin SAMEA104315428 (sample SAMEA104315428) | gut metagenome | biome: Monkey gut; feature: monkey-associated habitat; material: faeces | place: China | collected 2013
TTTGCGCCGTGTAATTTTTTCGGAAGATCTATATAGTTTTAATTAAAGAAATGGCGAGCGTTTGCCAATTCTGCGAGCTCTGCAAGCTCGGCAGGTGACATACAATTTGAGTGCCATTCTCGACCGCCGACAATAACGCAGCACTCTTCGTAATCTTCTTCCTCGAGGGCAGGGTTAAGAGTAATACGGTTATTATTTAAGGCTCTGTTTGCCGCAAGGGCGGCGTGTCTTTCTCTTTCGATTTCAATAATACTTTTTGTCATTGTGGTGTTGCTTCCTTTCTTCGAGTAGTTCTGTTGTGTATTCCACCGAGCTTGCCTGTCTGTTCTTGAACGTTCCAACGCCTACGCCGTTATATGCTGCCGTGTCGATAATATCAGCTCGGAAACATTCAAGCCGCTTTGTTTTGGCATTATATGTACGCAAGGCTTTAAGGGCGTTAGCTTCGTGGGAATGTGCCTGACTTTCGGTCACTCCCAACGTTTCCGCCGCACCTTTTAACGTGCTTGAGTTATAGAAACGTTCCCTAATAACTATTCGCTGCGGTTCTGATAACGTCTGTATGCCCTGTTCAAGGGCGTTGTGCAGCTCGGTACGGTAAATATTTTCTTCCACGTTTTCAAATGCAAGCTCGGCGTTATCGTCTTTTATAAGGCTTCCTACCGTCAGTTCTTCATCTTCACCGCTTCCGATAGGCTTATCAATCGAGCTTGAGATATTTAAAACGCTTTTTATTTTCTTTGCTTCGCTGTCATAGTGCAGCACGGAGCGCCGAAAATAGTTTTGTAAATGGAGCTTTGCATAACTTATGAATTTAAAAGGCTTTTCGGGGTCGAATGCTTCGATCATTTTCAGAAGCACAAAGAAACACCCTTGATATAGATCCTCTTGCGTATAGCCGCAGGCGGCGAGCCTGTCAGGGTTCGCATAATAGATTTTATCCGCAAGCATATACAGAAGTTTATAACAGTTCGCCCACAGCTCGGAAATATATTCTTTATGTCCTTGCTGAATAAGTAATGCAAGTTCTTCATTTGTTGCCATTGACGCAACCCCCACGATGTATTAAAATATTTGTGCAGTATATTTCAATATCTCAATGGGTGCTTGCTTCGGCAAGCGCTTTCTTTTTTGTCTTTTTATGATAATCTGCGGATTTTGCCGTATTCGGGCTCGCTCGCAAGCTCGGTGTTGTCCTTGTAAAGGTGTTCTATGAGCAAGTCAAGGTTTATCAAACGCTTTGTGCCCGAATATGTAACGGGGATCTTACCCGTTCTCATCATACTGCGTATGGCGTTGAGTGTCAGACAGCTTCGAGGGTCAAGCTCTTTGATTTCTTTGATCGCTTCGGGAGCTGTTCTCATTTTTGGTAATGTCATTCTTTATCACTCCTTTGCAAGCTCGGTGATAATGCCGATAATCTTGTTCTTTTCTTCTTCGGGAAGCTCGAAGCGCAAGCGGCGTGTCATTGTGGGTTCGCTTATGCCGAGCTTGTCGGCTATCTGCCATAAAGAAACACCGTTTGCCTTTGCTGTTCTTCTCAATTCGAGGTTTGCTGTTTTTGTCATTTCTTTCAATCCTTTCTGTTGACATAATGATGATTGTTTGTTAGAATAGTCGTGATGACTGTTATGTCACAATCTCATTATAAAGTGACAAAAACTCCAAGTCAACATTAAAGTCACAAAAAAATTATATTGTGACAAGATATAAAAGAAACGGGTTGATTTAATACTATGTGTGACAAAAAAGGGATCAATATTTCAAACTTTAGAAAACTTATTGATAAAACAACAAGAGAAAAAGTCGCTAAAGCTCTTGACTGCGACACTTCTTTAGTTACAAAGCACTACAACGGCGATCGCTCGATTACTTTAGATTATGCGATTAAATATGCAGACTATTTTGACGTTTCCCTTGATTACTTGGTAGGACGTTCAAACGTTGAGAGCTCCGACAAAGATATCCAATATATCGGTGATTATACGGGCTTAAAAATTGAAACAATCAACATTTTACACGAAATAAATACTGACCCATATAATCAAAATTATCACTATTTGGTAGATTTTATAAATAGCTTTCTTTCTTCGACTTGCTATACTGACATACAATATCTTTTATATTATTTTGACTCTCACCAAGAAAACGCTTTTTACAGCGCCAAGAATTATTTACACAATGTAAATCTAAACGATTATTACAATTCATTAGAGAACAACGCAACAATAGTACATTATATGCGTTTGTTTACAGACTTGTCGGCTTTTTTTGGTAATGAAACCGAGACACTATCATTCCATAGATACCTTATTTTAAAAGACTTAGAAAAATTTCTTGATAACTTTTTAGAGCGATACGAACACCCATTAAAGGATATACACGATAAATTGACTTACTTTTTGAAAAATAAGAGAAATTTGAAAATTGAGGATATCGCAGCTATTCAAAGCACTTTAAAAGATATTGTCAAGTTAGTTGAACAGGAGTGTAGCAGGTATGGCAACGATTGAAAAGAGAGGGGAAACGTACCGTATAACGGTATCAGCAGGCTACGACCTTAACGGAAAGCAGATACGGCGTTCTATGACCTACAAGCCCGAAGTCGGTATGACAAAGAGAAAAGCCGAAAAGGAAGCGCAGCGGCAAGCGTTGTTATTTGAGGAAAGTATAAAAAACGGCTTTACGACGGACGGTAACATAAAATTTGAGGAGTTCGCTCGGCAATGGGTGAAACAGATCGAAATAGAGGGCGATTTAAAGCCGCTTACTATAAAACGCTTTAAGCAATGCCAGGAGAGAACATATAAGGCGATCGGACACTTGAAAATGAATAAAATCAATAAAACACATATTCAAGCGTTTATAAATAACCTTGCTGAGGACGGTATAAATAAGCAGACGGGCGGCGGACTTTCTACCAAAACGCAAAAGCTGTATTTAAACTTCATTTCCGACGTGTTTAATTATGCTATTGATTGTGATATTGACGTTAAGAACCCGTGTACCAATGTAAAGGTTATAAAAAAAGACCCGAAAGAACGGGAATGTTATACGATTGATGAAGCAAGGACTTTCTTAACCTTGCTTGAAACTGCACCGATAAAATACAAAGCCTTTTTTACCCTTGCTATGTTCGGTGGCTTCCGTCGTGGTGAGCTTCTCGGCTTTGAATGGTCTGACCTTGACTTTGAAACGGGCGTTATATCTGTTATGCGCACTTCTTTATTCGACAAAGAGCAGGGCGGCACGTTTACGGGTACGCCGAAAACAAAAGGATCTCAACGCAGCTTAAAGCTCCCCGAAAACGTTATTGACGTGCTGCGTGAATATAAAGCGGAGCAGAACAAGCAGCGGCTTTTAATGGGTGATAGGTGGGTTAATTCAAACAGAATATTCATTGCCGAAAACGGCGCACAAATGGGCGTTGACAGCGCCCGGCATTGGCTTTCAAAGTTCTGCAAGCGAAACGGGTTAAGACAAGTAAACGTTCACAGCTTCCGGCACCTCAATGCTTCATTGCTTATTATGAATGGTGTTGATGTCCGCACGGTCTCGGCTGCGTTAGGTCATAGCCAGACGTCAACAACCTTGAATATATATGCTCACAGCTTCCAGGAAGCGCAAGCAAGGGCGAGTGAAACGATCGCAAACGCTTTGACTATAACACCGACAGAAACAAAACAGGCATAAAAAAAGACGGTACACCGTAGCAAGTGTACCGTTATTTTGTTATCTGCCGAGCTTGTCAATTCTTGAGGTTATAGGTTTTATCGGCAAGCTCGGTTATTAAAGATAAAAGCCGTTATATCGGCTCTGAATGGCTCAAAATTCATCTTGACAATTCAAGGCACATAGCATATAATGAAGATACAAAGAGTGGTGCTACCGATAGACGGTTACGCCCTCACATAAGATTGTTAAAAGATTTAACCGCCTTAGCTTTGGAACGTTGGGCGGTTATTTCTTTTTATATGCAAGGACTGCGACAAACACCGTCACAAGTCCGATAATCACAAGCTCGAATGTAAATAAATTCTCGTATGTAACGTACTGCATAAGATCACCCCCTCACGAGGGCGCAGAGTGTAACCGCCTACCGTAAATGGTAGCACCACGAGAGCATTATATATAATACCGCCGAGCTTGTCAATGCCCGACGGCTGAATTTTGGTGTTTATTTGGTGTTTATTCTCATCGTTTGGTGTTTACTTTTATCAAAGCTCATTGAAGCTCACTACTTCAAGAATGGCTCTATATCAACGTTTGTTGCACTTCATTGAAGCTCATTAAATGTGCTTTTGTGAGTTCGAGTCTCGCCACTCGGACCATAAGTCCGCAGTAATTTGGAAAGAATTACTGCGGACTTCTTTTATGCAAAAAGTGATTTGGACGGTGCGTTGAAAAGAACAAAATCTATGGTATAATGCTGTCGAATTAAGCTCGAAAGGAAGCGGTGTGAATTTATGGTTGAAGTGCGATTTTTTGATAACGTTTCGGACGAGCTGCTGAAGTTCGCCGTTATTATCGCCAAACACAACGGCAAGTGGATCTTCTGCAAGCATAAGGACAGAGATACTTACGAGCTTCCGGGCGGACACAGGGAATCGGGTGAAGCGATCCTTGAAACCGCCGAAAGAGAACTGCAGGAGGAAACAGGAGCAACCGACTACACAATTAAATCGATTTGTGTTTATTCCGTAAAAGGCAAAACGAGGGTGACGAAAACCGACGATGAGGAAAACTTCGGTATGCTGTTCTTTGCCGATGTCAAATCTTTCGGCGACATACACAGCGAGATTGAGAAGATCATTATTTCTGACAGCTTAGTTGACAGCTGGACATATCCGCTGATTCAGCCGAAGCTGATAAAGGAAGCGCAAAAACGCGGAGTAATATAAGCATATATAATAATAAAACAATAAAAAGATTAAAGAAAAACATTATTTCCTGTTGACAAAATTTGACCTGTGTGCTAAAATTCTAAATACCGCATATTACGGGCGTCGCTTTCGGGCGGCACAAGTGATTTATTCCGCCCCATGTAGCGAGTCCATAATAAAGGAAGGTTAGTTAGAATGTACGCAATCATCGTTACCGGCGGCAAGCAGTACAAGGTTGAGGCTGGAGACACCCTCTTCATTGAGAAGCTTGACGTTGAAGCTGACAGCGAAGTTGTTTTTGACAAGGTTATCGCAGTCGGTAAGGAAGATGGCATTGTTGTAGGCGCTCCGTATGTTGACGGTGCAACTGTAACGGCAAAGGCTGTCAAGAATGGCAAGGCTAAGAAGGTAGTTGTATTTACCTACAAGCCGAAGAAGAACGAGAAGCGCAAGAAGGGTCACAGACAGCCCTACACTAAGGTAGAAATCTCTGCGATCAATGCATAAGCTATGATCAAGGTCATTTTCTTCACTTCGGACAAGGAGATTACGGGCTTCGAGGTGAGCGGTCATTCAGGCTCGGCTCACGCCGGTTCGGACATTATCTGTTCGGCGGTTTCCTCGGCGGCATATATGGCGGCGAACACCGTCACCGAAATCGTGAAATGTCAGGTTGATGCTGATGTTTCCGACGGCTATATGCTGGTTCAGGTCAAATCTCGTATATCCGATGCGCAGCAGATTCTTGAGGGCTTAAAGCTCCATTTGGAGGCTTTAGCCGCAGATTATCCAAACAACATTAAAGTAACACTACGGAGGTGTCAAAATGCTTAAGATCAACATTCAGCTTTTCGCTCATAAGAAAGGTATGGGTTCGACCCGTAACGGCCGTGATTCTGAGTCCAAGAGACTCGGCGCAAAGCGTGCAGACGGTCAGTTTGTTCTTGCAGGCAACATCCTTTACAAGCAGCGCGGAACTCACATTCATCCGGGCAACAACGTTGGTAAAGGCTCTGACGATACTCTTTTCGCTCTCATCGACGGTACAGTCAAGTATGAGCGTTGGGGTAAGGACCGCAAGAAGGTCAGCGTATATCCCGTTGAGCAGTAATCTTTATTAACAAAGAAAAGACCGTTGATTTTCAAAAGAAGTCAACGGTCTTTTTTCTGCCGATTTGTATTATATGCATATTGTAAATAATCAATTACTGTGATAAAATAATAAAAAACTTCAAAGGTGAAACAATGATTAACGAGGAAGAGATCAGAAAACTTTTCGGGGAGAGAGTGACCGAATCACGAAAACGATGCGGAATAACTCAGCTTAGTCTTGCCGAAAAGCTCAATTACAGCGACAAGGCCGTGTCCAAGTGGGAGAGAGGCGAGAGCCTGCCCGACGTTTTCACGATAATGAAAATTGCCGAAACACTCGGCGTGACAATGTCGTATCTGCTCGGAGAAGAGGATCTGCCGAAAACTCCGGACAGAATCGTAAATGAGAAAAAGTCAAAGCGTTCCATATCTGTTTTTGTGCCGCTTGTAAGTGCGGTGGGGATTTACTTCATCGCATCGGTGCTGTTCTTGATTTTTAAACAGATTCCGTCGGTTGCACCTTATGCAGACTACGCGTTCCTGTTTGCCCTGCCGATAATGTTCATAACGCTCAGCGTTTTTTCTTTTATATGGTGGCACAACATATCGCAATGTATTTGCCTGTCGCTTTTGATTTGGTCAACATTTGCAAGCATTTATACGGCGGTTGACCTGTTCACGAATCTGCCGGATTTCAAGTACATTTTCTTTTCAAGCGCAATACTTCAAATTATCTGCATAATCGTATTTGTGTTTGTGCATTTTAAAAAGAAAAATAAATAAAAACATTCAGATGTAAAATGATGTGGGTGAATTTATGAGTTTTGTTTCGTTCAGCTTCATATTGCTTTTCGGAGTATTTACTGTGCTCTACTTTGTGCTGCCTCACAAATGCCAGTGGCCGATGCTGCTGATTTTTAGCTATGCATTTTATTGGTTTGCGGCTGAAAAGTTGCCGATTTATATGATCGTCACCACGGTCGTTACGTTCTTTTCTGCTTTTTTAATAGACAGTATAAACTGTAAATCAGACAATTATATAAAAGAAAATAAGGAAACAATTTCAAGACAGGAGAAGAAGGAACTAAAAAATAAAGCTAAGAAAAAGGGAAGGACAATTCTTGTTGCTGCTCTTATTTTAAACTTTGGGATGCTTGCTGTTTTCAAATATTCCGATTTCGTTGTCGGGAATATAACCGGTTTGTTGGCTCATTTCGGAATAGAGACGGGATACACGGGATTCAATTTATTACTGCCGCTCGGAATATCGTTTTATACCTTCCAAAGCACGGGATACATAATAGATGTTTATCGCGGTAAGGTTAAAGCGGAAAAGAATCCGCTCAAATTAGCTCTTTTTGTTTCCTATTTTCCGCAGATTATTGAGGGCCCGATCGGTAGATTCGGTGATTTGCATACCCAGCTTATCTCGGAGCATAAATTTTCATTTGATCGTTTAAAAAGAAATATTCTGCTTATTTTGTGGGGCTTTTTGAAAAAGCTGGTAATTGCGGACAATCTTGCCGTGACTGTTAATGAGGTTAGCGGAAATTATGCGATATATGACGGATTCCAGTTGTTTGTTTGTATGATACTTTACGGAATACAATTGTACACTGATTTTTCCGGCTATATGGATATGGCAAGCGGATTTTCCGGTATACTCGGAATTGAACTTGCACAGAATTTTAAAAGACCGTATTTTTCTACATCACTTGCAGAGTTTTGGAGAAGATGGCATATTACCTTGTGTGCATGGTTTAGAGATTATCTTTTCTATCCGATCTATATGTCAAAAAAGTGTATGGGAATCAGTAAAAAGCTCAGGAAGAAAGGTCATAAAAAAGCGGCGAATAATACCTACCTTTATTGCAACTGTAATCGTATGGTTCCTTACCGGATTGTGGCACGGTGCATATTGGACGGAGATAGTCTGGGGACTTTGCAACGGTTTGATTATGATGTTCAGCCTTCAGTTTAAGGACGGGTATGAAAAGGTAAACAGAAGGTTACATATTAATGAAGAATCGAAAATCTGGACAGCATTCAGAATTATCAGAACCTATCTTCTTGTAACAGCTCTTAATTTTATAACCGTATTTGAAAGCTTTTCCGATTCGGCAAAAGCTTTTGTAGGGTTTATCAAGAATCCGTTGCCTCATGGACTGTCATTGGCATATTTTTTACCTATACTTGCCAGTACCGGCATTATTCAAGTTGTGGCGGTTGTTTTTTCCTGTTTGTTACTTTTTGTATACAGCAGATTACAAGAGAAAAATGTTAATGTTGAAAGAATTCTTTGGAGCAAGAATTGGTTTCTGCAATCTTTGATTATCATTTCATTATTGTTTATAATATTGCTGTTTAAATGTGCTTCTGTAAATTCGGAAGGCTTTATGTATGCTGTCTTTTGAGGTGAAACCATGAGAAATAAATTCTATCGTGTGTGCAAAATAATTGTTAGCAGTTTAATGATATTGATTGTTTTTTTTGGATTACGGTTTTTGTTTGTTCCGGTTATGTATGGTCATTGGGCTGAACATGACAAGAAGAAAAACAGGGATTGTATAGATGTGGTTATATTAGGAGATTCTTTTGCTGTAAACAGCATTCAGCCGAGTGAAATAAATGAAATTTATAATTGTGTATCCTACAATGCCGGCACAAGTGCACAAACGAATGATATGATGTTTTATACATTAAAGGACCTTCACAAAAGCATTAAAATAAAAAAGGCAATTTTATGTTTGGATTGCTATAACTTTAAGCCTTCTGATGTTGCATCCAATTTTTCATCTTATGTAATCGCAATGGAAAGAATCAACAATCCTCTTATAAAAATAGAGTGTTTGCTTAACACGGTGGGAGAAAAAAATATTATCGATTTTATTATGCCTGATTTTTATTTCAATGAAAGAAATTTAAAGGAAATTCCTTCAAATGTTAAAGTAAAAACCTCAAGAGATTACAGGAATTATGCAATTGATAAAACAAAAGAAACCTATTATTTGGATATGGGTTATGTTTACACAAGCATTTCAAGTCCGGATTCTGATTCCGCCACGAGAATTGATCTTAACACCTTGAGTGTCGATGAGATTAATTGGTTGACTAAGACATTGGATTATTGTTTCGAAAACAATATTGAAGTAATTCTTTTACAAACCCCATTTAAAAGAAGTGCATTCAGCAAAATCAAAGGATATGAGAATTACAACAATAAAATCAAGGACATTGCAACTGAATACGGAGTCGATTTTTATGATTTTAATAGGTATGTTGAATATGGTGAAATACAAGATGAAATGTACAAAGACGAGACTCACGTGAATTATGAGGGAAGTTGTATTTTGATGAAGTGGATAAAAAGAGCCGTATCATCTGACGATCCTAAAAGTTTATTCGATTGACCCTTTACAAATCAATAATCGGAGTTACTTTATTCAATACAAACAAATCAAAAAAGCAAGGAAGTGCGTGACAGTTCCGCCGAGTATGAAAAGGTGGAAGATAAAGTGATAATATCTTTTGAATCTGCCGATTGAATAGAAAATCGTGCCGAGCGTATAAATTGTGCCGCCGAGAACGAGCAAACCGAAAAGAAGAAGTGCATTCGGGTCGCATTTGTAAATCGGATAAAAGAGAAAAATGCACATCCAGCCGAGCACCATGTAAAGCACCATTTGCAGCTTTTTAAATTTTTCCTGGTCGATGAATGTCAGCGTGATGCCGAGTATTGCCGTTACAACGCTGACCGAAATGCAGGTGATTGCCAGAGCTTTGTAATAGGGAAGAACATCGAGTATCATCAGCGGAATACTTGTGCCCGTTATCAGAACAAAAATTACCGAGTGATCAACAAGCCTCGCAACCTTTTTTGCTTTTCCGGGTGCGAGCCTGTGGTAAATTGATGAGCCGCTGTAAAGAATCATCATCGCCGCGCCGAAGATAACAGAGCTGACAATGTGACTGATGTCGCTTGACTTTAAAAGCAGAACGGCTGTTGCAACCGCACCGAATATTACCCCGACAAGATGTGAAATTGAGTTTGCCCTGTCTTCCTTTTCCGTATAGTAAGGCAGGTTGACATTTTCAAGAACCATTTGAATTACTCCTTGCGTCACGCACTTTGCCGTGCGTTTTGTTCATGCCTTTATTTTACGCCCGTAGCCGCCTAAAGTCACCCTACACGCGGCTTTTGGCTCTCTACAACGACTCTACCGTGAGTAGAGCCTTGTTCTACTTGGGATTTTGGCAAAAAAATCGGTTGAAAAGGTCAAAAAGATAGTGTATAATTCTAAAGAAAGAATAGAGGTGTATGCTATGCCAAATAGTTTATCCGACAGCGGAAGGAAGTTTTCGTGTTCAATAAAGTTTGATGTCAGTCCGGGCAACACTCATGTTTCGCAAATCGTAGCCGGGTATAAAATGCTCGAAAAACAGGGCATACTGAAAATAGAATCTGCACAGCCGTGCAGGACATTTCGTTCAAGCGGCAACTATGAGCATAACAGCATTGTCGAGGTTGAAATCGGCGGAAAAGTTATTGCTTACGATATGGCTGACGGTTATCAGAGCATACATCGCTTTGATGTTCTGGACAAAGAGCTTGAACGGCTTGATTTTTATTTTAAAAGGAGCTGTGACTTAAAGCGTCATGTCGGAATGAAAAATGCTGACAAAATTAAGCCATTGGGACTCAACTATCTCTGCTCCTGCAAGGGGAATCCCTACGATGATTTTATCGCTGACGGCCATTCTCTCGGCGAGCTGAAAAGATATCTCGTTTATCTCAAAACAAAAAAGAACAACATTTATGATTACAGTATTTTTGAGTCAAACGGTCGGCATTACGACGATTACAGGCTTCTGTTTTTAACACGGCTGTGGGATTCGTCGGGAATCAGCGCGCAGAACATAAAGAGGACTTATCCTTATTTTACCGACGCTCAGGCGGCAGAGGAGGCAGACAAGTGGAAAGCCTCGCTCGACAAGGCCACAAAGGACAGAATCGAATTTGTTAAAACGCTGAGAGAGGTTTATGCCGACAGGGTGATTGCCGGTGTTTCTGCGGATTCGTTTTCCCAAAAGCTTTGCCCCGAACTCATCGTTGACGGTTCGTTTACGGAGAGACACAGATATCTTGATGAAATCAAGAAAAACTATATATGCATTACGAGTGAGGGACTTCACCAAAGCATCGGATGGAAATTTGCCGAGTTTATTGCCGCCGGCAGAGCGATTATTACCGAACCGCTTGCTTATGAAACCGTCGGCGGACTTGAAGAAACTCGGAATTATCTGAGCTACAATGATACCGAGACGCTTTTGACTGCCTGTGACCGTTTGATGAATGATACCGATGCGGTTCACGCAATGGAAAGGCAGAATGAGGAATATTACAAAAATCATTTGCGTCCGGACAAGGTTGTATTGGATTCGCTCAATACCGTTTTCGACGTTTTTTGAAAATTTTTTCCTTTAACTCTTGATAAATCTTTCACAGACTGATATAATAATTAAGATTGGGAAACACCCGAAAAACCGAAAGGAGATTTTTATAATGAACTATTCAGCAGAAGTTCAGGGAATGTGCTGTGTAGCTAAGGGTCCGAAACATGATCCGGCTCCGATTCCCGAAGAAGGCAAGTGGATTGCTGCAAAGCAGATCACAGATATTTCAGGCTATACCCACGGTGTGGGCTGGTGTGCACCTCAGCAGGGCGCCTGCAAGCTTTCACTTAATGTTAAGGGCGGCGTTATCGAAGAGGCTCTTATTGAAACTATCGGCTGCTCAGGTATGACACATTCCGCAGCTATGGCGGCTGAGATCCTTCCCGGAAAGACGATTCTTGAGGCTCTCAACACAGACCTTGTTTGTGACGCTATCAATACAGCTATGCGTGAGCTCTTCCTTCAGATCGTTTACGGCCGTACACAGTCCGCTTTCTCAGAGGACGGTCTTGTAATCGGCGCAGGTATGGAGGATCTCGGTAAGGGTTCTCGTTCAATGGTCGGCACAATGTACGGCACAAAGGCAAAGGGCGTTCGTTATCTTGAGATGACAGAGGGCTATTGCACAAGAATGGCTCTTGACGCTGACGATCAGGTTATCGGTTATGAGTTTGTTTCTCTCGGCAAGATGACTGACTTCATCAAGAAGGGTGATGACCCGAATACTGCATGGGAAAAAGCAAAAGGTCAGTATGCATATGCCCGCGCACAAGGGGAATTTCTCCGCGCTCGGGAGCATACAGGATTTTGATATAACGGAGATACCGGACACCGGCAGCCTCTTTGACGGCGAGGGCGCAACGGCTCTCGCGGAGGCGCAGGCGCAAAAGCTGTTCGGCTCTGCGGCGACGTTT
>SAMEA104315428__coassemble_1492_pt1 | contig 11924 bp, 6 predicted proteins | sample SAMEA104315428__metabat2_low_PE_040 | metagenome-assembled genome bin SAMEA104315428 (sample SAMEA104315428) | gut metagenome | biome: Monkey gut; feature: monkey-associated habitat; material: faeces | place: China | collected 2013
TTTTGGACCGTGTTGCCTGCAAATCCGCCCATATTCTGCTGCGGCTGACCGTAGCTGTTGTTCGTCTGAGCACCGCCCTGTTTGATCTGCTGGCAAAGCTGCATGATCTGAACGGCAACCTCATAAGCATTCATGAGTTCCATCTGATTGCCCGATGAAATAAATGATGTTGCGTTGAATCCGATCGGCTCCGTGATATACGGGTCGGTAACTCTGAAGCAAACTCTGATGTTGCTTATCTCACGAACTCCGCTTGATGTGGAATACGAATTTGAGTTGCGGATAAACGGCTGAGCGGCGAGAGGAACGTTGAGCATGGAGTTGTTCATCATGCTATTCATTCCGTTCATCATTCTGTCAAATCCGCTTTGATTGTTGTTAAGCTGTCTATTGTCAAAGTTATCTCTGTTGTCGGGGATACCATCGTTGTCGGAATCCGCAAGTGTCCTGTAATCCTGCTCGATCCAGAAATCCTGAAGCTGGGAGAAGTCGAATACCTGCGGATTGCCGCTCTTGAAATCTCGGTTATCAATGGCGAAGATGAACCAACGGTGATTGAAGTCGGCTTGAAGTGCGTTATTCCTTCCGCCTGCAGTTGCCGTACAATTGAACTGCTGATATTTCTGCTTGTTTTGCTCTCTCTGCTCAAGATGATTTTTAACATCCTGTACTGTTCTCTGCTTCCAGCCGCTTGTGAACGAGCCTAACTTGTGCTTACAGTCGGAGCAAAGCTGACCGTCGGAAAGCTTTTTTTGAGTAAGCATGTTAACTTTTTCACCGCAAATGTCGCAGAATTTTTTATCAAACAATCCCATAAAATATTCCTCCCTTTAAATGAGCTTAATTACTTTTTTCTACCTTAATGCTCTTTAATATAGCTTCTTCAATGCTTTTCATTTCGGAAACGTCGTTGTCATATAATTTTTCAAGTCTGAAGTTAACGACATATGTTTCATCGCCGCAAGGAACATCAAGGTAATATATATGCTGCGTTTTTGAATTTCCGGAATATGTATTGACTTTTAAAATGCCCTTAAAACCGGCAATTTCGCAAGCTTTATACTTTTTATCATTATCTTCTTCACCTTTATTCAACTTTTCGGCAACCTCAAGGCTTGTTTTACCCATGATAGAACCGTCTTTAATGATGATATTGAATTTTCTGTCATTTCCTTCGACGGTAATTGTCGAGTTGAAGGAATCATATTTTCCGTCAGGAACAACGGAGCTTTCAAATTTTGCATTATCAATTTTGACGGTATTTTCAAGCTTGGGGATTGTAATTTTTACGCTCTTGCCGGTAGTGATAAACTCGTCGGCTGCCGCCGCTGTTGTTGTAGCCGTATCGGAAGGAGCAACGGTTGTTGCCGAAGTTGTCGGGGCGTCGGAAGGGGAATTTCCCCCGTCTTTGCCGCAGGCACAAAGCCCGAATGTCATAATCACAGCAAGAATTGCCGACATTATTTTTAGTTTTTTCATAACAAATCACCTTTTATTTTTGTTTGTATTTATCATCAACGGATAATCGCACTCGGGGAACAGAGCTTTTTAAAAGCTCATCCGAATGCTTCCGCGTATGACTCGGTAAGTCACATTATAGAGAGGTTCGAAAGAATTATCCTCTTCCGAGAACTTCCCATTTGTCATTCAACGTATCATAAAAATATATAAGGTTGTCACAAACTCCATAATAACGTTCTCTGACGAATTGGTCGTCTCTGTCTGTGCCGAGTGCAAAAATCCAGCACGGACGGCCGTCAATTTCACGGATCTGTCCTGTATATTGCACGCTCATACCTTTATTTATATAGTATTGAACCTCTTGAGACTCCGAAAGAATCTCACGGGCAATTTCAACGTTTCTATCCTCGGGTTCGCTGTTGTTGACGTAATCTGTGTATACGGAAAAATCATAGAATTTTTCAGCGACAAGATGTCCGTCCATTCCGGACAGCATCGGGAATACCGAAAAAGAGTCGTTTCCTTTTTTAAAATACAGCGATACATTTGAGTGTATTTCACTTTCATTGCAGCGCAGTAAAAAATAATCAATTCCGTTTCCGCTGTAATTATAGAGCGCATCGTCGGTCTTTACGGAATATTCACCGTTATCAGTTATTTCCGCCCGATAAACGGATGCACTGTATTTAACATCGGCAATAACTACCGCATAAAGCTCCGCACCGCCCGCATTGACAAGGGGAGATTCGCATAGGAAATCGTATTTATCCGCATACTGACTGTTCTTTACAAAATTGAGAACTTCTTTTTCGTTCGCCTCATGGCCGACGTAACCGATATAGGCGATTCCGACGGCTTCTTTGTTATCAAGAATTGTTTTTTGAAGCTTTGATAAATCGGTGTCATTTTGCACGGTCGTCGCATGGGAGGTATCGGTTGTTTGGCTTTCGGTCAAATCAGGATTATCTGTCGGTTTTGCTCTGCATCCGGAAGCCGAGGCAAGCATAATTAAAGCAATAAGTAAGGTTATAATATATTTATTCAATTTCATTATGTCATCCGCCTTTCTTTAAGCCTGCAGTTTTTATCGGTTCGTTTATATACTGTCGATAACCGAAGCGAAGTAGTTTTCGGAAACCGACCCGAACAGAAAAGCGTCGATAAAGCCGTCACGCTTTGCCTGCCGAACATTTTCCGAAAGCTCTATGTCGTTCTCGTCATTTACGAAAAAAATAATGCGACATTCCGGAGTGCTTTTCCTGACTTTTTTTGTTATTTTCATTCGTTCCGGGAACATCCAGGGTGAGTAAGCTTTAACCTCCATTAAAAGCACATCGGCATTATGCAGCTTGCACCATTCGGCAGTTGAATCGGGAAATTCGGAAACAATGACCTGGCAATCTTCCAATTCCTGCATAAGCATTCTTTCCATATTGTGTGCATGAATAGCACTTTGAATATCCAATACAATTTTTTTCATTCCCACCACCGCCTTATTACTCATTTCCTTTTTCACTTATAATTGTACTTATTTTTTTCCGTTTGTCACTGGCATTTGTGCCAGTAAACACACAGAAAATAATTGTTTTTCAAAAATATCTGTCAAACAGCACAAAAAATCCTCGGCTTTTGAAACCGAGGATATATGTTTTTATATTATTCATCTTTTAATGTTGTGACCATCAGCTTGTTTTCAATTGCAGTGGCAACCAGCGCTTCACGGCTTTCAAATTCACCTTTTTCCACCATGTCGTCCAGATTCCATCGCACACCGTTTTTCGATATTCCGATTTTATCGGCGATTTCCTGATAGGTCAGTCCTCTTATATACCATCGCAGTATATCGAGCTGACGGGGTGAAAAGGTGTCGGACATTGTGTTTTCCATTTCGACGGCAGGGGAGGTGGTAGGAAAAACGCTTTCACCGTCAAGGGTACGCTTTACTACGTCTAAAAGCTCGGCTGTACCGTGATCCTTGTACCACAGACTGTCGGCAGCACCTTTTTTTGCCTTAGCCAAAACCTCAGGATCGACAAGCGATGTCACAATTACTATTTTAATGCTCGGAAACGCTTTTTTAATGCGCTCCGCCGCGGCAAGTCCCGAATGCTTGTGCTGTGTCTGCACGTCCATAAGAATAAGCTGAACCGACCCGTTGCAGAATTTCTCAGCCTCAAAGGCGTCGCGGTACACTCCGACAAGGCGAAAATCATTTTCGGATTTTAATCTTTCACTAAAATGCTTCTGAATATACAAATCATCTTCTACAAGTATTGTATTTATCACAGATAATTCTCCTTTCCGGGAAGAGTGATGAGCAGGGCAAAGCGAGGTTTGTATGCGGTGTGCATCTCGCCGCCTACCGCTTCGATACTGCGGCGAAGCGACGACAGTCCGCTGCCCTCCTTAATGGGCTCCGACGGGGCAATGCCGTTGTTTGTTATCGTAATATCAAACAAGTCGTTTCGCTCAAATATGCAGATATATACTTCATTGCCTCCGGCATGCCTGATACAGTTTGTTACACATTCTTTCGCCGCGGCAACGGTAAGCTCTTCGGCAAGAGAATCGGCGGGAAGGTATCCGTTCACCGTTACCGTTACGCCGAGGATCTTCGACGTCTGAATAACCTCGTCCATTGTTCCGCCGGCTGTTACACGGTCGCTTGTCAGCACTGCGGTGGCTTCCTGTAAAGCTTCAAGCTTTTTGTCGGTGTTTTCATCGCTTTCGATTATGTCACGAATCGTCAGCAAACTTCTTCCGATTGTGTCATGTATATGTATTTTCAGGTCAAGACTTTCTTTTTCTTTTATATCGTCGGCCATTCGTTCATACATTTTTTGAAGCTTGCGGTTGACCTCCTTCAGCTCGTCGTTGATAACTGCTTGACGAACGTTGCCGTTATAAAGCTCAGTGACGTTATGTGCTGTCATTTGAAGCCAGTTGCCGTCATTGTCAACGGTGATGTTCTGCTTTCGGAATTGCCAAACTGTTTTATCGGGCAGAATGTAACAGTCGCCGTTAACGGTAATGCTTTTATCGGGTTGCTCCAGCGCTTTTTCAAGATCTTCGGTGATTTGAAGCTCATGGCCGCTCAAGGCAAACGACAGACGGCGCATACGGTCATTGCAAAGAATAATACGTCCGTTCGGGTCGGCATAGCATAAACCCATGGGCAGCTTGTCGGTGGCGTCTTTAACGGAAAACGGGGAGAGCATATTTTTGCGGCGGCGGTACTCTCTCGGCAGGGCAAAGGCGAAATGAACAATAACAAGTAGAATTACCGCAATGAAAATCTGCCAAGGAGCATCTAATAAGAACGCATCCTTGCCTTTGAACGGATCTCCCTGAGTCACCGAGAGCAAAAGCGTAAGCAAAAACGCAAAAATAACGAGACTCGGTAAATTGCCGAGCGATTTGGAGCGGTGAGAGAATTGATAAATAAAAAGTCCCAATTCAAGCACGGCTTCCAAGAAAAGCAGAAGCGGTATTAAGGTCTGCAAAAAGTCCGGGAGCAAAGAAAAGGCACTCATACGGGATCACCTCCTTCGAGGAGGAATACAAGATGCTGATATCCTTCGTCACCGTCCGTTTCATACCGTACGTTACCCTTGCACGCGAGAGAGGACAGGTCGGCTTTGCAGCATATATTTATTGATAAACGCAGCCCTTCAACATCAGAAAGACTTACTTGTATGCCGGATATGTTTTCGAGGTCCGACTCGATCACCTGTTCGTAAAAATCAAATATTGCCGCAGCCGATTTTCCCGGGAGCATGGAAAGCTCACTGTCGGCAAAGAATGTGCTGCGCACATTTAGAAGCTTCAGCGTTTGAAGCGACTCGGTGAAGGCTCTTACCAGTTCGGTTATCGCTACCTTATAGTCACGGTCGGTCAACAACGTTAAATGTTTACGACGCTTGATATAGCTGCAAAGAACGGCAATTTCGGCAAGTAAAGCTTTTGCCCTTGCCGGATCTGTTTTGTTTATTTTTTGATATTCCTTTGTAAGCACCGAGATCTTGTTGATTTGAGTTTGAGTTGCACTGCGAAGCAAATCATACAATCGGTTTTGTTCCTCAATCTTTTGTCTTTTTGCCTCACGTTTATATTCATAACGCAGCAGATTGTTGCGTTCGTTCAATTCCTCGGCAAGGCTTTCGGATTGCTCTTTGATTTTGAGCAGGACAGACATATCCTCTGTCCAAACGGCATATCCTCCGTTCACGGGAATGGAATGAACCGTCAAGCCGTTTCCAACCGTCAGGGGATTGTGCTCCGCCTTCATCATATCTATTCTCGGAATCCGACGGGCGTTCAGTGCGGCATACCGAACATTGAAATCCTTATCGGTTATCACCGCAGATGTGCCGATCGAGGACGAGAACAAGTCGAAATAACGGCTGTTTGAGTGGATAAAACCACAGGTGATGCAGCCTTCAAAACAGAGCATATACATAAGGCTTTGGAAGGCGGTTATATCACCGAAAAACAATTTAAACCATTGCACATCCATATAATTAAGGCCAAGATAGACAAGTGACACAGCCATCGGTATTACCGTCCACAGTTGACGTCTGCCGTTTTTCAGCCTGCATTTTATAATCATAACAACTAGTGCCGATATCATGCATAAGATCTGCCAGCCGATCACAATAAAGCTACCGATGCCGTATCCGTTGGATTTGTCGGACCACACTTCCGCGTCCTCGGGAAAAGTGAAAACAAGCTGATGCAGGTCGTTCGTTAGCACCAGGAGAAGCAATGCTCCGGAGATTATCCACAGTGCGCAAGCCGCTTTCGGCAGACGGTAATCATCAGGCTTTCCGAGAGACAGCGCAACGAGCAGAGCAAGTATCGGAATAAAAAGCATTGGTAAATAGTAAAGATACCATAGATATCTTATAGCGGTCGGCTGCCAAAAAATAAAATATTTTGCGCAACGGAAAGTGAACCACAGAATAAGAAGTACGGATATGCCCGTCAAATATTGCGCAACCTGTTTTTGAACAATACGGCGGCGTATGGAAATACCCCACGCGATAAAAAGACCGATATAAATAAAGCTGCGCAGATAGGGGAACAGAACAAAATAATAGTTGCCGTTTCCGATGAGACGAAAAGTATATGCAACTATCACGACGAGCAAAACTATCCCGCCGTTAATTAATGCTTTCTTCTTTTTCTCAATCATACTTTCTACCCCATGCTTCTACTTGTCATTTTGTCTGATACAAAACATTCTAAATACTTTCATAATTTAGATTATAGCATAAACTTTACTTTTTTCAACTGATTACTTTCAGGATAGACTTTTTTATCTGAGCCGAAGCGTTGAATTAAAAATTTGCTTTTATTCATTTTATGGCGTGATTCACTAACAGTGTGCAATCTTTTTTACCCGGGTTTGTGATTATTGTATTAAAATTAGCTACTTTTTCCAAACAGAAAGGATCGCACATTGTGCGGTTTTTTGCTGTTAAATTTGGCGTTTTTCTCGTTTAATATCTAAAGATGTTATTGAGAACAATTAAAAAAAGTACGCAATAATTTGACTAAGAAGAAACAATCTGCGAATAAAATACACTTTTGCATTTTTAGTCAACGAAGTTGCACTCTTTGTTGAAATTTGTTGTTTTTACATTTATATTAAAAATTGGGGGAATGTATATATAAATTAAAAATTGAGGAGGGCAGTATGAGGAAACACAATATATTTTCAAAAATAATTGCGGTTATTCTGACGATTATAATGATTGTCGGGATTCTTCCGATAACTGTCTTTGCCGAGGGGTTCAACGAGACTCAGATTATGAAAAATGTGCAGCTTGAGTCCGACAAGAAGGAAAAATCTCCGATTATCGGCGAAGCGGTTGACAAACGCGACGAAAACACAAAGGTCTTTGAGAGGGAGGACGGTTCGTTCACGGCTGTCGTCACTTCCGATCCGATTCATTATGAGGACAACGGCGAGTGGAAAGAAATTGATAACACGCTTGTCAAGACGAGCGACAGAATCACAAACAAGGGAAACAGCTTTTCTGTCAGCTTTCCGACCGTGTTAAACCCCGAAAACAATGTTTTGATTTCGGACGGGGAGAGCACAGTTTCTTTTGCTGTGAACAATATTGAAAATTCCGGCGCTGTCATAGACAATTCGGCGGAAAGCGGAGCGCCGGAGCTTATTAGCTCCATAAATACGGCGTCTTCGGTCGAGTACAAGAACATAGCCGCAGCTATGGATTTGAAATACGAATTAAACTACGATTCGCTCAAAGAGAGTATAATTCTGAACTCAAAGCCGACTTCGGTGCAGGAATACACTTATACCATTTCTGCTTCGGGCACAATGAGGCTCAATTCCGACGGAAGCATATATGTTTACGAGAACTCAAACGTTAAGTTCGTTATTGATGCGCCGTATATGTTTGATTCCGAGGAAAACCTTTGCGAGGACATAAGCGTTTCTCTCGCTGAGGGCTCGAACGGTACATATACCCTGAAGTATACTCCGAATACGGAGTGGCTTGCGTCCGACGACCGAGCTTATCCCGTAACGATAGATCCGACGGTCAGGGTGTATCAGCAAAGGCTCTTTGTGACAAATCAGGTCGGCACATGCAGCGCATCCGAAACCGAAAGGGAGAGATATTATTACATCCAAAAGGATTCGGAAAACAGCACGGAGCTTTACATCAGGCTGACGGACAGCTTCCTTGCAAGTCTCGGCTCCGACTATATCATCACCGGTGCGGAGGTCTCTCTTTCCTGCGCGGCGTTGGGTGACGACGACACGATATCGGTTCATGAAATATCTAAGCCGTGGGATGCCGAAACAACTTCGACGGTGTCAAAGCTTCCGACCGTTTTGGATTTCAATGTCATTCACGCAAATGAGCCGATGAAACGGTACGTTTGGGATATAACGGACTTGGCAAACAAGTGGTCAATGGGCTTTAAAACAAATTACGGCGTTGCGTTTACGCCCTACAACGACACATCGTGCAATACAAAAATTTTCAACGAAACATCGTTGAATTACTCAACTTACAGGCCGTGGTTCGAGATTGATTATGCTCAGCCAAACCGATTCACGGACGATGACGTTGAAAGCTTTGATATGGGTCGTGCAGGAACGTTGTACCTGAACAAATACAGCGGCAGATACTATGTTGAGCGAAGCGACCTCAGCCTCAACGGTAACATTATGCCGATCGAGGCGGGCGAAATCTACAATCCGTGGGGTTCGGGCGTTGACACAGGTCTTTACACGGGCGCTTACTGGATAAACAGTCACTTTATGAAAATGTTTAGCGCGGGCATCGTGAAGTACAACAACGTGGAGAGAAATGCCTTTTCACTTGTTGACGCAGGCGGTGAAAGAACGTATTTTTATGAGATTGTTTCTTCGGACAGCGAATACGGTATAATTCCCGAAAACTTCACTTCGTCGTTTGCCGAGGACTATGTCTATTACAAGTCCGTCGTCGGCGACAGCGACAAGTGCCTTTGGGTCAGGAAAGATGACACGGCGCACACGAATTACGCCGAAATGAAAATCGAGACATCGGATAGTATTTATTCGCTTGACAGCGCTCAGCGAGTTTGTGAAATTTCGAGCAAAAGCGGAGAGGGAACCGCGAATATAACGTTCAAGGGACCGAAGTCGTCCACGATCTCCGCGATAACGGACGGCATGGGAAGAAAATATAGCTGGAACGGCACTAATGACGCAAACGGAAAACCGCTTGCCGATAAGCTGACCGTAACCTCGGCTGACAATTCTTTGATTTCCGTGAACACCAAAAACGGTGCGGTCAATGTCGGCGTGGATTACGACTATACTCTCACGGATTCCGGCGTCAGACAACTGACGAAGATAATCTATCCGGACGGCGAGGAAGTCAGCTACGAGTATAATTCCGACAATCTTTTAACTAAGATGGTCAACGTTGACGGCTCTTATCTCAGCCTTACCTATTCTAAGGGCAGGATCAGAAGCGTCGGCAAGTACACAAGCGCCGGCGATAAGCTGAACAGCATCGGAATTAAGTATGATTCCGTACACCAGCGCAGTATCGCGTACAACGGTCTGGACTATGATTCGCCTTACGTTATTCTCCAGCAGTATGACAGGAACATGGAAAAGACATCAAGCGTTGACAATAAGGGTAATTTCTCTTATACTGAATATGACAGCAACGGCGATGTGGTTTCCTATTCCACCAACGGGGAGAATACGGAAAATCTCATTGTCAACGGTGATTTTTCGTCGGCTGAAGGTTGGGAACAGACGCCGGCGAACAGAAACACAATAAGCGATGTGCTGGATTCCTTTGCACACCCCTCTTTCGATAATCTCGGCGAGGGAACGTGTTACGTCAGGGGAAAGATTAACACGAACGTAAGGGTCTACCGCACACTTCCGACTCTCGCGGCAAATGCCGAGGGCGAGGTATACACTCTGTCCGGCTGGGCGAGGAACGACGCCTACACATCCACGGGCACCTATATCCACGGCTATGCCCACGAGAACAGAACCTTTGCCATTGCGATTCTTGACGGCGACGGCACGGTCATTGCCAAGAGTGATTTCAGCCCCTACGTCAGAGCAAACTGGCAGTTCACGGCGGTTTCGTTCAAGCTCAATGAGCCTGTTGAAAACGCAAAGGCGGCAATACTGATGGACAATCAGGTTCACTTTGCGATTATTGACGATCTGCGCCTTGTGAAATCGACGGCAAGCTACTGCGCGGAAGCGGAAGAGGAGGAAATCACAACCAACTCCTACGATGAACAGAGCGAGACCGTCACGGTCGGCGAAACGACATACCGCCTTGATATGTGCGGCTGTTCCTGCGCTCAATGCACACAGACGCATACCGTAACAGTTGATTCAAAGGAAACGGAAGTTTACTACAACTGCGCTTGCTTCAAGGATAATGTTGACTGCGATTGCTTCGGCTGCCGTCAGGAGAGGAGCCGCGGCACGACAAAGAACGCCAACGGCGATTTGCTGACCGACACGATTTCAAACGGCGGCAAGGTGCTGACGAATGTGTCGAACGCGTACACCGAGAACAGGAATTATCTTGCGTCCTCGTCCGACAGCGCAGGTAACACGGTTTATTACAATTATAATGCGAACACGGGCTTCCTTGATTCCTATTCGCTGACGAACGCGCAGAGCAACCTTATGCAGTACACCTACAACGCGGTCGGCGCACTTGAAAAGGTTACCCAGGCGGTTAGCGGACTTTCTTCGGGAAGTGCAATGTCCGCGGAATATACCTATTCGGGCGACAGAATAACCTCAATGTCGCACAGCGGTTCGGTGTATACTTTTGAATATAACCCGTACGGCAATGTCACCGATATCAAGGTTGCGGGCAGCGCCGATTCCGCGAACAGGCAGTCGATAGTTTCCTACGGCTACGACGCGAAACAGCGCAATAACCGAATCACCTACGGCAACGGAACCGTCATATCCTACACCTATAACGACGACGGAAATATCGGCGAAATATCATACAGCACGGGTCAGAAATATGCATATACCTATAATGAGGACAAAGCCCTCACTGCGGCGTATGATTATTCAAGCATGATTGCCTCAATTTATGAGGACGGCAGAGTTTCTGCAATGAGGTTGTTTACCGTTGAAAATTCTCAGCCCGTGCTCGGCGAGACGATATATGCCTGCTCGGTGAACGACGACGGCGACGAGAACGTCACGACCTTTGACAGAGTGTACACGATGCACAGCTCGACTAAAGAGTATGTTCCGAGCACGGATTCGGTCAAGACCAAGGGCTCAATCTCGTGGAACGGCTGGACGGTAGTGAACAGCGAGAGCGAAAGCGACTTTTACGGCAGAACAACGGGCAAGCAGTTCACCGTGAACTTCAGCGAGGAAGAACGCCCGACATTCGGCACGGAATACACTTATGCCGACACAGCCACGGTTGCGACGAACAAGATAAGCCGAGTCAAAAACACGCTGGACGGCACGGTCAAGTCTGACTATACCTATACCTACGACAACAGGGGAAATATCCTCACGGTAAGCAAGTCGGGCACTCTGTTCCAGGAGTATGTCTATGACGAGGCAAGCCAGGTCAAGGCGGAATATAACTACGCCGAGCATACGGCAAAGACCTACGTTTACGATGCGAACGGAAACATCGTTTCCAAAACACCGTACACAAACGTCACAAGCTCCGATCTTTCGGCGGCAGTTCAAGGCGAAACTATCGCATACAGTTATACTGACGCGAACTGGTCGGATAAGCTGACGTCCTACAATGGACAGGCGATAACTTACGACGCGAGCGGCAACCCGACATCGTACAAGGGCGACACGGTCACCTGGAACGGCAGACTGATGACGTCGTACACCAATTCCGAGCGTCATTTCGAGTATGCGTACAACTCCGACGGAATGAGAACCCTGAAAAAGGTCT
>SAMEA104315428__coassemble_1506_pt1 | contig 11852 bp, 10 predicted proteins | sample SAMEA104315428__metabat2_low_PE_040 | metagenome-assembled genome bin SAMEA104315428 (sample SAMEA104315428) | gut metagenome | biome: Monkey gut; feature: monkey-associated habitat; material: faeces | place: China | collected 2013
TCAAGTGAGCTTTGCTATTATATCAAACCACCCTCCTTTTGTCAACACCTTTTTTTAATCTTTTTTCCTTTCTCCTCCCCTTCCCTCCAACTTACCCGCGCGTTGCTTTTGGATAATTAAGGGTTATTGAGAAGCCTCAACAAGCACTATTGCTGCGAGTCTCTGCACTTATCCTTGAGTATCTCAACGAGTTCAAATGTTGTGCGGCAGTCATCGAGGGCGCGGTGTGACGCTCCCTTTATATTAAAGTAATCCTTTAAAAACGAAAGCTTATGGCTTTTCAGCTCAGGCAGTATCTCCTTCGAGAAAAGAAGCGAATCCAGCGTGCGATTTACCGGTCTTTCGCCGAAAAGGAGCGCCGAGTTCCACGAAATAAACCTCATATCGAAGCCGATGTTATGTCCGACAATCGGCAAATCGCTGACAAAATCAAACAATTCGCACAATACCGTCGAAATATCGTCAGCATTTTCAAGCATAGAATTGCTTATCCCCGTCAGCCCGACAATGAACGGGCTTATTTCTTTATCCGTTTTGACAAGGCTTGCAAATTCCTCGGTTACTGTGTCGTTTTCAACTTTAATTGCCGAAATTTCGATAATGTCGTCGGTTTTGCAGTTGAGTCCTGTTGTTTCGATATCCACAACGGCAAAGTCCTGAGTTTTTATAAAATCCTGTGAAACCTTCATTTTTTTCAATCCTTAATTTTAAAGTAAATAAAGCATACCATATAAATAAATTGTTTTCAACTCTTTACTTCTCAATTTTCTTATGCTAAAATTACCGATACAGGAGGTTGTTTAAATGCTATTTAAAAGAAAACCCAAAGAACCGAAAAATGTTTTAATTGAGGAGCTCGGATTTCTTACCGACGAGGCAAAGGAAGCGTTCCGCGTTCTTGAAATAACGGAGACCGCTCAGCTTATCGGCAAGGAGGCTGACAACTTTTACCTTGACTACTGCGTGGAGAGCGGCGACGTCGCCGATAAGGTAATACTTTATGAAATGAGAGCCGCTGTTTACTTTGCCAACACGCCGAAGCCCGACGAAAAGAAGCTTCGTTGGTGGTACTGGAAGGACACTAACACAGAGAACGAGGAACTTTTCAACGATGACGACGAATAACAAATACACTTCTACCAAAATTGCCTGCTACACAGGCTATTTCGTGCAGGCGATAATAAACAATCTCGCCTCACTTTTTTATGTAATATTTCAAAACGAATTTAACCTGAACTATTCAAAAATAAGCTGGCTTATTCTTATCAATTTCGTTTCGCAAATTTTTATTGATTTCACTTCGGTACGGCTTATCCGCAAAATCGGATACAGAATTTCAATCATACTCGCTCACGTTTTCGCGGCAACGGGACTTATTCTGCTCGGAATACTTCCGAGAGCGTTAAGCAATCACTTTGCAGGTCTTGTCATTCCGATAATTATATACGCTATCGGTTCGGGACTCATAGAGGTGCTCATCAGTCCGATAATTGAAGGACTGCCGCTTAACAATAAATCCGGCGAAATGGCTCTGCTTCATTCATTTTATTGCTGGGGTCAGGCATCGGTTGTGCTGATCACAACATTCGCGGTAAAATTTATCGGAAGCGAAAACTGGATATATATGCCGATTGTTTGGGCAATTATTCCGTTCATAAATATGTTTGCTTTTATGAAAGTCCCGATAATTCCGCCCGTGCCTGAGGGCGAGGACGAGATGAAAATCGGAGAGCTTTTCACAAAGCCGACATTCCTGATCTGTGCGGCGCTGATGCTCTGCGCTGGATCAAGTGAAATCGCAATGGCTCAATGGGCATCGACATTTGCAGAGAAAAGTCTCGGCGTCAGCAAATTCACAGGCGACCTGCTCGGTCCGTGTCTGTTCGCCGTCCTTATGGGCTCCGGACGAGTTCTTTTCGGATACTTCGGCGACAGGCTGAACATTCGCCGAGTGCTGACCTTCAGCGCGGCGCTCTGCATTGCGTCTTATCTTATAACCACCGTCATCCCCGTTCCGATGGTTTCCCTCATCGGCTGCGGACTTTGCGGACTTTCCGCGTCGACAATGTGGCCCGGAATTTTCAGCCTTGCGGCAAAGCATTACCCCAACGGAGGAACGGCGATGTTCGCAATGCTCGCGATGTTCGGTGACTTCGGCTGTGCATTCGGTCCGTGGATCACGGGAATACTGTCCGACCTTGCAGCCGCAGACAACGGCATAACAATGGATCCGTTGAAATTCGGTTTAATTTTCTGCGTAACATTCCCGGCAGTTATGATATTGCTTCTCAACTGCACCAAAGCAATGCGAAAAGTAAAATAATTGTCATATAAAATGAAAAGCTATAATTCACAATCAGCGTTTGATGTGAATTATAGCTTTTATTTTTATTCTGTTATGAGTTTTGCGCTAACCGCGACAGCCACTCATTATCCAATTAGTTGTTGTCGCCCTTTTTCTTGATGATGTCGTTAAGGATTACATAGAAATCCTCATCATCTACGCCGCCCTTAGCCTGAGGCTTTGAGCTGTTGACAACAGGAGGCTCGATCGGAGCATTTGCAGAAGCTGCCGCTGTTGAACGGATCGGTGCGCCTGCGTTTGATGTTGCCTTAAAAGTCGGAATTGAACCGAAATCTTCGGGAGCCTTTGCATCAAAACCTGTTGCGATAACGGTGATGATGATTTCGTCCTCAAGCTTGGAGTCGAAAGCAACACCCCAAGTGATGTTTGCATCCGGATGTGCCTTCTCTGTGATGGATTCGCAAGCGTTCTCGATCTCTTCAAGTCCGATATCCGGCGAAGAAGTGATGCTGATGATAACGCCCTTTGCACCTGCGATAGATGTCTCAAGAAGCGGGCTGGATGTGGCCATATCCGCTGCCTGGAGGCTCTTGTCCTTGCCCTTTGCAGTGCCGACGCCCATGTGAGCATAGCCTGCATCTCTCATTACGCTGCAAACGTCAGCAAAGTCGAGGTTGACAAATCCGGGAACCTTGATGAGCTCTGAAATGCTCTTAACACCCTGTGAAAGGACCTCATCTGCTACGAGGAATGCTTCCGAAAGAGTCTTGCAGCGGTCGCTGAGGAGCTTAAGTCTGTCGTTCGGGATAACGATGAGGCTGTCAACGTTCTCGGAAAGACGTGCGATGCCCTGCTCTGCGAGTGTGCTTCTCTTCTTGCCCTCAAACTTGAAAGGCTTTGTAACAACACCGACTGTGAGAACGCCCATTTCCTTGGCGATCTCTGCGATTACGGGAGCCGCACCTGTACCTGTGCCGCCGCCCATACCTGCGGTGATAAATACCATATCTGTGCCCTTGAGGATAGAGGAAATCTCTTCTCTGCTTTCCTCAGCGGCCTTCTCGCCAACCTCAGGACGTCCGCCGGCACCCTGGCCGCGCGTTGACTTCTCACCGATCTGGATTCTGTGAGTTGCCTGTGAATTAACAAGAACCTGCTTGTCCGTGTTTACAACGATAAATTCAGCACCCTGCATACCCTGTGCGATCATTGTGTTGACTGCGTTTCCGCCGCCGCCGCCGACGCCTATAACCTTGATCTGAACGGTGCTCTCGAAATCGTTATCAATTTCAAATGCCATTTTAAAAACCTCCGTTTTGTAAATCATATTTTACTCCAAGTGTTAAACACCTGTTATGATATCATACTTTTTTATCAATTTCAAGACTTATATTGCTAATTCGCGCAAAAAAACTGACTTTTTTATTATTCTTCACCGTTCTGAGCGTCATCACCGTCGACGTTCGCCTCGTCCGGCTCGGTTACGTCCTCTTCGGGAGCGGTGGTCTCCTCCTCATCCTCAGCCGGCTGAGCCTGCTCTTCGGACACTTCCGTGGTCTGAGGAGCTGTTGTCTTCTCCGACTTTGCGGCTGCGGGAACCGTTGTCTTTTCAAGCGTTTCCAGCTTTTCGACATAGACCTTTTTGAGTATCGAAAGATTTATTTCGCCGATCTGATTCGGGTCGCTTTCGTCCTCCTGGGCTATGACCTTTTTTGCCTCCTTGAGCTTGTAAACAAGATCGGAGCTGTCGCCCATATAGAGTCTGTATCTGCTCCGGTATTCAAGGTAAATATTCTTTGAATCGGAAATATCAATGCCTGTTATCCCTGTGATTCCCGACTCGGAAATCGCCGACTTGATATCTGAATAAAGACTTTCCTCTGCCGCGTCGCTGAAGCTTATCATTTCGCCCGGCTTTGCATTGATTTTGTTTTTTATCGTCAGCAGTATCAGTCCGCTGTTTTTCGGCTTTGTTTTTACGATTTCCAGGGCTTTACCGTTGGAATCGGCAATTGCATAGCCCGTCTCCGTCTTGAAAATCATTGCGGCTTTGTCGTCGGTAACGCTGAAGGTTACCCTGCCGCCGACGGTTTTGTTTATATCGACCGACAAAATGTAAGGAAGCTTCGTTTCAATTCTCTCCCTCACCCTGTCCCAATCGGCAAGCACCATATTGTCGCCGACCTCAACGCCTGCCGCGTCAAGTATCTCCTCAGCCTTGTAGTGCTTTCCGGGCTTTGCAACCTTGACATCCGTTATGTTGAAAAGCACGGTAACGGAGAGCACGGCAAAAACCGCCGCAACGGCAATAACCGCAACGAATCCCATGAGGATCCTGCGGTTACGCTTGACTGTTTTAAGTTTTTTTTCGTAGCGTTCCCTCGCCTCCGGGCTCAGTGCCGCCAACTGTTTCGCCGTCAGTTTTTTCATCGTCAGTCAATCCTTTTTATTTTTGCTCCTATAAAGGTCAGGCTCTTTTCAAGAGACTCATATCCCCTGTCTATGAAATGCACATTTTCAACCGTTGTTGTGCCCTCGGCACAGAGTCCCGCAACGGTCAGCGCCGCGCCTGCTCTGAGGTCATGCGCGCAAACCGAAGTGCCCTGAAGCCTGCGGACGCCGTTTACAATGGCAATTTTATCATGAACGCTTATGTTCGCGCCCATTCGGTTAAGCTCCGACGCGTGCCGAAACCTGTTTTCAAATATATTCTCGCAGATAACGGTAGTTCCCTCTGACACGCTTGCCATCGTCATTATCAGCGCCTGGCAGTCGGTCGGGAAGCCGGGATAAGGCATTGTTCTTATCGTTCCGATGCTGCGGAGATTACCCGAAGAGGTCAGCCTCAGTCTGTTTGCCGAAGCGTTGATCCTGCATCCGCTTTGTTCAAAGCATTGCAGAATAGGCGCAAGATGATGAGGGGCAACGTCCTCCAGCAGGATATCCGAACCTGTCACAGCGGCAGCCGTCATATAGGTACACGCGGCTATTCTGTCCGGCATAACCGTATACTGCGTCGGGAAAAGTCTGTCAACGCCCTCGATTGTGACCGTACTCTCGCCTGCACCGCTTATTCGCGCGCCGCACGAATTAAGGAACCGCGCAAGGTCAACTATTTCCGGCTCACGAGCGGCATTGATTATCGTCGTGGTTCCCGAACATCTCAGAGACGCCAGAATAACATTTTCCGTCGCTCCGACGCTCGGAAAAGAGAGAGTAATTTTAGCCCCCGTGGTTTTTTTGCATCTGCACTTTATGTGTCCGTGCTCTTCAACAAGATTCACACCGAGCTTTTCCATCGCGAACAAATGCAGATCAATCGGTCTCATACCGATATCGCATCCGCCCGGTGCACAGACGCTCGCTTCTCCCGTCCTCGATATCAAGGCTCCGAGAAAAATAATCGACGAGCGCATTTCGCGCATAAGCGAATCGGGTATTTCGGCAAAGCTCATTCGTGAGCTGTCAACCGAAACCGAATTGCCGCTCCGATGCACCTCACAGCCCAGCGACCTCAAGATTGAAAGCGTCGCTTCGATATCCGTCAGTATCGGGCAGTTATGTATCACGCACGGTCTGCCGACAGCAACCGTCGCGGCAAGTATCGGAAGCGCGCTGTTTTTAGCACCCTGGATTTTCAGCCTGCCGCCGAGTCTTCTGCCGCCCTCGACAATAAAACGACTCATATATCGCACCCTTTCGGAAAATATCAATCTGTTCTCAGTTTATGACAGATTCCGAAAAGTGTTAATTACCTAAACAATTTCACAAAGGCAGTCGGTTATTCGCTTTGAAGCATCGAGAATTGCGGTCTCTTTGGCGTTTTCACCCATCTTTTTGAGCTTCGACGGGTCTGAAATCAGTCTTTCGACCTCCGCGAGCAGTTTTTCACCCGTGAGATCTTTTTCTTCTATAATCACAGCCGCATCAACGTCTGCCAAGGTTTTAGCGTTATAGTATTGATGATTTTCCGCCGCATAAGGGTAAGGAATAAGTATCGACGGCTTGCCGAGAGCTTCTATCTCGCTGAGTGTGCTTGCTCCGGCGCGGCAGACGACAAGATCGGCGGCTGAAAGACAGCGATCCATATCGTTTATGTATTCGCGTATCATTATCTGCGGCTCATCGGAAAGGCTGAATCCGTACTCCTTTTGGAGCTCTTCGGGCATGGCTGTTCCCGCTTTTCCGGTGGCGTGCAGGTAGTAGCAATCGTGTTTTTTATATCTTTCTCCGATGAGATATTCCATTGATTCGTTGAGAGCCTTTGCTCCGAGACTGCCGCCCATGGAAAGAATCAGCGGTCTTGCGTCAAGTCCCATCTCGGCTCGCGAAAATTCACGGTTTGCGTTTATTATCTCACTTCTTATCGGAAGTCCCGTAACCACGCATGGATTCTTCGGTTTGAAGAGCTTTTCGGCTTCCTTTGCCGTAAGCATAACGCGGTCGACCTTCTTTGCGAGATTTTTGTTGGTCACTCCCGGAAACGCGTTCTGCTCGTGTATTGCCGTCGGGATTCCCATATCCGCCGCAACGCTGAGCACGGGACCGCTGACGTAGCCGCCGAAGCCGATAACAACATCGGGAGCAAAGTCCTTGATTATTTTCTTCGCCTGTCCCTCCGATTTAATCAAAAGGCGCAGAGTCTTTAAATTGTGCTTCAATCCCGAAAGATTCATTTCACGGCTGAAGCCCTGAATTTCAATCGTTCTGAAATTGTATCCTGCCGCCGGCACAAGCTGTGCTTCCATTCTGTCCGCCGTTCCGACAAAGAGAATTTCGGCATTCGGATAATTGTCTCTTATGTAACCTGCAACGGCAAGCGCAGGATTGATGTGTCCGCCCGTTCCGCCTGTTGCAAAAAGGATTTTTTTATTGTTAAGCATCTTTCTTCGCCCTCTTCTTTCTGTCTCCCGATCTTGACACAGCGAGCACAATTCCCATTTCCACAAGCTGCATAACCAAGGCGGTTCCGCCGTAGCTGAAGAACGGAAGCGAAATTCCCGTGTTCGGCATCAGATCCGTTACAACAAGTATATTCAGTATCGTCTGCAAGCCGACCTGGAGCGATATTCCGAGGACGAGCAAGCGTTCAAACATACTCTTCGCTCTCATAGCAATAACGAATCCGCGGAAAACAAGCGCGGCAAAAAGCAGAATTATGAGTGCACAGCGGAAAAAGCCGAGTTCTTCGCCGACAATGGCAAAGATGAAGTCGTTTTGCGGTTCGGGCATATAAAGATATTTCTGTCTCGAATTGCCGAGACCGAGTCCGAAAAATCCGCCCGATCCCAAAGCGAAAAGTGACTGGTTCGTCTGCCAGCGCGAATCGGTATCATCGTAATCCTTGTGAATGAACGAGTCGATTCTTCCTGCCTGATACGGGTCAAGAATCTTGTCTCTGAACGCGACGACGACAACGATCAGCAGTACGCCTGCGGCAATGCCGAGGATAAACCAGCGTCTGTCAACTCCGCCGAGGAACAGCATACAAATTCCTATCAAAAGAACAAGTATCGTACAGGAAAGGTGCTTTTCAAGATAAATAAGAATACAGAAGAAACCGAGCAAAGCGAAAAGTGCAAGTGCAACCCACCATTTGGTCTCGATCTGATGTCTGAACTTTTCGAGAAGCCAGGCAAACAGCATTATTATACCGAGCTTTGCAACGTCTGAGGGCTGGAATACGATTCCGAGATTGAGCCAGCGCTTGAACTCCTCCTTGCCGGGGATAACCGCCGGGTGTATGAGGACGAGAACCAGCAAAATAACCGATATTCCCGCAATCACGGGAGTCGCTTTTTTCATCAGTTCGGGATTTATGCGTGAAATGACAAACATCAGCGCAATACCGACAAGGGCAAAGCCGAGCTGCCTTTTTATATAATAGGTCGGGTCATAGCCTGTTGACTGGTCATATTTTGCGCTGATATAGCTCGCGGAAAACATCATCACCAGTCCGATAGTCAGGAGCATGAACACGAGTATCATATACACTATGTCAAAGCCGCCGCCTATGAACAGGTCAAGGCCGAAGATTTGAATTTTCTTTTTATTCTTTTTCGGGGCGGAAGCACTGTTCTTTTCCGCCGTATGTCTGAGCTGTTCAGATGACATTCTCCGTATCCCCCTTTGTTTTTATTTTTGGAATCCGCCGTAGTACATCAGGACAATGCCGAGGATTCCGCCGATGAGGTTGACGATACAGAAAACGCCGTCAATCTTCTTTTCGCTCCATCCGCCCATCTCAAAATGATGGTGTATAGGAGCCATTCTGAATATTCTCTTGCCGTGTGTGAGCTTGAAATATCCGATCTGGATAACGTCGGAAAGTCCCTCTATGAAATAGATTATACCCGTAAGGATAAGAATTATCGGGCAGTCAAAGGCATAAGCGATTGCAACAACCAGTCCGCCGAGGAACATTGAACCTGTGTCGCCCATAAAGACCTTGGCAGGAAATTTGTTCCACACAAAGAAGCCCATACAGCCGCCGAGAAGCGCCGCCGCGACTATGCCGACACCGAAGCACTTGTGGACAACTGCCATTATGATAAAGCTTGCCGCGGCTGTCGCAGTAACGGAAGAGCAGAGACCGTCTATTCCGTCTGTAAAGTTTACCGCATTGATAGCACCGTAAAGCACGCACACGCCGAGCACCCAGAACCATATTCCGAGCGAAACGTTGCCGAGGAACGGAATGAACATATACGGGTCCTTATCCATAGCAAGGAACAGGCTGGTAAGATATGCCGCGCATATTATGAGCTGGAAGATCGTCTTCTGAAGTATAGAAAGTCCGAGATTACGCTTTTTGACAACCTTTATGTAGTCATCGGCGAAACCGACGGCTCCGAACATCAGCGCCATGATAAGACCTGCCCACAGCTTGGTTTTTTCGCTGTCCGCAATTCCGAGCGTGTTTCCCGTGACCGAGTTGATTATCAAAACTATTGCCGCCGCGCAGAAGATTCCGATAATGAACATAATTCCGCCCATTGTCGGTGTACCCTGCTTCTTCTTGTGCCACTTCGGTCCGATTTCAAGAATCGTCTGACCGAATTTGAGCTTGTGAAGCCATGGAATGATCACATAGCCGAGCAGAGCGGTAATTCCGAATGCTCCGGCTGCGCTGAGTATAAGTGCAAGATAGCTGTTCATTGTTTCACCCGTATCCTTTCAACCCTTTAGTATACCGACATATATCGGCGTTTACTAAGTTAATTTTATTTATCCATTCTTTTATATATGTCATTTATTATGTCTTCCAAAGCCATTCCGCGGCTCGCCTTGAAGAGGACGGCGTCGCCCGGCTTGAGAATTTCAAAAAGCTTATCCGCAAGAGCTTTTTTGTCTGTGAAATCATATACCTCCGGCACGCCGCACTCCCTCGCCTTTTGCGCCGTGGCAAGCGACCTTTCGCCGTAGGTGAAAAGAATATCCGCCTTTGACTTGGCAACAAGCAGTCCCGCATTTCTGTGCGATTCCTCACTTATTGCACCCAGTTCGAGCATATCGCCGAGAACCGCAATTTTCCTGTCGGCTTTGAGCTCGGAAAGCATTTTGAGCGACGCGCGCTGTGAATCGGGGCTTGCGTTGTAGCAGTCCTCAATAAATCTGATGCCGTCAACGATTTTCATACGCTGTCTCATGCCCGACGGCACATACTTTGCGAGTCCCCTCGCCGCTTCTTCGGGCGTAACGCCGAGCTGCATACCCGTTGCAAACGCGGCAAGTGCATTGTAAACATTGTGTCTGCCGATTGTCGGAATTGTTATGCGCTGAGTATTATCACCGTTGTAGATTACGTCAAATGCTGTTTCATCGTCACCCTGTTCGATATTGACTGCCCTGTAATCGCAGGTTTTGTCATCAATTCCGTAATAGAATACGGGGTGACCCTCTATAACCGCTCCGGCAAGATACGGATCGTCGCCGTTGAGCATTATCGGGCAGTTTTCACGCAGTCCGTCAAGAATTTCAAGCTTCGCTTTGAGAATATTCTCCCTTGAGCCGAGATTCTCAATGTGGGAAACGCCGATGTTGCTTATTATCGCCGCTGTCGGCTCCGCAATACGCGACAGCTCGGAGATTTCTCCCCTGTCGCTCATTCCCATTTCGATGACTGCGGCTTGGGTATCCGGCTCCATACGAAGCAGAGTGCGCGGAAGACCGATATTGTTGTTGAGGTTGCCCTCGGTTTTCAGCGTGTTGAACTTCTCGCTGAGGACGCACCATGTCATTTCCTTTGTCGTTGTTTTTCCGACACTTCCCGTCAGTCCCACAACGGGGATATCAAAGGTCGTTCTGTACCAATGGGCAAGCGTCTTGAGCGCTTCATGGGTATCGTTCACCCTGATGAACGAGCCCTTTGCGTCAACATCGTGATGAATCATCGCCGCAGACGCACCGTTTTCCAAAGCGGAAGCCGTGAAAACGTGTCCGTCAAAGTTTTCGCCCTTTATCGCAACATAGAGACAGCCCTCTTCGCAGGCTCTTGAATCTATGCAGATACTCTTGATTTCGATTTCTGCGTTACCTTCGCATTTTCCGCCGACCGCATCGGCAATTTGTTTTAAATTAAGCTTTTTCATTTGTTCAGTTCGCCTCATTATCAAGTATTTTCCTTATAATTTCTCTTTCATCATATCGGAACTTCTCCGTACCCTTTATCTGGTACTTTTCGTGTCCCTTGCCGGCTATCAGAACCGTGTCGCCCGGTTTGGCTTCAACAATTGCCGCGCGGATTGCCTCGGTTCTGTCGGCGATCCTGACATAGGAATTACTGTCAAGATTCTTTACAATATCGTCAATGATTTTTTCGGGATCCTCTGTCCTCGGATTGTCGGACGTGACATAAACAATATCTGAATACCGACAGGCGAGTTCGCCCATTATCGGTCTTTTCGTTCTGTCCCTGTCACCGCCGCAGCCGAACACCGTGATGACCCGCTTATCATATATATTCTTTACCGTTTTCAGCACATTTTCCAGCGAATCGGGAGTATGTGCAAAATCTATTATTATATTTATACCTTTGCTGTTTTCAACCTTTTCCGTTCTGCCGCAGACGTTGTTCATCTGCGCCACGGCTTTGACGGCTCGCTGTGAATCGACATTCATCAGGGAGCACACGGCTAACGCCGCCATTGAGTTGTAGACGGAGAACCTGCCTATAACTCCGTAATCTATGTCAAAAGCGCCCTTTCGGGTTCGGAGGGTATAGCTCACTCCGTCGTGCAGAAGTTTGACATTTTCGGCTTTCACGTCGGCGTCCGAATCAATCGCGTAGGTAAGCGTTTTGCCTTTGGCATTCTTTTTCATATATTCGGCATATTCGTCGTCCGCGTTTATCACGGAAATGTCGCTTATCTTCATCAGCTCTGCCTTTGCTTCGGCGTAGGACTCCATTTTTTTGTGGTAATCAAGATGCTCGCGTGACAGATTGGTGAAAACGGAAATGTCAAAGTTTATTCCGTACACCCTCTGCTGAGACAGCGACTGGGACGAAACCTCGCATACGCACACATCACAGCCTGCCATTTTCATC
>SAMEA104315428__coassemble_1551_pt1 | contig 11340 bp, 10 predicted proteins | sample SAMEA104315428__metabat2_low_PE_040 | metagenome-assembled genome bin SAMEA104315428 (sample SAMEA104315428) | gut metagenome | biome: Monkey gut; feature: monkey-associated habitat; material: faeces | place: China | collected 2013
GGGCGAAGCGGCACACCGCCGCCGGCGGCGGAAGCAGGTGGGACGCTGAGGTGAAAAAACTGTTTTGTAAAATTCAAAATAAAGCGGTATTTGTCGCTTTTGGAATAACGAATGAAATCTTAAGCTATGTTAAGCAAATCTTAATCAGTTCTTAATGAGTTTCCTAATTGTTTATTAAGATTTGTTGGGGTATAATTCTAACGGTTTGTATTTGTTGAACCGTTTTGGGGAAAGAGAAAATGACTTGATAATGGGGAAATGAAAGCGCGGAAATGTGGGGGAGCTCCGCGCGGTATCGGCTAAGGGTCTTGTTCGACTGAAAGAGAATGCGAAACATAGAGATAAAACGAGCTTTGATGACCCGACCGATAAAAATCAGCGGTATATTCTGTGAGGAATATACCGCCATTTTTATATTCAGTTGTCCAATGTCAGAAGCAGAGCCATTTTGAATTTGCTCGAAGCTCTCACCGTGTGACGGACGCCCTTGGCAAAGTGAAAATTCTCGCCTGCTTTGATTGTGTGATTTTTTCCCTCGTAGCCGATTATGCCCTCTCCGTCAAGAGCGAAAATCAGAGCTTCTCCGGGAGCGGCGTGCTCCGAAAGTCCTGTTCCGGCGTCGAAAGCCATAACGACGAACTTCATCTTATCATTGTGGACAATGTCCATATTCACGATTTTGCCGTCCTGATAGGGAACAAGGTCGGCAAGCTTAAAAGCTTCTCCGGGGTTTATTGCGTTATTCATTGTGTCCGATCTCCTTACTGAAATTTCTGTATACACCGCGCCCTCGTCTGTTCGGACTCCGACGGGAATATCGGTCGGAGTGACAACAAATTCGCCTGCGCGGCACATAATATTTTTGTCTTCAAAATATACCTCTATACTGCCCCGGGCAGTGATGAGGAGCTTGTGATAGGAATAGATTTCCGCACTTATGTCCGTGTTTTTCGCAAGCGAAAAGTACGAGATGTACGGCTCGGCTGACGTAACGCTCTTGGAAACGGTACAGCCTGTAATCGGCGGATTGTCCTCGGCAACAGAGAAAACCGTTCCGACTTTTTCTTTCATATAATCACTTCACAGAAAATATTTAAATATATCCACGAAAAGGAAATAAAGCCTGATTCTGTTTTTCGACTTTTCGTGAAGAACTTATTTATAGTATAACCCAAAACTTTGCGAGATCAATAAAAAAAGCGTGCCGTCGGCACGCTTAAAATTTTAGGAAATGAGGTCGCTGACCTCCATTGACTTGAAGCCGTCAAGCAGAGCAACAATGATTCTGCTGACCGAGGTATCCTTGACCTTGACGGTCATCTGTGTGGACTTGCCCTCGGAATTGATTGCCGTTATGGTTGCGGTTCCGCTTGAGATGCCCTCAACAACACCGTCCTGGTTGACGAGTGCGATACCGTCATCGGACGAAACCCAGCTAACGATTTTTTTGCCGCCGTTTACGGTCGGTGTGTAGCTTTCCATGTATGAAAGCTCAACGCTCTTTTCGGCAAACTCAAAGGGTACAACCTTGGGAGCGGGTTTCTTGACGACCGGCTTGACATAAGCATCGCTTGAAGTCGATCTGTAAAGCGAAACTCCATAAGTGACGCTTGTTATATATTCATAAGTGATGTAATGAACAGCGCAGAGATAAGGCTCAACATAGTTGCTGTCAAAAACGTAGAAACCGTTTTCGTCACATGAAAGGAAAATCGACGAATGCTGTGAGTATGCTGTTGCCCACTGAATGTAGTCGCCCGATGCCGCCTTGTGCATAATGTTGTAAAAATCACGGTAGCCTGCCGAGCTGAGCTTTGCAATTTCAACCGCTTTTCTCGGTTCGGGAACATAGTAGCTGTAATAGCCGGAATTGTATGCGCCGACGCCGCCGTTGCCGTAAAGCTCGTTGAACATCATATCGGCAAAGCCCTTGCAGGTTATCGCGGATCTGAATGAACCTGTCCAATATACGCCGTCCCATTCGTTGATAAGCTGCTGAAGCTTGGGACTTGTGCACTTGTAGTCGCTGCCTGTCGCCTTGAGCGAACCGGTTTTATTGACGACGGCAAGTGTTATTATCAAAATAAATGCCGTCAGTACAGGCAGGATTCTTTTTGCAAATCGTTTCATAAATTTAACTCCTGTCGGTATTTTTTACACAACGGGCAGAAGTATACCACAAAAGGTTACAGTTGTCAAACAAAGCCCCTGCTTTTTTCGCAAAACAGAGGCAAAATTTGGCTTGCTAACCTTTCAAACAGGTTGTTTTATTGTGAAATGTTCACTAATAACAGTGGACAAATTCACAAAACAGATGTGCGGTTTTTACAAAAATAAAAAAGTTACAAAAAGTTACAAATTGTAATCATTTTAACCTGGAAATTCAGTTATACATATTTAATGTAATCTTTTTTGCGCGGCGCGGCAGGCTGGGGCTCTGCGGCAGGTACGCCGAGGGCGATTGAGCCTACTCCGCGGAGCGTTTCGGGAAGTCCCCATTCTTTCAAAAGCGCTTTGCCCTCTTCGCTGTCAAAAATTTCGCGTTCACGATGAATCCACACGGAGCCGAGACCCTCTGCTGTGGCGGCGAGCATAAGATTTTCGAGCACGCAGCTTCCGTCCTCAACGAAGGTATTGGCGCTTGAGTCGGCAAGCACAAGGACGATTACGGGTGCGCCGTAGTACGGGTCGTTGGTTGAACCGAGAATACCGGCATTGAGCTTTGACACTCTGTTGCGATAATCTTTGTTCGTTATAGCTATAATCTGAGGTGACTGTTTGCCTCTGCCTGTCGGCGCATAAGTGCCGGCTTCAAGTATTCTTGCCAGCTTATCCTCAGGCACCGCGTCGGACTTAAAGCTTCTCACGCTTCTGCGTGACTTGATAATGTCATAAAAATCTTTCATAGTTATACCTCCTCGACAGTTGATGTTACATCTAAATTGTACCATTTGTGTCAAGATATACAAAGTAACAAAATTGAATTGATTTTAATTAAAGGTATTGATTTCCAAACACAAGAAATGATATAATAACCTTGATACCACACGGTATACATTATTAAATTGCGGAGGAAAGATATGATAATCAATTTCATGCAAAAGCTGATTGCTCTTATCCTTTCTGCTCTCATTTCGGCAGGAATAATTGCTCCCGTGCCGTTCCCGTCCGACGGAATCAAGGCAAACGCCAATTTCGTCTTTGAAAATGAAGAAGCAGGCTCGGCAGAGGGCACAGCAATAGTAAAAGCAAACTTTGACGCTACATACGAGCTTTACTGGGGCGACGCCGACGGCGAAAAGCTGTCAACAAGCTCTCCGTCAGGCAAGGAAATTCCTTACAGCTGGTTTGCGACGGTTGACGTAAAGAAAGGCGAGGGAACTAAGGAAACAAACTCATTCCTTGCGATTCCCGACGGCGCACAGACCATTCTTCTCTATTATGAGGATCAGCTCCTTGACGTTGACAAAATACCCGAAGAGAATCTTCCCGATTACGGCGATATGACATACAGCTTCGGCTCTCTCAGCGACGTACACTTCGGCAGATATTTTGACGACGAGGGCAACGATTGGTCGGATGTTTCATATCCGCGCGCTCTTAATTTCCTCGATGATCTGGGCGTTGCAATAGTCGGCGTCTCCGGGGACCTTTCATACGAGGGTGAGACATCGTCTTACGAGTCTTTCCACAAATACAATGATCAGCACAGCTTCAACGTTTTCTCCTGCAAGGGTAACCACGATTGCAGAGACAAGTTTGACTATCAGGCTTGGAAAGACAATGTAAATGTCGGCGTATTCTCCGACAACAAGCCGGCAGGTGTTCTCGATGTTGCGGACAACGGTTATGACTTTGTATATTCGGGAGAAGAGACCAACGGCGACATATTCATTTTCTTCAGCCAGGTCAAGGACGCTTATGTTCCGTTTATTCAGATTGTAACTGACGAACAGCAGGATTGGCTTGAGTCTATGCTTGAGAAGTATAAGGACAAGAGAGTTTATCTCTACTTCCACACCTTCCTCAACGCTCCCACAGGCAATCCGTTCCTCGGCGAGGGCAACATCTATAACGACTGGGGTCTTTTCTATACGATTCCGTATTTCAAGGGCAACAAGGACGAGAGACGTTTCAGAAAGCTTCTTGAAAAGTACAAAAACGTTATCTTCTTTAACGGCCACTCCCATTGGACGTATGCGATGGAGTGCTATAACCCCGATCTCAACATCTCCGACTACGACGGAACAACGGCAACGATGGTTCACGTTTCAAGTTCGGGCGCTCCGAGAACAACGAGCTTTACTCACCCGACAAAGGAAAGCCATCCCGGTGTAATGTCAGAGGGTATGTATGTTCAGGCATACAAGGATTTTGTTATCACAAACGGCTGCGATTTTGTAAACGGTCAGTTCCTTGCAAATGCAATATACAAAATAGATAACAGATAATATTTACCGAAAGGTGCCGTCGCTGAATGCGGCGGCACTTTTGATGTTCCTATTTCTTTCCGTGGCGCTGTATGTAGGTGAAAAGAATATCGAGAAATTCAGAAACGGTCGGAGGATACCGCAAAGGGTAGCCCGCCATGCGCTCAAGCTCTTTCGGATTGATTTCCCATGCTCGGAAAACAACGGTTCTCAAATTCTTTTCAACCGCAGACGGTGTGGAGCCTGTTCTTGCCGCAATCTCTCCGTAGATTGATTTGGTGACGGAGCCGAGACGATCCTCGTCCTCCAGCGCGAGTTGAACGGCAAGCAGAGCAATTTTGTAGCCTCTGTATGTACTGCAAATTCCGAGACGTCTTAAAATGATTTCGACTTCCATAGTTTTCCCTCCGCTTTATTTGAAGATATTATAAAAAGCAGAAAACGGTTTTTCGGAACGTCGGCTTTTTAGGAGCTAATTCGAGTAAATCATTCATTTTTTTGCAAAATTTGACAAAAAAGAATAATTGCTTCTGCGACAAAACAGACTTCCGAAATAAAACCACGGAAAGCAATATATAAGCAGTCGCAACCAAATGAAGATCATTTTCAATGTTGCAGGTCTATTTTTTGATTACGGAACTTGAAGTTCTGATTTATAGTTTTCGACTTTTTTCGACAAAATTCATAAATAAATAATACCACAAAGTCCGAAGATAAGCTAATAAAAGACTCAGCGCCTAAAAAGGCAATGATGATGTAAAGCCATAATGCTTTACATTCGACTTTTTTTGACCAATTCCGAGCAATAGTCAAAAAAATAATTCCTTAAATAAGAAAAATTTTTGAAAAAGGTATGGAAAAAGCTGAAAACATCTGCTATAATACAACAGTTAATAGGTATTTGTGGGAGTATGTACGCTTCCGAATACCACACAGGAGGAAGTTTTTAATGTTAAAATCAGCTAACAAGACAGAAACAAACATCTACACTCTTGAGGTCTCCGTAAGCGGCGAGGACTTCAATAAGGCTATTCTCAAGGCTTACAACAAGCAGAAGAATAAGATTCAGCTTCCCGGTTTCCGTAAGGGTAAGGCCCCGCTTAAAATGATTGAAAAGTTCTACGGTGAGGGCGTGTTCTATGAGGATGCACTCGACATCGTATATCCCGAAGTTGTCGGCGATGCTATCAAGGAAGCAGGCATTGAGCCTGTTGCCGCTCCTCACGATCTCGATGTTACAAAGATCGGCAAGGACGGAGTCGAAATGACAATGAAAGTTACCGTTAAGCCGGAAATCTCAATCGCAAACTACAAGGGAATCGAAGCCGATAAGGGCGACGCTTCCGTTGTTGCGGACGACGTAAAGAAAGAGCTTGCTTCAATGCAGGAAAGAAACGCCCGTGTTGTTACGGTTGATGACAGAAAGGCTAAGAAGAACGATATCGCTGTTATCGACTTTGAGGGCTTTGTTGACGGCGTTGCTTTTGACGGCGGCAAGGGTGAGAACTATGAGCTTACTCTCGGTTCGGGTCAGTTTATTCCCGGCTTTGAGGAGCAGATTATCGGTCACAAGACCGGCGACGAGTTCGACGTAAACGTTACATTCCCGACCGAGTACACCCCCGAACTTGCGGGCAAGGACGCTGTATTCAAGGTTGTTCTCCACGAAATCAAGATGAAGGAGCTTCCGGCTCTTGATGACGATTTTGCAAAGGATGTTGACGATGAGGTCGATACTCTTGCAGAACTTAAGAAGAAAATCAAGACGGAGCTTTCCGAGAAGAAGAAAGAGGACGTTGAGAGAAACTTCGAGAGCGCAGTTCTTGAAAAGGTTGTTGATCTCGTTGAGGGCGAGATTCCTGAGGTTATGTACGACAACAAGCTTGAGGACGACGTAAAGGACTACGAGAACAGACTTGCACAGCAGGGCATTCCTCTTGACACTTATCTCCAGTACATGGGTATGGACAGAGACAAGTTCAAGGAGAGCATGAGGGACAACGCTGTTAAGCAGGTTAAGCTCCAGCTTGCAGTCGAGAAGATTGCCGAGCTTGAGAAGATTGAGGCAACCGACGAGGAGGCCGACGCAAAGCTTCAGGAGATGGCTGATATGTATCAGCTTGAGCTTGAGCAGGTCAAGAAGTGGGTTAATATTGAGGACGTTAAGAAAGACGTTGTCGGCAAGAAGACCGTTGATTTCCTTGTTGCAAACGCTAAGGCTATCGTAGCAGAGAAGCCGAAGAAGACAACAAAGAAGGCTGCGGCAAAGAAAGAAGAAGAAAAGCCGGCAGACGCTGAATAATTCAGCTTTAAAATGATTATAATTTATGCGGATGGATGGCTTTTTGCCATTCATTTGCACTATTATGACACCGAAAAAAACATAGAAAAAACACGAATGGAGGAATAAATATGGCTTTGGTACCTTATGTTATTGAACAAACCAATCGCGGCGAGCGTTCATACGATATTTTTTCAAGACTTCTCAGCGACAGAATAATTGTTCTTTCCGATGAGGTCAACGACGCAACGGCAAGCCTTGTTGTGGCTCAGCTTCTTTTCCTTGAGGGCCAGGACCCGGAGAAGGACATCAGCCTTTATATCAACAGCCCCGGCGGATCCGTTTCGGCAGGCTTTGCGATTTACGACACAATGCAGTACATCAAGTGCGATGTCTCGACAATCTGCATGGGCATGGCGGCTTCGATGGGAGCTTTTCTGCTTTCTTCCGGAGCAAAGGGCAAGAGAATTGCCCTGCCGAACAGCACCATTATGATTCATCAGCCTCTCGGCGGAGCACAGGGTCAGGCTACCGAAATCAAAATTGTTGCCGATCAAATACTCAAGACAAGGGAAAAGATCAACCAAATTCTTGCCGAAAATACCGGCAAGCCTGTTGAGCAGATCGCAATTGACACCGAGCGTGACAATTACCTCACGGCTCAGGAGGCAATGGATTACGGCCTTGTTGATAAGGTTCTTTACAAAAGATAAATCAGAGGTGTAACGATGCCAAGAGATGATGAAAGACGTGAAAAGAGCGTCCGTTGTTCCTTTTGCGGCAAGGACGACAGGCAGGTCGATAAGATAATCGCCGGTCCCGGAGTCTATATCTGCAATGAATGCGTAGATCTTTGCGGTGCAATAATGGCAGATGAAAAGGCGGCGGCGGACAGAGCCAGGAAGAAAAAGGCAAAAGACTTTCGACTTCCTACTCCGATGGAGATCAAGAAAGGTCTTGATGATTATGTCATCGGTCAGGACGACGCCAAGGTCGCTCTGAGCGTCGCAGTATACAACCACTATAAGCGCGTGTTCAAGCATGACGAATCCGATATCGAAATCCAGAAGAGCAACATTCTGCTCCTCGGACCGACGGGTGTCGGCAAGACGATGCTTGCACAGACTCTTGCAAAAATTATTGATGTTCCGTTCGCTATTGCCGACGCGACTACCCTCACCGAGGCAGGTTATGTCGGCGAGGACGTCGAGAACATTCTTCTTCGGCTTCTTCAGGCGGCTGACTTCGATATCGAAAAAGCAGAACGCGGAATTATCTATGTCGATGAGATTGACAAGATAGCGCGAAAGTCGGAAAATCCGTCCATTACCCGCGATGTCAGCGGCGAGGGCGTTCAGCAGGCGCTGCTGAAGATTGTCGAGGGCACGGTTGCAAATGTGCCTCCGCAGGGCGGAAGAAAGCATCCGCAGCAGGAGTGTATTCAGGTCAATACCTCGAATATCCTGTTTATCTGCGGCGGAGCGTTTGACGGAGTCGAAAAAATCGTTGAAAAGCGAATCGGCGGTTCGGCGCTTGGCTTCGGCGCGGATATAAAGGATAAGGACGCATTTACGATTGAAAATGCGATGTCCAAGGTCGTTCAGCAGGATATCACGAAGTACGGCTTGATACCGGAGCTTGTGGGACGACTTCCCGTTATCGCAACGCTGCGCGAGCTTGACGAGGATGCGCTTGTCCGTATTCTTACGGAGCCGAAGAATGCCATCGTAAAGCAGTATAAGTCGCTTATGGCGATGGACGGCGTGGAGCTGGATTTCACTCCCGAAGCGCTTAAGGCTATTGCAGAAAAAACGCTTGAAAAGAAGACCGGCGCGCGAGGCCTCCGCTCAATTATGGAGAGCTTGCTGATGCCGATAATGTACGCTGTGCCGAGTGATAAATCAATCGTAAGCGTGCAGATAACCGAGGACTGCGTGGTAAACGACGCAACACCTTTGGTTGAACACAAAAAACGGGCGAAAGCCGACGCATAAAAATAAACGGGGACTGTCACAGTCCCCGTTTTGGTTTAATCTAATGATAGTAATAGAATTTGTTTTACAGACAAAATAAGGGCTGTTCTGAATGCACAGAACAGCCCGTTGCTTTTATTCAATTAGAATACGAATATTCCGACGAGGGTGATTGCAATGTAGATTACAAGACCCAGGGCATATTTTTCAAGCCAAGCCGAAACGAGAAAATATACCGACGGAATGAAAGCAAATATCTTTGCAAAAATGTTTGTTTTCTGTCCCTTGCCATAGAGGAGATCCCAGTTGTTGAGCGCGTCCTCAAAGAGCGGAGCGTTGTTGCACAGGAGTGAAACTCCGAGGTAGTAGAGCACAACGTAGAACCAAAATGCTATGGATTCGCTGTCGACATGCAGGTGGAACAGACCGAGAAAACCTCCGGCAAACATTCCGTAACCGAACAGACGGTTCATCATACCGGGAAGATAGTTGATGAAAAACGTTGCAGGCTTTGTTTTGGTAAAGTCGTGTTCAACGTGACCGCAAAGCTCGGTCGCCTGAAGATAGCGTGCGTCCGAAACGGGAATACCGAGTATACGGCAGAAAAGGTGTTCCCAAAATCCTTTGAGAATCGAACCGATAACGGTGATGTATTTTGAGATGATATAAATTACTGTCATGATACTTCACCCGATCCTTTCATAAAGATATCCTCAAACGTGATGTCTCCCTTAATGCACTTCTTGACGCTGTCGTCAAGCTCCATCTTCTGCTGTTCAAACATTGAAACGATCTCGTCGTATGTTTCCGTGTCGCCGCATATAAAGCAGATAAGCGCAACCGTGTTTACTTCTTCAAGCGCAACACCGTTGGAGGTGTTCTGCATTGCCAGCTCGTAGGACTGCTTGATTGCTTCGAGTGCGTTTTCCTTGTCGCTCATGAGCAGATATGCGATTGCCTGCTGACGGTAAACCTCCGGGTCGGAGCCCTTAACGATTCCCTTGCGGCAGATTTCAACCGCGTCCTCAAACTTGCCCTGGCGGCGGAGAATCTCAGCCTTTGTGCTGTAATAATCAAGAACGTCCGGGTTATCTTCTTTCATCTTCTCGCAAAGCTTGTCGGCTGAATCAAAGTCCTGTCTGTTGATGTAAACCTTGATTGCATAGTAGTAAGCCGATGTGTCATTTGCGTTAAGCTGTGCGGCTTTGTCCGCGAGGGTGAGAACCGTGTCATATTCCTCGTACTGCCAGGCAACCGAAAGGTAATCCGACAGATAAAGATAGCCGTAATCACCGGCGGCATCGTAAGCGCTCTTCATAAATCCGACCGCGGTCTTGCCGTCTTTTTGTGCGTAGTAAGCTGTCCAGAACTTGAAGTATTCGATATAGCTTTTCTGCATATCGTTCTTTGTTTCAATGGAATCGAGATATTTTATGGCTTTGTCGTAATCGGCGGTGTAGCTTCCGTCCTCGGCTTGAGTAATGAAGCTCTGCCACTTTTCAACAAATGTGTCGGCAAAGGAATTTACGTCCTTGACGATCTCGTAAAGCTCCTTGATGTCGGCATTCTTAGGCTCGTTGAGCTGATCTTCGGTGAAGTATTGCTCAACAGACTTTATATAAGTGTCGCAGTTGTTGGGGTTGAGCATCATTGTTTTTGTGTAGCAGTCAAGGACTATGTGAGTAGCCTTTGAGCCCTCGCTGAACCATTCAAGACTGCGTGCGTTTCCGTTGATGCCCTTGACAACGGAATTAACTCCGCTGTTGAGCTTGTCGATTGTGTCCGAAACCTCAGAGCAAAGGTTGAGCGCGTCGTCGTATCTCTTCTCTGAGTATGCCTGCTCGGCCTTGAAAAGCTTGTCGGAAACCGTGCCTGTCGCGGTGAAGATGAAATATCCGAGCGCGGCAACAATGACCATTACGAAAGCCAAAATGATGTGACCGACGCCGTAGTTCGTTCTCAGAAACTTTGCACGGCACGCGTTGCAGTAAAGGTCGCTCGGACTGTTGCCTCTCGGCTTGCCGCAGACGATGCAAAACCCGTCGTCATCGGATTTCTCTTCGGGAGCATCCTCCTCTTTTTTCTCTTCCTTTTCTTCGGGTTCCGCCGCCTCTTCGGGCACGGTCTCGCTGAACTTTACCTCAGCGGTCTGGAGCTCGTCAAACGAGATGTTGCTTGTGTCGGTCTGCGGAACAGCCGCATCCCAGTCCCAGCCATCGGATTTCTCTTCGGGCTCTTTCGGCAGGGTCTCGTCGGGCAGCTCTCTTTCTTTATCATCTGCCAAGGAAATTCCTCCTTACTTGTAATGTAATAATAACAATAATAACACGAATCACAGTAAAATTCAATCAGTATTGCAAAATTTACAGAATGATAATAAATTTACACTTTTATTCAATTTAACGAAAAAAACTATTGACAAAACGTTTGAGCGGTGATAAAATACTCACACAACAAAGTGGAATGGTTCGTTCCCACCTTAACGGTTTCGTCCGTGCGGTCAATAGTTTGCCTGATTTTTTGGTAGATTTATGCGCACGGATAGGTTCGTTCCCATCCGTGCTTTGATTTTATTATTAAGCATTTGGAGGTGCTTGAACATCGCTACGAAAGAAACTCAAATCAACGAAGAGATCCGCGACAGGGAAGTCAGAGT
>SAMEA104315428__coassemble_1569_pt1 | contig 11172 bp, 11 predicted proteins | sample SAMEA104315428__metabat2_low_PE_040 | metagenome-assembled genome bin SAMEA104315428 (sample SAMEA104315428) | gut metagenome | biome: Monkey gut; feature: monkey-associated habitat; material: faeces | place: China | collected 2013
CGAGTGAAGCATAATGGAAGAATTTTTAATAAGTGTAAAGGTTTCGTTCTCGCCGACAAGGAAGCCCTCTCCGCCGTGGTCAACAATATACGCTAACGACTGAATATTTGCAATCGTATGATCCGTTCGCTCGCCGCCGAGTCCGCCGTAAATAGCAAAGCGCTTGTAGCCGTTATTGAAGCCGTATTTAATCGCAAGCATAGTGTCCGTGTCATCCTTGAGAACGGGAAAGGTCTTGATCGGAGTGTCCGTGTCGGGCTTTTCGGACGAATCAAAGTCGCCGATTATGACGTCGGGCTTCAACCCCGCCCTTTGGACATTCAGATAGCCCGCGTCCGCCGCAATTATCAGATCATCGCCGCTCGGCGACGGGAAATTGCTTTTCATTTCGACCGCAGAAAAAATATAACACGTTTTCATCGTTTCACCAGCGTTCACAAAGCATAACAGCCTGATTTTTTTGTTATACATTATTATAGTATAAACCTGAAACTTTTTCAAGAAAAACAATGCAGAACAAAACTCCCACCCGTCAGACGAGTGGGAGCAATCTTATTATTTGATTCGGTTTACGCTTTCTTGCCTTTCTTGGAAAGAACTACATTTGTGATGATACCGAGGATAAGTGCGCAAGCGATAGATGTGAGCGTTACCTTGCCGAAATTTACGGTAAGTCCGCCGATACCGCATATAAGGATAACCGCTACAACAAAGAGGTTCTTGTTGTCGTCGAGGTCAACCTGCTGAATCATCTTGAGACCGCTGACTGCGATGAAGCCGTAGAGCGTGATGCAAACGCCGCCCATTACGCAGTTCGGAATACTTGCGAGGAAGGTTACGAACGGTCCGAAGAAGGAGATTATCATACACATGATCGCTGTGGTGAGGATTGTGATAACCGATGCATTTCCTGTGATTGCTACGCAGCCGACCGACTCGCCGTAGGTTGTGTTCGGGCAGCCGCCGAAGATTGCACCGAACATTGAACCGACGCCGTCACCAAGAAGTGTTCTGTGGAGACCCGGCTCCTCAAGAAGATCCTGCTCAATGATTGAGGAAAGGTTCTTGTGGTCTGCGATGTGCTCTGCGAATACAACGAATGCAACGGGAACATAAGCAACGGCAACAGTTGCGAGATACTGACCGTCGATTTCCTTAGCGCCCTTTGCCGCCTCAAGGAAAGTGAAATCAGGAACGGAGAACAGCTTGAGGTCGTGGAAAACCGTGAAGTCAATAACCTGGAGAGCTGTGTTGTTTGTCTTGATACCGATTACGGTAAAGATTGCCGCGGCAACATAGCCGGCAAGGATACCGATGATGAACGGAATAAGCTTTGTCATCTTCTTGCCGTAAACCGAGCAGAGAATAACCGTAAAGAGTGTTACAAGTCCGCAGATAAGAGCAACGTAAGGACTTGCGGAGGATACATAAGAAACTTCGTCAACAATTGCGCCGTCTTTGATTACCTGAGTGGTAACTTCGGTCATAACCTTACCGAGTGTGAGGTCGCCGACTGCGTTGCCCGCGAGGGACAAGCCGATGATTGAAACCGTGGGTCCGATAACAACAGCGGGCATAAGCTTGTTGACCCATTTAACACCGGCAAACTTAACCGCTATTGCGATGATAACATAAACAAGACCTGCGAAAAGCGCACCGATAATCAGTCCGAAGTGTCCGGCCGCCTCAGATATTGCTCCTGCGAATGCTGCAAGCATTGAACCGATGAAAGCGAACGATGAGCCGAGGAAAACAGGGCTTTTGAACTTTGTGAAGAGAAGATAAACGATTGTGCCGACGCCTGCTCCGAAAAGAGCTGCCGACTGGGACATTCCGTTACCGATGATTGTCGGAACTGCGATTGTTGCCGCAAGAATGGCAAGCACCTGCTGGAAGCCGAAAACGATAAGCTGACCGAACTTCGGTTTGTCTTTGACATTGTAAATTAGTTTCATTTGATATACCTCCGTTACTTTATCTTAAACACCCTCGTGTTTAAATCCTTAGTCTGTGAGCAAATCGACACCCGTTTCGCCGTCGATGCACTCAACCTTTACCGACACAGTCTCGTTTCTCGATGTCGGTATGCTCTTGCCGATGTAGTCTGCCTTGAACGGCAGCTCGCGGTGTCCCCTGTCGATAAGCACGGCAAGCTGTATCTGCGACGGTCTGCCCATCGTGAATATCGCTTCGATTGCCGCGCGGACGGTTCTGCCGGTGTAGATAACGTCATCAACAAGAACTATCTTTTTGCCCGTCACTTCAAACTTTTCGTTTTCTTCGTTGTACACGGGCGCGTCCGACTCCTTTGTAAGATCGTCGCGGTAGAAGTGAATGTCCAGCGTTTTGAACGGAACATCAACACCCTCGATCTTCACAATATTGTCGTGAATCATCTCTCCGAGGTAGATTCCCCTGCGCTTGATTCCGACGAGCACGATATTTTCCGTACCCTTGTTTTTTTCGATTATCTCGTGCGAGATTCTCATCATCGCACGTCTGAGTGCCGCCTCGTCCATAATCTTTTTGTTCATAGCGAACCTCCGAAAAAAGAAAATGTCCTGCCGCAAGCGACAAGACATACTGTTACACAAATATATACGGACCCTGCTCCGCTTCATGTAAAATCTTGTCGGCATCACTGTACCGCTCTTAAAGAGTTCGATTTATTGTATACTTAAATTGTGCTTTTGTCAATACAATTTCCGACGAAATTGATAGTTCTGCTATTTACACAAAAATAAGCCTTGAACTCAAATCATTCAAGGCCATTTTGTATAACCGAGGGCTTTTCTTCCTCTGTAACGAGGGTAACGGTTTTGCGTGTGTCAAGCCTGTCGAAATACTTTTTGAACCTGACCGCGACGCGAACCTTCTTTCCGCAGCGCGGACAAATATAGTTCGCGCGGAAATACTGGTTGGAATACCGCCAGTTTTTGATTATTTTTCCCTTGACACCGCAGTCCTCGCAGGTGTAGCTGAGCAGATTTTTGTCAACAAGCGGACTGTTTATGTTGTTGATTGCATAAGGCTTGAAAAACAGTTTTTCATAAAAGGTTTTGTCGCACCTTGTGATAAAGCCTCCGAAATCGCTGTCAAAAACGCGGCGGAAACATTCGGCTGTCAGCAAGCTGTCGTCAAGCGCGCGGTGATGTGCAAACTCGGAAAGCTCAATTCCGACATTCTCCGCGGCGTTGAACAAGCCGAGCTGCCTTTCCATGGGAATTTTTCGCTTTATCTGAAAATATCTTTGGATATTCGTGTAGTTTTTAAGGAAAGGAACCGTATCGGTGCCCGTCAGGATGCGGTAATTTTCGATTATAACGCGGACGTCGCTGTCGCCCCAGGTAAGGATAACGTTATCTTCGCCGCCTATCCAGTCCTCCAGCTTTTCCATCACGCGCTCAAACGGCTCGCCGCTTCTCATATCGTCATTTGTGATATGGGTCAGTTTTTTTATATTGCTTCGTATTTTTTTACCTATCCTTGAACGAACAAAACAGGAAAACTCCCCGACCTCTCTGAGCTCATCGTCAAGCTTAACCGCTCCGACCTCGATGATCTCATTCATAAAGCTTTTGGTTTTGTGAACAAATGCATTATTCCATTCAAGATCCATTATAATGTAATGCATTATTTCTCCTTTCGCTTTTCTTCTTTCCAAGTTACCGACAACATAAAGTATACTCTATAACGCCGTACATTTCAAGCAAAAAGACAGTTTATTTGGTGCAAAACAAAATTTTTAAAAAACTCTTGACAAAGTCTTTTTTGGGGAATATAATGCAGTAAACCGATGAGGAAGAGTAAGTAGATTCTGACGGACGCTTCAGAGAGTTGTAGGTTGGTGTGATACAACGCAGAAAGCAGAGTTGAATGGACTTCCGAGGGCGAGCAGAAACTAAGTATGCAAGCCGGAGAGGGCACTCCGTTACAAATAACCGTCGTATAATGGGGTACGAGCTAAGTGGACACGAAAAGTGTCAAGCAGGGTGGCACCGCAGGAGTATATCTCTTGTCCCGGCAATGTTGTCGGGACAGGAGTTTTTTGTTTTTATGCCCCGACAGGCTCAGACAAAATTTTTTGAAAAGGAGAGACAGTTATGAGCAACACAGAAAAAATCCCGTACAAAATTTACCTCGACGAAAAGGAAATGCCGAAGCAGTGGTATAACGTTCGCGCAGACATGAAGAACAAGCCTGCGCCGCTTCTCAACCCCGGCACACATCAGCCGATGGGCTTCGACGATCTTCGTCCCGTTTTCTGCGACGAGCTTATCAAGCAGGAACTCGACAACGACACGGCTTATTTCGACATTCCCGATGAGATTCTCGACTTCTACAAAATGTACCGTCCGTCTCCTCTGGTAAGAGCCTATTGCCTTGAGAAAAAGCTTGGCACTCCGGCAAAGATCTATTACAAATTTGAGGGCAACAACACAAGTGGAAGCCACAAGCTCAACAGCGCTATTGCCCAGGCATATTATGCAAAGAAGCAGGGACTCAAGGGCGTTACAACCGAGACCGGCGCGGGTCAATGGGGCACGGCGCTGAGCATGGCGTGTGCATATCTCGGACTTGACTGCAAGGTTTATATGGTTAAATGCTCCTACGAGCAAAAGCCGTTCCGCCGCGAGGTTATGAGAACCTACGGTGCGTCGGTTACTCCGAGTCCGAGCACAGAAACCGAGGTCGGCAAGAAGATTCTTGCAGAGCACCCGGGCACAACAGGAAGCCTCGGCTGCGCCATCAGCGAAGCTGTTGAGGTTGCAACGACCCACGAGGGCTACCGTTACGTTCTCGGCAGTGTTCTCAACCAGGTTCTTCTGCACCAGTCGGTCATCGGCCTTGAATCAAAAATCGCAATGGACAAATACGGCATCAAGCCCGACATTATCATCGGATGTGCAGGCGGCGGTTCAAACCTCGGCGGACTTATTTCCCCGTTCATGGGCGAAAAGCTCAGAGGTGAAGCAGACTATCAGTTCATCGCCGTTGAGCCGGCAAGCTGTCCGAGCTTCACAAGAGGTAAGTTCGCTTACGACTTCTGCGACACGGGCATGGTTTGTCCTCTCGCAAAGATGTACACACTCGGCAGCGGCTTCATTCCGTCGGCAAACCACGCAGGCGGTCTGCGTTACCACGGCATGAGCTCAATCCTCAGTCAGCTTTACCATGACGGTCTCATGGAAGCAAGAAGCGTTGAGCAGACCAAGGTGTTTGAGGCGGCGGAGCAGTTCGCAAGAGTTGAGGGTATCCTTCCCGCTCCCGAAAGCAGCCATGCAATCAGGGTGGCAATCGACGAGGCCCTCAAGTGCAAGGAAACAGGTGAAGAAAAGACAATTCTCTTCGGTCTGACGGGTACAGGCTACTTCGATATGTACGCTTATGAAGCATTCAACGACGGCACAATGTCCGACTATATTCCGACGGATGCCGACCTTGAAAAGGGCTTTGCGGGTCTGCCGAAAATGGACTGATATTATCCTTGACAAACCGACATAATTGATGTAATATATTCACAACAGCAGGGGTGCTGAGAAATCGGCTGAGATCATACCCTTAACCTGATTCGGATAATACCGACGTAGGAAGCTATTGAAGTAAAATCTACGCCCGGCGGTATTTCCGTCGGGCGATTTTCTTTGATCAGGTAATTGCTGTGAAAGGAGTTTTATTATGAAAAGCAAAACAATGGACAAATCAAACGAAATGACCGTAAAGCTGACGGTCAGCGCAATCATGGTTGCACTTTCAACCGTGCTGTCGTTCATCAAGTTCTCCGAGCTTCCGTATGGCGGCTCCGTAACGCTCTTCAGCTTTGTGCCGATTCTCTTCGTCGGCTATGCTTACGGCGCAAAATGGGGTCTCGGTGCAGGTCTTGTTCACGGAATCCTTCAGATGATTTTCGGAATTTCCGGCGCAACAGCAGGTGCAGGCTTCAAATGGTACCAGGTAGTTCTCTGCGCTCTTCTTGACTATCTTGTAGCCTTCAGCGTACTTGGTCTCAGCGGCGTATTCAAGAAGTCGATCAAGAATCCTCAGACTTCGTTCGCACTCGGCGCACTCTTCGCTTGCGTGCTCAAGTATGTTTCACACTTCTTCTCAGGTTACATCCTTTTCGGCGGCTGGGCTGAGTGGTTCTTCACAGAGGGCGGCGGAATGTCCTACGGTTCAAAGATTCTTTCGGCTTACAGCGGAAACGTTCTCAGTGCAGTTTATTCGTTGATTTACAATGCAACATTCAGCATTCCCGAAACAATCCTTTCAATCGTTATGGTTGTTGTCCTCATAAGCATCAAGCCGATTCGCAAGGCAGCAGGAATTAAATAAGCAAAAAAATTTATACAGCCGACTTGAAATAAGCCGGCTGTATTTTTTTACATATAAATCACATAACTGAACTTCGTCTCGTTCACCTTGAGTCCACGCTCGGCAGCCCAAGCTCGGACATCGTATTTGAAGCTTGCCGCTTCGTCCTTACAAATATAGACATATTTCGGTCTCTTCTCCGGATTTGCGCGATAATATGCTTTGAGACGGCTTTCCGTGGACTCATTCATTCCCGAAAGCCATACAGAATACTGCGACAGGGTTCCCGAACATTCAAGCGCGAACCAAGTGCGGTTTGAGTAAATCAGCACATTGTCCTTGTCGGCAAGCCCCTGCTCGTGGAAGTCCTTTATGCTCTCTTCAATCGTTCCGTGCTCATACAGCGACGAATACAGCCCGCAGTAGCATCCGTTTTCGTGCAAATTCGTCTGAGCCCTCGTTCTCGCATTGAAAACATAGCTGTATCTGAAATGTACAAGAGCCGCGAAGTTCACCGCAAGCGCCAAAACAAGTACCGCTTTGCCAAGGAAGCTGAGCGCGCGTTTCATTTCATTTTTGTTTTCAAAAACCGCCTCCCAGCAGACTATTACCGACACCGTCGCCATCGGTATAAGCGCGGCGGACATAATTATCGAATATTGATTTGATAATATAAATGAGAAAAAATGTGCTGCCGAAAAAGCAACTGCAACGGCGTAAAGCCGTAAAATCTTTCTGTCTCTTACGTTAAAAATCGCAACAAGACCCATACCTGACAAGGGAAGGAACAGATAGTTTATATATTTGTTATGATCCAAAGTTGAAATCTTAATTGAAAGATAAATCGCCAAAGCAAAGGATATTATCAGAACAACGGTACTGCTCTTTCCTTTTTTATTCAGCCACCAATTCAAACCCGCCAATATCGCGATGCCAACCGCAAAAGCGTCAATAAATCTATAATATATATATGACATCAGCAGGCTCTTGATGCTCACATACAAGCCCTGTCCGTGTTCGGGGTCGCTCATGATATAACCGACTGATTCAATCAGCCTTTGTACGCCAACCTCGCTCAGCAGATACACTATCACCGGAACCGCCGCAACAATGCATCCCGCCAGGAAGAACAAGTATCCGTTGATCCACTTCTTTTTCTTTATCAGAGAGAAAGCAATCAACGCCGCAGAGCCCAGCGCAAAGAATACTATCAACAGCGGTTGACAAAGAACGGCAAACGCGAAAAAAATACCGGCGAAAATGTTGACTGCTTTGCTGTGTTTATAGTTTGTTCCGACCAAAACCGCGCTCAGGAGCACAAACATCAGGCCGATGCTGTTATAGCTGAGACTTGATATATTGAACGGCACAAAAAAATAGTACATCAGCACCGCAATTACGCCCGGAATGCCGAACCGTCTCAGGCGGCTGTATACAACCACAGAAACTGCCGCATTGACAAAAATGTATATGTATCGAAAATTAAGAATTATTCCCTCGGTCGTCTTAAATAAGAGCATATAGACCTTAAAAATCGGATAAAGAATAAACGCCGACATTTGGGAACCGTGCCATTCATTTACAAACAGTCTTTCTCCCTTAAACATACGGTACGGAATCGTGAGATAAAACGCTTCGTCAGCCATACCGAATCCGAACTGTGCTTTCCAAACAGCAAACACAGCTATCGCAATCAAGCCGACAACAAAAAACAATGTGCAATATCGTTCTTTCTTTCGGGAAATATCCAACCCTAACACTCCAGACTTTCAACTTCTTTTTTAACGGAAATGTGTTTTTGTGCCGCAAGACTTTTCGGCGTTGCGGCACAAAACTCGATTTATTATACAGTAATTATTTTATAAAGTCAAATTAAAGGTCGTCGGCGTCCTGCTGAGGTCTGACCGTTTCGCTCGGATTTCCCGTGTAGCTTCCGAGCACATCGGTCTCGCTTCCTGCCTCCCAATCGTTGACTATTGACTGCACAAGCGGCGACAGCTTGAGCTTTTTCTTCTTTTTGCCGGTTCTTTTTTTGTCCATAAAAATCACCTCCCTTATATAATAATATTTGCAGAAACGGTGCTTTTATTGACACGGGTGTGAATTTAATGTATCATATTCTCACAAGCTTAATTTTGAGGTAATTTTTATGAAAATAAAAAAATTTGTTTCCCTTTTGATATGCGTTGCAATCATTTTTTCTCTCTCCGCCTGTAATCCGGGCGAGGGAATCCCCTTTCTTTCCACCAAGAGCAAAACTACCCTGCCCGATAACACGGTCACGATAACCTTTCCTGAGGGCTACACAATAATTCAGATCGCCGACAAGCTTCAGCAGAGCAAGGTCTGCTCCTCAGAGGCATTTTTGAATGAATGTAAAAAGCCCGTTGCCGGACTTGAAATCGACAATCTCGACGACAAAGTGTTTGCGCTTGAGGGATATATTTTTCCCGACACCTATGAGTTTTACCTTGAATCCGACGCAAAATCGGTCGTGGAAAAATTTATAGAAAACTTTAATTCAAAGGTCACCGACGATATGAAGATCAAGGCAAAATCACTCGGCTACACGATGGATCAGATTATAACGCTCGCTTCCGTGATTCAAAAAGAATGTGACGCCGACATCGCGGAGTGTGCCAACGTGTCCTCGGTTTTCCACAACAGACTGAAAGACCCTGCATCGTTTCCGAGGCTTGAAAGCGACGTTACCACCTTTTACATTTCCGAAAATCTCAAGGATTACCTCGGCTATCAGCCCGACGTTGCGCTTGAGAATCAAAACGAAAACGTCAGAAAATATATGGATCTTTACAGCACCTATTACCGTTCGGGTCTCCCGGTCGGCGCAATATGCAATCCCGGAATGAAAGCAATCAACGCCGCACTCAGCCCTGCCGACACGGACTACGTTTTCTTCCTGACGGACGCAAGCGGCGAGCATTTCTATTATGCCTCGACAATTGAGGAGCATAATGCGAACGGCGTAAAAGCAGGCTTATTTTAACGGAGTGAACACCTATGCTATTTATTGAATACCCCAAATGCTCAACCTGCCAAAAGGCGAAAAAATGGCTGGATGAGCACGGAATCCCATACGAAGACAGACACATCAAGGAGGAAAAGCCGACAGCCGACGAGCTCAAAGCTTGGGTCAAGGCAAGCGGAATTGAAATCAAAAAGCTTTTTAACACGAGCGGCTTGCTCTACAAGTCGATGAACCTGAAAGAGAAGCTCCCGACAATGACCGACGAGGAGAAGTTCAATCTGCTCGCAACGGATGGAATGTTGGTCAAAAGGCCGCTGATTGTTGACGGCGATACCGTCCTGACAGGCTTCCGCGAAGCCGAATGGAAGAAACATTTTGATGTTGAGTGAAAAATTTGAAAAAACACTTGATTTTCACTTTGCGTTCGGGTATAATATTAAAGCTATGTAGGAGCACGATTCCCAATCGTGTAACATCAATTAAATAGTGAAAATGAATTTGGAGAGTTGTCCGAGCTGGCCGAAGGAGCACGATTGGAAATCGTGTAACAGGTCAAAGCCTGTTCGAGGGTTCGAATCCCTTGCTCTCCGCCATAACGAAAGCAGGTTGTAAGACCTGCTTTTTGCTTTGGAAGAAGAAGAGGGATTCGAACAAGGAGGGAGCAGACGAAGTCTGCGGAAGAAAACAGTCCGGTGGACTGTTTTCGCCGACGAGCTCAAGGAGCAACGCGACGCGAAGGCACACGGCAGTGTGCCGAAAAAATCCCTTGCTCTCCGCCATAAGTCCACCGTAGTTTTTATAGAATTACGGTGTTTTTTTATTATTGTCAAAAGATTTATCCAATGATATAATAAATTATACTATGTTGAATTTTTTTGGGGTGGATACTATGGCATTCAAATTCAGGCAAATGCAAAACGAAGATATTTCCGTATTCATAAACGAAATGTTTGAAATTTTGGCAAGCAATATGAACGCCATTGCTCCAACAGGTAATTCTTATGATGCGGATTTTAAAATTTGGTCAGAATGTGTAGTACCTGTTTGGCGTGCAGGGGAGCGCAGTGTGATTTTGATTTTCTGCGAAGATACACTGTGTGGATTCTTTCAATATTTTGTAAATGATACAACCTTTAGAATGGATGAAATACAATTCAAGAAAGAATATCATGGATGTGGTTTGTTCGCCGAGCTGTATCATTACTTAACAACAATAATTTCGGTTCAGACAAAGTATGTCGAGGCGTTCACACGAAAGGAAAATCTAAAATCTCAGAGAATTTTAGAACATCTCGGTTTGTCGGTTGTCAGCAAGAGCAAAAACGGCAAATCTTTATATTTTAAGGGGGAATACAAAACTTTGTTTGAACGCTATTCTATATGATTCCGGTTTATAGCGGGAAGTGAGTGCAGATACCTGAGAATAATAAAGATATTTAAATGACTTATATCAAGATTATGACTTAAAAAATTCTGCCAAAGTTATGAACTGCTCCAGATTGAGCAGTTCATAAGATAACATCGGGAATTTGAGCTTTTATTATTATTTCTTTTTGTATATTGAAAACGAGAAAAAGAAGTGATACCCGCTAAAGAGATGCCTAAAGCCATTTCCCCTTAAATATTTCTTTCAAAAGCGCGTCACTTCCATAAAAGAACTGCAAGCCTTATTTTTCATGGTTTGCAGTCTTTTTCTTTTCATAAATATTTTTGATAAAAGTACTGTGACTCAAAAGTGATAATTCAATCCGCCGTTATAGCGGCTCTCAACTCGGCATTTTGTTCGGGTGTCAACAGTTCTATTGTTTCCACGTAGCCTGTTGATAAATACGGCAGATAGTCGAAGTATTTGAATATCATTCCGTTTTTAA
>SAMEA104315428__coassemble_1574_pt1 | contig 11148 bp, 9 predicted proteins | sample SAMEA104315428__metabat2_low_PE_040 | metagenome-assembled genome bin SAMEA104315428 (sample SAMEA104315428) | gut metagenome | biome: Monkey gut; feature: monkey-associated habitat; material: faeces | place: China | collected 2013
TATCAAACCTTTTAGGGAAACCCCTCAGTCACGGACAAGCCGTGACAGCTCCCCTGCAAGGGAGCCAAAATAAATTTGCTGAAATTTTAAACAGGCTTTCCCTTGAGGATAACCTTGATCGGCTTGTGCTGCCTTTACGGCATGATGTGGGCATCATGCCCTACGATTTAGGTTTCATCAATACTCGCCGTAAGGCACGATAGGTTAACAAGCGCATGGGAGTTTTTATTCCCCGCTCTTCCGCTCTGCTCTGACTTTCAAAAAATATCCGACAGCCGCGCCTGCAAGTGCGCCGACGATCATATTCATAAAGACATTCACATCGGTAACAAGCGAAATCAAAGCACCCACGCCTGCTCCGAGCAGAAAAAATATGAGAACAAAATATCTGCTCAATTAAACCGACACCTTTCCGAAAAGATTTTTGAGCGTACATACAAGCGCTTCGATCACATTTGTGTGCACGGTAACGCTGATGTTCTCGTAATCAAGAACATTTCCACCGCTGTCAACGAGCCGTGCCGTGACGACAGCCGTGCCCTCGCCTTTTGCGGTGATAAAACCGTCGGAATCAACCGATACGACATTCTGTGAGCTTGAGCTCCACACGACCTTGCCGAGCGATTCGTCGAAATCGGCAATTATTCTCGCATTTGCCTTGTACCTGATATCAATTTTATTAAACGACACCGTGAGAAGCTTCTTTTCCGCGGTGTTTATTTTCTTTATGTCATCGCCCGATATCGAACGCATCCAGGCAAGCGTAACATAAGGCTGATGAACATTCAGAACCGTGTTGAGCTGTCCGAGGAGGGCTTTGACATCGGATCTGTTGTCCTTGGCAAACTCTATCATCACCGTTATAACGTCAATGATTCCCTGTATCTGATCCTTGCTGAGGTTCTGTCCTGCGTCGCTTTCGGCTATCTGTCCCGCAACGTAAGAGCGGAAGCCGTCGCTTTTTATCGTTTCCATATTGGCAGGTATAACGCCCAGCGCGACCGCCGTAAGCATAACTCCGAGAGCCTTCAGCGCATCGCCGGCATTCAGCTTTTTACCTATATACTGTCCTGCGATAAAAATCATACCGTCCTCATACTTTTGAGAATAGTATTCCTGACTTTCAAACACGTCTTTTGCAAGCTTTGACATAATCGAATCGAGCATAGCTCCGACAGAGCGCGAATCCTCTTCGCTGTAAAAATTGGAATCGGAATCCTTGTCGGTTTCCGCCATCAACGTATCAAACTCCTTACAGACATTTTCATAATAATCGGAATAATTCGCGCAGTTCTCCGCCGACGGAAGATAGTACTCCACACCGTAACGGGTGAAGCCCCAGTCGTCCATAACAAACTTCGGGACATAGTCGTTCGGATTCATTATATTAAAAATGTTGCTGTAAACCGCATCGTCTGCTCCCGATTTTCTTGTGCATTGAGGCGCCTCATAAGTATATACAAATGTGTTGTCCCTGCCGATTCGGGCTTTCCCGATGCAGTCTTCACCCTTGATGCTTTGCTTATAGCTTCCGTCGTCAAGCTCCGCTCCGACAAGGTTGGCTATTGAGCCGCCCCTGCTGTATCCGGGAATAAACAGTTTGATTTTTCCCTGTATCGGGTGATTAGAAAAATAACTGTTAATATAGTTCAGTATAATTTCCTTGCCGATGTCAAAGCCGAGGTGATTTTCTCCCGTGCCGACGCGGAGATTTCCGCCCCATTCCATACCGTAGTTTCCGCTTCTCACGGCGGCAATCACCGCGGTATACTCACCGTCGGCATTCTTGACCTTTTTACTGCCCATCACAACTCCGGCAGTATCGTAGCCCTCGGTCTCGTAGCCGTAGGTTTCGGTTTCAAAGCCGCACTCTTCAAACATTCTCGTTATGTTGCCGTCCCTGTCCGAAGCGTCAAAGGAATTGAACGACGCCATTGAAATGCCGAGCAGGAAAACCGCAAGGTCATGATTGTATTCACACGAATCGCCCGTAAAAAGCGAATCGCTGTATTCAAAAGGATAATAAAGACTTTCGTCAAACCAGTCGCATTGAAATATGCCCGTTGTCTTTTTTTCCTCTGCCGCCGCGAACGGAAGCGAGGTCATAATGACAGCAGACGCCAGCACAACTGTAACGACCCTTTTCAGATAATTCAACTCAGATCTTCCCCGTTCCTGATTTCTTTTTTATGATAATAACACATACGGGCGAAAAAATAAATACATTCTGACGCTTTTGTAAAAAATTTACAATTAAGCAATACTGCGTCAAAACATATTTATTTCGTAATTTCCGCTTTTCAAAATACGCACCAAATCGGCGTTGCTGTTTATTTTTTCCTCCGTGATGATTCCCGACGCGTTGCCCTTCTGGCTCTCGCGGTGAAAATCGGCGCCGCCGGTAACAATTCCGAAGTTCTCCTTCTTTGCCCATTCCTGAGCCTTTTGGTTAAAATCCTTGTCCCTGTCCTTGCCGTTGAATATTTCACAGCCGTCAATATACTTCGGATTCGCCCTGTGAATATACGGGCGGAACGGGTGCGCCTGAACGATTATTGCTCCGCTCTCTTTTACGAGCTCATAAAAGCGGCGAGAACCTTTGAACAGCATGTTGCCGTTTTTCCTGATAAAATCTTCGTCGATTCCGTAAACGAGATAGTCATTCGTCGTTGCGAAATATCGAATTTCCATTCCGAGAAGAACCGTAAAATCATCGCCTGCGGCTTCAAGCGCATTGTGATATCCTCTTAAATACTTATCAACATCTACCTGCCGCTTAAAGGAGCTTTGCGTACCGAACGTCAGGAATGAATAATGGTCGGTTATCACCATTCCGCTGTAACCTATTGACTTGTAGAACTCCACGGCGTCCGCCGCGCTGATTGCCGCACACTCGCTGGTCTCCGCCGTGTGGCAATGCAATTCATACTTGTATTTCATACTGACCTCAAACTCACGCCTCCCCCGGTGCAAACACAAGGGGAGGCAAAACAAGCTGTAATTTTATTTGACTCGCTTCATTATATCGGCAAATACATTTGTAAGTGTCTCCGCCGCAGAATATCCCATCGAGTTTGTCTCGTGATAGTGATTTCTGTCGAAACGGTCTCTGCCGCTTGAAAGATACGGCTGAGTCTTGTGGAGAATAAAGTCGTTCGGTGCAACAACATAACCTGTCATATCGTTTGTAACGCCGAAAATGAGGAGGTTGTCGTCGCCTGCAATTTCTGTCAGCGGCGTCGGGTCAATTTCAGGACCTCTGCCCGTTGCCGAATCCTCCGCAGAATCATATCCGCCGTAAGCAACCTCAGGGAATACCTCGCCGGGCATGAGAAGTATCTGCTGTGAGCCGATCTTCATATATGTCATCTCGGAAACAAGTGCAAGTCCGAGGTCGCCCTTCTTGGCGGCAACAAGCTTAGAGCTCATAACCTTGAGCAATGCAAGGAACGCAAGAACCGCATTGTCCGCATAGTAATAGAACGGCTGCTGAACGACTGTGATTTCGGAAGTCATCTTCTCGTCGTTATCAATGGAAAGTGCCGCCTTGCCGAGCGTTACGCCCTGCTTCTCCGTGCGTACCCATCTGTCCTCAATGTCCGGGAATCCGGGATCAACCGCACCGATCGCACCGATGCCGTAGAGGACATTGACGTCCTTCTCCTTGTATATGGTCTGTCTGAGGAAGTACGGATAGTCGGCGCTGCAAAGAGTGTTTGAGCCGCCGAGTGTGTTCGGGTGAGCCGCATAGTTGAGGAGCCATGTTTCCTTGCTTCCGTCGTCGGGAACGAAGCGGATTCGTGTAAGCGTATCATGGAGAACTACCGGAGGACGCTTATCATACTGAGCATCGGGCACATGAGTAGATCCGACATAAAGATCGCCCTTTTTGCGGTTGTCATAAGCCTCGATGCAGACCTCTTTAACGTTCTTAAATATCTTCTGCATATATGTATCAACCTTGCCGGACTTGGGAAGCTTGCCCCAGTAGCCTACGGTATCAAAGCCGCCGTGGGTATGCGTACAGCAAACATTGACAGCCTTGCAGTTTGACTTCTTCATAAAATCGGCAAGGCTTGCGCGGATAAGACCGACCTCCGAATTGGTAAGACCGATAAAGTCGGCAGTTACCATCATCACGCCGCCCTCTGCGCCGCAGCCGATCCACATTGCGCTGACCGTTATCGGGTCGTGGAAGCCTGTCATTTTCTGAGCCATTTTGTGTCCGGCAATATAATAGGTTTTGGAATCAAAATCGTCGGGCATGGTTTCTTTCATCGCAAAGCCGACGTCAAACTTGCCGTCTTCCTTGTTGGAAATTGTAACAGGGCTGACCTTTTCCAGCTCTGCGGGATAGCCTTTTTTCGCAAGGCGCTTTCCTTTGCCCGTTGTGATCTTCTTCACGGCACTTGCCGCAAGATCTGCTATATCCATAAAATTAACCTCCTTGAAATAATCTTTTATTTCAGATACATTATACCATATCATACATACATTAACAAGTTAATTTTTTGTTAATTTGTACAGATTGAATAGTTACATAAAAATTGACATCGGCAAACCGTAATGCTATAATCAAATAAAAATCAAGGAGGATTTTTTATGAGAATTAAAAAGTACATTGCCGAATTTTTCGGCACGGCAGTTCTTGTTCTTTTCGGCTGCGGTACAGCCGTTGTCTGCGGCGGACTTTCGGGTGCGACACAAACAGGCACGCTCGGCGTTGCAGCCATTGCGCTTGCTTTCGGTCTTTCGATCGTCGCCGGAGCATACGCTATCGGTCACATCTCCGGCTGTCATGTCAACCCCGCCGTTTCACTCGCTATGTTCATAAACGGCAAGCTTGACGTTATCGACCTTATCGGTTACGTTATTGCACAGGTTGCGGGCGCCTTTGCCGGAAGCTGTCTGCTCAGCGTTATAACCAAAAACTCGGCGCTCAGCGGCTTCGGCTCAAACGGATACGGCGATCTGAGCTATGCATCGCTCAATATGACCGGTGCAATCGTTGTTGAGATAGTCCTTACCTTTGTCTTTGTGATGACAATTCTCGGCGTTACATCAAGCGAAAAATACTCTTCCGTTGCCGGCATCGTTATCGGCGCAGCCCTCACCTTTGTGCACATAATCGGCATTCCTCTCACGGGAACCTCTGTGAATCCCGCAAGAAGCCTTGCCCCTGCGGTTTTGGAGGGCGGCACAGCGCTTTCACAGGTCTGGGTTTTCATCGTTGCTCCTCTTGCAGGCGCGGCGCTCGCAGGAATTGTTTTCAAATTCCTTTTCAAGCCGAAAGCAGAGTGATTGGCGTAATCGAATACAGAAAGCGGTTTTATCCCGAAGCTGTATAAGAAAACTTAATATAAAGAAAAGCTATAATTCACAATCAGTATCTTAAATCTGCTGAAAGGAATTATAGCTTTATTGTTATTCGGTTTGCGCCGAAAACGGCAGTCTCTTTTATTTGTAGTTTCTGAGTATTTTAAGCGTTGTCGTCTTCGGAAATTCCGTGTCTCTCGTCTTGACCCTTGCGACCTGCTTGTACGTCGGCATCTTTCTGTTTATCTCATTGACATCGTTCTTTATGCGCTCCTTGGCGTCGGGAGTTGTAACGGTGTCGAGGAAGAACTCGGCTGTGATATATCCGCCCTCCTCGTATACGATGACCTCCTTGACATACTCAATGGTTGAAAGCTTGTCCTCTATCTCTTCGGGAGAAACGTTCTTGCCGTTGCTGAGGATGATAAGGTTCTTCTTTCTTCCGCGGAAGAAGAGGAAGCCGTCCTCGTCAATATAGCCGTAGTCACCCGTCATAAACCAGTCGCCGTCAAAGACAGCCGCCGTTGCTTCGGGCTCGTTGTAGTAGCCCTTCATAACGTTCTTGCCGCGGACACAGATCTCGCCCACTCCGTCGGCATCGGGATCCTTGATCTTGATCTCGTTGCACGGAAGAGGTATTCCGACGCTGCCGGGCTTGTATGCGTCAAGTCGGTTGCAGGTTACAGCCGGAGAGCATTCGGTTATTCCGTAGCCGTTGATTATCTGAATACCGAAATCATACATTCCCTTTTCGTACTTCTCGTCAAGATAAGCACCGCCGCAAACTATCATTTCAAGGTTGCCGCCGAGGTTGTTGATAATTTCGGAGAAAATCTTTCTTCTTCTGTCTATTCCGAGCTTCATGAGGAAATTGCTGATTTTGAGACCCTTTTTGAGGATATCCTCTCTGCCGCTCTTCTTTGCCGTGAACCAAATTTTCTTGTAGATTGTCTCAATGGCAAGCGGAACAGCGGAGAAATTCTGCGGATGATATGTGTTCAGATCCTTTTGAATATCCTTGAGACTGCGGCAGATAAATCCCCACTCCGTCAAGAGGTTGCCTGAGAAAAGACAGCCGACCCACGAGAATGTGTGGTGAAGCGGAAGGAAACCGATCGCAGGTCCGCCTGTCATAACACGGCAGGATGCGATGCAGTCTGAAGCAACGTTTTCCTGAGTAAGCATAACGCCCTTGCTCTTGCCCGTTGTGCCCGATGTGTAAACGAGGAAAGCCAGATCGTCGGGAAGAACCTCGTCATTGAGATAGCTCTCAACGCCGTTCTTGACCTCATTGTGGCCCTCTTCGACCATTGAATAAAAGTCTTCAATCTTTATGTAATGCTCAATTACAACGCCATCTGTCTTTTTCATAAGCTCAACGGTGTTTTTGAAATCTTCGCTGTAATACACGGCGTTGCAGCCGCTTCTGATCATGATGTCAACAATGTCATCATCGGGGAGCTTCGGATCCATCGGAATCGCCGTAATTTTACCCGTGATGATAGAATAGTAGCAAGCTATCCAATAGTAGCTGTTTTCGCTGAGTATAGCAACCTTTTTGCCGCGGAGTCCAAGCTTGTAAAGATACTGACCCAAACCGGTCAAATCATAATTAACCTGTGCAAAGGTTTTGGTTTCAATTTCGCCCTCAGAGTTATAGAATGTGTACTGGGGCTTGTCGCCGCCCTTTTTGCCGCCGAAAACAACAATATCCTTAACGGTGTTCATATCCGGAAATTCGGCATATTTCAGTTTCTTCTTAGCCAAGAGAAAACCTCCTTTTAAAAACATCTTTAGAATTATATCACATTGCCGCGTTAATTGCAACATTATTCCGTATACACATTACATTTATTGACATGAAAAAGCAAATGTGATAAGATAATTACAATTTATGAGAGGGTGAAAATATGGAAAACTCCAAAAATGCAGGCATTAAAAAGTTTATTGTATTTGCCGCATCGGTTTTATTTCTTTTTGGGTTGGCTTTTATGTTCCCGTACACCGGCGACGACTGGGCATGGGGCAGCAGCATCGGTCTTGAACGACTCGCGGTTTGGTTCAAGGACTACAACGGCCGCTATCTCGGCAACCTGCTTGTTATCCTGCTGACGAGATCAAACATTCTGAAAGCGGCGGTTATGAGCACAGTCATTTTTTCAACCGCATTCCTGATTTACAGGACGGTGGAGAAAAAGAATTTTTCAGTCTATATGCTCGCGCTTATATGCTTCTTTGCCGTTCCGCGCTATGTTTTCAGGCAGGCTGTTGTCTGGACATCGGGATTCACGAATTACGTTGTACCTACCCTGCTGGTAATTCTTTACGTTTTCATTATAAGGGGTATTTTCGACGGAAAGCCCGAATTTGCAAAAGGAACATTCATCGCAACATTTTTCATCGGCGTTTGCGCCGCTCTGTTCATTGAGAACATCACAATTTATCAGATAATCATGGACATTCTTCTGATTATCGGCGCTCTCATCGGATACAGGAAAAGCTTTGCTCCCGTTATCAGCCATTTTCTCGGCTCGGTTGTCGGCTGTGTGATAATGTTCTCAAACGGAGCCTACCGCAACATTGCCGCATCCACCGACCAGTACAGAACGATGGAAACAACATCAAGCGGTATGATCGACCGAATCAAGGAGAACCTTTACACGGTAATCAGCAAGGAGCTTGCGCTGAACAACGTTGTTCTCAACATACTCATTGCGCTTGTTTGCATTGCCGTCGTTATCGGCTTCATTCAAAAAAATACAAAAGCGTCCCCCGTCAAGAAAGCTTTTGTATGGCTCAACCTTTTCATCGCGGTGTCCTACGCCGCCTACTCCGTGGCGTGCGCGCTCTATCAGGGCTGGAACTTCGCCCTCAACTACACAAAGTATTTCAACAGCATATTTGTGATTCTGTTCGGCATTTCACTTCTTATGCTCAGCATTTTGTGCGTTGACCGCGTCGCCGTAAAAATCAGGCTCTGCTTTTACCTTGTCAGCATTGCCGTACTGACGGCTCCGCTTTTCGTTGTTACACCGATCGGAAGCAGATGCTTCTATTGCAGTTATATGTTCTTCGCGCTCTTCCTTTGCGAGGCATTCAACTACATTATGGACGGCAAAAAGATTTCTGTCGGTGCCGTATCGGGCGTGTTTGCCGTAATCTGCATAAGCTTCGCACTTTACTACGTCAGCGTTTTCGGCTACATTTACAAGTCGGACGTTGAGCGCAACGCTTACGTCGCACGACAGATTTCAGACGGCAAGACCGTTGTTGACGTTCCCGAGCTTCCTTACAGAGGATACCTTTGGAACTCCACCCCCGACCCTTCCACCGTGTGGGCGGAAAGATACAAGAAATTCCACGGCATTGACACCGACACGGAGTTTCGTATCATCGGCTTCACCGAATGGCGCACCTCCGTTAAAAGCAAATAAAAGTCACTAAAAAGGCTGTAATCCACAAAAAGCGTTTCATTCGCAAATTGTGAATTACAGCCTTTATTATTTACAAATAAAACATTTTTTGCTTCGGAGAATCGAGTCAGTTAAGTATTCCGAGGCTGACCGACAGCGCACGGTTCACACGGGTCATATCGGTTTCGCCGAGATTTCCCATACGCTCCTTGAGTCTTCGTTTGTCAAGCGTTCTCACCTGTTCGAGCAAGACTATTGAGTCCTTTGAAAGACCGCAGTTCTGCGCGTCAACCTGTATGTGCGTCGGCAGCTCTGTCTTGAAGCGCTGACTCGTTATTGCGGCAGCTATTACCGTTGGGCTGAACTTATTGCCGACATCGTTCTGAACAATAAGCACCGGCCGCACGCCGCCCTGTTCGGAGCCCACGACGGGACTGAGATCCGCATAATAAATATCTCCCCGCTTTATTGTCATTGTTATCACTCTCCGAGATTTTGATTGTCATAATTATATTTGCCAATCATTTGCCGAAATAATCATTATTTTTCGGGGATTAAAATAATGATCCGGCATTATTATTATATTCTCATAAATCCAACGGGTGAAAACTCAAAGCTGCTCTGTTCCAAGAGCAAGGTTCTTATTCGGCATGATAAAGCTCACTTTGCTGCTACATCAATTAAATCAAAAAATTTTCTTGACAAATTGGTCTACGTAATGTAGAATAAAGCCAAACTACATATTGTAGACCGATTGGAGGTATAAAAATGAATGATCTGACAATGGGCGTGGCGGAATCACGCTTCGCCGATATAATCTGGGAAAACGAACCGATTTCTTCCTCCGAGCTCGTCAAAAGAAGCAATGACCTGCTTCAATGGAAGAAAAGCACAGCGTTCACGGTGCTGAAAAGGCTTTGCAACAAGGGTATTTTTCAGAACCAAAACGGCGTTGTCTCTTCGCTAATCACCCGTGACGAGTTTTACTCTGCACAGAGCGAGCAGTTTGTCGAAGAAACCTTTAACGGTTCTTTGCCGGCCTTTTTAGCGGCATTCACATCAAGAAAAAAGCTTTCCGACAAAGAGGTTGAAGAAATCAGAAAACTGATAGATGAACATAAGGAGGGCTGAAAATGGAAAACATCTTTTTTAAGCTTATCAACATGAGCTTGGCGGCGAGCGTTGCGGCAGTCGTTGTAATTGTTCTGCGCCTTATTCTGAAAAAAGCGCCCAAACGGATCTCCGTCGCCCTGTGGATACTTGTTGCCCTGCGGCTGATTCTTCCCTTTTTCATTGAGAGCACGGTAAGCCTTATGCCGTCCGCCGCAGTTGCTCCCGACGGTGTAGTTTCATACGAAAAGACTTATTCAGGCGGCACGTCCACCGACATTGTAACCGTTGCCAATCCTTTCGGCGGCGACAAAGAATATCAGAAAACCAATTCAAACACTTCGTTATCGACGGAGGTTATTGTCTGGCTCGGCGGTATGGCGGCAATGCTTGCATACGCGCTGACAAGCTACCTTGCAATCAGGAAAAAGGTCAGCGAGTCCGTTCCGCTTGAAGGGAACATACGGCTGAGTGACAGAATTTCAACGCCGTTTATTATCGGAATACTTCGGCCGAGGATCTATCTTCCGACCTCTATGAACGAGGCAGACGTGAAATATGTTACGGCGCACGAAAAAGCCCACCTCAGACGCGGCGATCATATATGGAAGCCGCTGGGATTTCTTCTTCTGACTGTTTACTGGTTCAACCCCGTTATGTGGCTTGCATACATTCTGCTTTGCTGTGACATTGAGCTTGCCTGCGACGAAAAGGTTATCGCAGAGCTCGGCGCAGAAATCAAAAAGCCATATTCCGACGCTTTGCTTAATTGCAGCGCTCCGCGCAGAAGCATATCGGCGTGTCCCCTTGCTTTCGGGGAAACAGGTGTCAAACAGCGAATAAAAAATGTCCTCAGCTACAAAAAGCCAGCCTTTTGGATAATTGCCGTCGCTCTCGTCCTGTGTATCGCCGCCTCAGTCTGTTTCCTGACAAATCCGATAGACAATACACTTGACATCAAGACGGCAAGCTATGTTGAAAAGCAAATAATTGCTCAGGAATCGCCAACGTTATATCATGAAGCAAACGATTTTTTCGCCGACTCATACAAGGTTTTGAGCGTCAAGAAGAGAGGCAATTCAACGGAAATTTATATGGTCGCTCTTTACGAAAACTATGTATACAAAAACGGATTAAGCGTGATTTCGGGCGGCTCCGGTCCGATGGTTATAACCGTGCAAAAGACGGACAGCGGATATACTCTGAAAGAATACTGGACGCCGAGCATGGGTGCGGATTACAGCAAGAGCATAAACGAGAGATTTCCGCTGACCTTGCGTTACGATGCTCTCGGCAGCAGCAAATACGC
>SAMEA104315428__coassemble_1624_pt1 | contig 10797 bp, 9 predicted proteins | sample SAMEA104315428__metabat2_low_PE_040 | metagenome-assembled genome bin SAMEA104315428 (sample SAMEA104315428) | gut metagenome | biome: Monkey gut; feature: monkey-associated habitat; material: faeces | place: China | collected 2013
TTCGCCGTGCCACCTCCCTCATCAGATGGAGGCGAAAAGTCAGCAGAAAATATATAGGCTCCCATTTAGGTGAGCTGGCACGACCTTGGTCGTGACTGAGGGGTTTTCTTGAATTTTTTATGGAACTTAATTAAATGAAAAATTTTTAAAAAAGGGGTTGACAAAATTATTTTTTGCGTTATAATGACTGGCATAAAGGCAAAGGCGTCTGAGAGTAATGAAGCTCTCTGACGCCTTTTTTACTTAAATTGTCCATAGCACGCCGCCTGCGGCGTCAGAACAACTTGAAATACCTGTGTATGTCTGCGTTGTTCTTCCTTGCATTCGACGTACTCTGAACAATTTGTTCAAAAGGTATGCACGTCGCTTTCTTCGTTAGGACAGCTTGAAATACAGATGTATGTCTGCGCTGCCAAGCCTTGGAACTAACGCACTCTAAGCGATAAGAAAGAAGTTTATTGCACGCCGCTTGCGGCATCAGAACAACTTGAAATACAGATGTATGTCTGCACCGCCCTGCGTTGAAATCAACGCACTTTGAGCAATAAATTCAATTTGAACATTTAAACAGTATATTTAACGAGGCAATGGGGTCTCTTGAGCTTATCAAGAATCATTGTCTCGTTTTTAATTTTTAAAAATTTTAAAAGGAGTGTTAGCTATGAAAACCGTACCGGAATATTTCGGATGTCTCGTTTTTGATGACAGGGTGATGAAAGCGAATTTGTCAACAGACGTTTACCGTTCTCTCAAGAGAACCATTGATGAGGGCAGAAGCCTTAATCCCGACGTGGCAAATGCAGTCGCAGAAGCAATGAAAGACTGGGCGGTTGCACACGGCGCAACTCATTTTACCCATTGGTTCCAGCCGCTTACGGGAATCACCGCCGAGAAGCACGACAGCTTCATTTCTCCCGCTCCCGACGGCAGAGTAATTATGGAATTTTCGGGCAAGGAGCTCATTAAGGGCGAGCCCGATGCATCGTCGTTCCCCTCAGGCGGACTTCGCGCAACCTTTGAGGCAAGAGGCTATACCGCATGGGATCCGACTTCATACGCATTCATCAAGGGCAACACCCTTTGCATTCCCACCGCTTTCTGTTCTTACGGCGGCGAGGCTCTTGACAAGAAAACTCCGCTTCTGCGTTCAATGCAGGCGCTCAACAAGCAGGCAATGAGAATCCTCAAGCTCTTCGGCAACGAGGACGTAAAGTGTGTCCGCACCTCGGTAGGTCCGGAACAGGAATACTTCCTTGTTGACAAGGAAATGTATGAGAAGCGCAAGGATCTTAAGTTTACCGGCAGAACTCTTTTCGGTGCAAAGCCGCCCAAGGGTCAGGAAATGGACGATCACTATTTCGGCGTTATCAAGCCGAGAGTTGCCGAATATATGGCAGACCTCAACGAAGAGCTCTGGAAGCTCGGTATCCTTGCAAAGACGGAGCACAATGAGGTTGCTCCCGCTCAGCACGAGCTTGCACCGATTTATACAACCACCAACATTGCTACTGATCACAACCAGCTTACAATGGAGATCATGCAGAAGGTCGCCGCAAAGCACGGTCTTGTTTGTCTCCTTCACGAAAAGCCGTTCGCAGGTGTAAACGGCAGCGGAAAGCATAACAACTGGTCTATGGCCACGGACACCGGTGTTAATCTCCTCACTCCCGGTGAAACCCCTTATGAAAATGCACAATTCTTGCTTTTCCTCTGCTCAGTCATCAAAGCGGTAGATGATTATCAGGACCTTCTGCGTCTCTCCGTTGCATCAGCAGGCAACGATCATCGTCTCGGTGCTAACGAGGCTCCTCCGGCAGTCGTTTCCGTATTCCTCGGTGACGAGCTTACGGAGGTTCTTGAAGCCATTGAAACCGATGCGCCGTACAACGGAGCTGAAAAGACCGTTATGAAGCTCGGCGTTCACGTTCTTCCCAAGTTCTTCCGCGACACGACGGACAGAAACCGTACTTCACCGTTTGCTTTCACCGGCAACAAGTTTGAGTTCCGTATGCTCGGATCGGCAAACAGCATTGCCTGCACGAACATTATGCTCAACGCCGCAGTTGCCGAGAGCCTTAAAACTTATGCCGACCGTCTTGAGGGCGTTGATGATTTTGAAACAGCTCTCCACGATATGATCAAGAAGACCATCAAGGATCACAAGAGAATCATATTCAACGGCAACGGTTACGATGACGCATGGATCAAAGAGGCAACGGAGAAGAGAGGACTTCTCAACCTCCGCACAACTCCCGATGCACTTCCGACCCTGCTTGAGAAGAAGAACGTCGATATGCTCACGGCACACAAGATTTTCTCACCTGCCGAGCTTGTATCACGTTATGAAATCACCCTTGAAAACTATTGCAAGACCGTAAACATTGAGGGTCTGACAATGGTTGATATGGCAAGAAAAGAGATTATTCCTGCGGTTGAAAAGTATGTTTCCGACATTGCGTCGGCTTACAGCGCAAAGAAGAACTCCGTTCCCGGAATTTCCGTCAAGTATGAGGAGGAGATGCTCAAGAAGCTTTCCGTACTCGTTGACGAAATGGACGCGGCAACAGGTGCGCTTGAGCTTTCGCTTGTTAAGTACAACACTATCAAGGACATCACCGAGGCCTCCGAGGCTATCCGTGATGATGTAATTCCGAAGATGTCCGTTCTTCGTATCGCCTGTGACGAGGCGGAGACGATCACGGCAGAGAGCTACTGGCCGTTCCCGACCTACGGCGATCTCCTCTTCGGCGTAAAATAAACAGCTTCTTATTGATTTATCCTTTCTCGGTATCTTGGGACTGCCGCTTAACGTGACAGTCCCGAACGGATACCAAGCTGATAATTGATAAGCAATAAATAAAAACAAAGGCGTTTGAGCCGGAAGAAGTACGGCAGAGGTTCACTTTCAGAGAGCGCGGAACGGTGGAAGCCGCGCAGCGGAAACTGTCGGAATAACATTCGGCGAGCTTCGATCCGAAAGATTTTCGAGTAGGTGAGACGGAGGTTGACCGTTAAAGCAACAGAATCTTGACAGAGATTCCAAAGAACAAAAATAGGTGGCACAGCGGGTTACGGCACCTGCCCTATTCTATGCTGAAAAAAATCACGGAGGATTTTATTATGTGTTCAATTATGGGTTACTGCGACAGCTGTGACGATTTTGCTGAATTTAAAAAAGGATTTGACAAGACGGTGTCAAGAGGTCCCGACGACAGCCGTATCGTTGATACGGGCAGGGGACTTCTGGGCTTTCACCGTCTTTCTATTATGGGTCTTACTCCCGAAGGAATGCAGCCGTTTGAGCTTGACGGAAGCTATGCGATATGCAACGGCGAGCTTTACGGATTTGAAAAGACTAAGGAAGAGCTGAGCAAGAAATACACATTCAAGAGCGGCTCGGACTGCGAGATTATCTTGCCGATGTACCGCGAGTACGGCGTCGATATGTTCAAGATGCTGGATGCTGAGTTTGCGATGATAATCTATGACGCAGAGGCGGACGAATATATCGCCGCAAGAGATCCGATCGGCATCAGGCCTCTTTATTACGGTCATGACGAAAAGGGTACGATCGTTTTCGCGAGCGAGGCAAAGAACCTTGTCGGAATGTGCAAGGATATTATGCCGTTCCCTCCGGGACACTACTACAAGGGCGGCGAGTTCCATTGTTACCGTGACATTGCCGCGGTTGATGAGGTGAGCTACGATTCGCTTGACGAAATATGCTCGAAAATTCACGATAAGCTTGTTGCGGGCGTTGAAAAAAGACTTGTCGCAGACGCGAAGGTCGGATTCCTGCTTTCGGGCGGCTTGGATTCTTCGCTTGTATGTGCAATCGCTCAGAAAAAGAGTGACAAGCCGATTCGTACATTTGCAATCGGTATGAGCGAGGACGCAATCGACCTCAAATATGCAAAGCAGGTTGCCGATTATATCGGCAGCGACCACACCGAGGTTATTATGACGAAACAGCAGGTTCTCGATTCGCTTGACGATGTTATTCACCTGCTTGGAACATTTGATATTACCACTATTCGCGCTTCAATGGGTATGTATCTGCTTTGCAAATGGATTCACGAAAACACGGACATTCGTGTTCTTCTGACGGGTGAAATCTCTGATGAGCTTTTCGGCTACAAGTACACGGATTTTGCTCCGTCTGCCGAGGAGTTCCAGAAGGAGTCGCAGAAGAGAATCCGCGAGCTTCACATGTACGATGTTCTGCGTGCCGACCGCTGTATTTCGGTCAACAGCCTTGAGGCCCGTGTTCCGTTCGGCGATCTCGATTTTGTGAAATATGTAATGTCCGTTGATCCCGAAAAGAAGCTCAACAAGTACGGCAAGGGCAAATATCTTCTTCGCCACGCTTTTGAGGGCGACTATCTTCCTCACGACATTCTTTACCGTGAAAAAGCGGCGTTCTCCGACGCGGTAGGTCACTCAATGGTTGATTACCTCAAGGAGTTTGCAAGCACATACTACACGGACGAGGAGTTCGCCGAGAAGTGCGAGAAATACAGCCACGCAAAGCCGTTCACAAAGGAATCCTTGCTTTACAGGGAAATCTTTGAGAAGTATTATCCGGGTCTGTCACAGATGATAGTTGATTTCTGGATGCCGAACAAGAGCTGGGAGGGCTGCGACGTAAACGACCCCTCCGCGCGAGTTCTTTCAAACTACGGCGACAGCGGAAAATAATAGAGTGTAAAAGAAACAGGCGGTTACGACCGCCTGTTTCTTTTATATTATGGTGTTGCGTTTATCTACCGAAAATTCGTCCGAAAAGGATGACGATATACAATAAAATTCTGCTGAGGAAGTCAGCCGTTTTAGAGATTACCCTGACCTCAACCTCTGTTGAAGCACCCGAAATCGGTTCCGTTACGGTGAGAGTCGTTTTGCCGATGCGCTTTCCGTGAATAACGATCATATCAAATTCGGCGTCGTATTCCGCGGATGCTATCTTTTCGTTTTCAACTTTAACCTCAAGGTTTTTACAGTTGTATCTTGCACCGGCAGGATATATTGTCGCAAAAGCATATCCGTCTGATCCGCGTACAACGGTAATATCATCCATCTCAATTACGTCGGCGGTAATTGTTGTTGCGTCAACAACGTGGAAAATCGGTTCGGCTTGACGCTCGCCCTCTGCATACGAGACAGACTCCGCGTAGATGCCGTACATTTCACCGGCCTTTGCTTCAAATGTAAAGTCAACAGGAAGATCATCGGAAACATAGTCGCCTTCAATTTTTCCGTCCAAGGTCATTACGGATATCTCGGAGCAGCCGTAAGACCAGATGTTATATACGCCGTCCTCGGTGGGCTTGAGGATGAAATATTCGCCCTCGCCGTCGGTTCCGTTCACCTTGTAGGATTCGCCCATCTTGATTTCACGAAGATTGTCAACCTTTGTGATGCTGAAAATGACTGTTGAATCGGGTATACGGTATTCTTCTTCTCCGAAAGAAATGGCATCGTTACTGATTCTGACGGTCAGCTCTGTTCCGCTCTTTGCCATGAAGCAATCGCTGTCTTCGCTATTGCTGAAAAAGCTGAGATCAAAATCAGGATCAAAATCAATACCGAGATCCGAAAAATCCATATAGAACAGATTTATGGACATATAGCGATCCTCGCCTGACAATACTTCGATATCCGCGTTGGCAGACTTCTTGCCGTCGACAAGAATCTTTGCGCTGAGCTTGTACATTCCGTCCTCCGACGGAGTGAATGAATACTCCAGACTTTCTTCCCCTGTTTTGACTGTGTACTCCTCGCCGAGTGTGATGGCGGGGTTGGCGGCGAATGCGATCATTGAGAATGAACACATCATGATAACCGCGAGCAAAATGCTGAGTGCTTTTTTCATAGTTTTTCTCCTTTACGTTTATTTTAAAGGGGAATTGCCCCTCCTTTTCGGAATCCCGATGTTACAAAGAACAGGTAACTGCCGATAAAAGCACTGAAATTTACCGACTGTTGCTAAATGCAAGATTCCTTACTTGTTTTATAACTTATTTCGGAAAATAAATCAAGCGTTTTATGAAAAAATTATACAATTTGCTAAAAAATCCCCCGTGCCATAAAAACACGGGGGACGGCTTAATTTGTAATTGTTGATTAAATATTGACCGGGATAAACGCTATCGCAACTGCAATAATAAGAGAGGGGAGCAGGTTGGCAACCTTTATTCTCTTGTCCCAAACCGTGTTGAGTCCGACGCAGAAAATAAGAATTGAGCCGACAAGAGAGAGGTTTGCGAGTGCCGCGTCGGTCATCAGCGGCTTTATCAGTCTTGCGAGGGCGGTTATAACACCCTGAAAAACGGCAACAGGAATGGCAGAAAACGCACAGCCTTTTCCGAGCGAGCAGGTCATTACAATTATGATAACAAAGTCAAGTATCGCCTTGGTCACAAGCACGGAATAATCACCGGTGAGTCCGTCGCGGATCGAACCGACTACCGCCATTGCACCGATGCAGACGGTCAGCGAAGCCGTGACAAATCCGTCAACAAAGGTTTTGTCTTTTGCGTTGCCCGTTTTGATTTTCAGCCACTCGCCGAACCGCTCAAACCAATGCTCAATGTTCAGTATTTCGCCGATCAGCGCGCCCAGGGCAATGCTTATGACAACAAACATCGACTTGCCCGAAGACACGGAGGTGCCCGAAATTTTCAGCATACCCTCCATCGCTCCGGCTATGCCGATAAAGAGGACACATATACCGCAGGCTCTCAAGAGTGTTTCCTGATATCTCTCCTTGAGAAATTTTCCGAAAAAGTGACCGAATATTCCGCCGAGAATTATCGCCGCAGAATTGATTATTGTGCCGAGACCTACCATGATTGTTCCTCCGTGCCGAAAGTGTGGTTTGATTATATAATAACGGCGGAAAAAAGTCTATACTAAATTTTCAATTTTTGTATTGACATAAAGCTTAAATTATGATAAAATATCCGAGCATTAGGAGAGATACCGAAGTGGTTATAACGGAACGGTCTTGAAAACCGTCGTACGGCAACGTACCGTGGGTTCGAATCCCACTCTCTCCGCCACCTTGCAGGACTTCCTTTTCGGAAGTCTTGCAACAACAAAATATTTAAGGTTTTGTTACCAATGGAGAAGTACTCAAGTTGGTGACGAGGCGCCCCTGCTAAGGGCGTAGGTCGGGTAACCGGCGCGGGAGTTCGAGTCTCCCCTTCTCCGCCAAAAGGGCCACTGTGATTTTGATGAATTACAGTGGTTCTTTTTCGTATTTTTACAGGTTTGAGTTAAACGGATTTGATGAATTGTAATTTGAAGAGGTGCTTGATATGCCGCAAATGAACAAAGGCGGAAAATTTATATTCGGAAAATCATTGATTTACCCTGACGGAGCGATACAGATTCCCGAACAGGCCGTGAATGAATATCGAATAGCAGATGAGGGAAAAGTATATTTGTTTACCGGGAGCAAAGTAACCGGTGGCTTCTGCGTGACGCGAAAGGGGCTCCTGTATCCGTCAAAGCTCGGACATATTCTTGACGATGTTCCGCGGCTGCTTAATTATACTTCAAAACAGGGTGAGTTTATCAAATACAAGGGACGTTCATATTGCCGGACGAAAATTTCGGAGACGGGAAAAATCATTCTGACAAAAGAAATGATGGAATTTTTGGATATTAAACCCGGAATGAAATTGCTTTCTATTCGCAGCAGCGATATTGCTTTCACAATGGGCGCCAAAGGGCCTCTGTTGGAAAAGTCGAAAAACTATGACGGTGAAATTCCTGTATTTTAAAATATTTAATAAAAATTCAAAAAACAGTTGAGATTTCAAAAAAGTATGATATAATATGCATTGAATAGTGTATATATACAATTCGGTGCACCTTTACAGCGATATATTGACGTACTGACCCTCTGTATATATACAGAGGGAATTTTTGGCTTCCAAAGTCAAAGCAACCGGAAAGGACGGAAAACAATGGGTTCAGCTTCTGCGGGTAAACGTAAATCGAGAGAACAGGCTTTTATCATACTTTTTGAAAAGTCGTTCAACTCGGAACTCACTATTGACGAGATTCTCAACATTGCGATTGAGACCGAAGTTATTGAAAAGAATAAGATGACTGCCGACATTGTAAGAAAGGCAGAGGAGCATATCGACGAGATAGACGCCGTCATTGAGAAAAATCTCAAGGGCTGGAGCAAATCGAGAATTTCAAAGGTAAGCCTTGCTCTTTTGAGAATGGCTGTGTGCGAGATGAAGTATTTTGACAAGGTTCCCGTCGGAGTATCCATCAATGAGGCGGTCGAGATATGCAAGGTTTACGGCTCGGACGAGGACAAGGGCTTTATAAACGGTATTCTCGGCGCGATTGCAAGAGAAAAAGAGGATTGAAATGCCTTACTTCTTAGGAATTGACACAAGCAACTACACAACCTCCTGCGCGATTTATGACAGCGGCACGGACACCGTGATTCACCGAAAAAAGCTTTTGCCCGTTAAAGAGGGCGAGCTCGGACTGCGCCAGAGTGACGCGGTGTTTCACCATACGGTGCAGCTCCCGGAGCTGATGAGGGAGCTTTTTGACGGATTCGACGGCGAGATATCCGCAGTCGGCGTGTCGGATGCGCCTGTCAGAGCGCCGGGCTCATATATGCCGTGCTTTTTAACAGGAGTGTGCGCCGCCGAGTCGATAGCGGCGGTGACCGGCAAGCCTCTTTTCAGGTTCTCGCACCAGCAGGGTCATATTATGGCGGCTCTTTATTCGTCGGGCAGACGTGAGCTTTACGGCAGGGATTTTCTTGCCTTTCACGTTTCGGGCGGAACAACTCAGGCTCTTCTTGTCAAGGGGGAGCTTGACGCACAGCTTATAGCGACATCGCTCGATCTCAAGGCAGGGCAGGCGGTTGACCGCGTCGGCGTTATGCTCGGCTACCCGTTTCCTGCGGGAAAATACGTTGACGAGCTTGCACAAAAGAGTGATAAAAAATATAAAATCAACATAAAGCTGAAAGACGGCAACTGCTGTCTTTCGGGCGTGGAGAACAAGTGCAGGGCAATGTTTGAAAAGGGCGAAAAGCCTGAGGATATATGCCGTTACTGTCTTGATTATATAATGACGGCGCTGTATAAAATTGCGGTTTTTGCCAAGGAAAAGTACGGCGATCTGCCGATGATTTTTTCGGGCGGAGTTATGTCGAACAGCATTATCAGAAACGAGTTTGAAAGAACACTCGGCGCAGGCTTTGCCGAGCCTGAGTTTTCGGTGGACAATGCCGCAGGTATTGCCCTGCTCACACACAAGAGGTCACTTGAATGAAATCAACGATACTGAGCGTAACACAGCTCAATACTTATATAAAGTCGATAATCGACGGCGATATGCTGCTGAGAAGTCTTTATGTGGTGGGTGAAATATCCAATTTTACAAATCACTACCGAACGGGTCATTTTTACCTGACCCTCAAGGACGAAAACTGCGCCGTCAAGGCGGTTATGTTTGCTTCGTCAAACAGACGTCTGAAATTTATGCCCGAAAACGGAATGAGAGTGATCGTCAGAGGCCGTGTTTCCGTTTTTGAGCGCGACGGTCAGTATCAGCTTTATATCGACGATATGCAGCCCGACGGTCTCGGTGCGCTTAACCTTGCTTTTGAACAGCTCAAAAACAAGCTGGCGCAGGAGGGACTGTTTGACGAATGTTATAAAAGACCGATTCCGCACCGCTGTATGCGCATAGGCGTTGTGACATCTGCGACGGGCGCGGTCATTCAGGATATCAGGAACGTTATTTCGCGCCGATATCCGTTGGCGGAGATCATTCTCGCCCCGGTTCAGGTTCAGGGCGCGGCGGCGGCTCCGCAGATCGTCGATGCGATTGAACAGTTCAATTCGGGCGACTATGCCGACGTTCTGATTGTCGGACGCGGCGGCGGTTCGCTTGAGGATTTGTGGGCGTTCAACGAAGAGAGCGTTGCCAGGGCGGTTTTTAACAGCCGTGTGCCGATTATTTCGGCGGTCGGTCATGAGACGGATTTCACGATCTGCGATTTCGTGTCGGATCTGCGCGCTCCGACTCCCTCGGCGGCGGCTGAGCTTGCCGTTCCCGACATTCGTGAGGATATTGCGTTTATTCAGACCGTCACCTACGAATGTGAGGCGATGCTTTTGCAGAGAATCGCCGACGAAAAAAACAGGCTTGATATTATAAAGGAAAGACTTGAATACAGAAGTCCCGTTATGCTGATAGACCAGCGTCTCCAGTTGGTTGACAGCTATATGACAAGTGCGCTTTTGAGTATCCGGCGGAAGCTCGACACGGAAAACGCAAGATTTTCCGCGGCGGCGGCGCGGCTTGATGCCCTCAGCCCGCTCAAGGTCATGGCAAGGGGATATTCGATTGTTACCAAAGATAAAAAGGTCGTCACGAGCTCCGAAATGCTGAAACGCGGCGACACCGTGACCGTCGGATTTGCCGACGGAGAAAGAAATTGCGAGGTGCTTTAAATGGCGGCAAAAATGACATACGAACAGGCGATGGCAAGGCTGGAGGAGATCGTCGCAAAGCTTGACGACGGAAGCCTGCCGCTTGACGAATCTATAAAGCTCTTTGAAGAGAGCACGAAGCTCGCTTCGTTCTGCAACACGAGCCTTGAAAAAGCAAAGCTGAAAATCACCGAGCTTTCCGAAAAGCAGGAGGGCTGACGGAATAGATTGTAGGCGGCAGACATTGGTTGCGATAGATTTTGTCTCTTGATTTGTTTGTATCTAATATCTACAATCTCATATCTAAAGTCTATCT
>SAMEA104315428__coassemble_1646_pt1 | contig 10649 bp, 5 predicted proteins | sample SAMEA104315428__metabat2_low_PE_040 | metagenome-assembled genome bin SAMEA104315428 (sample SAMEA104315428) | gut metagenome | biome: Monkey gut; feature: monkey-associated habitat; material: faeces | place: China | collected 2013
CCTTGCAGCGCGTCGATGAATACCTTGGGCAAACTCTTTTTGTTGAGAGCGCAAGCATAAGACCAGACGGTGGACTTATTGAAGTGAAGGACGATACAAATAGATGGCGAGTTGTTTTAGTATCAGAAGCAAAACATCAAGGAAAAGATATTGAAAATATTAGAGTAGGAAAACTTGTTGGCAAGAAGAACAATCAAGACCTTATGGCAGCCGGAAATGCAATTGAAAGAGCGTACAAGAATGTAAATGAAATTGCAAATTTCATGCTATCGGAACGCTATTTTCCATATATTTTATTTTTAGAGGGTTCCAATTTTCTGACACAGAATGTTACTGTTACAAGACCTGATGGCAGAGAAGTGACACTAGTATACAATGATGGTACATTAAACAGACTTGACAGACTGACTGCTGCAAACTACGGTATGCCCATTAACACAAATTTATGTGAAAACAGATTTGTAAAATGCAATGGTGCGACAGTAATGCTACAAGCAGCTTCTATTTACACAAAAGGTGAAGGCGGGCATTGGAATGACGAAGACATGATAATGGTCATGCTTGAGGTTGCACGAACTTCTTTGAAAATGTTAGGCTCAGATTTGTTTGAACAACTTAGCAAGCGATGAAACTTTCATGATAGCAGAGCACTGATGGGGCACACTATCTTTTAGTATCCCCTCTTGTGGATTTAAACGACAAACAGGGATTAGAAAACGTTTACAGCATCTATTTTTAGAGGGTTCTGTCGTATCTTTTCAATATATTGGCGATTTGTTTTGCCTCAAATTGCAGTTTTTGTAACACTATATTTATTTACATAATTTGTTATGCATTATGAATCAAAAGAAAATGCAATAAAACTCTTTACAAACCGGATTTAAGATGATATAATACATTCGTTATGTTTCCGCTTCGCGGATTACGGGTTTTACCGCAACGCGGTGTTCACCTGCCGTAACCTGGGAAGTAGGGGCAAAAAATAATTAATGAGGTGAAAATTATGACACAGGCAGAGAAGCAGGCTATCATGGCCGAGTATGCTCTTCACGAGGGTGACACAGGTTCACCGGAGGTTCAGATCGCTGTTCTCACAAAGAGAATCAATGACCTTACAGAGCATCTCAAGACACACAAAAAGGATCATCACTCCAGAAGAGGTCTTCTGAAGATGGTTGGTCACAGACGTAACCTTCTTGCATATTTGCAGAAAGTTGATATCGAAAGATATCGTGCTATCATCGCAAGACTTGGTATTCGTAAATAATTTCGGCATTATGAGGCAGACAGCATTCTTTTACTGTCTGCCTCTGCGTCGATTATTTGAAATGCATCTATTTGTCGGGCAGCTTATCGGTTTTAGCAGTGAATCGACAGCTTGAAGCTCAAACTGCGGATTTATTGCTAAATCCTTGCCCGACGTAGAAATAAATTTTACAGAGAGGTATAAACAATGTTTTTCAAGGATTTCAAAAAATTTGAAACAACTCTTGCAGGACGTCCGCTCGTAGTCGAGACAGGTAAAATGGCTCAGCTCGCAGGCGGCTCATGTCTTATCCGTTACGGTGAGACGGAGGTTCTTTGCACAGCCACAATGGCTGACAAGCCCAGAGAGGGCGTAGATTTCTTCCCTCTTTCGGTTGATTTTGAGGAGAAGCTTTATTCGGTAGGCCGTATTCCCGGTTCTTTCCAGCGCCGTGAGGGCAAGGCTTCCGAGAAGGCAACACTTGCTTCCCGTGTTATCGACCGTCCGATTCGTCCGCTTTTCCCGAAGGATATGCGTAACGATGTAGGCGTTGTCGCAACAGTTATGTCGGTTGATCCCGATTGCTCACCTGAAATCACCGCAATGATCGGTGTTTCGGTTGCTATTTCAATTTCGGCTATTCCGTGGGACGGCCCGATTTCAGGCGTTTCGGTTGGTCTTATCGACGGCGAGTACGTCATCAACCCGACTGAGGAGCAGAGAAAGGTATCTCAGATGGCTGTTACCGTTGCTTCTACCAAGGATCTTGTTGCTATGATCGAGGCAGGCGCAAACGAAGTATCCAACGAGGATATGTTTGACGGCATTATGTATGCTCACAAGGTAAACCAGGAAATCGTCAAGTTCATCGAGGGTATCCGTGCCGAGGTAGGCAAGGAGAAGATTGACTTCCCGTCAAATGATCCGGCGCCTGAAATGTTCGAGGCTATCAAGGAGTTTGCTATTGACGACGTTAAGGTTGCTCTTGACACAGACGACAAGAGAATCCGTGACGAGGCTCTTCGTCCGATTTACGCCGCTGTTCACGAGAAGTTCGACGAGGTTTATCCCGACGATATCGCTAAGATTGACGACTGTATGTATAAGCTCCAGAAGTTCATCGTTCGCCGCTGGCTCCTTGACGAGGGCAAGCGTGTTGACGGACGCGGAATCGACGAGATTCGTCCGCTTAACGCGGAGGTAGACCTCCTCAGCCGTGTTCACGGTTCAGGTATGTTCACCCGTGGTCAGACACAATGTCTTTCAATCACGACACTCGGACCCATGAGCGATGTTCAGATGCTCGACGGTATCGACAACGAGACCGAAAAGAGATACATCCACCACTACAACTTCCCGTCATACTCCGTCGGCGAGACTCGTCCGAGCAGAGGACCGGGACGCCGTGAGATCGGTCACGGTGCACTTGCAGAGAGAGCACTTCTCCCGGTTATTCCGTCGGTTGAGGAGTTCCCGTACTGCATTCGTGTTGTTTCCGAGGTTCTTTCCTCAAACGGTTCAACATCACAGGGTTCAATCTGCGGCTCAACGCTTTCACTTATGGCAGCAGGTGTTCCGATTAAGGCTCCCGTTGCAGGTATCTCCTGCGGACTTATCACCGAGGGCGACCGCTTCATGACAATGGTTGATATCCAGGGTCTTGAGGACTTCTTCGGCGATATGGACTTCAAGGTTGCGGGTACAAAGAAGGGTATCACAGCTATTCAGATGGACCTCAAGGTTCACGGACTTACTCCGGAAATCATCAAGGAAGCTCTTGAGAAGACATACAAGGCTCGTTGCTACATCCTTGACGAGATCATGCTTCCGGTTATTCCTGAGCCGAGAAAAGAGCTTTCAAAGTATGCTCCGAAGATGCTTTCAACCAAGGTTCCCGTTGACAAGATTGCCGAGGTTATCGGTAAGCAGGGCAAGGTTATTCAGAAGATCTGCGCTGAGTGCGATTGTAAGGTTGACGTTGAAGAGGACGGCAGCGTATTTGTTTGCTCTCAGGATATTGAGAACGCAAAGCGTGCTATCTTCATGATCGAGACTATCGCAAATGATCCTGAAATCGGTGCTATTTATAAGGGTGTTGTTACAAGAATTATGGACTTCGGCGCATTCGTTGAGATTGCTCCGGGCAAAGAGGGTCTTGTTCATATCAGCCATCTTGATGTCAAGAGAGTTGACAAGGTAACGGATGTCGTCAATGTCGGCGACGAGGTTATCGTTAAGGTTCGCGAGATTGACGATCAGGGCAGAATCAACCTTTCGCGCCGTGAGGCTCTTATCGAGGTTGAGGGTCTTGTTCCCGAAAATGAGATTTCGGATGCTCCGAGACGTCCGTCGGGCGATCGCCGCAGAGGCGGTCCGAGAGGCGGAAGAAGAGACCGTAAATAATCAATAAGCAATAATTGAGGCTGTATCATGGTTTGTTTTGAACTATGGTGCAGTCTTTTTTTGCCTCGACGCCGCTGTATGGGAGGAAAGAAAAAGTTAGCAGAAAATCACGGCACGATGTGGGCATCGTGCTCTACGATGAGCTTTGATAAAATCTAAATCGTATGGTGTGATTTGATTCATTTTAAACATTGATAATCTCAACATCGGGTCAAAGCTAATCTACAATGACTTAAAAAGTATAAAATTTTTTCTTCAGGCATTGATTTTTATAATGATTTGTGGTAATTTTGTTTTATACAGTATATAAACTTTGTCAGGAGGTCTTAAAATGAAAAAGTTTATGAAAAAATCCATAACGGTTTTGCTCGTCTGTGCGTTGTTTTTCAGCGCGGTAACATGCTTTGCCGCCGGTGAAAAGAAATACTACGACTACGGTACTTATGTTGTCCTGGGCGACAGCGTAGCGAGCGGACACAACGACCTTGTTTATGTTGATTCGGAATTTAAACGCGTCGATGACTCTTACGGTGCTTATGTTGCGGACGAACTCGGAGTTGAGTATATTCCGATGGCTTGTCCCGGTACAAGAACGATTGATATGCGTTATATGCTGGAGGATGATTACCCGGCTGACGATTATCTTTTCCATGATGCTCACGATGTTGAGGTAATGAAAGCGAGAATACCCGAATACCGCAAGGCGATTTCCGAGGCCGGACTTATCACTCTCGGCATCGGCGGAAACGATTTCGGCACATTCCTCACTTGGGTTATAGCCGATGAGCTCGAAAAGCAGAACACCTGCGACGAATACGTCAAGGCTCTGAAAGAGCTTTTGCAGCAGGGCGGAGCCGACGATGATGCGCTTGCAAAGTTTGATAAAGCCGTTGAGCTTGCAAAGCTTATGGGGGCAATGCCGGATCTTTTAAATGTTCTTCCGAAAGCAATTAAATACGGTATAGAAAACTTCTCTAAGAACTGGGATATCGTGATTGAGGATATTCTTGCGCTCAATCCGGACGTTCAACTTATGGTTATCGGAATGTTTGACAACGGCGTTAAGAATGAGGAGGATGCCGCCGCCAGCGAAGCGGGCGGAGTTGTTCCGAGTCTTGGTCAGATGATCGTTGACGCAGCTAACACGCCGATGAAAGAGGGCGCAAAGAAGTACGGCTATACGTTCGTTGACACAACGGGTACGATTTGCGATAATTATCACCCGAAAAAGGAAGGTTACAGACACATTGCCGACAGGATTCTTGAGGCTCTGCCGGATGCCAACTTCCCGTATACCGACGTCGCGAACGATTCCGAATACTACAATGCTGTTGAGCTTATGTACAGAAAGGGCTATATGAGCGGACTTTCGGCAACGGAGTTCGGTCCCGATGAGGCGCTGACAAAGGCGGCTCTCGCACAGGCTCTTTATAACATTGCAGGTGCGCCTGAGGTTGATGCCGAAAACGCACCGTTTACCGATATTGACAGCTCGGATTCTGCTTATACAGCGGCTGTTTGGGCGGTGGATAACGGTATCCTTGACGCGAACAACGGCAAATTTGAGCCCGACGGCAAGGTCAGCACCCTCAAGCTTGCTTTCAGTATGATTCGCCTTTCAACGGCAGGCGGCTTGAACATTGCGAAGCTTATCAAGACAATAGTTCTCGCGTTTAATATGATTATAAACGGCGGAATTGCCGGATTATACAGCCCGCTCACAAGGGCGCAGGCGGCGCAGAGCTTTGCGGATTATTGCAGTTTGTAATTGAATTAAGGCTGTTCCGAGTTTTCTCAGAACAGCCTTTTTAATAGTTTAAAAGAACAGATATCTCGTTTCGGAGACATCTGTTCTTTTGCGTTTTATACGGTGAATGGGTCGCCGTCAATGTTATCTGTCGGAAGCAGCTTGAACGTGAAATCAAAGCTCTTGTCGGCAGCTCTGTATTCATCGGCAAGATCGGGACCGCATGAGCCTGAACCGACTCCGCTGTGCTTGTAGTCAAGGCTGAGTACGGTTTCCTTCATCGGCTGAAGCTCGTAGTCGTGTTTCGTTTCACGAAGAAGCTGCGGCGTGAAGTGCTGAGCGTTTGAAGAGAATGAATCAAAATCTTCGCTCTTGCAGATAAGTCCGATGCCGTCGGCGTTTGAAACTCTGACCCATTTTGTGGCATAGTGGCTTGAGTTCTCCTGCGGACGCACATAGTGCTCGAAGTTGTCCGTTACATTCGTCTTGAAGAGGTCAATGTATGCGTAGTGATGCTTGTCAATGTAGCTCTCCTTGGGGCCGTAGCCGAAGTATTCGTAGCTCTCAAAGCCCTCAGGCATTATAAGCTGAAGTCCGATTCGCGGAAGGAAATCAAGTCTTTCGGCGCGTTTTCCGTTCACATTGATGAGCACGGAGGAATCGGGGAGGAAGGTATAAACCATTTTGCCCTCAAAGACAGGCTCGAATGTGTAAACTCCGACTGAGAGATTTACGGTTATTTCAACCTTGTCGTCGGACTTGGCAACGGAAACGCTGCGACACTTCTGACCGAGCCTTTCCATTCCTATCTTGTGCCATTTCTCTCTGTAATAGAGAGCGTCGTTGTCAATATAAGCCCTGAAAAGGTTGAGCTCAACGGGGCTTGCAAGCAGTTCTGCGGAGCCGAGATTGATCTTATTCAGCTTGCCGTAAGCCTTGTCAAATACATATTTCACGTTGCCGACGTTGATTTCAACGCATCTGTCGGTTTCGCTGACCGCTATTGCAGAGGTCGGGAGAGCGGCTTTTTCGGTCGGAACGGAGCTGAGCTTGAACTGCTTGAGACCGATTTCGTAGCCTGCCTTTGCCCAAAGCTTGTCCGTTCTGCTGACAAATCTGAGGGTGAGGTAGGTGTCTCCCGTGAAGCTGTATGCCGACGGGTCGAATATTGAGAAATCCTTTTTCTCGCGCGGCATGAGCATCAGTCCGGAAACCTCGCCCGATGCAATAAGCCTGCCGTTTGATTTGATTTCCCAGTCGATGCCGACGTCGTCAAGACCCTTGAAGAAATTGCGGTTCTTTACGGAAACATTGCCGTTTCCGACGTACTCGGCAAAGAACGGCTGATAAACGATCTTTGCTTCCTCAAATCCAGTGTGCGGTGTTCTGTCGGGGTAAACCAAGCCGTCAACGCAGAAGTTGCCGGCGTTCGGCATATCGCCGAAATCTCCGCCGTAGGTGTATTTGTATCCGCCGCTGCCGTCGGGGATCGCAACGGAATGATCCGTGTATTCCCAAATACAGCCGCCGCAGAATTTGTCGTCGGACTCAATGAGCTCCCAGTAATCGGCAAGATCTCCGGGGCCGTTGCCCATGGCGTGGCAGTATTCGCAGAGGTAAAGCGGCTTGTTCTTGCGCTTCTTGCTCGAAAGAATCTCTCTGCACTTTTCAATGGACGGGTACATCCAGCTTTCAACGTCGGAGCAGTTGCCGAGGAATTTGCCTGCAAGCTCCGAGTAGCGGTAGTTGGCGTTTTCGTAGTGAACGATAACATTGCTGTTGCGCGATTTGATATAGTCGTACATTGCCTGATGGTTGTCGCCGCAGCCCGACTCGTTGCCGAGTGACCAGAAGATGACCGAAACGTGGTTCTTGTCACGCTCAAACATTCTCTTAGCGCGGTCGATATAGGCGTTCTTCCATGTCGGGTCGTTGGCAAGCAGGCTCCAACGGTCAAAGAAGAAACCGTCAATCGAGGTGCTGAAGCCGTGAGCCTCAAGGTCGGATTCGTCAATCACCATAAGTCCGAGCTGATCGCACATTTCAAGGAACCGCGGGTCGTTCGGATAGTGAGAGGTGCGGACGGCGTTCACATTGTGACGCTTGAAAATGTAAAGATCCTCAAGAACGTGCTCAATCGGCGTAGCATGGCCGTAAATCGGGTGAGAATCATGACGGTTTACGCCTTTGATTTTGATTTTCTGTCCGTTGAGGTAGAGAACGGATTTTGAAATCTTGAGATCCTTGATGCCGATTTTTACGAGAATCACCTCGTCGGAAACGTCGAGGAAGAGGTCGTAAAGCAGGGGATCTTCGTCACTCCAAAGAATCGGATTGTCGAATTTAATTTTTATTTTGCCGTTGACGCTTTCGCCCGCGTCAATGTTTTCCCCGTGGGGAGAGACAAGCTTGTACGAAACGTCGCGGTCGCCGAGAATGTCAAGGTCGACATTCATAATACACTTTGTGTATTTTTTCTTGAGCTCCGTGGTAACATAAAAATCGCGGACTCTGCCCCTGCGGCTTCTCTTGAGAATGTAGACGTCACGGAAAATTCCGCTCATACGCCACATATCCTGATCCTCAAGGTAGGAGCCGTCGCACCATTTGAGCACGAGCATTGCGATTCGGTTTGTACCTGCATGAACAAGGTCGGTTATGTTGAACTCGCTTGTCATGTGGCTGACCTGGCTGTAACCGACAAATTTGCCGTTTATCCAAAGGTAGAAGCAGGAATCAACGCCCTCAAAGTTGAGGAAAAGGTCGCGGCTGAGGTCGTTTTCGTCGATCTCAAAGTCGCGGATATAGATTCCGCACGGGTTGTCGTCGGGAACATACGGCGGATCGCAGGGATAGGGGTAGTCCGAGTTGGTGTAATTCGGCACGTCGTAGCCCTTGCCGAGATTCATCTGCCAGTTCATCGGAACCTTTATTTTGTCGTAGCTGTCGTTTATGCTGTAATCTTCGGCGTAGAAGCCGTCCTCAACGTCGATCATGGACTTATAAAATCTGAAATCCCATTCGCCGTTCAGAAGCTGGAAATACTTTGATTCCTCTCTTGACTTTGTCAAAGCGTTCTCTTCATTGAGATAGGGAATGAAATACGCGTGAGGTTCCTCACAGCCGATATGCAGGGCATTTGGATCCTCGTAATATTTTGGAATGTTAAGCATTCTTAAATACCTCCGATTAAAGTTCGATTTTTGCTTTCCTTGAATTTATAGCGTGGAAAATTGAGGTTTCAAACTTAGGCTTTCTTGTGTAGGTATAGAGACCGTTCTGTTCCTGCTCAACATCGTAAAGCTGAGTGTAGCAGAAGCCGAACATCTGATCGTTGTCAAGCAGAGCGTCCGTAAGTCCTTTGTATCTTTCGATAAACTCATACTTGTTCTTCGGCGCGTCGCCGTAGCCCCAGGCGTTCTGCTCGTTCTCGTTGACGGACCAGCGGATTCCACCGTATTCGCTGACAAATGTCGGGCCGCCCGTGTACTTCTGACGTCGATCGTGACGATCCCAGAGGGTTCCCTCCGTCATAAGCTTGTCGTAGTTCTTCTTGAACACTTCGGGATCCTGCTCGTAATCGTGAACATCGAAAATGTCCGTGATAACGTGGAAGTTTCCGCTTGTGTCAATGCAGGGACGGGTTTTGTCAAGAGCCTTTGTCGTTTTGTAGATAACGGCGAGAGTTTCGTCATACTGCTTTCTGCCGTCGTAGTCCCAGGTTTCGTTGAGCGGACACCAGCCGATGATCGACGGGTGGTTGAAGTCGCGCTCGATCTCTTCGATCCATTCGGGAAGAATGCTGAAAAGTACGTCGTGATTCGAAGGATCGGTGCCCCAGTTCGGGTACTCGCCCCAAACGATGTAGCCCATCTTGTCGCAGTTGTAGAGGAATCTCGGCTCAAATATCTTTTCGTGAAGACGTGCGCCGTTGAATCCGACGTCGAGCGAAATCTGGATATCCTTAATCATCGCTTCCTCGGTCGGAGCGGTGTAAATTCCGTCGGGATAGAAGCCCTGATCGAGAACAAGACGCTGGAAAACAGACTTTCCGTTGATGAGGAATTTCTGACCGTCAAGTCTTACGTCGCGCAGTCCGAAATAGCTGTCAACCTTGTCCTCGTTGAAACGAAGCTCAAGGTCGTAAAGTCTGCCCTCGCCGACTTCCCAAAGATAGGCTTCCTTGAGGTCGAGGTGAGCCGAAATATGACCGCCGTCCGTCTCAACGCTTGCGGCGCCCATGATTCTGTCCTGATAAAGGGCGAGAGCCTCAAACTTGCCGCTTCCGATAACCTCAGCCTGGATGTCAACAGAGCAGTTTTCAACGTTCGGGAAAACCTTGATGCTCTGTATTCTTGATTCGGGGACAAACTCAAGCCAAACCGTCTGCCAGATTCCCGTTGTTCTTGTGTAGTCGCAGTCGTGGGAATAGTATTCTTCACTCTGCTTTCCTCGCGGCTGAACCGGACTTCTCGTGTCGTCCTCGGCATAGACCGTAACAACGTTTGTGCCGTCGGTCAGATAGTCCGTAATATCAAACTGGAATGAAATATATCCGCCCTTGTGCGAGCCGACTTCCTTGCCGTTTATGTATACGGTCGCCTTGTAGTCAACGGCGCCGAAGTGAAGAATTGTTTTCAGATCGGCATACTTGTCGGGAATGACAAATTCTCTCGAATACCAGACGGCATCCATAAAGTCCTTGTATTCAATGCCGGAAAGCACGCTTTCGGGGCAGAAAGGAACGTTGATTGTTCTGTCGAATTTTGTCTGCGGCTCATAGTATTTTTTGGCAAGGCCGCTCTTTGACTTGTCGATTTTAAAGTTCCATTTGCCGTTGAGATTTATCCATTCTCTGCGCTGGAACTGCGGATTCGGATGTTCGGGACGCGGTATATTATTCATAGTGTTTTTCCTCCGTAAAAGTTTTCAGTTCATCATACCATATATGAAATAAATATACAAGTAATAACGTTTATTTTTTTATTCAAACAGGCAGAAAAAAGCAACTCGGCGTATTGAAATTTAGATATTATTATTGTAAAATGATACTTGTGAAAATTTGCGGATAATATATAAGTAAACGCTGATAAAAAATCGGAAAGGAGACTTCAAAATGGACAGGTTTATACTTCATTCGCCGTTTGAGCCGATGGGCGACCAACCGCAGGCGATAGAGGAGCTTGCCGACGGATTGAAAAAGGGCTATATGGAGCAGACCCTGCTCGGCGCAACCGGTTCGGGCAAGACTTT
>SAMEA104315428__coassemble_1650_pt1 | contig 10603 bp, 9 predicted proteins | sample SAMEA104315428__metabat2_low_PE_040 | metagenome-assembled genome bin SAMEA104315428 (sample SAMEA104315428) | gut metagenome | biome: Monkey gut; feature: monkey-associated habitat; material: faeces | place: China | collected 2013
TATGTCTCCCGTTGAAAATGCGCCGAACTGGATCGATGTTATATTTGACGGTGATTTGATCTGCCGCCAGTACAACTGGTTCGGAATGCTAAAAAACGGATACCTCAACAGTCTTGTCGGCAAAAAGGGCTGTAAGCAGGTGACCGAATACACTTCGGACGGAAGCGGCGACAGCAAGCCGATCTCCGACTACGGTTATGTCGCCAAAAACGGTGATATATGGATTTATACGGGAGTTACATCGGTCAACGGCGACAGCTCAAATATCGGTTTCCTCCTTGCCAATGAGCGAACCGGACGAAGCTTCTATTACACGATAGCCGGAGCCGACGAAAAATCAGCTATGGCTGCCGCAGAGGGCGAGGTTCAGGAAAAAGGATATCAGGCATCGTTTCCGTCGCTGATAAATGTCAGCGGCAAACCGACCTACATTATGGTTCTCAAGGATTCGGGAGGACTTGTCAAGCTGTATGCCGCAGTCAACGTTGAGCAATACAATATTGTTTCTACCGCCGCAACTCAGGCGGAGTGCCTTGCAAAATATAAAGATTTGCTCGGAATTGATGATTCAACTGCGGTTAAGCCTACCGACAACGTCACTATAACCGTTTCGCAGATAAAATACATCGACATTGACGGCAACACATACATCTATCTAATTGACACAGATAACCGTATTTACAAAGCAAAAGCATCAAGCCACGAAGATATGCTCCTGCTGAAAGAGGGCGATAAAGTTTCGCTCTCCTGCTCAAATTCGCTGATATTGGAGTGCAAAAAGCTTTCGTAATCGGCTGTTCAATGACCAAATCATATTAAAAGAATGTAAAAAATCTTAAATTTCTCTTGATTTAATTTCTTGATAGTATATAATTATTGTAAGATTATTTGGAGGTACACTATGGAAGAGAATAAAAAGGAGAAGCTCGACAAGATTGATGAGCTTCTTGAAAGCACCTCGGCGGAAAACAGAATAAACTTTAATTTGAGCGATACCGTTGCGGAGGATGAAAGCGTTGATATCCTTTCCGGCAGATCCGATAACGAAGAGGAGGACGTTGAAGAGGAACCGGCAGAAACGGTTGACGTACACAGCGTTGAGGATAATGACAACGATAGCAACGGTTCGGAAGCCGTTTGCATAATTGACGAAACTTCAACCACCATAGAGCTTACGGAAAGCACCGACCTTTACGGCTCGCAGGATCACGCTGCTGTTAAAAAGCCGAAGGAAAAGGTGAAGTTCAACGCTCTTCAGATTATTTTGATGTGCGTTGCTGGACTTCTGCTTCTGTGGTGCATAACCTTTACCGTTGACCACACCCTTGCCGCTCAGGGCTATTCCCCGATTTTTAGCTGGGAAACGCAGAAATACGAGGACGGCAGCGTAAGCTATAAGGGCCTCGGATACAAAATCCAGTTCCGCTTTGATTCCAACGACAAGCTCACTCAGAAGTGCGTGCCGATTTGGAAAGACGGTCCCAACGACATTGCGGAAAAGGCTGAAAAGGTTTCATTTGAATAAAAGGCATCAAAAAATCGTACAGGCTTGTGTCTGTACGATTTTTTGTATATTGATTATGTTACATTGCCGAGACAGTCTTTGTTTACAATACAATTTTTCCGGAAACTTCATATATAAAGTCTCCGCTTTTGAGCAGGTTTACAAGCTCGGCTTCGTTTTTCGGGAGCCTTGGAGCTCTCGTCGCGCAAAGCCCGTCATGTCCCGGATGATGATAGTCGGTTCCAGCCGTGGCAATTTTTCCGTTCTCTCTCGCGTATTTCATCGCAAGAGCGACGCGCGAATTATGGTTCGGGTGCATATTGAATGCTTCAACGCCGTCAAGGTATTCCTCATAGCCCCTCTTCATATTGTCACGGAACGGGTGCGCCTGAAGCAAAAACATTTTATCGGTCTTGACGGTTTTAACGAAGCTCTCAAGCGTGCCTTCGGTTGCGTCATATATCTCCTCAAGCTGAGAAATATCGAAGCCGAAAAGCAGATAATCGTTGTCGTTCTCGTTTAAAAATCTGAGCTCGGCACCGAGATAAGTCTTTATTCCGAGCTTTTTGCCCGCTTCAAACGCCTTGTAATAATCGCCGCGGTAAATATCCAAAAATTCCTTTTTGTTCTCCTTGATATACAGGTGGTTTGTTATCGCGATTCCGTCGTAGCCGGCGTTTTTGAACACCGCTATCTCTTTCTCCGGAGCGACCTCAGAGCATCGGCTTGCCGGCGAAGTGTGAGCGTGCAGTTCTATTCTGTACGGGTAGCTCTCCTTTGCCTTTTTAATAAGCTCGTCCTTAACCATAAACAATCCCTCGCTTATATTTCATCTATCATTATCTCGCGAACGATCTCTCCGATTTCGCTCGTTTTTAAATCCTTGATGTCCTCGTATGGTATAACCTTTATGACCTTCATGTAAACATCGGATCTGTGCCTGAACATATTTTTATTGGCTTCCCTCGTGTTTCTGACAACGGAAACAACAATCGGCACTTTTGCCTTTTTCGCTATTTTAAATGCGCCGTTTCTGAACGGCAGAAGCGTGCCGGGATTTTTGTTGACATATCCCTCAGGGTAGATTCCCATCGCGCAAACTCCGTCCGTTATGTTTGCGGCGGCGCGGTTAATTGCCTTGACTGCCTCGCGGTTATTCTCTCTGTCAAGCGCAACACAGCCCGACTTCGCAAGATACTTGCCTGCGGCGAAGATACCGAAAATCTCCTTCTTCGCAACAAAGGCAAGGTTTTTCTTTTCCAGCGCGGTTATTGCTATCATCGGGTCAAACACCGACAGATGATTGGAGACCAAAAGGTATTTTCCGTCGTCGGGCACAAGTTCAAGCCCTTGGGTGTGAACGTTGACCTTTGCGCTCTTCAAAAAGAGTTTTATGCTTGAAAGCATGAAGCGGCGGTATGAGTTGTGTATGTTCTTGACGTATTTTTTATCCGTCGTGAATGAATAGACGCAAAATGCCGCAAGATGAAGCAGCAAAAAGCCGACATAAACAGCAGGCAGCAACAGAAGCGGCTTCCAAAAATCCTTGAAACTTGTCGCAAGCCCGTTGAAATATGTTATCAATGCGTCCGCTATAACGCTCAGAATAAAATATACACCAGCCATAATAACTCCGAATTACAAGTATTTTGCCGCAAGCTCGGCGAAGGCCTTTGCCTTTTCAATATTACTCTGCGGATCGTCCTCAAGTAAATGATCCGAATTTGGATAAGTAATGAAAACGCTGTCAACACCGGCACTTTGAAGCTTGTCGTAAAGACGGACTGAATTACTGTAAGAAACCATATCGTCCTTTGCGCCGTGCGATATAAGCGTCGGCGGGACCGATGCCGTCACCAAATCAACCGGGTTGTTAGCCTTTATTTTTTCAGCCGCATCGTCGGTGTGACCGGGCTTTACCAGTTCGCCTATAAGAGCCGAGACGGCAAGGTAATTATACTTTGTCATCGTCGTTGACTCGTCTGCGCTTTCATCAAAGAAGTCCGACAGTGCCGAGCTGCTGCAAACAAATCCGATTTCAATCAGGCTGTCGGAATAGTGAGTGTAGCTGTAAAGCAGAGCGAGGTGCGCACCTGCCGAATGACCGGCAACCACCATTTTGTCCGCATTATAGCCGAGCTCGGCAAGCTTAGCTTTTACCGATGCGACTGCGTTATACATTTCGCCGACCATATCGGCGCTTGTCGCTCCGTTGGTAAGCTTGTTGTAATCGACCGTCACTCCGACATAGCCCTTTGCCGCGGCACTCTTCGCGCGCTGTTCAAACATCGTCTGATCACCTGAGAGCCACGCTCCGCCGTGAATCATAAACACAACATCTACCTCGCGCGACTCTGTTTTCGGAAGAAACATATCATAATTCTCGCACACTCCGTCGCCGTAGCTCACCCTAATCGCCTCTTCATCGGCAGGTTCGGGCTCTTTGTGCGATGCGGCAATGTTTCCGAAGAAAACAACTATTGCCATTGCCGCGGCAAAAAGCTTTTTCAGCACCGTAAACATTTTTAAGCGTCCTCCTTGTCAAACGAGCCGGTATAGAGCTGATAGTATCTGCCCTTTTCTTCCATGAGCTTTTCATGGCTTCCGCGCTCGATTATACGTCCGTGATCCAAAACCATTATAACATCGGAATTGCGAATTGTCGAGAGTCTGTGGGCAATAACAAAAACTGTTCTGCCTTTCATCAGGGCGTCCATACCCTTTTGGACTATCGCCTCTGTTCTTGTGTCGATGGATGAGGTTGCCTCGTCAAGAATCATTACCGGCGGATCGGCAACCGCCGCTCTCGCAATCGCAAGAAGCTGTCGCTGTCCCTGTGAAAGGTTGCCGCCGTTCGCGCTGAGCATTGTATCGTAGCCGTCGGGAAGCATACGGATAAACTCGTCGGCATTTGCCAGCTTCGCCGCCGCTATACACTCGTCGTCCGTCGCATCAAGCTTGCCGTATCGGATATTCTCCATTACCGTGCCCGTGAACAGGTTGGTTTCCTGAAGAACGATTCCGAGCGAATGGCGCAGATCGTCCTTCTTTATCTTGTTTATATTGATGCCGTCGTAGCGGATTTTGCCGTCGGCAACGTCGTAAAACCTGTTGATAAGGTTGGTGATAGTCGTCTTTCCCGCTCCCGTCGCTCCGACGAAGGCAACCTTCTGACCCGGCTCGGCGTAAAGCGAAACATCGTGAAGAACTATCTTATCCGGCTCATATCCGAAATCCATATTCTCCATACGGACATCTCCCGTCAGCTTGGTATAAGTGACGCTTCCGTCCTCGTGCGGATGCTTCCATGCCCATATACCCGTTCTCTTTTCGCACTCAACGATTTTGCCATCGACCTCCTGAGCGTTGACAAGGGTAACATATCCGTCGTCAACTTCGGGCTTTTCGTCCATCAGGTCAAAGATTCTGTCCGCACCGGCGAGAGCCATTATGATACTGTTGAGATGCTGTGAAATCTGGCTGATATTGTTTGTGAACATTCTTGTCATATTAAGGAACGGAACAACAACGGCAATGCCGAGAGCCTGACCGGAAAGAGAAAGATTGTGCACGTTCGGCGAAAGAATGAGTATTCCTCCGATAAAAGCAATGCATACATAAAGAATATTTCCGATGTTGCCCATTATCGGCATCAGAATATTCGCAAAGCCGTTTGCCTTTGACGCTTCGTCAAAAAGCTGACCGTTTATTTCATCAAAATCCTTACAGCTTTCTTCCTCGTGGTTGAATACCTTGACAACCTTCTGTCCGCTCATCATTTCCTCGATAAAGCCCTCTGTCTTTCCGAGCGCTTTCTGCTGGCGGATAAAGAACTTTGCAGAGTTGCCGCCGACGGTCTTGACGACCACCATCATCAGCGCAACCGCGCCGAACACAATAAGCGTCATCCAAACACTCAGGTAGAGCATATAAACAACAAGTATCGTTATTGTGAGCGCCGACTGAATGAGCGCAGGCAAAGCCTGGGAAACAAGCTGACGCAGAGTATCTATATCGTTGGTATAATAGGACATTATGTCGCCGTGAGGATGTGTGTCAAAATACTTTATCGGCAGACGTTCCATTTTGCCGAACATCTTTTTTCTCGTCTTATTCAGGAAGCCCTGAGTTACAATCGCCATAATTCTTGCGTGGAAAAAGGATGCGGCAACTCCGACAAGATATATTCCGCCCATTGTGGCAATTATTTTGACAATGTTCTTTGATGCGGCGTCCCAGCCGGTCTTGATACCGTCGTTGATTTCCTGAATTATCTGATTGAGGAAAACATTTGAAGCAGTCGCGGCAATCGTCGAAAGGATAATGCAGACCAAGACAACGCAAAGCTGGATTTTATACTCCGAGAAAAGCATTTTTAAAAGTCTTTTAAATGTTCCTTTTTTCGCTCCCGACTTCATTCCCATCATGGGAGGTCTTTTTCCCTTAGGCATAGGATTACTCATCAAAATCACCTGCCTTTGTCTGTGATTCAAATACCTCGCGGTATATATCGTTATTCTGCATGAGCTCTTCGTGGCTTCCGATTCCGTTGATTTCTCCGTTGTTGAGCACGATTATCCTGTCGGCATCCTGAACGGACGATATTCTCTGTGCAATTATTATCTTTGTCGTGTTCGGAATCTCCTCGCGGAAAGCCTTTCTGATCATGGCGTCCGTTTTGGTATCGACAGCGCTCGTCGAATCATCAAGAATGAGTATTTTCGGCTTTTTCAGCAAAGCTCTTGCAATGCAAAGTCTCTGCTTCTGTCCGCCGGAAACATTCGTACCGCCGCGCTCGATGAAGGTATCGTATTTCTGCGGCATCTGCTCAATAAATTCATCCGCCTGAGCCAGCTTGCACACTCTTACGATTTCCTCGTCGGTCGCGTTCTTATCGCCCCAGCGCAGATTTTCCTTTATTGTGCCCGAAAACAAAACATTCTTCTGAAGCACGACGGAAACAGCGTCACGCAGACTCTCTATATCGTAGTTTCTTACATCAATTCCGGCGACCTTGACCGAGCCGTCGGTAACGTCATACAGCCTTGAAATAAGCTGAATCAACGTGGTTTTACTGCTTCCGGTTCCGCCGATAATTCCTATCGTTTCGCCCGAATCAATGTGAAAATTTATGTTTCTGAGCGTCGGAACGGAAGCCTTTTCGGAATAGGCAAAGCTTACATTTTCGAAGTCTATCGAACCGTTCTCAACCTCATAAACCGGATTTTCCGAGTTTTTAATTGTGTTGCCCTCTTCAAGAACCTCAACAATTCTGTTCGCCGACGCAAATGACATTGATATCATCACCATTGTCATTGAAAGCATGAGCAGACTCATAAGTATCTGCATACCGTAAGTGAGCATTGCGGAAAGTCCGCCGACCTTGAGCTCCGTTCCGCCCGTCGAAACAATTATCTTTGCGCCGAAATAGAACACAGTCAGCATGATTACATATATAGCCGCCGAAACAAGCGGATTTGTCAGCGCCATAAGCTTTTCAGCCTTGGTAAAATCGGCACACACGTTGTCGGAAGCCTTGCCGAACTTCTTGTTTTCGTAATCCTCTCTGACAAAGGACTTCACCGCTCTGATACCCGCAACATTCTCCTGAACGGAGTTATTCATCGCATCGTAGCGCTTGAAAATGCTTTTGAAAAGCGGCATTACCATTTTAAGCATAAGCACCAGTCCGACCGCAAGGAACGGTATGAGTGCAACAAACGCCGTGGTCAGCTTCGGGCTGAGATTTATCGTCATAACTATCGAGAAAACAAGCATCAGCGGACTTCTTATCGCCGTTCTTATAATCATCATATATGAGTTCTGAACATTTGTAACGTCCGTCGTCAGTCTCGTCACAAGGCTTGACGAGGAAAATTTGTCTATGTTTGAAAACGAATAGTTCTGCACCGTGTAGAAAAGGTCGTGTCTGAGGTTCTTTGCGAATCCGCAGGACGCGACGGCACAGAAATGTCCTGCAAACGCACCGCAAGCCAGCGAGCATATCGCCATAATAACAAGTATAAGTCCGTATTTCCCGATTATATTCATATCACAGCCGTCCTGGATATTATCAATGAGCTTCGCCGTTATGAACGGGATCAAACATTCGATAACTACCTCGCCCGTTATAAAAAGCGGACTCAAAAACGATGGCAGCTTATACTCACGCACGCATTGCATAAGTCTTTTTATCGTGTGCATAAATTACTCCTCCTTTTCCTTCAGATAATAGTTTTTGAGATTTTTTTTCATTCTTTCAAGATAATTGTATAAAGCTTCCTTTTCCTCTGCGCTGAAGCCGTCTGTCAGGATTCCGTCAACAAGGTTCATATCCTCCGCCATAAGATGGGATATAGCCTTCGACTTTTCCGTCAGAACGATCTTTTTAAGCCTTGCGTCACAGCTCACCGACTGCCTTTCCACAAGTCCCTTTTGCTCCATCAGGTTTATCACCTTGGAAGCGGTGGAACGCGTGATGCCGAAAGCTTTTTCAATGTCCTTTTGAAAAACATCGCGTCCGCTGTTTTCGGCAAGATATCCTATTATACAGCCGTTTGTGCCGGTCATGGATTCGACGCGTTTTTTATTCGGCAGATTTTCAATAAATCTGTAAATAAGGTGCGAAAGTGACCTCAGCTCGTTATGAACCGTTTTTTCCATATATTCACTCCCTTGATAATTGTACGACATTCAACATTATAGTTTGCTGTTCAACAAATGTCAATATATCCGTCTGTAAACAATTTATGAATTTTCCACCGATTTTTAATTGTCCTGCATAAAAAAATCACCCGAAAAGGAAGGGAAGAATAATCCTTTTCGGGTGATCCGTATTTTTGCCTTTTCCGACGTGCAAATCCGATTTCTCGGACCGATGAATATCGGGGTGCAATCCGCACGGCGGCTGAGCTTGGCATTAGAATGTTCAATATTAACGGCTCGCAAAAGCCGGCGCTCTTAAAACTTCTTGGAGATAGCGCTTGCTGTCAGAAGCTTCAAGATAGCACGGAATGAAAACTTCTTTTCATTTGCGATTTCGTTTAATATTTTTTCCTCTGCTACATAGTACATGTTGTTTGTCATAAGTCATTCATTCCTTTCTTTTTCTTTTGTGATTACATTATAGCACGCTTATTTTTATTTGTCAAGCGTTTTGCACAAATAATTTATACTCAATTTGTGCATTTTTACCTGTTGGATTTTGTTGTATGTGCATAATAAACTAACATATATATTTTTTTTGCCGTATCAGCGGCTTCTTTTGACGTTTTACACAATAAATCGTATTTTGGAGATATAACTATCCAATTATTGATAAACGTCAAAAAAACTCCGCTTCCACATATTATGCATATTGACAATAATTTGTCATTGTGCTAAAATTTACGCTGAATTTTTAGGAGGTATTGCATAATCATGTGGTGGAAAATTTTATTGGCTCTGTTGGCCGTTTTCGTCATTGTAACACTCATAAGAGCGATTTTTTACAAGCCGAAAAAGTTTGACGGAGTTAAGATTGAAGATGTTGATATCGACGAAATGAAGGTTGCCGAGCATCTCTCACAGGCAATTCAATGCAAAACAATTTCCAGAAGCGACCCGGACGAGATGGATTGGTCGGAATTTGAAAAATTCCATAATTTTCTCGACGAAGCTTATCCGCTTGTAAAGCAGAACACGGTCAAGGAAAAGGTCTCGCGTGCAAGTCTCATCTACCGTTGGAAGGGCAAAAACCCTGAGCTTGAGCCGATGGCGCTGCTCTCTCACCAGGACGTTGTTCCTGTTGCCGAGGGAACTGAGAACGACTGGACTCACGACGCATTCAGCGGCTACATTGACGGCGAAATCGTATGGGGCCGCGGCGCTCTTGATATGAAAAACCATCTTATCTGCGTTATGGAAGCTGTCGAGTCCCTTATGGAAGAGGGCTTCCAGCCCGAAAGAGACGTATATCTTTGCTTCGGTCACAATGAGGAAATCGTTTGTTCCGGCGAATCCGGTGCGGATGAAATCGTCAAGACTCTCCAGTCCAGAGGTATTCGACTTGACAGCGTTCTTGACGAGGGAAGCGCTCTTCTCCGTCTTGACGTAAAAGGACTTATCCATACATACATCGCGGCAGTCGGCGTTGCCGAAAAGGGCTATGCCGATATGAAGCTCACGGTTCACGACAAGGGCGGCCACACATCTGCCGCTCCCAAGCACAGCGGAATGGCTAAGCTTGCAAATATGGTTCAGGACATTGAAAAGCATCAATTCAAGTCTCACATGCTTCCGTTCCTCACCGAGCTTTTCGATACCGTCGGCAGGAAAGCAACCTACCTCGGCAGAGTTGTAATGTGCAACGTGCCGCTTCTTAAGCCGATTATCAAGCTCGTTCTTAAAACGATTCCCGAATCGGCAAGCATGGTCAGAACAATTCAGAGTATCTCGATGTGCGAGGGCAGCCCCGCACCAAACGTTCTTCCGCAGAGACCGAATATAACGATCAATTTCAGACCTCTCCCCGGCGACACAATCGATGATGTTGAAAAGCATATCCGCAAGGCGGTACGCTACAAAGACCTTGAGGTTGAACGTCTTTACAGCAAGGAAGCTACCGCTTTCTCTCCCACGGATTCCAGAGCGTTTAACGCAATCAGAAAGGTCGAAGAGGGACTCCACCCCGACGATGTCGCCGTTGCTCCGTATCTTGTAATGGGCGGTACGGATTCCTACCGCTACGGAAAGATTTGCGACAACATTCTGCGCTACGCTCCGTTTAATGTTTCGGTTAATCTTTTCCTGACAACTCACGCGACAGACGAACGCTGTCCGATATCCGCTTTGAAAGAGAGCGTCATCTTCTTCAGAGAGTATATCAAGGAAGTATCAAAAAAAGACTGATTCAATTATCCTCCCCTGTTAAATCAAGGGGAGGTTTTGCTTTGTCCCAAAAGAATATACTAAGGCTATAAAAACTTTTTTCATTCTTTTACTACAACTAATTGTGAAAATCAACAGTTTTTGCCCTGTGTCGGTTAGTTTATTCTAACTGAAAGAAGTTGCAAAAAAAATAATATTATAGTATAATTTGTTTGAATGGTTAAAATACCA
>SAMEA104315428__coassemble_1702_pt1 | contig 10309 bp, 11 predicted proteins | sample SAMEA104315428__metabat2_low_PE_040 | metagenome-assembled genome bin SAMEA104315428 (sample SAMEA104315428) | gut metagenome | biome: Monkey gut; feature: monkey-associated habitat; material: faeces | place: China | collected 2013
AGAAGTATAGGCTACAACGGCGAATACTGGACAATCGCGGCAGCTTCCGGAAGCAAACCGATAATCGTAAAGGTTGACGGCAATTCAAAGGTTACTCAATTCGATGTGCCGACAACAATAACCAATATTCTTGAGGCTTCGATGGATATTTCCGATAGCGGAACGGTCTGCGCTTCACTCATCGCTTCGGGCGAGGACAGCCAGATTCTTTATCTTGACAACGGTGAGTGGAAACAGCTCGGCGGTTCGCCGTGTTCAAACTGTCAGACGGCGGATATGACAATCTATAAAAACCGAGTTTATATCGGTTCGGTTCTCACGGGTACGGGTGCAATCAGTCTCAGCTATAAGGATCTGCCCGAAAAGGAAATGCCCGATTTGATTTCCGTTGAATCGCAGACGGTTTCGGTGGTGGACGGTTACATAACCGGATTACCTCAGAAAGCCGCGAACCTCAATCTTTACCTGGAAGCGACCAACGACGGATACTTCACTTATGACACCGTCAGCACAGGCGGTCAGGTGCTTCTGTATACCGCCGACGGCGTACTTGTCAGAAGGTATACAATTATTATATGCGGAGATGTAAACGGAGACGGAGTTGCCGACGGTATGGACGCCGTGCTGATAAATGCGGTTGCGGAGGGTATGCTGAGTGTTGAAGAGCATTTCAGGCTTGCCGCGGACACAAACAGCGACGGCACCGTGACCATCGACGACAGTACATATTCGTTTGACAAGGGGCTCGGTTTTTAATACAATAGTACAGTAATCTAAAAAAGATAGGAGGAAGTTTTCGTGCGCGGTAAAAAGGCATTGCTGAACTCTGCGGCATCGTTGTTGCTTGAATTTGTCAGCGTTATCTGCGGATTCATTGTACCGAGACTCATAATCGGCACCTACGGTTCGGACGTCAACGCGCTCACCTCCTCCATAACTCAGTTTCTCAGCTACATTGCCCTTATTGAGGCAGGCGTCGGCGGAGTTATCAGAGCTGCGCTGTACAAGCCGCTTGCCGACAACAACCGCGCGGCAGTCAGCAGTATCATTGTTGCAACGGAGAAATTCTTTCGGCGAATCGCTCTCATATTCGTGGCTTACGCCGCTATGCTTGCAGGCGTTTTCCCCGTTCTCGTCAACAAGAATTTTGACTGGCTGTTCACTTCCGCTCTTGTTCTGATAATTGCGCTGAGCACATTCGCCCAGTACTATTTCGGAGTGACCTACTCCGTCCTTGTTCAAGCAGATCAACGCCGATATATCACCTCTTTTTTGCAAATCGGCACAATTATACTCAATGCCGTAATGGTTGTTATTTTCATAAAACTCGGCGCTTCGATTCATATTTTGAAGCTCGCAACATCGCTTATATATGTTCTGCGCCCTGTTATACTCAACATCTATGTTCGAAAAAAATACAGCATTAACAAAAGCGCTGTGCCTGACAACAAGGCAGTTGAACAACGTTGGGACGGACTCGGACACCATATCGCTTATTTTGTCAATCTCAACACGGACGTTGTTATACTGACTGTCGTAGCCAGACTTTCCCACACCCTCGCGCTGGCGGAGGTTTCCGTCTACACGGTATATTACTCGGTCGTAAACGGAATAATGAAAGTGGCAAGCAGTCTTTCCTCAGGAGTTGAGGCGGCACTCGGAAATATGATTGCCAGGAAAGAATACGACAACCTCAACAAAAAATTCAACCTCTATGAATTTGCTTCGTTCACCCTTGTCACATTTCTCTTCACCTGTGCGGGACTGCTGATAGTCCCCTTTATGAAGGTCTATATGCGCGGAGTGACAGACGCCGATTATATAAGACCCGTGTTCGGGTACATTCTCGTCCTCGCAAATGCAATGTATTCAATCAGAATACCGTACCACAGTGTGGTTTATGCCGCCGGTCACTACAAACAAACACGCAACGGTGCCTTTGCCGAAGCCGGAATAAACGTTGTCATTTCCGCAATACTCGTTCCGTTTTACGGCATTGTCGGAGTTGCTGTCGGCACACTCGCGGCGATGACATTCAGGACGATACAGTATGTTTTTTACCTTTCAAAAAACATTCTGAACAGAAATGTCGGTTTCTTTTTCAAACGAATGGCAATTTCCCTGCTTATTGCGGCAGTTTCTTCGGCAATCACCTATTTCGTGCCGGATTTCGGAATGAAAAGCTACCTTGACTGGGCAATATACGCCTGCATCGTTGCCGTGATCGTTCTTGCGGTAACTTGCATTTTCTCGATTATCTTCAGTAAAAAAGACTTTATAAACACGGTCGGTATTCTTCGCAGAACCGTGTTTTCAAAAATAAAAAATAAATCAGGAGATTGATAACCATGGCAACAAAAAACAAAGAAAACATCTACAAGCTTACACTCACCGCCGTTCTCACAGCCCTTATTTTCGTGATGGCATTCACCCCGTTAGGCTACCTTAAAATCGGCGTTGTTTCGATAACCTTCCTTTCAATTCCCGTAATTATCGGCGCCGTTATCGGCGGACCGTCCGTCGGTGCAATACTCGGAGCTATGTTCGGCGTGACAAGCTTCATTCAATGCTTCGGAATGGATGTGTTCGGTACCACCCTTTTTGGTATAAGCCCCGTTTTCACATTCATACTCTGCCTTGTGCCGAGAACTCTTATGGGTCTTTTCTGCGGCTTGATTTACAAGGGCTTTAAAACCAAAAATCACGCAGGCGTCGGCACCGCAGTCACTTCATTCTGCGGCGGATTTCTCAACACCCTCCTCTTTGTCGGCTTTCTTCTTCTCCTCTTTTACAACACCGACTACATCCGCAGCTTTGGAAACAGCGTAATTGCCGTCATTTCCGCGCTCATTACGACCAATGCAATTATCGAGTGGATCTCCTGCACCGTTATAGGTTCGGCGGTTTCCGTTGCGCTGAGCAAGGCGTTAAAGAACAGAATCTAAGAAACAAATAAATCGTATAAAACAATAAAAGCTATAATCCGCATTTCGGCAATTAAGCACCGATCGTGAATTATAGCTTTTAATTCGTTTATTATCTTTTAAAGCAAGCTTTCGAGTGTCACCGAATCGAAGAAATCGTTGGTGAGGTCATTGTACTTTTCCCAAAGAGGAAGCGTTTTGCACTTCGATTTGCGCGGACATTCCTCGGCATCGCAGGAAAGACAGGCTACGGGAGCCAGGTCACCCTCCGCCGTTCGCAAAATTTCGCCGACGGTGTAGTCGCTGACCTCGCGAGTAAGACGGTATCCTCCGCCCTTTCCGTGCACGCCCTCGACAAGTCCGTTTTTGACAAGCGACGGCATTATCTGCTCCATATATTTTTTGGATATTTCCTGTCTCGAAACAACGTCCTTCATCGGGATATAGCCCTCGCCGCTGTGTTCGGCAAGGTCAAGCATAACCCTTAAAGCGTATCTTCCTCTTGTGGAAATCATTTATACTACCTGCCTTATATTTTTACTCAAAAAGTGCTGTTGAAAGGTATCTGTCACCTGTGTCGGGAAGAAGAACAACTATGGTTTTGCCCTCATTCTCTTCTCTCTTTGCAAGCTCAACTGCTGCATAGACTGCCGCACCTGCGGAAATGCCGACCAAAACGCCCTCGCTCTTGCCGATGAGCTTACCTGTTGCAAAAGCGTCCTCATTGGAAACAGGGATGATCTCGTCATAAATCTTTGTGTCAAGGATTTCGGGAACGAAGCCTGCACCTATACCCTGAATCTTATGTGCACCGGCAATGCCTGTTGAAAGAACAGCCGAAGTCTGCGGCTCAACAGCGACAACCTTTACGTCGGGCTTTTTCTCCTTGAGGTATTTGCCGACACCTGTTATTGTGCCGCCTGTGCCGACACCTGCAACAAAGTAATCAACATCACCGTCTGTATCTTCAAAAATTTCGGGACCCGTTGTTTCGTAATGTGCCTTGGGGTTGGACGGATTGACGAACTGACCGGGAATGAAGCTGTTGGGAATCTCCTTGGCAAGCTCATCCGCCTTTGCAATTGCGCCTTTCATTCCCTTTGCACCCTCGGTGAGAACAAGCTCCGCGCCGTAAGCCTTGATAAGTCTGCGGCGTTCCTCGGACATTGTCTCAGGCATAACGATTATGATTCTGTATCCTCTCGCCGCCGCGACAGCCGCAAGACCGATACCCGTGTTACCGCTTGTCGGTTCAATGATGACCGAACCCGGTGTGAGCTTTCCTGCTTTTTCGGCGTCGTCGATCATAGCCTTTGCGATTCTGTCCTTGACCGAGCCGGCAGGATTGAAATATTCAAGCTTAGCCAAAAGCTTAGCCTTGAGGCCGTAAGCTTTTTCAATGTGTGTGAGTTCAAGAAGAGGTGTTTTTCCGATAAGCTGATCCGCAGATGTATAAATTTTTGACATAGTAATTATCTCCTAACATAAATAAAATAATAAAATTTAAAGTAAAATTGAATCCGTTAAAAAGTAATTACCGCATACATCGTCCGAATCTGATGTTGCTTCTCAACATCTTTGCATAGATAAATCTCACAATATCACTTCCTATAAAAATAACCGAAAAGCTTGGGAAAAGCCTTCCGGTTTGTTTGAAAATAGAGCGACCGAATCAGGTCGTTTCCGGAACGGCAGGCACAGCAACGCAAGCGCACATACAGCGCTCACAGCATACGGAATTAAACATCTTTTTCATTGCTCTGCCTCCTTTTCTTTCTCGCATCTCTTATGTTGGTGATATAATAACACCATTTACCTACTTTGTCAATAGGTAAATGGTAAAATTTTTATATTTTTTAAAAAATAAATTCAGCGCGGTTATTTCTGATGTAATCGGCAGCCTTTTTGTATATCTCGGCTCCCTGCTCCGCGATAAGCTTTTCGCAGTCCGCGTCATATTCTTTCAGCTTTTCGTTGTCGACGGAGGTCGTCTCGTCGTTGTCGTCAAGCATAACAAATTCCTTGTCAAAAAGCTCAGCATAAACTCCGCCGATAACGCCGTCCACAGCAGTCTTTGAAGCAGAAAGCAGCGGCTCGCCGTTTGAACGGAAGAACTCGGAGAGACCCTTTTTCCCGTCCTCGAACACATAGCCGAGGCAGTATACATTTTTCTTTACTTCGGAAAGCTCGGCAAAAGCGTCGTTCATATTCTCAGCCTTTTCAAGCTTCATCTGAATGTTTGCACACATTCCGATTATAAGCCTGTAATCATCCTTTTCGGGCAGGAATGTGGTCTCGTCAACATTTCTGTATTCATTACGAAGCGCCTTTTCACGCTCAAGGTCAGCAATTATGCGTTCTCTTTCCTCGCTGCGCTTTTTGCCCGAAACAATAGCCTTGTACCAGACAAAAATCGTCAGTGCAATCAGCAAAACGAGCGCAACTCCTATGTACGGGTGCTGTGCGATATATTCAAACATACTCATTTTAAAAATCCTTTCGGTTATATATTTTCGAAATCGTTTACAGTTTTTTAAGCAAATGCGCTGTGGGCGATTTTATCTTTAGCGAGAGTTTTTTTCGTTAGACAGTCAAAAGACCTTGAAGGCTATATTATTATATGCCGAGAGGGATTTTGGCTGTATAACGGAAAAAGATCCGTTAAATCAAGGCTTTGTAGATGTCGCCTTTTTTATACCCCGACAGCTTCGCCGCTTGTTTTGCCGCTTCGCTGACGCTCATTCCGCACTCAACGCTCTGTTTTGCACATTCGATTGCCTGATCAAGGGTCATTTTATCATCCGAATTTTGCTGTTGTGCACCTTTAATGACGAGGACGATCTCGCCTTTAACGCTTCCGTCGGCATATTTTTCAACAGCTTCATCGAGAGTGGTTCTGATAACCTCCTCGTGAAGCTTAGTGATTTCACGGACAATGGCAATTTCACGGTTTCCGAAGTGCTTATTCATATCGCGAAGCGTGGCTCCGAGCTTGTGCGGTGCCTCATAGAACAGCATGGTTCGGGTCTCGTTTTCAAGCGACTGAAGATGCTCGCGGCGGCTCGGCTTGTTGACGCTGAGGAAACCCTCAAACGTGAATCTTCCCGACGGGAAGCCCGAAAGCGCGAGAGCCGTTGTGAAAGCGCAGGGACCCGGAACCGACTCAACGGTGATTCCCTTATCGTGGCAGAGCCGAACGAGATCTTCGCCCGGATCGGATATGGCAGGCATACCCGCATCGGTAACGAGAGCGCAGGTTTCTCCGCCGAGTATTCTCGCGGCAATCATCTCACCGCGTTCACGCTTGTTGTGTTCAAAGTAGCTGACCATACTCTTTTTGATTCCGAAATGATTGAGAAGCTTCAGCGTAACGCGCGTATCCTCCGCCGCAATGAAGTCAACCTTTTCGAGAGTTTCAACCGCTCTGGGTGAAAAATCGCCGAGATTTCCTATCGGAGTTCCGACAACATATAATCTGCTCATTTAACGTTCTCCTTATATTCGCCGTAAATACGGTTCACTTCTTCCGACAGCTCTCCGTTATTGCCGTACATCACAAGCAACGGTTCAACATTCATATAGGGCTTGCCGCCTTTCCGTCCCTCAATCAAGAAAAGCCACGGGCGAGTGTACGGAGTTTTGGAAACAAAGCGAAGCTTTTTCGGCTCAATTCCGTTGTTTTTCATTGCAACGATCGTGTCGCAAAGCCTTTCGGGGCGGTTGCAAAGGCACAGTCTGCCGCCGAAATTGAGAAGAAATGCCGCCGCGGAACAGATATCATCAAGATTACATTCGGTCTCGTGCCTCGCAATCAGGTCCGCTTTCGAGGCACTTTTTATTCCGCTGTCTGCCGCTTTGTACGGCGGATTCATTGTCACCAAATTCATCGACGCGTGACCGAGTACGCTTTTTATGTCTTTGAGATCATGGTTCAGCGCCCTGACCTTATTTTCAACCGAGCTGATGCGTATTGACTCGCAGGTCTGCAAATAGCCCTTTTCTTGAAGCTCCACGGCAGTTATTTCCTTTGCCTGACCGTTTCGGCACCAGAGCATCGGTATAATTCCGCAGCCTGTTCCGAGGTCGCACGCCTTTTCGTTTTTTCCGGGCGAAGCAAAATCGGCAAGCAGAACTGCATCCGTTCCGAAAGAATGCTCACGGGACACGGCAACGCTGATACCCGAACCGAGATATTCATAGCTGAAATCCGACAAATCGCCGCCCCCCTTTCAAATATATTATATTATACAACGTAAAGTGCACTATGTCAAAGAAAAAAGGCTGTCGTCCGTATCTTTGAGACAACAGCCTTTTAAATTATATCTTGACTTTGTTCACAACAAGAATCACCGCTCCGAGAACTACGAGAACCGCACCTGTTGCGCGGTTGAGTGTTTTGGCAGAAACCTTGTTGGCAATAAGAGCCGCAATCAGCGCAAATACAAGCGTGCTGATTATACGCGTTATCAGCGCGACTATATCGGGAGTTCCGCCGATCACAAAGTGGCTGACCGAACCCGTCAACGCGGTTGCCGCCATAATGAAAACGCTTGTTCCGACAGCGGTTTTAAGCTCATAGCCGAGCACGGCAGTCAGGACAAGAAGCATCATCATTCCGCCGCCTGCACCGATAAAGCCGCATATAAAGCCGACTGCCGAACCGCAAATCACGGAGCGCACAGCCTTTTGCTTCGCCGTGGCATTTTGCAGTCTTTTCTTCGGCTCAACAACAGGCTTGACAATGAACTTTATTCCGAGAAGAAGCGTCATAAACACCGAAAAGCTGCCCATTGTCGTTTTCGGCACGATGCTGGCAATATAGCTGCCGACAAGCGTAAAGCAAAGAACCGACACCATCATAATCAAGCCGTTGCGGATATCAAGATTCTTGTTTTTGCCGTAAGTATATGCCGAGACCGCGCTGGCAAGCACATCGCTCGCAAGCGCGATGCCGACCGCAAGGTAAGAATCCATATCCAAAAAGGTTATGAGCATCGGACTGATTACCGCGGCGGCGCTCATTCCGGCAAAACCCGTACCGAGTCCCGCGCCGAGTCCCGCTATCACACAGATAATTATTTTAAAAGGCATTATTTGTCCTCCAAACCGAAAAGCTTAATATTTCCGAGTATTTTTTCATTTACTCTTTCAAAAATTTCTTCCTCCTCAGGCGTAACACCGCTTTTCAGCGTTGAAATAAAGCGCGCCTGCATTTCCTGTCCCTCGGTTATAAGAGCCTTTGCCGATTCTGTCGGAACAAGGCGGCGGATTCGGCGATCCGACGGGTCGTCCTCCCTTTTGAGCAATCCGTTTTGAATCAGCGTCTCAACCGCAACGGAGGCTATACCGCTTTTGATTCCGCGGACAGCACAGATATCGCGCGCCGTATTGTACTGTGGATTGTTAGCGCAAAACATCAAAACGTCAAAGCACGACTGATTGATTCCGTACTTTCGGCATATCGGCTGGGAAAGCTCGGCATAAATATTGGCAAGCTTTTTACCGACCGCTATCATTTTTACCGCTGTCATTGTACCACTCCAAATAGTCTAAAATTAGAACATCTATTATTATAACATATTGTTTTGGTTTGTCAACATAAAAAACGCTGTGAAACGGAAACCCGTCACACAGCGTCTTTATTTTAAGTTTTATCGGAAATCGGTCACATTGTGGAATGATCCGACTTCGTCAATGCCACACAGTAACCTTAGTCAGCAACCGGAGCACCGACAGGACAAGTATCGGCACATGCACCGCACTCGATGCAGGTATCTGCGTCGATCTCATACTTACCGTCACCCTCGGAGATTGCCTCAACCGGGCACTCACCGGCACAAGCACCGCAAGAAATGCAGTCGTCTGTAATCTTATAAGCCATTATTATTACCTCCTTGCTTGTTGATTTGCCTTTATTGTAACATATTCTTTTAAAAAAGCAATAGTTTTTACAAATTTATTTTGGTTTATTCGATTTTAATTCCTGTATAATAATGTTTTAGTATTTCCTGCCAATCCGAACCCTGCCGCGCCATATAATCCGCGCCGTATTGGCTCATTCCGACCATGTGTCCATTGCCGATTGTTTTAATCGTGAATTTTCCTCCCGAATAAGTCACGGTAAACACCCTGCTCCTCAGTTCAAAGGCTTTTTTGAAATCGCTGCCGCCGACCTTCGTTGAGTCGAGTTCGATCGTTTTGACAAAGCCCGTGTCGGTTTTCTCCGTCTTTCCGAGCCAGTCCCCGGCATCTGTGCCGAGGGTTATGCCGTCAATCATCTGTGCCGCCGTTTTGAACTGCTCGGCAGAAAGCGTCTTTGTCTCGTCGTAGCCCGTCGCCAGCTTATCCCCTGCGCTTGTCACCGACTGCAAATACGGAATTTTCTCTCCCCACACAGTCTCGGCACTTTCGGTTTTTCCCGTGCTGAGCTCGTGATACGCCGCAAGTATCGGCTTACCGTTGTATGTCATCTTTTTGCCCGCAACCGAGTCGGCAATTTTTTCCGCCTTGGCTTCGTAGGTATCAAACTTGTCTCCCCATTTTTTCTTTCGCGCTTCCTTGTTCAGGTAGCCCTGGTGCGTCGTCGAATCATCGGATATATCCGCTCCGTTTAACTCGTCCTTATTTGAGTTTTCTTTTATGTAAAGGGCATAGGTATAGCACGCGACCGCCTGAGCCTTGAGCGCCTCATCGTGGGAGTCCATACTCATCTCCGCGGCAAGTGAACCGACGACATACTCCCTTTCGCTCGTCTTTTCCACTTTGCCGCTGTCGCTTTTCATAACGCTGATAACTCCGTCCGAGGACGACACGGTTTTGTTCTCCGATACGATCACCGTTTTATGTCTTTTCTCCATCGCAGTCAGCGGCAGTATTATCATCGCCGCCATCAGCACAGAGCATATAACAAGATATTTCCTCATTTTTCATTCCTCCCGAAATAATACTATGCAGACAAGCCGGGAGATATGAAAAAAACGCCGACGATCGGCTGAATATTCAGCCTCGTTCAGCGTTTTTTAAACAGTTTTCTGAATTGTTTTTGCCATCTTCTGTAATATGCCGTTTCCAGCTTATCCATCGCGACATCGTAAAGGATGAATGCGGCGAGTCCGAGAACAACCAGCAGCGGAATCATATATCCGCCCGTTTCCTCCAAAAGCTCGGTTGAAATGCCGAAAACGTGCATTATAATGTAATAAGTTGCTACAATGACTCCGACAAAGAAAACAGCTTTAACTATGTAACCGACGACCTTCGGAAGCTTGTCAAGAAGCAATTTCAACAGCGGATAATAGCCTACGAGTGCTATATAAATCGCAACCGCTTCCTTTTCAGGAACAACAAGTGCGCAGACAACCGACGTTCCGGCATAGACTGCCAGC
>SAMEA104315428__coassemble_1720_pt1 | contig 10141 bp, 8 predicted proteins | sample SAMEA104315428__metabat2_low_PE_040 | metagenome-assembled genome bin SAMEA104315428 (sample SAMEA104315428) | gut metagenome | biome: Monkey gut; feature: monkey-associated habitat; material: faeces | place: China | collected 2013
AGAGGCAATGGAAATTCTCAAGCGCGCCGAGGATAACGGCTTTGTTCATCAGGTCACAAACATCGACGGCGAGAACAAAATTTTTGCTATCTGCAACTGCAATGTCAAGATATGCAACGCGCTGAGAACATCTCAGCTTTTCAATACGCCCAACCTGTCTGCTTCCGCTTACAGAGCGCACGTCAGCAAGCAGGACTGCGTAGCCTGCGGTCAATGTGTCGAATACTGCCCGGCAGGCGCGTTAAAGCTCGGTCAAAAGCTCTGCAAAAAGGACGGTTCCGAGGTCACTTATCCCAAGCAGGAGCTTCCCGATGCCGCAAAATGGGGCGAGGATAAGTGGGACGAGGATTACCGCGACAAGAACCGTATCAACTGTCACGAAAGCGGCACATCTCCCTGTAAGACTGCCTGCCCTGCCCACATAGCTGTTCAGGGATATCTGAAAATGGCTTCACAAGGCCGTTACAAGGACGCTCTTGCACTCATAAAGAAAGAAAACCCGTTCCCGGCGGTCTGCGGCAGAATCTGCAACAAGCGCTGTGAAGACGCCTGCACAAGAGGTATGATTGACCGTGCGGTTTCCATTGACGCTGTAAAGAAGTTTATTGCCGCAAAGGATCTTGAGGACGAGCACAGATATATCCCCGAAATTGTCGTTGCCTCCAACAGAGGACGCTGGAAAGAAAAGATTGCCATTATCGGCGGCGGCCCGGCAGGTCTCTCCTGCGCGTTCTACCTTGCACAGATGGGCTATTACCCGACGGTTTTCGAGAAGAACGAGAAGCCGGGCGGAATGCTCACCTACGGAATCCCGTCGTACAAGCTTGAAAAGGACGTTATCGACGCCGAAATCGAAATTATGAAAGAAATGGGCGTTGAAATTCGCACTGGCATTGAGGTCGGCAAGGATATCACCATCCCTGAGCTTCGCAAGGACGGCTACAAGGCGTTTTATATCGCCGTCGGCTGTCAGGGCGGCAGATATCCGAACGTCCCCAATGACCACGCAGAGGGTACAGAAACCGCTGTTGAGTTCCTGAAAAAGGCAACCACGGGAAACTGTCATTTTGACGACGAAACCGTTGTTGTCGGCGGCGGCAATGTTGCGATTGACGCGGCGCGTGTCAGCGCACGAAGCGGCGCAAAAAAGGTCACAATGCTCTGCCTTGAGAGCAAGGATATTATGCCTGCGTCGGATGAAGAGATAGCCGAGGCCGAGGAAGACGGAGTAATCATAAACTGCGGCTGGGGTCCGAAAGAAGTCGTTGCCGAAAACGGCAGGGTCAAAGCTGTTGTTTTCAAGAAATGCACACGCGTATATGATGAAAATAAAAAATTCTCACCGTTTTACGATGAGAACGAAACCATAACGATTCCGGCGGCAAAGGTTATTTTTGCTATCGGACAGACGATTGAATGGGGTAAACTTCTCGACGGAACCAAGGTTGAATTTTGGCACGGCAATTATCCTGTTGCCGACAAGCTCACCTACCAAACTGCGGAAGAAGATATATTTGTCGGCGGAGACGTATACACAGGTCCGAAATTTGCCATTGACGCAATTGCCGCAGGACACGAAGCCGCCGAATCTCTCCACAGATTTGTTCAGCACGGTCACATGACAATCGGCAGAAACAGACGCGAGTTTATCGAGCTTAACAAAAACGATCTTCGTTTTGACAGCTACGATACCGCAGGCCGCCAGGAAGCCGGAATGAGAGACGATGTTGATCCTCATTCTTTCCGCGACGCTCATGCAACGCTCACCGAGGAACAGGCCAAGAAAGAAACCTCAAGATGTCTCGGCTGCGGCGCAACAATTGTTGACCCAAACCGTTGCATCGGATGCGGACTGTGCACAACGAAGTGCAAATTTGACGCAATCACGCTTCACAGGGATCACCCCGAAGCGAGCAAAATGGTTGTCGCCGAGGATAAATTCAAGTACATCCTACCCTACACAGCCAAGCGTGCAGTCAAGATAGTTAAAAAGAAAGCAGAAAAATAAATACGGCAAAGGCTGCTCTGAGAATACTCAGAGCAGCCAATTTTTTGCTTTTATTCAATTACACCGCGAGAAACCTTCCGCCGAAAATAATAGCCTTTTCCAAAAGCTCAAGGAGCTTTGAAACGATCTTCTTGAACACAGTTACAAACTGATTCTCGTTGTTTTCCTTAACGCCGTAGCCGGGAATCGTTCCGTCGCGGTTTTCAACGCCGTCAACGTCGCTTATATAACCGCCGTAAAGTGAGAATACAAATGCGAGAGCCTCTTTTTCGGCAGGCGTTGCGAATCCGTATTTTTCGCAGAACGACCTGAAAGCGTTATCGGCAACATTTCCCTCGTATCCGATCTTATGAAGCATCTCATTTGCTGTTAAAAGCAAATCTTCGTCGGCTGCCGAAGCCACAGAGCTGCGTATTGCAAAAGCAATAAGCCTGATAAGAAGCTTGAAATCATCGGAATCCTGTGAATAGATTTTTTCGCCGATCTTGCACCTGAGCTGTGCCATCGTTAAGGCATCGTTCATTGTTTTATATTCGCTGTCGGGAATTTCAAGTCCGTATGCCGCCGCCTGAGCCTGAACACCGTTCTCGCCGTAAAGCGGCGTATCGGACAGGTCTCTTATCTTGTCGGTCACAGGTTTAACCTTTGCATACAAAGAGCTTGACTCTTCAATTCCGAGCGTTTCAGGGGAAAGTAATTCTCTCGTGCTTTCGGAATACTCCTCGTACGATTTTCCCCATGTGTACGCCTGAAGATTGTTTTTCATCAGGTCAATCTCTTCCTGTGTATAGCCCTTGCAAACCTCAGCCAGCTTGTCGGCGTCAATATGATTTATCTTCTTCGTCTCATATTTGATTTCGCTGTCGTTCATGCTGATAAACTTGTATTCGGCAGGGAAATTACCGAGACTCGACATTGAGAAATCATATATGGTGTTGCCGAGGAAGCTTGTGTAGGACTTCGTGTTTGTGCAATGGGTGTGACCCGAAAAAACGAGCTTTACACCGAGATCGGCAAGAAGTCCCGCGAAAGAATACGGCGTATCAACAACATAGTTCTTCTCGTTGATTTTCTGGAACGGATTGTGTTCAAGAAGATTATGATGCATTATCATGATAACCTTTTTGCCCTGTTTTTTTGCGGCTTTAATCTGCTTGACTGCCCAGTCCATTCTCGGAGCATCGTTTTTCGGAACGACCCTGTATCTTTCGTCGCAGGTGTCAAGCGCAACGAGGGTATATTCATCATTGAGATTTGCGCTGTATGAGCAGGTACCCTCGTCAACGGAAAGTGCCTCATCATAGCCGAACTCGTGATATATTTCCGTGAACTTTTTATGGTCAACGACCGCATCCTTTGCGTTATCGTGGTTTCCGTTTATAACGTAAACCTGCTTGCCTGTTTCCTGTTCAAATTTTCTGAACTTTGCGGCAACAGCCTCGTGCTCCGAGACATAGTCTCTGCCGTGTGTGGCAAGATCGCCCGTTGCAAGAACGAATTGACAATCGGGATTTTCGGCACACTCTTTCAGAAACTCGTCGATAATGTATCCGCTCTGGTTTGTGAGCGACTCGCTTTCCGACTTAAATGTCGTTACATAGCCCTCATCCGCAAGCGTTGTGCCAACCTTTTTGACAGGCTTAACATAGTGAAGATCCGACGCAACCGCAAAGCCCGTTACCGTTTCGCCGCTCTCGGCATAAACCGCTATCGCAAGCGAGGAACTCAGCAAAATGACCGTACAAAGTATAATGCTTATAATTTTTTTCATAACCTTACCGCCTCAATAATATTTTATAAACAAATTTTACCAAAGGCAAACACAAATGTCAACCGATAAAAAAGCCGACTTCGTAAAACGAAATCAGCTTTTTTCTGTTATTCCGTTGCAATTCGCCAGCCCTCGGCTTTCTCGCGAATCTCCGTGAAGCGCTTGTAAAGTCCGTCCTGCTTTACAAGCTCGTCATGAGTTCCGGCTTCGGCAATTCTGCCGTCCTCCACAACAAGAATCTGATCGGCATTTTTGATTGTTGCCAAACGGTGGGCAATTGTAATAATCGTCTTACCGCGCGTCAGCTCGGAAATTGCCTGCTGAATCAGATGCTCGTTTTCGGGGTCAATGCTTGCGGTCGCTTCATCAAGTATGATGATAGGCGAATCTTTAAGAATTGCACGGGCAATCGAAATACGCTGTTTCTCACCGCCCGAAAGCGTACCGCCGCCCTCGCCGACAACCGTGTCGTAGCCCTGCGGCATCGCTATGATAAAGTCATGGCACCTTGCTTTTTTCGCCGCTGCAATCATTTCTTCCTCGGTCGCGTCAGGCTTTCCGAAGCAGATATTTGCGCGAATCGTATCATTGAAGAGGTAAACGTTCTGGAATACCATTGAAATATTTGAAAGCAGGCTGTCACAGGTAAACTCTTTCAGATTATGTCCTCCGACCGAAATGCTGCCGCTCTGCGGGTCATAGAACCTGGCAAGCAGACTGCATATAGTCGTCTTTCCCGAACCTGACGGACCTACAATAGCGATTGATGTTTTTTCGGTAATCTTAAAGCTGACATTTTTCAAAACCTGTCTGCTGTCATAACCGAAGTCAACATTTTTGGACTTTATGTCATAGCGGCTGAGCTTGACGTCCTTGCCGTCGGAATCAATGAGGTTCTCCGTGCGGAGCGCATCAAGCTGATCCATAGCGTCGTCGATAACGCCGAGCGTGTGCGCGCTGTCGCTTATCGGTTCAAGTGAAGCAAAAATACTGAACGAGAAGAATACAAACATCAGCATAATTGAAAAATCCATTTTACCTGCAAGGCACATAAGACAAGCTGCCAAAGCAAGTCCTACCGAACCGCACTTGAGAGCAAGCAGATGAAGCGCGTTTCCGGAAATATAGCCCCATTCGATTTTGAGGTGGATTTTTTTGCTGTCATCAATGGCCTTGGTAACGGAGTCCATTGACGCGCCGCTTTTTCCGAATGACTTTACAACGGAAAGTCCGCGTGCATACTCAATAATTGCGCCTGTCATATCCTTGTTTGCCTGAGCCTCTTTCGGGGCATTGATACGGCTGTAATGCGAAATAATAAGCATAAAGCAAAATGAAAGAACTGTTGCCGCAAGGGCTATCAGCGCAGTCAGCGGACTGCACACGGCAAGACAGACAAAGATAACCAGGAAATTCAGATATCCGCCGACAAAGTTGTCTATCATACGGATGCCCATTCCCTCAAGTGTTGAAAGTCCGGTCGTTATCGAACTGAGAATGTTACCTGTGCTGACCTGCCGGAAATATCCGAGCGAAACTCTTTTGAGTGCATCGCCGACAGCCAATCGGTCACGCGCCGTGAGCCGATAGTGTGGTTTTCAACATTGCCGAGCGGTGCGTGCAGGAACCGTGTATGCCATGCTGTGCGATGTTTCGCTGGAAAGACTGAACGTCAGTATCTTTACAACATAAGCGGCAAGCGCAATCATACACCATTTAACAATCTCCGCCGAGGTCACCGTGTCGGCTGTAAAAAGGCAGATTATCTCGTACATACAGTAGAACGGTACGAGTCCTATTTATACGCTGATAACCGACAAAATCACAAACAGAATCATCTTTTTCTGCTGACCCTCCGCGTAGGCAAAGAGTGATTTCATCCAACTCTTTTTTTCTGATTTCATTATGCATCCTCTTTTCTGTATTGGTTTTATTGATTATTTATTTTCGTCTTTGCTCGGTCGCCCCCCGAAATTGCGGTCTCTGCATTTCGGCGAATTGACTTTTATCTCTTTAACAAAAAAGAGAATTGCCTTCAAATAGTCCTCTCCGGAGGTGTGAAGCTTCATAAAACGAGTCACTTCCTTTCGCTTTTGGTTAGCACAAGCTAACCGAAAGCCAAAAATTATAGAGCATTACTGCCCCATAATTTTCAGCCAACCTGCTGTATAAAAATCACTCAATTCACATAAATAACGTTCCGCGTCGGTCTGTGACATATCGTGAATTATAATTTCAAAATATGCATTCATCATACCCGTCGCTAGAATGTGCTCCAACCGCTTGTCTATCGGCGGAACAGTCCTTCCGAGACCTCGCAAAACCTCCCAATAGTGCTCGGTCGACGCAACCTCAAGTGCGACCAAATCGTCTATCAGAGAAGCGTAAGGCGTTCCGTCGGAGCAAAGCAGAATCAGATGGAACTCATCCTTATGCTCATTCATATAAACGAGCATCTCCTGCATACATTCCTTTCCGACCGAGCCCATACGTTCGGGCTGTTTTTCGGGAGGAAGCTGCTCGAAGCCTGCAAGCGAATACTTGTAACGGCTGAGCAAATATTGATAATGCTCATCAACCAGCGCCGCAAACAAGGCCTCTTTACTGTCATAGTATCCGTAAAAAGCGCCTGTTGTAACTCCGGCATTTTTCACAATGTTTCTCAGCGATGCCGCGCTGTACCCCTTTTCCAGAAACTCTGTTTTTGCGGCAGCGTGTATCCTTTCAAGGGTTGAGCTGTTAAAAGCGTCCATAAGGAACCTCCTTTATAACAGCGTTATATCGCACTGTTATATTATAATAATATCAATCGTTTGTCAAGATAAATATTTAAAAAATATGATAAATTTTTAGTTTTATTACATTATAAAAGCATTGTATATCAAAAGACCTCTCTTGTCTGAAAAACAAAAGAGGTCTTTTATGGTGCCGGTGACCGGGGTCGAACCGGTACGGTATCGCTACCACTGGATTTTGAGTCCAGCACGTCTGCCAATTCCATCACACCGGCACATAACGCTGTATATTATACCTTATCGTTACAAAAAAATCAAGTATTTTTTTATAAACCGTGGCTATATTGTGCTATAACAAGCAGATTTTTTAGAAAAGAAAATCCCGACTCAACCGAGCCGGGATAACAGAATCAGAACTTTTCTTCTTTTTTCTTTTTCGGAGCCTTGCCCTTAGCTTCCATACGGGCTGCCTTTTCTTTCTCCGCCGCTTCCTTGGCTGCCGCACGCTCTGCCGCAAGCTTTTCATTAGCGGTATTATTCTGGCTGATAGCCCAACGGGTGATCTTCATGCGGTTTCTGTCAGCGCCTGTCTCAATGATAAGAGAATCGTCCTTAACGGTAACGATCTTACCTACGATGCCGCCGATTGTTGTAATCTCGTCGCCGATCTGAAGGTTATCGCGCATTGCCTGCTCTTCCTTCTGCTTTTTCTTCTGAGGTCTGATCATAAGAAAATACATAACGCCGAAAACAGCTACCATCATAAGAATCATTGTCCAACTGCTGCCCTTTCCTGCTGTCTGGGCTGCTAATAATGTTAAATAGTTCATTACTTATCCTCCTAAACTTTACATAACGCTTGTATTATACATTACATTGTAAGTTTTTGCAAGCGTTATTTGTGTATATTTTGTAAATTTAATAATTAACCGCCGTTCAGATTCGTGTGTCAAGCAAATCGACATATTTTTCCTTAAAATCCTCAAAAGTTCCGTTTGCCAGAGCGTCACGGATTTTCTCCATCAGCGTATTATAGAAATAAAGATTGTGCGTAACGCAAAGGCGCATTGCCAGCATTTCTTTGGCCTTGAAAAGGTGCCTGATATATGCCTTTGAATGTCTGCGGCAGGCCGGGCAGTCACACTCCGAATCAATCGGTGTGTCGTCCTTCATATATTTGGCATTATTGATGTTGATTATTCCGTTCATCGTGAAAAGATGTCCGTGGCGTGCATTTCTCGACGGCATTACGCAATCGAAAAGGTCAACTCCCCTGCTGACAGCCTCAATGATGTTGCCCGGAGTGCCCACACCCATCAAATAGCGAATTTTATTCTTCGGCGCATAGGGTTCAACCGCTGAAATAATCCTGTACATATCCTCTTTCGGCTCGCCTACTGCGAGTCCGCCGATTGCATAACCGTCAAGGTCAAGCTCCGCGATTCTCTGCATGTGTTCAATTCGCAGATCATCATACACACAGCCCTGATTTATACCGAAAAGAAGCTGATTCTTGTTTATAGTGTCATGCAAGGCGTTCAGTCTTTCCATTTCTTCTTTGCATCTTACAAGCCAGCGCGTCGTCCTTTCGCAGGACTTTTTCGCATACTCGTAGGTTGACGGATTCTCAACACATTCGTCAAAAGCCATTGCAATCGTCGAAGCAAGGTTTGACTGAATCCTCATACTCTCTTCAGGTCCCATAAAAATACGTCTTCCGTCAATATGTGAAGCAAAGGTAACGCCCTCTTCCTTGATCTGACGGAGTTTGGCGAGCGAAAAAACCTGAATCCGCCGCTGTCGGTCAGAATCGGTCCATCCCAACCCGTAAATTTGTGAAGTCCGCCGAGCTCCTTGATAAGCTCATCACCGGGACGAACGTGAAGATGGTAGGTGTTGCAAAGCTGAACCTGAGCGTGGATGTCCTTGAGGTCGTAAGCGTCAAGCGCACCCTTGATTGCGCCGCAGGTTGCAACATTCTGAAACGCAGGCGTTTTGACCGTGCCGTGAACTGTTGAAAACTCACCCAGACGCGCCGCGCCGCATTGCTTTATAATCTTAAATTCTGCCATTTCGTCCTCCTTTAAAGGATAGCCATCGCATCGCCGAACGAGAAGAATCTGTACCTCTCCTCAACGGCAATTTTATATGCGTTCATCGTGTGCTCATAGCCGCAAAATGCGCTGACGAGCATAATAAGCGTGCTTTCGGGCAGGTGGAAGTTTGTTATAAGCCCGTCGATACATTTAAATTCATAGCCGGGATAAATGAAGATGCTTGTCCAATCGTCATACTCACAGACCTTGCCCTTAGCCTGACATACCGACTCAAGCGTTCGGCAGCAGGTTGTTCCGACAGCAATAACTCTGCCGCCGTTTTTCTTGGTCTCGTTGATGATATCCGCTGTTTCGGCAGGTATCATATAATGCTCCGAATGCATCTTATGCTCCTCAATATTTTCGGTTTTGACGGGACGGAATGTGCCGATTCCGACGTGAAGCGTTACAAAACCTATCTTAACACCCTTATCCTTTATTTTCTGCAAAAGTTCGGGAGTGAAGTGCAAGCCTGCCGTCGGTGCGGCGGCTGAACCGAGCTCCTTTGAGTATACGGTCTGATAGCGTTCCTTATTTTCAAGCTTCTCTTTTATGTAATGCGGAAGCGGCATTTCGCCGATTTTGTCAAGCACATTATAAAAATTGCCCTCGTAAGAGAACTCTGCAACACGGTTTCCGTTTTCGAGAACTTCCTTTATCTCTGCCCTGAGCAAACCGTCGCCAAATGTAAATTTGGCTCCCTCTCTTGCCTTCTTGCCGGGTCCTGCCATAACCTCCCAAGTGTGAGCATCGTGCTGATTAAGCAAAAGAAATTCAACAACTGCGCCCGTTTCCTCCTTGACTCCGTAAAGACGCGCCGGAAGAACCCTCGTGTTGTTAAGAATCAGGCAATCGCCCTCGTGCAGCAGGTCGACTATATCATAAAAATGCAAATGCTCGACCGCCCCCGATTTCTTGTCAAGATGCATCAGCCTTGAACTGTCACGCGGCTCAATCGGATGCTGAGCTATCAGCTCCTCGGGAAGATCGTAATAAAAATCACTTTTTTTCATCGTAAAACCTCTGTTTCGGCCATTTGGCTCTTGACTTGAATAATAAAAAATGGTATCATCACTTATAACAGTAACCGCAGATCAAACCGGCGGTTACAAAGTGTTGACAACTAATTATTATATTGCATAATCGGTCGAATGGCAACACATTTTTAAAAATTTATTTAAGAGGTGAGTTTGTAATGAAAAAGTACAAGGTAGGTATTATCGGAGCTACCGGTATGGTTGGACAGAGATTTGCATCTTTGCTTGAGAATCACCCCTGGTTTGAGGTTATTCTTGTTGCGGCGAGTCCCCGCTCGGCAGGAAAAACATACAAGGAAGCTGTCGGCAGCCGTTGGTGCATGGATACACCGCTGCCGCAGAACATGGCTGACCTCGTTGTTTACGACGCAACGGCTGACGTCGAGAAGATTGCTTCTCTTGTTGACTTCGTTTTCTGTGCGGTCGATATGAAAAAGGACGAAATCAAGGCTCTTGAGGAAAGATACGCCAAGGCTGAGTGCCCCGTTGTTTCA